>Ga0136588_1000537_pt1 | contig 13763 bp, 16 predicted proteins | sample AntRauMFilla1564_FD_104782 | JGI IMG/M metagenome (GOLD analysis project Ga0136588, IMG submission 104782) | Saline lake microbial communities from Rauer Islands, Antarctica - Metagenome Filla 1 #564 | ecosystem: Environmental > Aquatic > Non-marine Saline and Alkaline > Saline | place... | reverse complement strand
GCGATGGTGAGAAAGCCGATGTCGCGTAGGGTTTTTGTAAATGAATGCATGATGTGATTGATTACTATTTGTAGTGACTACAGGTACTTTGATTATGATCCAGACCGGAACTGCTCTAGACGTTCGAGCTGCTCTTGGGTAGGAGGCGTAATCACCTCTTGTTCTAACGCTTGTAATTGTTCTAATTGCTCCGCTGTGGGCGGAACCACCGGCTCTTGCTCAAAGGCTTGCAGCCGCAGGATAGCTTGTTCTTCAGCGGTTAGCTCTGGCTCAGCTGGGGTGGTTACTTCAATGTCTGCTGCTGGTGCGAACATCATCATGTATATAACATAGCCAAGTAATAAAGCTGCTACTAGCACCAATATAGCAGTAAAGACACGTCGGCGAGTAGAGAACTCCACGGGTACAGCCTCATTAGTTATCATCGCTTCATCGTTGTATTGATCTTGATTACTCATAGTATTATGTGTGACTGATTAATGACTAGACCTCTTGGAAGGTTGGGGTGACTTCTACTGGCGCCACTTCGCGGTACGGCACACCGCCGACTACACTACACTCAACCACGATATTCGTACTGTTGGTCAAAGCGTCGGTTGACAGTATTTGTTGCACTGTGGTACCAGCTGGGACGTTGATACTCGTGCCAGTCAGCCCTGGACCGATAACACTACATACCGACCCACCAACTGAAGTGATCGTAATGGTCACCTCGGCTTCTGTCCCGGTGCGCACCACACTGTCGACCTCAATGGTTATCTCAGGGTTGGGAGCAGAGAGATCACCAGTACCAGTTACGGTGTTGTTGGTTTCGTCAAACTCGGTGATGTCATCGTTGAGATCAACCGTAATCTCGTACGACGCATCAGCCAAGAAGCTAATATCGTTGAACACAACTGGAGCCAAGGCATTGATTGAAGCCAAGTCATCAACAATTGAGAGTGTAACTGAATCAATTTCAGTTGCACCATCAAGCAGACGCACCTGGTAATCAAACGATGTGCCAGTGTACGACGACCCAACGATGTCAAACCCGACTCGCACTTCGCTGTATACTCCAGTACCTGAGTCCTGACCAACCGCGCTAATACCGTGGTTAGACACCTGCAGATCCGGGCTGACGGTCACAAGGGTATCGTCTGTGCTAGATCGCGCGCTGTTCCTACAAGTCAGCGTGAACGTACGATCGCTGTTGAGCTGTCCGGTCGCCACAGTGATCTGACCGGTTGGGTTGGACACAGCCTCATCGTAGATCACAGCCCCGAGATCATCGACAATCTCACATCGTCGTGCATCAGTTGCTTCAAATACTAGGTCAGTGCTGTTGCCAGACAAAATATCATCGGGTACCGCGTCGAAGCTGCTGATCACCGGATCAACTCCTTCGTATGCAACTGGTGCATATTCTTCAGGCGAAAAGTCGATCCAGCCCATCACGATTGGCCCACCCCAGGCGTAGGAGCTCGCTGTGGCACCAGATTGAGTCATGGTCAAGCCGTATGCTACTGGTGCCGCACTATCGGTACCAAGCGCAATCCAACCATCCCACCCACCGGCGTTGACATCGAGCGCTCCAGAGCAAGTGTTTGGATCTACAAAGACTGCACAAGCCCTCGCCCAGCCGCCAAAGTTGAGGTTGCCATTAAAATCTCCGCCGGTCGCCTGAGCATTGGTAGACAGCACCCCCGCACCTGTGGGGAATCCAGATAGCCCACCAAACTTAATCCAGCCGATATTGCTAGACCACGCGTACCCAGTGAGACTTCCATTGTTGGCCAAGTTTACGGAGTAATTCGCAGTGCCACAACTGCCAGTCAGATTACAATTAAAAGAAATCCAGCCGACGGTTGAAGACCACGCAAAGCCTTCTAGATTGGTTCCAGCAGCCGGAATATTGTACGCCGCTGTAGCCGACTGTGGCAGTGCTAGCAGCGCCCCAACCAGCAACACAGCAGTGAGTAATGTGTATCGTAATACGTTTAGTGAAGTAATTGACATATATATAGTGTTTATTACATAGTAGCAGGTAGATACCAGGTTATCGGTCGCGACTGTGTATATAGAAAACAACCGCCAGGCTATTAGCCTGGCGGTTGTTTGTCTTTAATCTAAGTTTGCGGCCTATACCGCCACCCCTCGACTCTTCTTGATGTCATCTGCGACGTTTGGTGGTACCACCGCATAGTGATCAAACTCCATAGTCATACTGGCTCGACCTTGAGTCATTGAGCGCAGAGTGTTGGTGTACCCAAACATTTCTGAAAGCGGAATCTTAGAGTTGACGATTGTCTTACCGCCGATTTCTTCGGTGGCTTCTAGCTGTCCGCGCTTACTTGAGATATTTCCTTGAATATCACCCATGTATTCTTCTGGTGTTCGCACCTCTACCTTCATGACTGGCTCGAGGATCACTGGGTTGGCGCGAGCAGCAGCTTCTTTGAAGGCGTTGATACCAGCGAGCTTAAAGGCGATTTCACTTGAGTCTACATCGTGGAATGATCCGTCGTACAGCTCAACTGATACGTCTTCCATTTTGTAGCCAGCGACAAACCCTCGAGTCATAGCTTCGCGACATCCCTTCAGTACAGCTGGGATGAACTCCTGTGGAATCACTCCCCCTTTGATACTGTTGATGAACTCAAAGTGCTCTTCTCGGGTGACGTTTTTGGCAACCTTGACTGGTTCTCCATCTGCATCCAACTCTTGCGGCTCTAGTGGCTTGATGCGGATTTTGACGTGTCCGTATTGTCCTCGCCCACCTGACTGCTTGGCGTACTTGTGGTCAGCCTCGGCTGAACCTTGGATAGTTTCTCGGTACGCCACCTGCGGCGCGCCGATGTTGGCCTCTACCCCAAACTCTCGCTTCATGCGGTCGACAAGAATGTCGAGGTGCAGCTCACCCATTCCGGCGATGATGGTTTCCAGCGTCTCTTCGTCAGTTGAAACGGTGAAGGTTGGATCTTCGTCTGATAGTCGCTTGAGCGCAACTCCCATTTTTTCTTGGTCCTGCTTGGTCTTTGGTTCTACTCGCACAGCTACCACTGGCGCTGGGAAGGTGATGGTTTCAAGTAAAATTGGAGCGTTGAGGTCACATAGGGTGTGTGATGTTTTCACTTCCTTGATCCCTACCGCTGCGGCGATCTCGCCCGCGTATACTTCATCCACTTCTTCTCGCTTGTCGGCCATCAGTCGTACGATTCGTCCGATGCGCTCTTTATTGCCCGTTGATGAGTTGAGAATGTAGGTCCCTGAAGTCACCTTTCCTGAGTACACCCGGAAGAATGCTAGCTGCCCAACAAACTTGTCATCTTGCAACTTGAATACCAACGATGACATTGATTCGTCGTCAGCTGGCTTACGGGTGACGGTCAGCTCTTCATCCTTTGGATCAGTTCCGTGGGTGTCTGGCAGATCAGTTGGTGCGGGTAGGTAATCAACCACCGCATCGAGTACCAGCTGTACACCGATGTTCTGCAAAGCCGTTCCGGTCATAATCGGGAAGATTTCATTCGCGAGCACAGCCTTTCGAAGCGTGGCTTTTAGGGCGTCTACCGTCGGCTCTTCGCCGCCAAAGTACGCTTCCATCATCACGTCGTCGTGTTCGACGACTTTTTCGATGAGTTCTCCGCGCCACTTTTGCGCCTCTTCGAGCATGTCGGCTGGGATCTCTTCTTCGGTAACTTGTGTTCCCATTTCCCCAGCAAACCGATAGGCCTTCATGGTTACGAGATCAACTACTCCAGCCATTTTATCTTCGGCTCCGATCGGGAGCTGGATACGCACTGCCTTGGGTGATAGTCGTTCGTGGATAGATTTGACTGAAGCATCAAAGTCAGCCCCTAGCTTATCCATTTTGTTTACAAAACAGATTCGTGGCACTTGTGCTTCATCAGCATACCCCCAGTTAGTTTCGGTTTGCGGCTCTACTCCAGCAGCGCCGTCAAACACCACCACCGCTCCATCGAGCACCCGCATCGATCGCTTTACCTCAGCGGTAAAGTCAATGTGACCAGGCGTGTCAATGATGTTAAAGGTGTACTTCAGGTCTTTTGAGGTTCGGTCTTCGACCATAGTCTTAGTCCAGTTACAAGAAATCGCAGCAGCGGTAATGGTGATACCGCGTTCTCGTTCTTGGTCCATCCAGTCGGTTACAGTCGCACCATCGTGCACCTCTCCGATCTTGTGACTCATTCCGGTGTAAAACAAAATACGTTCAGACGTAGTTGTCTTGCCGGCATCAACGTGCGCCACGATACCAAAGTTTCGTAGTCGGTCGATTGGAAATGCTCGTGCCATAAATAATCTATATAATGAATGATAATAATTGCCTTCCTGCACTGCTCGCGAGAGTAGATTAGAAAATTGCTCAAATGAGCAAGGTGCCGGTACTATACTGTAAATAAAGCTAATCAGCAACCAAAAATCGGACGGAAATTACCCAAGGAATTTCCGTCCGATTTTCTGCAAATCAGTTATATTTACATATCTCTGTACCCTTCTTTCAATTCTGCAAGATTTTCAACCACACCTTCTAATTGTGTCTGCTTCGCTTCTAATGCAGACGTGTCGCTACCAGTAGCCTCAGCTGTAGCTATTGCAACCTCAAGCGTCAATAGCTCATTGCGACAGAATTCATGCATTTGAAACACCCATGACAAATGTTCTACTCGACTTTTAGCCACCTCGTTCGCTTGATCTTTATACCCGAAAGATTCATTCATTTTCAGCTCTCCCAGAGCGTACTGTCCATCTTGATTAGCTGATTCAGACTCTCGCATCACTTCATTCGCCGCCGCTGAAAACGCTTGTATTTTTTGGTTCAGTTCAGGAAAACGATCGGTTACCATCTGAATATTCTGTGTACTCTGCTCGGTGAGACACGCAATCACTTCATCGTCCGAAGCACCCTCGGCCTGAGCCAAAGATGCCATCGCCATCACACCTACTGTGCTTAATGACAGCATCTTCATCGCCTCTCCAGACGTGATGCTTTCAGCTGCTTTTACTGCTACCTCGGCTGCATCAGGTTGCTTCTCAGACATATACAATTCTTTAAATAATATCCCTAATTATAACAAAAAAAATATAAATATACAGAGACGTCTGCACATACCTGCTTGCACAGTAAGCAAATCTATAAGATCACTTGCATGCCTTGACTTTTAGTCTTTTACGTGCTATTGTATTAATGGCTAATAGAGGACTTGCCACCCATTTCACAACTGGAGAATTCCAATGAGAACATTCGCTCTTTCCGCAATCGCACTCTTTGTAGCTACCACGGCTTTCGCCGACAAAACTGCAACCACGATGCCGCGCGTTGACGACAACGTGGTCAACCAGACCATCACACAAGCTGGCGGGTTCGTCGACCTGATCTACGTCATGTCAGAGGACCCCGACATTAGCGCTTTGCAGAACTTCTGCGTCGGCGGCTGTGACGTCACTTTTCGCATTACCTACCACAACGAAAGCAACAAGGCTGGCGAGGGTGTGTTGCAAGCAATCCAGGTCACACCGGTCCAAGGCGAAGCATTGCCTGAGTTTACGCTCGTACATCAGGACATTCTGATGCGAGCTGAAGGCAAGAGCGCTGCAGAGTTCTTCCGCGAACTGCGGAAGAACTTGCGTCGCTATCCCGACAATCTCTTCAGCAGCCCGTTCAGCAGCTGACCACTGATCTTTCGCTCACCCCGGTGAGACTCAAATCCCCCGTACACCACACCAGGTGTCACGGGGGATTTTTTATTTCGACAAAAAATGTCAGTGCGGTATATTTATGACTAGGAGTATGCAATCCATTGGAGGTAGACCATGTATAGAATCATAGTGGTAGTATTTTTGTTCTTTCTTAATCAGCCGCAATCAGCCAGTGCACAAGAACGGTTTGAGGTCATCATCTGTCAGACAGTCGGACAGATCCAAAACATCAAGCACCATTGGTGGTATTACGGACGAGATATGGCTGAGGTAATATTTGCAATCTATGCAAATCAAACACTTCCTTCTGGTATGCCTTATTGTTTCAATTCCAAAACGCATCAGATTCGGCAATATGTTTTGTATGTAGACTACGTCATCAGGCCAGAAAACCAACTGGGTCCACTTCGAGCTATGCGCATATACGAGGTACAGTCAGCTGATGGAACGTGGCTGCAAGCACTTGCTACGTATGAGATCTTTAACCAACCAGCAGATGGAAAACTTTCCATCGCAAACAATGATTGATCCGCCTTGGCGGGTCAATTTTGTAATATAAATCGCTCAGCCTCGTATATACTACAAACACTACTCGCTAACTTTCTCCCTACTTTTATATGAATACTCAATATGACGTCGTGGTAATCGGGGCTGGGTCTGGTGGCTTAACTTCCGCTGTTGGATTCTCGAAGGTTGGCAAGAAGGTGCTGCTGGTTGAGCGCGAGCATATGGGTGGTGAGTGCACCAATACCGGATGCATTCCTAGCAAGGCGCTGCTGCATCACGCCAAGGCATTTTATGCGGCCAAACTAATCAGTGGCGAAACCGCCGCTGGTGAAACCTATCGAGCAGAAGCCTTTACCTATGTGCGATCAGTCATCGATGACATCCTAGCCGACGAAACACCAGAAACATTTAAACAGATTGGGATTGATGTCGTGATGGGGGACGCCTTGTTTACCGGCAAGCACACACTGCAAGTAAGTGGGCAAGCATACCAATTCAAAACCGCAATTATTGCCACTGGGTCAAGCCCTCGGATGATTGCGGTGCCTGGACTCGATGCGGAGCGCGTCCTGACCAACCAAAACCTGTTTGGCTTGTCTGATGTTCCAGCCAAACTACTGATCATCGGCGGTGGCCCAATCGGGATGGAGATGGCGCAAGCCTTTGCGATGCTAGGGAGTGAGGTTACCATCGCCGAGCGTGGGCCGCAGTTTGCACCCCTAGAGGACAAAGCGATCAGGCCAATTCTACAAAAGTCATTTGTGGATCTTGGCATCACGATTCACACTGGTGCAGCCATTCAAAACGTAGCGGGGACCACTGCACACTTTGACCACCTGCACGACGCGCAAGTGACAAATACTTTTACGGTTGAGTTTGACAAAGTCTTGATCGCAATTGGGCGCACACCCAATCTGCCGGCTGGGCTAGAGGCCGCTGACATAGAATCGACAGACCACGGGGTGAGTATCGACAGCCAACACAGAACTACCAACAAACGTGTCTATGCCGTGGGAGATGTATCGGCCCGACTGAAGTTCACACACGTCGCTGACGATGTCGGGCGGCAAGTGGTAGCGCGAGTGGCCAGCCACGGTTTACTACGAGTCACCAACAAAAAAGCCGTACCCAAAGTCACCTACACCGAACCTGAAGTAGCCCAAGTCGGATTGTCTTGGCCTGAAGCGGTAGCCAAATACGGCGAAGCGCGTGTCATGCGAATTGAAGTGCCATGTACCCATAACGACCGCGCCAAAACCGACGACACCACCAACGGACTGGTGGTGGTAGTGGCAAAAAGGCTCAGTGGACGCGTACTTGGCGCACACATAATCGGGGCGGCGGCTGGTGAGATCCTCACCATCTTCACCCTTGCGATCGACCAAAAGATTTCACTTTGGAAATTACAAAAACTAATCTTTGCCTACCCAACGTATAGTCTGATTGTTAAAAAAGCGGCTGATCAATTTGTCGGGCGGCAAATCGGTAGCCTGCAGCAAGACCTGCTAGGCAGCCTCAAGGCGCACGCACCAAAAATCATCGCAGCGTTTATTTGGATTGCATTGATTGTGGGGCTCAGCCAATACCAAGCTAGCCAGAATCTCACCGCCACTGACACCGCCATTGCACTCTTTGATTTTATTGCGCTGACTGTTTGGGGGCCACTACTGTACGTGCTGATCTACGCGATTCGCCCCGTGACGTTCTTCCCTGCCACCGCACTAACTATTCTGTCTGGGATATTCTTTGGGTTTGTGTGGGGCACTATTCTAACAGTGATCGCAGCTACCCTGGCCGCCGGCGTAGCGTACGTGGTCGGGAAGTTTTTTGGGGCTAGCTTACGCCTGGAAGACACCGTGCTGGCTAACTCGATCACTGCACTACGCAAAAACACCTTTTCGGCCGTGCTCACCATGCGGCTGATATTTCTACCGTTTGACTTGATCAGCTACGCTGCCGGAATCTTGCGAACCAAGTTTATCCCATTTATCTGTGCGACGTTTATTGGGATCATTCTGGGCACTGCGACGTTTGTGTCGATTGGTGCGTCGCTTAATGTGGAAGAGTTTAGGGTCAACGGTTTTAGCTTTGATTTATTTGAGCCCCAATTCTTACTGCTGTCAGTACTTATATTTGTCATCTCGCTGGCAGTAGCTCGACTACTAAAATAAACAAAGGCCGGCGCATGCGCCGGCCTTTGTTTATTTCTTTACCTTGTCTTTTTTTGGCTTCTTCACTTCTTTTTTTCGGTCGTTGCCCTTGGCCATGGATTACTTCTTTTTCTTAGCTACTACTTTCTTTTTGGTTGCTGGCTTGGCGGTAGTTTTCTTAACTACTTTTTTGGCTGCTGGTTTTTTCTTTGGGGCAGCTTTCTTTTTGGTAGTGACTGACTTTACGACCAATTTTTTGACTGTCTTCTTTACTACTTTCTTAACTACTTTTTTGGCTGCTGGTTTTTTGGTAGCGGCTTTTTTCTTTGGGGCGGTTTTTTTGGCTGCAGGTTTTTTTGCGGTTGGCATATAAAAATAAATTACTATTGCACCCCCAACAGAAGTGAGGATCTAGTAAGAATTATACGCGTACTTTTACAATAAATAGATCACCAGACAAATACCTGTGCACAGCGTTGTTTCAGATTTTGCAATCTGACAGAGCGTCATTTGTTTTATCAACCTAGATTGTGTGGATCAGACGCGTGATCACAGACCGCCTGCACTGACTCATCGGTTGCTACCGGATAAGGGACTACTTCATCTGACTTCGGCTTAGGTGTAAGCCCAGCTTCGGGCTCACTATCTGCCAAGACGCGTTGGATTATCGCCACTTCTTCGGCTGTAAGAATTGGGTCGATTGATTCATTGGGCTGCTTTGGTATTTCGTAGCTCATAGCATTATTCTAGCATCTGTACCTTAAGATTTTTTTTCATTTTCTTTATTTCTGCTTCTCGTTTGAGCGCTTCACTGCGAGTAGCAAAAGCTTCTTGATGCACAACGCGTACCGGACGACGGCCGCTAGTGTATTTGGCCCCAGCCACTTTCCCGGCCCCATTATGTTCAGCTAATCTACGCTCCACATCAGTCGTGTAACCACAATATAAAGTGCCATCAGCACATCGCAGTAGGTAGATATAGTGTCGGTCAGACTTCATGGCTTTAGTGTATCAAAATAGCGACACCTTTTGAGTGTCGCTATTTTGATACATTCTATTTTTTCTTAGGTTTGAGCTTGCTGAGGTCCAGCACATCGTCGATCTTGATTTGCTCGACAAAGTCAGGTACGTGGGAGACGAGAATCATCGCACCTTTGTATTGATTAAGCGCCTGCGCAATCACTGGAATATGGCGGAAGTTGATGTGGTTGGTTGGCTCGTCGAGGATCAGGAGCCCTGGCTCTTCCATAGTGAGTTTCGCAAACGCGACCAGACCTTTCTGCCCTTCCGACAGATCACCCACCTTTGACTTCATCACGTCACCAAAGAGCAAGAAGCCGGCTGCGATCGAACGCATGTCTTCTTCTAATTTTTTCTTCATGCTGTCCATCAGGGTTTCGAACACTGATTTATCAAAATCCAAGTTAGAGAAGTCTTGCCGGTAGTAGCCGATTTTTACCCCTGGCGCCACCTCTTCTCCAGTTGCAGTCCCCCCAGCCAAGCTCTCCAACAGCGTCGTCTTGCCGATGCCATTTGGTCCGACAATTTGTAAGTGCTCACCTCGCTTGAGCGTCACGTCGCACGCCACTTCTTTTGGCTGATGATCACGAATCACGGTGAGTGAGGTGAGTTTGATTATCTCCAGCGGAATATCTTGGTGTGGTTCGATGGTAAACGGACGGATGGCTTTGTCCTCGCGGCGCACGTCGACCTTGTTGTCCTCGGCTTCCTCAATCTCAGCACGCATTTTTTTGGCGACCAAGCGCATCTTGCCTCCCTTGGCGGCAAAGTAGTTGATCTTATCTTTGTCAGCCTGGATCTGTTTGTTCATGGCTGCGTTCTGGCGCTTTTCTTTTTCGACTCGCGCTGCGATCTCATCTACCACGGTGTGGTAATTACCGTTGTACTGCTCTACCTGGCGGTTTTGGGTATTGAGGTATAGGACACCTTGGGTAAACGCATTGAGGAAGTCAGCATCGTGAGAAATAACGATCACGGTTTTTTTGTACTCGCGCAAAAACTCAGTAAGGTGCTCGATGCCAGCGGTATCAAGGTTGTTGGTTGGCTCATCAAGTAGCAGTACGTCAGGACTTTGGATCAAGGCTGAAGCCAGCAGCAACCGGGCTTGTTGCCCACCAGAAAAGCTCCCGACGATGCGGTCTTTAAAGGTGTCGGTTTGCGACTCGGGTGGAGTGAGGTTGACCACCTCCAGCACTGCGTCGATTCGAGGATCGATATCGTATACCTTTTCACTAAAGCAATTTTCAAAAAAAGCCCTGACAGTCAGCTCTAGCTCTGGCCGCGGGATAATCTGCCGTGACTCGGCGATTGTTGTACGCGGCTGAAGATTGATAGTTCCTTCATCGGGAGCAGTCTTGCCGGTGATCAAACCAAACAACGTCGACTTGCCGGCGCCGTTTTGACCCATTAAGGTAAACTTGGCACCCCGGCGCACTACAAAGCTTGCCTCCTTGAGGATAGGTTTGGTGGCGTCGTGCTCAAATGACACATCTTTAAATACGATAATTCCATCTCGCTGATTCATGGCACACAGCATAACGTACTGTGTGGGTAGTGCAAGTAACTTTACTAAAGTGGTACAGTATTAGACATGAAGAGTTTCCTGCAAAAAACCGTCATCGGTGTAGCTGTCGCCCTGCTGGCGGTGGTGGTGTTTTGGAATAATCTGACCGCTACGGCGTTTTGGGGATTGGCGCTGCACCAAACTTCTGAGCTATCTTCAGTTACAACCACCCCCGGTACTCAGCTGATGCTAGACGAGGCGGGCGCAACCGCCAGCAGCACATCGTACGGTGCACTACAGATTCCTCATATATTTGCCAGCACACAAGTACTCAACGAGACCGACACGATTGTGGTGTTTTCTGACACTGCATCCAACGCGTACTATTTGATCTCACCGATGCCGACCTATCGCGCCAACTTTCTATCTGACCAAACCTCGCGCACTCAAGCAGAGCAAGCGGCTATGTGTGAGGTACTCGGGCAAGTGTACCAAGCACAACCCTGCCAAAGCGATCAGGTGTTTGTCGACACAATCATGCAAGTATCAACCAAGACAGCAGGCTTATTTTCAAACAGCCAGCGTAAGGCTGCCGCTGCTACCTTCCTACTGCTCAAGAGCACCTACCTACCCCAGCAAACCCAACAGATCGCCCCCTTTAGTACCGCAGCCATAAGCGGCCACCTAGCCATCGCTCCCAATCAATCAGTAGCCTACCTATTCGATCAGCAAGCAGTCGGCTACGAAATCGCTTTTATAAATATGAACCAGGAACAGACCCAGATGATTTTGGCAAGGATCGCTGAGAATACAGCAAAGGACTAGCTCCCGAAGGACGGTCCTTCGGAGTTTCGAAGCGGTACTGACGGGGATCACTCCAGCCAGTGCAGGCGAATAATTATCAACAGACTTACAACCCAAAACACCCGCCAAGCGGGTGTTTTGGGTTGGCAACGTCCGATATTTTGTTGTTTGCATGCAACACAAACAGTGCGGCAAACTTACATTTTTATTTTACTGAAGTCTGTCCTCCGTAAGAGAATCCCGCAGTTTAACGGTCAAACTGCGGGATTAACTAAATAGCAGCTCCATAAAAATCCCAACCTGCATGTGTAATCCCGAACGTCCAGTCTTGGGAATTAAGACATAAAATTGACCCCGATACGTGCAGTATGCGGGGTCAAGTTGTGGGCACAGGCAAATTGTGCCCATGGCATTGCTCCCTCCCGTTATACTGGATTTTAATATAAGGACTCACTTTCCCTACATCACTTACGACAAAGCGTGGCATGACGACGTCTATCCACTTGAGACAAATAGTCAGCTCATCATCGGCAGTCCATTCGGCTGTCTGTACGACATCCTGCTCATATTCTGCAATAATCGCCAGAGCATCCAGCAGCTCTTCAGGATGTCCCTGCAAGATGATGTGCCAACGCTCGGTGTTTGGGGGAGGGGTTGGTTTATGAAGAACATTCTCTAGCTCAATCATGCAGTCAACTCCTTTCTTTTCAAGCTTACTTCCATTATCTATCGTTATGAGCAAAAGTCAACTTGACTTTGATTACGGAGGTCAATCATATGCAATTTGATATAGAATCCCGATGGCCCGGCCTTCGGGATTCATAATTTTTTTAAACAAAAAAGCCGGAGAATTTGTGAGTTGCGTCGCTAAGATACAACTCACAAATTCTCCGGCCTTTTCTGTTCTGTCTCTACTGGTAGATTTCAAAATTGAGTGCTGTGCGAGGCACTAGCGATAATTTTTCTGAGCCGTACTGAACGTACGGTGAAGAAAAATTATCGTGCGGCAACGAAGCACAGTGCCAATTTTGGAAGACTACCAGGCGAAGTGGGCGAACGCTCGGTTGGCCTCTGCCATCTTGTGCGTGTCCTCTTTTTTCTTGACTGCATCTCCTTCTTCTTTGGCTGCGAGCAAGAGCTCCTTAGCCAAGCACTTGTGCATTGGGGTTCCCTTTTGCTTTCGAGCTGCTGCAATCAGCCACCGGTAGGCCAAGGCCTGACGTCGTTCTGCTCGTACTTCTCGCGGTACCTGGTAGTTTGCTCCACCGACTCGGCGTGAGCGAACTTCCATCAGTGGTCCGGCGTTACGCAGAGCAGTGTTAAACGTTTCCAGTGGATCTTCGGTTGTGTCTTTGTCAGCTTTGATGATTTCAAATGCCCCATATACGATCTTGCGCGCGGTTTCCTTCTTACCATCGAGCATGATGTAGTTAATGAGACGTTCGACATCGACTGATCCGTACACAATGTCAGGTGACACTGTTGGACGTTTTTTGATTGGTCGTCGCATAATGTTGTTAATTAGTGCGAATGAGTTTTCGTTTATGAAAAACAATTATCATTCTTCGCATAGGTTGATACCGAAAGGATCTGATCCCTTGTATCGCGTCATATAATCTGTAGCGAATATAAACTATTTGTAATGAGGGACCCAGTCCCCCGGCTGACTAGTAACCTATTTAGGTTTCTTAGCTCCGTATTTTGAGCGTCCCATTCGTCGTGCGTCTACTCCAGTTGCATCGTACTTTCCACGTACAACTGTATAGTTGACCCCGATATCTTTCACACGTCCTCCTCGTACGAGCACAACTGAGTGCTCTTGGAGTGTGTGTCCCATACCTGGGATGTACGCAGTAATTTCCTGACCATTTGAGAGTCGGACTCGGGCAATCTTTCGAATCGCTGAGTTCGGCTTTCGCGGGGTTTTAGTCGTTACTTTTGTACATACACCACGTTTAAACGGAGAGAAATAAGTGTTTGGCTGGTTCTTGATTTTGTTAAATCCAGACTCCAAAGCCGCTCGCTTACTCTTTCGCGCTTTGTCGGTTCGCTTCTTACGGGTTAATTGTTGAATTGTT
>Ga0136588_1000535_pt1 | contig 13801 bp, 13 predicted proteins | sample AntRauMFilla1564_FD_104782 | JGI IMG/M metagenome (GOLD analysis project Ga0136588, IMG submission 104782) | Saline lake microbial communities from Rauer Islands, Antarctica - Metagenome Filla 1 #564 | ecosystem: Environmental > Aquatic > Non-marine Saline and Alkaline > Saline | place... | reverse complement strand
ATTTCAACTTTTTATATATATCCAAAATTATATACCTATTTTAAAATGAAAATATCCATATTTCAAAAAACATGAGTTAAGGTCAAAATGATAGATTTTGAAAATCGAACGAAACGACCGCAAACCACATATGGTCAAAAAGCTGATTTCAACTTTTTAAATAGGTCCAAAATTATATACCTATTTTAAAATGAAAATATCCATATTTCAAAAAACATGAGTTAAAGCCAAAACATTATATATCTATTTTAAAATCAAAAACTATATTAAAAACTGATCGTTAAAAATTATAAATAGTTTTACTAATATACACATTTTCAATCAAAAATCATGGAACCTAAATTTATGATTATTGGATGTTTAGTATTACTAGTATTGATTTTACTTATAAATGCTAGATTTAACTATGAACTATATGATGATATGCTTGGAGGTATGTGGGTTTCTGATCCGGAATGGGCTGAAAAAGCAGATTTAGACGGTATGTTATTATTTGTAGGTCCGAATGAGGGTTGGTTTTCAGACACTCGTAAATGCTATTTAATCATGCATGCTGATAACCATGTGATTGTTAATAAACAAATAGAGATGCGGATATCGTCTGGTGTGACGTTAATACCTAGTAAAGAATTAAGTTGTAATGTCCAAGTGATAGATTTGGATGGTAAAGATAATGACGATGAATTAGGTATATCTGACGAGTATGATGTCATACCGTTCGAGGAAATAATGCCGAAGAATATGACATTAACAATAGGTATATCAAGTGGAAAACTGGTTTTAAAAGGAGATGATAAGGGTGAGGAAGTACAATATGCTAAATTATATAAAGATGCCGTAGCGACTGAGATAGGGCGTAATAGGGATCTAGATGGGAGTGAAGAGTGTTCAGAGGAAGATTGGTAAAAAGAAAAAATAATTTTTTAAAAACATATTAAAGATTTATAAGTAATAAATATGTTAATCTTGCGAGTACTTAATTGTATTTAAGAGGTTTCGTCATATGACCATATTCTTACGTTCCAAATATTCTGAATGATACATTTTTATAAAAATTCGAAGCATTCAGAATATACAAGAGGTGAAAAGCACTATTGAGGAGTAGTTTAAAAGCTTAGGCATTTATATAATCTAGTATGTGTTGAAGTTCTCACGAAGAACTTATTGTAGCATATATATAGAATTATATAAATAGTAAGATATACCCGAATAAGCATATCGAGGGATTCATGATTTTTCATGAACACCAATGGTCTTAGTTTAAGAAAATGTTGTTTGGTTTATGCTTGACTAAAACACATTCAAATCGATGGGCAGCACCGAATAAAGTCGCTAGCCGTGGATGTCTACTATCGTTTTTTTCATTTTTTTGATTATTTCTAATAACAAAATTAAAATTTCATAAATATACGCCGACATATTATAATAGTATGTCTGTAAATGGAGGAGTTGCACCACTTGTAATGCTAGCACCTGCTGCTCTAGAACTAGCTCAAAATAAAGAAGTGCATAAAACAGGAACTAGTCTTTTTAAAATGGCATTTGCAGGACCGATAGCGATTGTATCTATCATATTATTAATTTCAGCTTTGATTGCTATAGGGAATGGTGCATATACTATGGGGACGATGATAGTATTTTTATTGGCATGTGCGGGTTTTGGTAGTATTTATTGGTTGTTTAGTGAACCAGGACAGAATGTATCGCAACAGCAGTATCCACAACAATATCAGCAACAATATCGACAACAATATCAGCAACCATACCAGCAACAGTATAGACCATCGCGTGGTCGTAGCCGCAGTAGAGGTAGAAGATAAAAAATTAAAATAGCTTCTGATGAGGTTTAATATCGATAATATTCAAATCAGCAATCCAAGTATCAGGTTTAGGAATAGGTTTTAAGCGGGGATATATAGAAGAAAGTTTCATGATAAGTTGTGAAGGAATTTCACTTCTAGGAAAAATACCCGGCATGTAAGATGAAGTGATATCTTTAACGAATGTTAGAATATGTGTAAGTCTAGTAAGATATGTTTTAGTAATACCTTTAAATTTAGTACCAACAATGTAAAGATTAGATAATTGTACTAATTCTATTTTTTTGAATATACTTGATAATATAAGTATGGTGCTAACATTTAAAGGTTTGATATCGGTAATTTGAATAATGGCGGTACCATCGCGTAAAAGTGTTTTAGCCATACAAACGATAGATGCTAGAAATTGAACGTTTGAAGAGCCGATGGAAGCAGTAAACAAATTGACATCTACAGTTAAACTACGGATGTTATTTAGTGTGGTAAAGTCCCCATCACCGTCTATGCCGTAAAATATACCTGTTTGTTTATCATTACCAAACGGGTCATCGAGTTTATCAGGCATATTAACTGGTGGTAGTGCCGTTGTTGATGTTGCTACCCATTCCCAAGGGGTGAGAAGTTTTGTTTTAACAAAATGGTTTAATGCTGCCAATGTTGATGGGGTACAGTTCATATGAAAACTTTTGAGTACTTTACCGTCAGTAAATCTCATATACTTAGAAAGGGTTGGTTTTTTAGTGGCGGATGAATTTTGTTTAGGTTTATTAAAAGTGGATAATAAATCGTTATATAGTTCGTAAAAATCAAGCCAACTGGAGTCAACCATTTCTGCTTCTTTAATAGCGATATTGTTATTAATAGGAACAACGGATGGTAATAGTTTAATCAATGAACTAAATTTGTAATTATTGTTTGGAAAATCATTAATCCAATCATCCGGTATATTAATGGTAATTCCTAACACATCATGGTCGAATTCGGATATTTTTCCTTCATATACAGGTTTTATCCAGTGTTGAAGTGATGGAAGTGAATCCTCAATAGTAATATCTCCTCTAAGCATTATGGTGGAGCTTTAAAAATAATAAACGTTATCAAAATTAAAAAAAGCATTTAAACATACATGAGTAAACATATATCTTATACGAGACTAAACAATGTCGTCCAAGGTTATTAGATTTTATAAAGAAAAGGCATACTTTTCAGACAGTTGTAATGGGCAGTTTATTATGGCCAGAGCAGCATGTATTGTTCTAAGATATGTGGATAATGGTGAAACGTATACATTAACGATAAGAGAACGTGCAGATAAAGATATTGTTGAGTTTCCAGGAGGAAAAGTTGAAGTAGGAGATACCGATATATATGACACAGTATTTCGAGAAATATGGGAGGAAATAATACTCAAAGACAAATTAGGAGCAGGTAATAATAAGTACTTGAAAAATTGGGCGAAAATAAGAAAAGATATTGTAGAATCAAAAGATACAGATGAGACAATTTGTCATGATATTTATAAAAAACTAACATTATCTAAAATGATTCCATATGGTAGCTGTGCACTGAAGATCGTATATTTTGTCATCAACATTTCTTTAGACGAAGCTAAACATCTTATATCAGCGCATAATATGATACCAATACCGATTTCAATTATTAAGCATGTTGTAGATTACAATAATGCAAAAAAAGGTAGAGGTATATTAACAACATATACGAGTAAAAACTCACCAGCTTACAAACGTAAAAATACCAATTTTTACTCAGGAGGTGAGGTATACAAGCTAAGAGGTCGAGATTTTGAAGGTATGTTTAGATTTTCTAAACTTCTTTAGCCTCTGCTGACGTTTTCTAAGAAAAATGTGTTTTGTAAAAAATTGATTTTTTGTTTGTCAATTAAGTATGTATTCCTTTGAAGAGTGACATTAGGCCGGCAGAGTGAAAGGGATGTGTGGACTTTTGGTTATTCCAAAAGATCAGTCAAAACACGCACCAGAGAAACTCGCCAGACCGGCTATAATGATTAATTTTAGTCATGATTCTATTGGATAAATCTGATTCGTCAGAATATACAGAGTACGGACTTGAGTGAAATATAGTGGAAGCGGTGTATCGTTCCCGGTTAACGATATATACATAACTACTATATTATCTCGGAGGCCGAAAAAGTACCAATAGTATACATGACATTCTTATCATGTTTAGATAAAGCTATCGTGTACGCGAGAGTAGAATCCCATTTTAATATTACTCCTGATCAGTTTGATAAAGAAATGTAGAAGATTGAACACCCTGACAAAGTGAACAATAAATAAAGCAAGAGAGAAAAAAGAGATCCGACGTTATACGTCTAATCTTTTTTATTGTTTTTTTCTTTGAAAATGAGGTGTTTCAATAATCTTTTAGGTGTTTCTTGCAATGTATATCTTGCTTAAGTCTTTTTACATAGCAGGATAGATGATATACACATCCACAACCAGGGCGAACTTGACGGCTGCGAAGTTTCTCTGTATCCACTAAAGAAGGCATGTGAGCAGCATTAATGATGTGGTATACCAGTTCATAAGGAAACCCCAATTGGCGAAGAGCCCATATCTGACACAAGACGGCAGAGATATCTAAAGGATCAAACAGTAGTTTATGGAAACGATGCTTGATGCTAGCAACACGAGTACCTTGTCCACATTGGGCACATTTTTGATCGGTAGCTAAAAGTCGCTGGATGGGCCACATGTTGTGAACAGGTCGGTTACGTGGCTTGCGTGCGGGCTTCTGCTCTTCGATATAGATCCATTCATCAAAAGTATCATTAATTAATAAGTGTCCAGGAGTGGTCTTTTTGGCAAGACGAACGGACCTCTTTGATTGATTCTTTGGAGGGTTTTCATAAGCCACAAGGGCGTCGAGTGCTGTAGCAGTCAAAGGCTTCCATTTGGTACGTTTAGACATGATCCTGTGGACACAATTATATACCCAATAATTATTCAATTTATGCCAAAAATTGAATATATTAGAACCATATACTACATATCATAGATATTCGTACATTTCAGTATGCCTTCTCGCTCAGAAAACTCACCCAACACAGCACCCTCTTCTCCGCCCTGTATCAAGACTCAACGTGACAACCGTGCCAATCGATATCGAAATCGACGTAGACAAGGTCTTTATAATCTCCCATACAACGGCGCTGTGCAGATAGCTAGGGGACCAGCATTAGAGCCAATTCGTAGACGTCTGTTTGAAGAATTTCACGGAGATGTACAAAATCAGAATGTTGTCCGAGAATTGTTTCCAGATCCCGATGGCTTGCCTCGGCCGGACCTAAAAGCTTTATCCTAAGCATCTAAATTTGCAACTTCTAGAAAATGCATTTTTTATAAAAAATAAAACGTATAATATATACTTTTGATCAAACTGATTTTAACAAATTAAAATCAAAATGGACACATTAAAGTATGCGCTATTGGTTGTGGTAATTTTAGCTGTTTTTATGGCATTTACAACTAAGAGTGAAAATTACAGTGATGGTCCTTATTGGGGTCTTCCTTCTACTTATCCAGGACAAGCACCTCTCAATAGTGTTGATTGGGGTATACCTGGTAAATCATCAGGTGGTATGATTTACGTTTAAGAACAATATTTTAAACTCAACATATCCCCTTTAGAACAGAGGACGTTATTGTAAGGGGTGCCTTCAAACTCGCTATTTATATTAGTTTGGCTAGGAATAAATATAAATTCGTTTTTTACGCTTTCAAACACACGTTTTTCATCTATAGGAATCAATCTAAACTGAACTTTTGGGATAATATCGGGGTTCATTTCAATAACTATAGTAGTATCCATGTAATGATTGTAAAATCGCCAGTTTTTCCAGAATACAACATTTCCAAGTCTATTAGGTGTAGTTAATATTATAGTAGATCCTCGAACAATTAATGAGACGCTTATAACATCTTTATGTTCATCAATATGCATCATATTGATGTCCCCATTTAAAGAACATACATCAATTCTATACTTATCATCAGCAATAGGAGCGAACATTGACTTATTTAAAAAATAATAATTCTTTAATTACTTTTTAATTTTGGATTTTTTTGGCTTAAATGCTGCATCAATTCGTTTTTCATATCGCTCTCTATTAAATCCGCGTGCTACTAAGAAATCTAATAATCCTTCTCGATCATAATTATTTTCAACCATATGTGCTTCGGTCATTTCAACATCTAGCATAAAGTAATCGTAAGCTTTTTTTTGTTCATCAGTTAATTTGATTTTGTTATATCTAGCTTTAGTGTGTATAGTTGCGGGTCCAAATCCGGGTGTTTTTAGTGCAAAGTCTGATCCTAAAGCTATACCCATAGTAACGAATTGTTCCCGAGTAATTTCCATTTCATCTAAAATATCATTTAATTCGAATGCTACAAATCCGCCACCCCTAGGAAGTGGTTTTAGTAGATTTCCACCGAACATTAATACATCGGTATCACCACTGATCATATATTTGCAATAACGTTGAGAAGATTCTCCGATAGTTAGCAAGGCACCATATTGTTCTGCTTCAATACCATCAGGAGCTACAATATATAAAATGCCTAAGTATTTTAATAGATCTTGTATATCTTTTACGTGTTCACCAGTCATTTTGAATTGAACTTTTTCGTTAGTAGATGCATCGCGTTTTTGAGCTCGAGTATTCAACTCATTACGTTTAAGTGGATTAACTTTAGGAGAATCGAATACCCATACCTGACTTAATTTTTCTTTTTTCATATTTAAAACTTTATTTAAAATAGTAAGTATGTGTGATGTTGTACGACCATCTTCGTCGGTTAATGCTGCTACATATTGCATGGCCAGAATAGATGAGTAAATAATGTAACTAGTATCTATGCATACACGGTCATCTGATAATTCTTTAAGTTCAATAGATCTGCCCATATCTGCGATAGTCTGTTCATTATAATCGGACTTAGCATTCTTAATTTTTACTTTCATAAGACTTTTGATCCCCATTTTGATTTTCTTTGAAAATCAAGTTATTAAAAACCAATATAATAAAGAATGTATTATCAATTTTTTATAAATTGAATATATAATTCATAATAATGACTTTGCCATGGATTTTACGGATAAGCAAAATAAAACCGCAAGGCGTATTGCCGAACATTGGGGATACCGTGAAGAGAGGAATACCGATGCTATATCGAGATTAGTGTTGCGTCTATACCGATCGCTAAATAAAAACGCCGGTCTTTTCAAAACAATTATCCTAAAACACATCAAATCGATCAATGCTGATTCCGATTATACACACTCGGTCGGATTGAACATGTTTAGAAATACAAGTATTGATTATCTATCGTCATGGAAACAAAGTACTAAAATACTCAAAAAGAAATTGAACAGAGAGCATGTCAATCCTAAAATATATGAACACGCTGAAGCTAAAGTCCCATCAAAAGTATTTCTTCTCGAACTGATGAAGATTTCTGATTGGGAAAAGATTGAGGAAGACGAATCCTCGTCATCAGAATCATCCGAATTTGAATCATCTGAATCCTCATCAGACGAACTAGATCTAGAACTATATGATGAAGAAGATGATGAAGATGATGAAGATGATGAAGATGATGAAGATGATGACAAGGATCCCGAAGAAGATGATAATCGTCGTCGATCAACTCGTCAGATCCCACAAAAACGTGAGCGATCGCCTCCTCTCTTTAACACATCAGGACCGACTTGGTTCGAAATAATGGATGATATATTTGAAGAAGATGAATACGAAGAAAATAGTTTTGTGGATGACGATGTCGACATTGACTTAACCAAAAAACGTCGAATCCACATTAATTAATAATAGATTTTCTTATTTTTTTAATTTCGATTTAAAAAATGTACTCCTTAGTATATTACAAATCCGGTTATTGTTATATAAAACGTGATGACTCAGTTAAAAGACGAATGGCAAAAAGTTTTTAAATATGCCGTTACCGTAGCAAAGGATATGTGTAAGAAGAATCCTAGCATTAAATATTCCGAGGCCATGAGCCGTGCCTGGAAGGATCCCAAGGTTTTAGCAAAGCGAAAAGAGTATGAGAAAAAGAAAGATGCTCATACTAAAGCTCCTAAAAAGGTTAAGAAACCAGTTACAAAAAAGCCTACCAAGAAACCGGCTGCTAAGAAACCTACTAAAAAGCCGGTTAAGAAACCTGCTGCTAAGAAACCTACAAAAAAGGTGGCTAAGAAAACGGTAAAAAAGGTCAGCAAATAGTTGCATTATTTAAAAAATTTAATTTTGTTTTTTGTAAAATATTTACGTGTTGAATGAAAGGCCAATTCCGTAGATGGATGACAGACCAGTGGCTGCTGTAAGTTTAGCGCGAACAACCCAACCTTCAGCTCCGTCGGGATTAATATCAGTCGAACCAACACCGGTTGCGATGGTAACTTCAGATCCAAGACTTGTACCAACTGTTCCAGTGGCTGTAACTTTAGATACATCAATATCTAAAGTAGCACCTCCAGTATTAACAACATTATACGTCAACTTAGCATCTCCAGCAGCTTCATCATTGGGCGTATGTGTGGGGTCATATGCGTAATAAGCAACAGCAACGTACGATGTGCTAGAAACTTCAATCTTTTGGGTTACCAATGAAATAGCGTTAGCCGTCTGCAAGGCGCTGGCCAATCCCCATGAGGGGGCAACTCCTACACCACCTGATGATAGTACACTACCAACAGCAACATCGGAAAGAGTTTCGAGTGCTGATGTTCCGGAAGCGTACAGAATATCACCGATAGTATATAGATTTGCTGCATCACCGTGTCCGGTACCACCATTAGCCGCGCCGAGAAGACTAGTTCCTACTTCGGCAGTTAAGCTGAGGTCAAGAGTGGACCAACTAGGATCTGCACCGGCGCCATTAGTGTGTAATGTCATACCGGTAGTACCGGCTGCTAGGTTACTAAGAGAATCATTAGCATCGCTGAAAAGAACATCTCCCCATACATATGAAGCGATACCTGTACCACCGTCTGTTGCTGCGAGTATTCCGGTAATTGCTGATGCGCTTAGATCCATTGAGATTTCAATGCCATCAAATACAAGACCACTGTTAGCTTTTAGATCGGCTGATACAGTATTTCCGGCGACATTAATACCACTACCACCCAAAACTCCTGAAGCTCCATTAAATTGTGTCCATGTAAGATTATCGACATTTAAAGTCTGAATACCATCTCCAACAAGTACCCAACCGGTTTGTGCCAAGCTCATACCGATTTCGATAAATGTAAAGTTTCCTCCCGATACTTCGGCTGCGGGAGAACCATCTTGATCAGTAGCACGGGTAATAATACCGGCGGCTGTACCTTGTCCGGACATTAAAGTGTATATACCATTTTGTTTCATATCTGTTTGATCTTTAATTAAAATACGGTCACCATTTACTAGCGTAAATGCTGTAACTGACAAGGATGTTAGATTATGTGCTGTATCTACTGTATAAGTTCCGACACCTCCTAAACCACCAGTATCGGCGATAATTTTAGTGCCTAACGTTATACCTGTACCACTAATAGTTTGACCTACTACGATTGAACCTGACGCAACTGCGGATACTGTTAGAATAGTTCCTAATCCTGCAGCACCATCGTCGATAGTAGCGGTAAATGAAGCGACGGTATTACCTTCAAAAAGGCTTGAGGAAAGGGCGTTGATACCAGTAAATTGACCATTACTAGGAGTGGTGGCATAAGTTCCTCCAATATCTGCTGTAGAACCAAATCGTACTGATTCTTTAGGGTCAAGGCCGGTAGCCACTGTATCTACATAAAGTTTATTAGCAAGATCGGAATCTGCCGTAGGAGCGGCAGCAACAGTAACATTGGCGAATGTTGGTGAAGAGGTTGTGTTAATGTCTTGAGGAGTGGAAAGAGCAATACCTCCAGAGCTGTTAGTTACAATTACTTGATCAGCATCACCGGTAATATTAGCAAGAGTATATCCACTACCATTACCAATAAGAAGCGATCCATTAGATGCTGCTGATCCGTCTAATCCGGTACCACCTCGAGATGTTAATAGATTATTAACAGTATTAGCGGCAACACTTACATCCAGAGCACCGAATGCAGGTGTTCCGGCAGTTCCAACCAAAGCTTGACCGACACCAGCAGCGGCATTAGACTCGATGATAGATCCTGATGAAGAGACCATAGCGCGATTATTATTTAATGCTGTGCTAGAGTTAGTACCTCCATTGACTACTCCAAGAACGCTAGTTCCAACTTCTGCAGAAGATGCTAAATCAATTAAAGACCAAACGGGAAGTCCTGCGACAATTTGTAAAGATTGACCATTAGTACCAATAGCAAGTTGTGAAAGGGTATTAGCATCTGAAGCATATAGTATGTCTCCTGCCGAAAAATCGCCAGTTCCGAAACCAGTACCACCATTGTCCGGAGGAAGAACTCCTGTAACATCAGTAGTCAATGAAACGGCACTAAAAGATGGAACACCGCCGTTTCCGTGAAGAACAGTACCTTCAGCACCTTGAGGAGTAGTTTGTGAAATACCACCGGTTGTGGTAGCATAGTAAATACCATTAACAATAGTAGAAGTAGATAAGACAAAATCAGCTGCAGCACTTGCATCATTAATGGTATATGTACGAGATCCTGCTGGAGCCACAGAACTAATAGTGGTTGTATTAGTAGTACCGAGAGTAAGTTGCGAAGAAGTTGCGGTAAGTGTCTCACTAGCAAAAGTGGGAGTAGCTGAGGTATGAATATCTTGAGGTAATGACAATGAAATTCCTCCGGCAGAATTAGTGATAACTACTCTATTAGCAGATGCTTGAGTAAGAGTAGCGGCTGATGGGGCATTACCAGTTGAACCGATAAGTAGCTGTCCATTTGTCAATTCCGCAGTAGCAGTAACTGCCGATGTACCATTTCCGAGTAAAACACCATTAGCACTGAGAGTTGCAGCACCTGTACCACCATTAACAACTCCAAGAACGCTACTTCCAACTTCATCGGAAGAAGCAAGATCTAAAAGAGACCATGCTGGTTCTCCAGCAACAATTTGAAGTGATTGTCCATTAGTACCAGGAGGTAATGTAATTATGTCCGTACCATTACGATAAGTTATACTACCATTTGCAACAGAACTAGCATCAGAGATTTGACTGAATACTAATGCGTCAGTATTAACTGTAGCACCTGATACTACACGGAATCCGCTAGCGCCATTAACAGTACCCTCGCGAATATATAGTTCTTTACCAATAACTTTATCACCAGCACGAAAATCTGGTGCGCGTAGTGGAGCTACTGCACCATTAACTATATAAATACCATTTTCCAAACCCGAAGTTTGATTTTTTAACAAAATTCTATCACCATTTACTAGAATTACTCCGTCAACTAGATCACCAACATTAAATGCTGTCGCAAGAGCACCATTAACAGTTGTGGCAACCCGTGCGGATGCACGATGGTCAATACCATCACCACGCACAAAACTTGAAACGGAAATACTATCGAAAACAGAAGTCATTTTTAAATAAAAGAGCTATATATATATCTTTAAAATATAAATATAAATATATTATATAGTCATGTCACGAGTGAATAGAGTTATAGGTCAGAAAAACGTAGAATCCGGTAATTTTCAAGCAAATACAATTGTTGCTCAAGAATGTTTAATCGTTAAAGGTGCCATAAAATCAGAAGGTGAAGCATCTTTTACTAACGGATTAACTACAGATCTTATTGGGCCAAGAAGTACTGGTGGAAAAGTCAGAATTATTGGACTGGAATTAATTAATTCAGTTATATTACCGGGTCAAAGAGTTATATATGTCGGTAAACATGGTATTAATACTAATAATGGTCAACATATATCTCAAGCCCTATTAGATTTCACAACAGCCATATTTAAAGCATCATCTTCAGGACCATCATCTACAAATATAATACAAATTATTTGTCATGATGCATTAGAGTATAGTGAAGATCTTACCATTCCAGAATGGATAAATATTTCGGCAAATAACGCAACTCTTAAAGGAACTATTACTACTATGGGTAATCATGTAGTATCGTTTGGAAAAGTAGAAAGTCCGACATCGGCAGTTATGTCTGCAGGACCAAATACAGAAATTAATATTGGACAAATTGATATACCATCAGGAGTTGGTATTGAACACTCTAATTCTTCAGCATTACGTCTTCGTGTAGGTATAGCAAATGTAGGTTCAGGAATTTTAGTAAGAACCAATATAGGTCCAATTGAATGTACTATTCAACATATTGTTCTAAATGGCGGTACAGCATTCATGATTGTAGGTAATAATTTAACAGCATATGTTGATACAATTACAGAATTAATTCCCAGCACTGCAATCTATATTATCTCCGGATCTATGGTTGGATATATACAAACTATTGCCACATCCGTTGCAACTAGTGTGGCAATTGCTGGGTCTCTTGATATTATTGTTAATACTTCAAGTGGTACTAATACAGGTATTTCAAATATATTAATGCCAAGTCATATAAATGATTTTAATAATCCACATAATGTTACATTGGACCAATTGACTACACCATTAACTTTAAAAGGTGATATCTTAACATTTAATGGAACAAATATTGTAAAATTAGCAGCTGGTATGGATACACAAGTTTTAACTGTTGATTCTTCAACAGCTACAGGGTTAAGATGGGGTACTGGAGGTGGAGGAGGTAGTGGATCAACTCGCGCATCATATAATCTAACGAGTATAGAAACTGAAGTATCAAACGTTGTTTGGAAAAAAGCGGCGACGTTCCAATGGTTTCAGACTAGATTTGGAATTTATACGAATGGTATTTTATTATTAAGAGTTATAGATCCATGTATTATTAGATTAAGAAATATCGATCTTGGTGTAGACTTATGCACTACAGCATCTTTAGTCGGTGTAGGAAGTTATTCAGTTTCTATTCCTAGTATATCATTGCCTACGGCAGATGCTACATTAGAATTGCAAGTTATGCAAAATACACCAGCTATAGCTATATTAAATAGTGCTGTTTTGGAGTTAGATATGTAATATTATGACAAAAAGAAACCATTAATATAGTCTTTTATAAAAATGAGTTTTGTAGATTTTATAGAACTTCTTTCAGACGTTACAAACGACGCTCCTACTAAATCCATGGTAGGTGGTTTGATATCGAAGAAGTTTTCTCCAAACTCAACATCCCAGGCTCTTCAAGTTATACATAGAACTCTTATCCTTTTGGAGTGATCATTCATAAATTATTTTTTTGGATATAACCATATAAAAACTATAAAAACTATAATATACCTAATATACTTATTGGATATGTCTTTTATTTTTCCAGGAGTTACTGTTAATGATGTTGTAAACGGACGAGGTTTGACAAATCGGCGAGCTGTACGAATAGCGACTACTACTAACGGAAATTTATCCACAGCATTTTCTAATGGTCAAATTATTGATGGTGTTACATTAGTAACTGGCAATAGAATTTTACTTAAAGATCAAACAACTGGAACAGAAAATGGTGTTTATGTTGTAACAGCAGGGGCTCTTACGCGAGCAGATGATTTTAGACCCGGAGAATTGGTAGGTGGTACATCATATTATGTCAGAGAAGGGACTATAAGTGCGGACTTTACATATACCTGTACAAACATAGATACAAATGATATAGTAGATACTAATACATTAGTATTCGTAAGGTTGAATAAATGGATTGGAAATGCTACATCTAATCTAGATATGCAAACGTTTGATATAAATAATGTAGGTCAAATTACTGCTGATATTACTATTTCAACACCAACAGTTGGTCAAGTAGTTCTTCATGACGAATCTTCTAATGAAATAGTGGGGCTTATTGATGCTAGTATAGCTGGCCAAGTTTTAACATCAGATTCTGTTGGT
>Ga0136588_1000531_pt1 | contig 13855 bp, 29 predicted proteins | sample AntRauMFilla1564_FD_104782 | JGI IMG/M metagenome (GOLD analysis project Ga0136588, IMG submission 104782) | Saline lake microbial communities from Rauer Islands, Antarctica - Metagenome Filla 1 #564 | ecosystem: Environmental > Aquatic > Non-marine Saline and Alkaline > Saline | place... | reverse complement strand
GATTCCTTTGGAAAAACTATTTCTCTTAATGGGGAAAAATTTGAAATCTGTGGAATCAAGACCAGAAAGGGTAAATATGGAATATTGGGTAAAAACCTTCAGAATGGTAAAACTTATGGTCTACCCACATTTTCAGTAGTAAGGATTCTAAAAGAAATGGCATAATTCTAAAAGAAATGGAAGATCCAAAATTAAAAGGTTACGACAAAAAATATTATAAACTACCTCTGATTTTTATTGCGGTTACCCTAGCTTGGGTTTCAGTAATTGTCTGGGCAATCTTTACTTAAATCATTATGAAGAAATCAACAAAAGTGATTGGCTTAATTGTAATAGCATATATAATTTTGCTATTCAATTTTACTGCTTCTTACACTCCAAGGGATTCCAATGTTAAATACACATTAACCTACAATGGATTGGTTTGGATCTCATTGGATCATTACACCATTTGGAAATATAACAGTGACGACATCGGGATGACTTGGATAAACTACGGAAAAAAGAAAAAAGAAAATGACTGAACTTAAAAGAACAATTCTTATTTTACTGTCCATAGGCCTTCTTGGATTTGGAGTCTTCCTAGTATTATTTGGAGAAGAAGACCCAAAGGAATCCGAGTTTGTTTTTCTTTATGCTATAAATACGGAAAAGGTTAAGACTTTTGGTGACATTCCTTATCTCTATACTCATTTGTCACTGGGTGAGGGTGATGAGGTTTTATACTTTCCTGAAATTGTAGATTCGTATCTTTACTCAGATTCGACTGGTTTGTCTTGGATGCCACAAAAAGAAAAGACCCTATTTCTAACTAAAGAATACTACTCGAAAATAACCGAGCAGGATACGCTGAGGATCTTTAGAAAAAGAAGAAATTTTTGGGACGATGTAATTCCTGATGAAATCTATATTGAAAATTCTGAAGGTAAAAAGATTCCTTTAATTCCTGACACGTACGGAGTAGAATCTTCAAAGGGTCTAGTAAGGGATATGAAAAGTCTAGTAAGGGACGTGGAAAAAACTATAGATGGGGTCCAGGAGATAAAGGATAAAAGAGGACTGGAAAAGATGAAATCAGATTTCGAAAAGAATCTAAAATAATCGCTGTACTCTCGCTAAAGTTTCTTATATTGCAGATGTAATCAAAAACAAAAAACATTATGGAAATTACTATTGGAAACACAACTGGCGGGGAATGGGAAGAAAATGCACAGATCACAGCTAAAGAATTGGCTTCTGGTTTGGTTATTAAAATCGAGCCTGTCAAAATAGAAGTACTGAATAGTACCTCGGAAGAGTTAGATGTTGACGTTGAGATGTCAAATGGGGACGAAATCGAGTACCGGAGTTATCTGAATGATGCACCATATAAAAGGGAAAGTGACCCTGAGGATTACGTTAGGATAAGATTAAATGGTGAACTGGTATTTGAGGACTTAGGTCCAGAACAAGTAGATTCACCATCAGAAGAAATCATCCGGGTTTATAAAAAATTCCAAGAGTAAATCGTTTGGTTCTCGCTAAAGTTTCTTATATTGTAGAGTAACCAAAAAATAACTATCATGTCAATAGCAAAATTTCTAGTATCCAAGTTAATGTTAATTAATTACTGGTATGATAAAAACGTCCTACCATATTTTGAAACCCTTCGATCGAAAAAAATATACAAGGAATATAAAAGAACCGAATTAGTCATTCTGATGTTAATTAAGGAAAAGGGAAAGAGCGAACCTTATTTGAATGAATTAAATGATATCAGGATCAAGTTGGAAAGATTCAAGCATGAGAAATTCTACACAAAGAATATCATGAGTATCAATGATTAAATAAGTAATCAAAAACAACTATCATGTTAAAAACAATCTTATTATTTCGGAAAGATCTAGTTCCTAGCTCTGTGAATGAAAAGGCTTCGGACATTATGGTATCCTCGTTTCAACTCGGTGTGCAAGAATATAGATCTGCAGATATCATAACTTTCAAAAATGATGATGGGATTTCCCGACATCTTAAAATAAGAGAGTCAGAAGAAGCATTAAAGTTTATTTCAGGACATCCATTGATAACAAGGGACCTAACATAGTATGTTAGTAACATACTCCTGCGCGAAGGGAAATTTGAAGAAATTAGTTTCTAAAAGATCGAAGGGAATTAAATAGTAATACTTATATTGCAAAGTAATCATAAAACAAAATAAAGCTATGGGCTGGTGGTCAACAAATATTATGGGAGGAGATACACCTCTTGATTTTCAATCAAAAGTTTACGAGGAATTAGGGAAATCCCAATTCCCCAATGGATTTGACGGAGACGAATATGAACCGACCCCGGAAGACTTTAATTCCAATCCAAATCTCTACGATAAACTATTTACTGAGGAGTTCAGAAGGAATTGGGGAAAGGATTCTTACAATATAGCCAAACAAGTATTTGCCTATATGCTTATGAAGGCAGGAGGTAAGATGACTGATGAGGTAAGAGCCGAAACCACCCAGGCTTGTGATGATGATGAATGGGCTAATGATGATTTAGAAAGAGCTGCTCATATCAGGAACCTCAAATCCCACATTCAAAATTATGATCATTCTCCGGTTACAAATCTAGAACAAGACTACGGAGTCTTTGGAGCAATCCAACAAGGGGAATCTCCTCAGTTAGATCTAGAGGTCATGAAGGTTAATATGGAGAAGGAACTTCAGGAGCTTAAAAATGAAGAGCTCATGTATTATGAAACCGCAAATATTCAAATCAATGCTCCAAGATCCCTGATTCAGTTATCCACTGGGACGAAAATAAACCTTTTGGAGAAGTATCTAAATTTACCAATCTCTTCATTTCCTCTCGTAAAGGAAATGAGTTAAACTTTTTTATTGTTGATGTGCTGATGTGCATGTTGGTTAGCCCTGGAAATTTCTGCTTTTTTCCAGGGCTTTTTCGCTGTTTTATGAAAAGGATTTCTTATATTGCAGATGTAATCAAAAACACATCACATGTCCACTAAGAAGCTTATCAAATCTAAAGTCAATCCTCTCCAGCTCCCAACCCTTTTTTTCGCTGGAAATTCAAGACTTACTTTCCGGAACCAAAAAACCGGAACCCATATGACCGTCCACGTAAAGCAACTTAAGGATCGAACAAAAAAAGATGCTAAAGGTCGTAGGTTAAAGTTACCAATTTTTTACCTCAAAGTTTCACTTCTCGGGGATTCGGATCAAGGTTACAGATTTGCTGGAACTATCTTCCAGGAAAATATGGGAATCAAGCTTCACCAAAATATCAAATGGGATTCCCAAATGGGTAAGGTGGTAGCTTTTGTTATGAATTCCTTAAAGAATCCGGAGCTTCTACGCCAGAAAAACGTAGGACTTTTCCACGAAGGAAAATGCTGCAGATGTGGAATGCCACTCACACATCCTCAGTCTATCGATAGAGCTTTAGGAGATGATTGTTACGCTTACACTCAAAAGAAAGAAGAAGTCGAATCCCCATTTTAGGGATTCGATTTTTTTACTTATATTTACAAAAAAGTAGAAGGAATCTAATGTCTAAGAAAGAAACCATAACGAATTCTAGGGTTATAGCAATAATGTGGTGGAGAGAACTTACTCTCAGGGAGAAAAAGAACCTCTCAGAATCCTCTGATCTTCTTCAGGGAACCCCGAGAGGACCTGAGTCACTAACTGGGTCAGAGATAGAAAAGTTACATCAAAATAGATAGAAATCTATCGTTCAAAATAGCGAAATTATTCTTATATTGTAATGTAAAACAAGATAAGAACCACCGGGCACATGTGTCCGGTTTTTTTATGTGCTAACCTTTTCTATAGAACAATAAGAGGACCTTCTATTAAAGTAGGATCAAAGAAGGTTCTAAAGTCCTCATGAGTTTTTCAGCTAACTATCATAGAAATCACCGAGGAGTAAAAAAGTCCTCATGAGTTTTCCGGTTAACTACCATAGAAATCACCGAGGACTTTAAAGTCCTCCCCAATTCCAAGGGTAATTCTAAGGTTCTAAGGTAAGGTTAAAAAGCCCACTCAATTCTAAAGGTAATTCTAAGGTTCTAAGGTAAGGTTTAAATTTAAATTTAAATAACTTTTAAATCTAATAATAGATTAATCATAACTTTATAGTTCTGTAAGTGTTTGTAAATCAAAGAGTTAAGAAAGCCTAGACTCCTCATCATATTTAAATAGTTAACTATATACACTATTAAAAACACGTAGGAGTCTAAGAAAACTAAAGTGTTGTAAATGAAGCACTTATAAATTATTAAAATCCTATTAACTTTAAATTACATATATAAAAAATTTAAATCTTAATTTACCATAATCATTAATTTCTCGCTATTTTTTTGTATATTGCACTATGGATCAATCGGAAAAGAAGGAAATCGGAAAGTACTACTATTCACCCAACTTAGGTACTGTTGTAAAGTGCGACGGTCCAGAGGTTTCTAATAAAAGAGGTATTCCTATGACATTCCCAGGAGTTGTTATATCATCAACAATGGATTCCCTTCCTGTAGGTGACCACTCAAAAACCTGGATCTCTAAAAAATTTAAAGCGGTGAAGGAGGGAGATCTCGAAAATAGAAACCTAATAAATGAAATAAGTAATCTTGGAATTTAATCGTTCTATTCTCGCTATTTTTTCTTATATTGTAGATGTAATCAAAACAGGACCACATGAATGCCGATATCCGAATCCTTCCAATCCTTTTATTAGCTTTTGCATTCGGAGTAGATGCGGGGTGTATACTCAGAGGAATTCCTCCTTTTGAAGCTTATGGATCGCCTGGTCAATTTCTTGCTATTCATGGAATATTAGGTCTAATCTCAGGTTTGTCAATTGGTTCAGTTCTAAATGATAAAAAAAATGATAACTAAAAAAGTTCAAGTATTCGGAGTGGCCAGCCGCAAAATAGATTTGACAGGCCCTCAGGGAAATGCCTTTTATTTACTTAGCTTAGCTTCGAGGTGGATGAAGCAGATTAATCCCGAAAGAGTGGATGACGTACTGAACCAGATGAAGTCTACTACTTATCCAAAACTTGTTGCTTATTTTGAAATTCACTTTGGTTCCATATGTGAATTGGAATTGGAAATGGAAGAGGGGTTAGCTCATGAGGTTCAGGAGGAGGTCGAAAAAATAAGAGACACGAAAGATGTTATATGGGACCTAAAAACTTTAGGGTTCGACGATCTTGAAAACTAAATGAGAGCACTTCAATCAAACAGGGGAACTACTTTAAGCATATGAAAATTCAGATAGGACTCAAAGTCCACTACATAGGTAACACAAATCGATCCGACTGGGACAACGGAGTCATTAAAGCTCTATGTCCGGATGATCCGGATTGGTGTTTCGTTACTTACAATTATCCTGCTTGTGAAGAGTGTCCAAAAAATGGTGAGTATTGTAACTGTCCATCATATCTTATTTACACTTCTGCTAGGACGAGAGTTAAGGACCTTAGATTAGGGTGGTTGGATGCTGAGGGTAGATGTTCAACCCACCGGGAGCTAAAGGAGCTGAATGAATTTGGTTTAAACCCGGGTCTGAAATAGTTTCATTTTTATCGGGGTTAATTGTAAAGGAATTCTTATATTTACAATGTCTTAATTGATAAGGATCCTCCAGGGTCAGTTGGTTAATACCGATCTGAATGCGATCTGGAGGATCCTTCTAAAAAAGAAGACTAGTTAAACCAAAATTACTAGAAGCATGAAGTAACTAAAACCAACCACCCCCCACAAATCTAAATTTAGAGGCCCCCTTATAGGATGGAGGGGGGACCAAATAGCGAGAGGGGAGGGGGTTCACTAGGCCCCTCGTATAAGTGGGGTCCTGAGGGGGCTCAACCGCTAAGGGGACCTTTATTAGGGGATCCCTATATATTTAGGGGGAGACCCCTGGAATTTTGGGGGACCCGTACCTGGGGGTTTTAGGGGGCCCTCGCGTATGTGGGAAACTATGGCATGGATTTTGCTTCTAGCGGGTCTTTCCACTAAGACCACCCACTAAGACCATTTAGGCATACATAGACATACCTAGTCATTCTACCATCACAACCAACTTAGTCATTCTGACATCGTCCTAATCCAAATTGGAAGTATTACATTAGCATCATGAAAATCAGATGGAGAACCCTCTATCATAAGAAAACGGGGGCAAGACTTTCAGAAGGCCGCGATGGAAGCTATAAAGATTAGACCCTATGAGAAAGCTAGATAAGATTCTTTTGATTGCTTTTAGTTTAACTGCTATTGTGACTCTGTTCGTAAAAGTACCCATACCTATGATTCTTAAGGCTATAGGCTGGATTATAATAGCTCTTCATTCTTTCTTTCTTCTTACTCATCTAGCTATGTTCATTCCCTTTATTGCTGTCCTTGGTATAATAGGAGCATTGGTTGGTAACATTCCACCAGTTAAAAGTGTGATGGAAATAAGCTACGTTCTATTTGGTATTCTCATACTCATTGGAGAGGTAATCGGGGTGACTATAGTTTATTTTGTTATACCAACATTAGGTTGGATGCTTTATCTCGGGACTTGGGATTTTATGGAATGCCTAGAATTCTATTTGAAATGTTTTTAAAAAATAAAAAATGGATTGGTTTAAAGCTCTAATTTTGATTCTTTGTTATTTTATAGGAGCTCTTGCTTCTCTTCTTATTGTCTACTCTCTTGGATGCTTTGTTACGTGGGATTTGGATTGGCCTGAAGAACTTTCAAATTGGTCTGAGTTGCATAGGGCTTTTTTGATTTTATTTACCCTTTTTCTAGCTTCAGTACTAGGATGGAAAGCTAATAAGGTATAGGGAATCATTAGATATTGAAATTGTTTTGTTACATTGCCTTCATATAAAAATTTCATTATGAGATCCACAATCTTTAGTTACTTACTTGCACTCATAACGACTCCCGTTATTATTTTTTCTATGCTTTCATTTTCATTCTGGAATTTGGATGTCATAGTAGAACTGGAACAATGGGATCCTCCTGGTAGACTAATTGTATTTCTTCTTACTGTTGCTTTGTTTTTCCTAATAAAGAATTCCTATATAAGAATCTGGTATTGGGTTAAAAGAGGAAAAGAGATAAATGTTATAAAGGAATTAAGAGAGAAAAATAATGCTAGTTAATCTAACACCAGATAAGGAGGAACAGAAAAGGAGGGCCGGAATTGCGGAAGATCATGGGTTCAACTACCTCCCCCAGGATGATCCAAAGTTCATCCAAGAGACGGGTATTTACCAATGTTCTTGCCCATTTAACTTTTCAAAAGAGGAGTTTATAGAACTACAGAGACTGTCATGGAAGGATAGGTATAGCATATTCCCGCCGGAGTCAAATAAAGGGACTTACGGGGTCGCGGATACTATAGAACAGATCAAGGACTATTACGCTAAAGAGGTGGGGGACCCGGAACAAAAATTCGCGCTGGCGCTGACTCCCGTATACCAAGAAAAAGAGAATAAGGGTAAAGGTGGAGGATGGAGATGGCATAAGTGGGGACCTTATATAGGAAAACTGAATCCGAAATGTGAGTACCTAGACGATGAGAACTTTGGGGAGGACTTTCAGTATGTGATAGTATTTGGGATTTATAAAATAAAGTGAATGAAAATGATAAGGCTTAAGGACGGAACCTACGCGGTAGCTTTAAAAGAATGGAACTGGACAGAAAATACTAAAATGCAGATCTTTAAAGATTCGGAATATTCTGAAAGGTTATATGAAACCTTTGTAGATATCGAGTTAAATGGAAAGCTTAAAACTAAAGAGAATAATCACCATTTTGGTCCTTTACCTATAGGAAGTAATTTCCATAGGGTGCTAATGACTGTTAGAAAAGTGGATATTGAATATGTCTAAATTTATTAGAAAATAAGGATGGAAAAAGAAACATGGACTTGGGAGGAAGTCGAAGAATTTGGCCGGAAGGCATTCTATGAGGGTAGAAAGTTAGCAAGCCCTGTAACCGAGTTAGAAAGATTGGAAAGAAATGTTCCTATCTTTAAGGTAGATACTTATAATAGCTACCTAATGAATTTAGGCGAAGAGGTGGAACCAATAGTGGAAGAAGAAGCTCACAAAATATCAGGAGCTCTTATAGAATTAGACGAAGCTATAACTAGGCTTCAGGAAAAATATGATGAGAACGGGAAAGGAAATTCTCCGATGATAAAACTACTAAGGCTAGAAGCTCATATAGATGCTACTATTAAGATCTGGAAAGATTCTTGGAAAAAAATGAAAAATGAAGGAAAAGGAAAAGGTTAATTGGAGGTTACAGTATAGATTAGATAATATTTTCAATTTATTTATTCTTATTATGATCATGGTGTTTTATTTTATGAATCCTATATTCATTCCAATTTTAGCTTTAGTTGGTATATGGGTAAATGTAGATGCCTCTGGGTTTTTCAATAAAGATCGGTTTGAATGAAAAGAATTTCTTATATTTGATTTATGATTAATGGAAACGATTTAATTCAATTGGGATTCGAACCAAGTAAATGGTTCTCGGAGGCTATCAAAGAAGTTAACGAAAGAAGATTATCAGGTAATGAGCTTCTAGATTATTTAAAGTCTGTAGAACCTAAGGCTCCTGTTTGGATAGAGCCTTATGAAACCCCTCTTCCTTACTTTAAAAATATAAGAGCCGAGAGTGAAGAGGAGCTAAATAACGTTCAGTCGGTAATTGCTACTATGGACGAGCTAATGAAGACTCCGACTATTACCAAAGGAGCAGTTATGCCAGACGCTTGTCCTACTGGAGGTATCGGACAAATCCCTGTCGGTGGAGTTATAGCAGCTAAAAATGCTATCCATCCAGCAATGCACTCTGCAGATATTTGTTGTTCAGTTATGATGACAAACTTCGGGATGATAGATCCTAAAAAAGTACTAGATAAAGCTCATAAAATAACACACTTCGGTCCAGGAGGTAGAAAAAAATCTTCAGGGTGGTTTGATATTCCGGAAGAACTTGAGAATAGAATCAAAGGGAATAAGCTCCTCAATGACGATAAGGGTCTACTATTGGCTAAAACAAACTTAGGTACTCAAGGTGATGGTAACCATTTCCTTTTTATTGGTAAGTCCGAAGAAACTGGTGAAACTATAATGGTAACACATCACGGATCTAGAGGATTGGGTGCTTATCTTTATACTAAAGGTATGAAGATCGCCGAAAGGTTTAGGTTGATGCTATCGCCAAATACTCTAAAGAAAAATGCTTGGATCCCTTATAACACAGATGAGGGTAAGCTTTACTGGGAGGCACTTCAAATAATTAGAGATTGGACAAAGTTAAACCATGAGGTACTTCACCAAAAAACTTGTGATGTTTTATCAGTTGACCATAAACTAAGATTTTGGAATGAACACAACTTTGTCTTTAAAGACGGGGATATGTTTTATCACGCTAAAGGAGCTACTCCATTAGATGATAGATTTGTGCCCGATTCTTATAATGGACTTAGACTTATCCCACTAAATATGGCAGAGCCCGTACTTGTTGTTCGAGGAGAAACAACAGATTCTAATTTAGGGTTTGCCCCCCACGGAGCTGGCAGAAATACTAGTAGAACCGCACACAAGAAAAAAAATACACATCGAACAACTGAAGAAATATTTAGAGAAGAAACGGCTGGATTAGATATTAGATTCTATTCTAAGGAGGTTGATATTTCCGAATTACCTTCAGCATATAAAAACGCTCGGACGGTTCAACATCAAATGAAAGAATTTGGTCTTGGAGAAGTTGTTGATAGGATAATGCCATATGGTTGTATAATGGCTGGTGACTGGGAAAAAAATGCTCCTTGGAAAAGAAAAAAATCCAAATAGATTTATTACATTTAGGTAATTATGAAAGTAAGAACAAGAAAAGAACAAGAAAAGGCTATCAAGAAATTAGCTAAACTTGAAAATGAAGTAGGTGAGATAAGAGAAGCTTTAGATGAATTTAGCTCTGATAAAAGTTTAAGATTACCTCATCTACTAGGTAAGATTTTCGAAAACCCAAGAGGTCCCGGGATTGTGAAGGTAACTTCCATAGGAGATGGATCGGTTAGTGCAATCACAATAGCATCTGATGGAAATGAACATTTTATCCAAACTGGGGTTGAATTTGAAAATGATGAACTAGAACATCGATTCGTTAAAGAATATGAATGTGGTTCTCCTATCGTAAATTGCTTCCCCGCTATCGTAACTAATCTAACTTTAATAGATATGTCAGGAACGTTAATGGGATTAGGAGCAACAGGACCAATTAGTAGAAATGGGATAGATTCTTCTGGTATTTTAGGGGAAATATTAAAAAATTATACAGGAGATTCCGGGATAAAATCCTGGAATAGAAAAAGATTCGGTAATATAATAGGTTTTATGAACACCAAGGTCCTCGGTGAAATTTTTAAGATTTCCAAATAAAAAAATAAATTATGAAAATTAAAATACTACTTTTTACTTTACTTCTAGCAAGTGGAATTAGTGCGCAATCAGTATTAGATCCTATGCCAAGGGAAATCCCACCACACGAAAGACCGGAAGAAAAACCAGATTCGGTTTTATTTAATGAAAGCGCTGTTCCTACAGAGGAAAGAACAATAGAGCCTATGGTAACAGGTATCTATTTTGTTAATGTTCCTGATTCTGTTAGAATTTTTGATGAAGGAGCTTTAGGCTTTTATTATCAAAAGGTTATAGGAAATCCTAATATTAATTCAGGAGACTATGATTTTGTTGTTATGGTTCAAGATGATCCAATAAAGCTTGAGTATGTTCTTCCTAGCGGGGAAAGAGGATTTTTGGATTTTGAACCCCTAGACGGATCTAAGGTAAGACTTATACTTCTTCAAAATGGGAGAACTATACTTTGTCCTGATATGGACTGTTCTATGAAATCAGTAGTTGTCGAATGAAAAAATTTAAAAAGACCGACTTAAAATTTCATCTTCCATCTGGAGGATTTAGATCACTTTCTAAGAAATATATCATGGAATGTATTTTCGATGAGGAAATACAGAAGGCGTGGGCTCCGGCAGTTGGCGATATTATAGTGGGTTCAACAGGAAACATATTTGTCATATCCAATAAAGATAAATTACATGAAAGTTTAGGTGGTACTTGCTGGTATTATGGTGGGGGGTCATGTAATAGAGACGGAGGGTGTACCCTTGATTCTACATATTCTTTTACTGCTAACGAGTCTGGAGACTATTATCATCCAACCAAAGGTAAACAGAAAAATGCATATCACTCTTCAATAAGAGATTTTAGATACGTTCCTTACCCGCATGAACGTAAAATAATTAATAAGAATGTACATTCAGAATTTTTTGAATGTATGGGAGATCTTTTATATTGGGTGAATGAAACCCTCGAGGTGGAGTCTATAGGGTTTACTTATAATAGTTCTATTGACAAATATATTTTACTATATAAAATTCTATAAAAATGGGACTTACTGAAGAAAGAATAATTTTTATAGGAATCCTAATGATATCTTTTTTGCTTTTCTATTTGTCTAGTATTTCAGATAAGATTCCAATCAAACTTCCAATAGCTAAAAGGAATCTTAAAGGTAAAAAAATAATTAAATTCACTACCCACGGATGTATGGGAAATGATCACGAATTTGATTATATTGGGGTAATAATAGGCAAAAAAAGATTGGACGGAAGTAAATATTTGGAAGTTAAGGTTCTGAAGGATAATATGAGAGAATTGAGGGATAAGCCGGAAGAACCTAGATTTGAATTAATTCCAGCCTGGTATATTCAAGATATAGGGAATGGGACTTTTGTTATATATGATTAAATAAATAAATAAATAAATATGGTATTACTAGCAATGAGTGATTTGATGTTAGTTGCAATTTTTACAATGGCAACTGCAGTTATAGTTCCGGTTGGACTTTATTTAATCTATCGACAGATGAGGAAAGATATTCAGGAATGGATTGAAAAAATAGAGGGAGATGAGTAAGAGAAAAAACGATAAGCTTCTAGAAAATATTCTAGAATCCTTTAAGGCTAACGAGCTTACTAAAAAAACAGCTTCAAATCTTATTATGGATCTTTTTGAATCTGAGTGGGAAGAGGAGGAAAGAAATTCTGGGGATTTCCGAGATAAGGGGGAGACTCAGGGTGAATATTTTGGTAAAAAGGGGGGAAAGACGATCGAAGGGTTAACAGAAAAAGAAAAATCGTCTATGGAGAATCTTCTAGATAGACTGAGAGCTGAACCTTTATCTAAAGAAAGAGAAGAATTTGGTGGAATGCTAACCCGTCATATAGATTCTTTCACACACGAAGAAAGAAAAAGATACGAAGAACTGAAGGAAATTCTAAAAAAAGGAAATAAAGATGAGTGAGAATGTACACTATACCGGAAAAGCTAAAGAATTAGTAATTCCCGAAGGAATGAACGAATTCCAATTTGCTAGAAAACTTCTAGAAATGGAGGAAGATATTAATATAGAAGAAGAACTTGAAATATACGAAGATGAAATCGAATGTCTTTTGGATTTACTAGAGGGTAAATTTTTCTACCATAGCAAAACAAAAAAATTCTACGAAATAACTAAAGTTACAGAAGATCCATATTCAGATACAATTAGTGCTGATATAGATTCGGAAGGGAATATAAGTTATGAGCTAAGATATTACAACGGAGGAGCGGGATTTCAAGAATGTCTAGAAGAAGCTTTAACCAAACTATCTGTGAGGAAAGAAAGCTAAAATTTTCTGGATATATAAGTAAAATTATATGTCAGCATGAAAATAAAAGGTTTCGAAGATTTTCTATTAGAGAAAAAAGAAAATGAAATATTCGAGTCTTTCTACCAAGAATGGAGAAAAGATTCAGAGATAGATAATTTAGTAAAGTCCATTAATGAATCTTATCTAGAAGAAGGACTGGAAGATCTTGAAGATGATGACGAAAGAGAATTAACTTCAGGAGAAAAAGCAGCATACGCAAGAGACTTCCAAATCCTAACAAATGCTCAGTTAGCAGCAATATACCTAAGAGCCAAGGAGAAATCCGAAGGAGAAAATGGGAAGTATACTAATAGCATCGAGGGAATAGACGGATTTATAGATAAGGATCAAGGAGGTTCTTTCAAAATAACCAATGCAGCACTTGCTGATGCCATAGGTGCAGAATCAGCTCGTACGGTATCAAGAACAATAAACAAATTTAAAAACCTCATTGACGGAGTTGGTGAGACGGCTAGCGAATCAATATACCCAAAGCTCATAAAGGCTTTCGATGCTTTTTCCTCAACTAGAGATTCTGACTTAGCAGCTTTAGCATCCGAAGCAATCCAAGATACTTCAGTAACAACCGCTAGAGATAAGTACGCAGCGAGATTAGATACAAGTAGGGAACAGGGAGCTGCTAGGAGAGAGCTTCAGAAAAAAGAGGCAATGAAAATTGGATATGCAGTCCATGATATAGTAAAAAAATTAAGGGGTAAACTCGGTAAAAAAACTGCTCAGAAAATGGCGATTGCAAGAATATCAAAAGATACCGGGATGGAAGAGGCTAAAATTAAAAAAGCTTATCTAGCATATCTAAAAGATAAAAAGCTTAGTGATGATTTTGTAAATTAATTACTAAACATATTTTTAATTTTATTGAGCATCGAATTTAATTTAAAATTCGATGTTTTTTTATGGTCCTGAATATGATCATAAATAGCATCACCAAAAATACAATCTATATCTGTTTGGTCTATATAGGGATTAGCATCAGGAAGTTGTTTCATTCCACTGGATATTTCGTCCTCAAAAACTAATTGGCTCCATATACAATCAACCATTATTTT
>Ga0136588_1000527_pt1 | contig 13896 bp, 16 predicted proteins | sample AntRauMFilla1564_FD_104782 | JGI IMG/M metagenome (GOLD analysis project Ga0136588, IMG submission 104782) | Saline lake microbial communities from Rauer Islands, Antarctica - Metagenome Filla 1 #564 | ecosystem: Environmental > Aquatic > Non-marine Saline and Alkaline > Saline | place... | reverse complement strand
ATGGCTATAAGATCCATAAATGCATGATCACATACAACGCGAGCATCTGTTTGTAGAAATGCACTTTTACTGCGGTATTGTCTGCTTTCATTTAACTCTGTTATCAATGATAGATTTAATTTGTTTGGTTCAGTTACCATTGCCATCTCCCTAGCTTGGACGCCATTTTGTTCGTGGCACAAGTTTTACCTTATGCTTGAGGCTTACGTATCCCTCACCACCTTGTTCACCATTGGTTGATGATTTGATATCAGCTTCCCCAGCGTCTAGCTGTGAAATAATATCGTTCTTTGCTTGTGCAACTGCATTAAATAATTCAAACAATGCGGGAAAGGCATATGGATCTTCCTCTGCTATTGCTCTAAGTTTTTGCTGTTTTCCCAAACTTATATTGGAATTTTCAAGCCATTTGAAAAATACACCAGTGTCCAATACAGAGCCGCCGCCACGCATTGTTTGGTTATTAAATGTGTACACGATATTTGGCACATCACTCAATCCTTGGCGTTTGGCGATGAGCGAATCAACAATACTGCCGTTGCGTTGTGTTAACGCGGCAAGTTTCTTCAATGCTGATGGATCAAGACGTGGCGCGCTTGGTGCATAGTTCTGACCAGTTGCCAGTACATCATTGGTATTAAGTTGTTTGACAGTGTCATTATTAATTACAGCATTGTCATTGCCATTCCACTCACTAAATCGAACATGTAATGCCATACCACATATTGCATTTACCACGCGCTTGCCAATATCTGAATTGGGATTAACTGTATATGTCACTTGGTTGGGGGTAAATGAGATTCCACCTTTAGTTTGTTGTTTGGGTGATAGAGTTGGTGAAAATAGTAAATCGCCCATAACGAATCCAGAAAAGCCTGTGGGCACTGATGCTTCTAGGGCAGGGAATATTTCTTGCAAATCTTTTGCCATTGGCGGCCGAAAACTTTCGCCTTTGCCTCCATTTATAATATAATCGTGTATTTCTTGTGGGCTCTTGGCTGGCGTACTTTTTGCCCAATTGCCTTTGGTTCCCATCATAAATTCGCCATTATCATCACGACCATAAAACAAGGCGACCTTGCCGTCCCATTTTATACTGATGTCATGTGTGTCGTTATTAGTCATGTCAGTTAAAATGTCGATAGCTTCCTCAGCACCGTCGCTGCCGTAAAAAAATACGAGGTCCTCAAGATGGTTAAGTTCCCTACCCATCTTGGGCTTGCCTTCCAAACGGCTTTCGTTTATTTGGCGCAATCTCATAGATATTTGCCTATCTCATCAGGCACACCCAGCTTTTGAATTGCTTTATCATGTGACACATCAACTGCTACTCGTTTTGCAGTCTCGGGTCCCAAATTCTTTTCAATTGCAGTAAACACAGACTCAAAACTGTTTAAGTTGGAGTTGTTACCAAGTTTGAGTTTTTTAGCTATCTCATCCCCTGTCTTCCAGGGGCCGCCAATAATTTCATTGTCAAATGCCTGAGTATATCCTTGGCCGTTTGCTTTTGGTTTAGGTGTACGACGGATACGTACTAGGCCTTTTTTACTGCTAAACATGTAACGCTCAATACTCATTGGGCGGCCATCATCTGTTTTTTCCTTGCTTTCAATACGGTCTACGTATTGACTAAGCGCACCAATGACAATATTACGATGAGCACCTTTGTATGCGCTTTCTGTGTCACTTGGTGAGTGATAGAATGTTTTGAGCCAACCAGTATCTTCGTCAATCATGAAATCAACTTGCACAAAGCCAGTACGATTCTTATCTGTTTCTAGGTCAGGATTGTAATCTTGTATCTTGACACGGGAGATAACAACTAGCGGGCCTTTTTTTGCCTCATCCACAATACCACTTTTGGCAACTCTTTTGATAAATTCTTGGATTTCATCATCTGGTATGTTCATGGCAACGTCAATGTCACCACTCCATTCCTTTTTACCAACAGAACCAAGTACATTATTCTGTAAGTCAACTCCCAAGTCTCGTTCAAGGCGCGCCAATGTTGGTTTAATCTCGCTAATATGTATGGCGCCGACGCCCGCCATACCGCCACTTTCTTTTAGCCTTGCAGGGGCTAATGATATACCCTGCACTCTTTTACCACGGGAGAAGCGTGGATTTTTACGTTTAGTCCCCCCGCTTAGAATGTCTTCGATTTTCATTGACTCTCCTGATCCCCCGCTCAAACTTTTTAGGATCTTGAGTGCGAATAGCATTTAAAAACCGCTTTGTTAAATCATGTGCAGTTTCTTCGTCATATATCTCATTAATAAGATCTAGAAGATTTTCTGTACCAGCGATAATATTTTTAGCCTTGCTCTCAATAAAATGTTCCCTATCCTTGTTAATATCAATACGACTGATTTCTTCAAGAATACTTCGAGTGCGCTTTGCTACCATGGTAGATCCTTTTTCCAATGTTATTTATGTGTTACTCGCTTCTCCGCAATATGGCCTTGAGCCTGTCGCCATTATTGATAGCCAACTCAGTTTGGGGAATTGCCTTAGCAGCTTCCGACTTGCTAAGTTTATCATAAAGAGCATTAGATGTGTGTACTTCTGCATCATCTTCATCTGGTTCAAGATCCCTGATCCTTAGACTTTCCACGTTGAAGCCCAAATCAACCTTATTACCCACACCAGAACTTGATCGTGTCTTCATAAACTGAATTTGCACTCTACCTCGCTCGCGCATGGCGCGACTACTAAAGATACCGATCACATTGTCTGCTGTTTGAATTTTGCTAAGTCCACCAGCAATGTGGCTGTGGTCAAATTCAACTTCATCAACTGATGAATTATGTACTAATATTTCATTTGCATAAAATAGTCGGTTACCACTGACATCAATATCAATTGTTTCATGTTCACCAATATAGTCTATGGATTCAATGTCGTCATCCATTTCAAAAATTCCAGTTGGGAGTATAACCGAACACAATTTGTCACCAATTTTGAGCCCTGAATTAATAGTCATTACTCCATTGGCAGTGGGGATTTTATGATTTGCTGAACATTCAATCATCTTTGCTGCTTTTGTCTTGATTCGATAAACAGGCTGGGTTGTGACAGGGTATTTGTGTGTGACCCTTACAGGCCCCTCATTTGATTCTATCCAATCTCCTTCGTTGACATCAACAATGTTAATTTTCTTACCATTGGCAATTACCTTGGTGTCAAGAGCCAAACACCGATTCAATTGGCTGGCAGTAGCAAACAGATAGTTGCCTTCCATTGCAAAGTTGCGCAGTTCTTCGCTCACATGTTTGTCTTTTTGTGATATGTTATCACTTGAGATCTTTACCTTGGCTGGATTCATCAAGTCCAAGTAGTCAAGTAGCACGCCGTCAACAACGATATTATTTTGAATCTGATATTCTTTAACGTATGCCTTCAAGTCATTTACATTGATGCCATTTGGTAGTTGAACAAGTTGTAGCTTGCCAGCTTTCTTGCTCTTCATTGTAATTTTCAAAGCAACATCTTGCATATTTTTAAATAGCTGCTTGGTGCTGTAACCTGTCAGCATGCTATCAAGTCGCATACCACATAAATCTTCACTAAGTTCCAAGCTGATATAGATGACGTTGTAGCCTTTTTCAACCCAGTTAATAGCTAGGTTTTGTAGGAATAGAGATTTACCTGCGCCTGAATTGTGACTACTCAGATCATTTGTATAATAGCGATGTTCAGGGTGATCAATATGAAAATCGTAAACTGTTTGGATTCCTGCGTCTTCTATATCTATCACAGTCTCAAGTCCGTCTTTTGATTTAATTTTTTCACCAGGAAAGATAAATGACGCATATTTCCATTTGCCTGTAGACATTTCAAAAAAATGATCATTGCTAGCAGTGATTTGCTTATTTGTAGTTGTAATAGAAACGCAAGGTTTTTCTCCTTTGTTTCGCCAACAATATGATTTAACAAACCCATCAGGACTGTTTATCAAGTACGATTCAACATGTTTATTTTGCAAATCTCCAATTGAAACTGACTTTATCTTAGTATCATCATATAATCTTTTTAGTTGGTCAGGTGCTATTTTTTTTAGTTGTGTTACTGGATAAAATTGACTCAACCATTTAAGTTCTGTATTCATATTTGATATTCCCTGTTGTCCAAAAACGATTAAATCCATCGTTTTGCATATTTTTCCATTCTGATAAACTAGCATCATAATGCTCAAGCAATGAGGCAAGTTTGTGTTTTTGATATTTGATTCTATTTTCAACTTTACGATTTTTAAAATATTGGTATGTTGGTCCACTCATACCTACTTGTTTAAATCCTAAAGTATCATAAATTCCGCCAGTGCTGTGATCTTGATTTGCATAACTTATTATAGTGGGCGCTACTTCCATATTAAGTAAGTGTTTAAATAATTTTGACGCGCCACCGATTACTAAGTGATTATTCAAAAATGCGAGGCGGTGCATTTCATATTCATCTGTCTTGAACCGACTCTTTCCGGCACCCATAACAGCTACCAATTTACCATTAAATTCCAATCCAATTCTGGTAGACGAATAAACAGGACCTTGCAGGTGATTGTCATTCAAAAAGTTATAATAATCATTTGATCCAATTTCAACAATTGTTGTCTGCCTTGCACTGATTCTATTCTGTGTCTTACCTATAAGATGATTTATCATTGAGTTGACAATAGTAAGTTTGCTATCAATTTGATAATCCCATATATGTATTAGTTGTATGCCATTATGTTGACAAGCTAATGTTTTATCAATGTGGTAATTTCGTCCTTTGCCCATCAATTCACTATGCCAGAATATACCATTGCATTCAATAGCAATATTATGATCAGGTAAAACAAAATCCAATTCCTTTGGATTTAATATTTTTCGATCACTCGTTATGTAATTGATATTGTGATAATCCAATATATCACTAATGAATGTTTCATATTGGTTCTTCCGTTTTATATAAAAATCAATATCTTTAGATTGTAACGTATTGCGCAAAGTTGTTGGTGCCACGCCTAATTCATCAGCGGCTTGGGTTATTGTTTTATCTAAAACAAAATCTTTAAGTAGAGTATCATTCTGCATTATGTCAAGAGTTGATTTATTCCAATGTGTCTGTTGGCTATGGCAACCAAATCGATCATTCATAGTTTGTTTTGTTTTTTTTGTATTATTGAATTTAGGATCACCATACTGTTCTTGCTTGGTAGTTGCAATCTTGTTAATTACATCTACATTCTTACTTGGATTATCAGCACCATATCGTTCTAAATTAGTTTCTTTTATTTGATCTTGTATAGCCTTGGATTGAAATGTCCAATCAGCATCAAATTTCATATTATTAGTTGCTATGGTTTTTTCTTTCCATTTTGGAGTTTTACTATACCAATCTGCATTGTATAATTGCTGCACTGTGGCTTTAGTTTTAGCCATTCTAGAAGACGCGTTTTCAGTATTCTTCTTACTAATAATATCCTTGACGTTGTCCAGATGTGACACGTTTGTCACTCCATATTTTGCATATACTGCATGTTGTATTTTTTCTGAGTCGGAAAACGGATTTGAGACTCCATATCGTTTCAAATTAGTCGCATTACGTTTATCTTTTGTCCGTTGGCTGCGTTTACTGCATTTTATTGAGCAAAAATCACTTGCCTGTGACACAGAAACATTGTGTTCGATTTTAGAGTCGCACTCTTCACATTGCTTTTGTATAGCCACATTGTTTAGAATGTATGATACACGAACAAAAATCGGAGCATCATAGTTTAAGAATGATGTTGCTTTTTTGATTTCTGCAGAAAGCGATTTTGTCATTTTTTTTCTGCCATTGAACCCTCCGAGTTTAGTTAAGTAATCAGTCTGTAATATATTTTGTAATGTCTTGTAATTCAATGATCTCTACCTTAGTGTTTGCAGTTACACACCCGCCTGCAAATATATTTAGTTCACCTCTGTTGAATCCACCATAGAGATGATAGTCCACAGTTGTCCAGCCTGTACTGGTACCACCCTTCTTGTCCATGATGCGTTGTAGCCGCTCTGCTGGATTTTCCCAATAGTTGGTACCTAGCTCTTTGGCCAGACCAATCTGTACTGCATTTTTAATCAGCTCTTCAACTGCACCATATTCTTTCTTTTCAAGTTTGTCTGTTGAAGCCAAGATCGCCTGTTCAAGTGCTTTATGTCTACAGAACCTTTCAAAGTCATCCAAGAACCATTTGCGATGCTCAGTGCTTGCTTTACCAATGTCCTGCAACTCAATACCAGTTTTGGCCTTAATTTGCATAATCTCTGGAACTGACCCATAATGGCCAACATAATCGCGCACAAACTTCACGCTCTCACGCATGCCCCTGTCAAAGTAAACTTCGTCCAAGATTGAATTGCACCTTACAAAGAGTTCATGATCACTTACAAGGAATTCCAAATAGAGTCGCTGTATTTCCGTATTATATTCTTGTGCCATTAATCGTATATTATCCTATCTTAGGTATTTTTTTGCTAATACTTGTATCTTTGTAGAGTTACCTGTAGCTGACGCAATGACGCTTTGTAATACAAAAGCCCTGCCCAGTTGTTGACTTGCTTGATTTGCATCTTTGTACAATTCCATCCATTCAGGAAAAGCAACGTCCCATCCATGCCTAATAGCTGACTCAATCATTTCACCACCAGCCATATCAGCATCCGGTAGTAGTATGACGCGGCGACGAAGCTGTTTGATTATACTAGCTTGCTCATCACTCACGCTGTTGGTTCCCAGCGCAACACCATCAATACTTATGGCGTCAAAATCGCCTTCTGTAACAATTACAAATTTGCGGTCCGGTTTTTGTTGATCAAGATTGAATACATAGTGTGGTGGTTTTGTATTGAGATATTTGGGCGTCTTGCTGTCAGGCGGGTCACCTATATAACGTGCTGTGTATCCAACCAGTTTGTTTTTGTAACGATAGGGAAGAATAATGCGCTTGCGATATTTAACATCTTGACTGGTATGCGCCCAATCAGACCAATGGGTAAGGTGTCTGTCATTCAACATTATCAAGCCGGCTTCAAAATTCCTGTGTATTTGTTCTGGAACAGTATCGACCAATAACTGTGCGCCAGCGGGTAGTTCAATCTCGGGCCATTCAGGTGTAAATGGTGGGGCAGGCGGCGGTAATGGATTAAGTAATTGTGTTGTTTCTTCCTCACGCATCAACTCTATGTTAATACGTTGTACGTCATGTTGGCTAACCCCAAACTCGTCGAGCAGGAGACGGGCTCCTGCGCTTAGTCGATTGCCCTTACCCCAACCTGTTGTTAGTTTGCAGTTAAAACAATGGTACACCCATTCATCTTGTCCAAATTGAAAGCCGCCTCTGCGTTTGGAATCTGGCCGTTGCTGTCCCATACGGGTGCAAGCTGGACAGTTGCCTGCTACCCAACCGCCACTGACTGGCCGCCACGCAGACGCAAGTCCACGCATATAATCAACGAAAAAATGCATTGTTATCAGTATATTACACTTAGATGTTTAAGTCAACAGTCGTAATATCTAGAACTTGGAGGACAAACCTTGGCAGACTCCGTGTGGTTTTTGCTATCAATGTTCTGCCATTGTCATCAGTAACTTCCACAATAAGATAATAGAGTCCTGCTTGAAATGTACCAGTTTGGATACTATTAATTACCAAAGTTGCACTACTGCCTAAGGTTGGTTCAGGTACCAAATTGCCTGACCATACTTGTGTATTTTCAGTGTTAAAGATGCGGGCTGTTATTGTCCTACCCACTGTAAGATAGGGGCGGTTTGAGTGCTTGCGGAACGCAAAATGTAAAACAGCATCCCAACCACGTGTAATTTGGATTGGGTCAGGGTGATCGCTGCCCACTCGATATGTGCCTGCGCGACGATCGTTAATTGGAGTTGCAACATGCGGTGTATGATAAATGTAAACTGTCATGCCAATATTTATACAAATTCATCAAGGTGTCTTGCCTACATAAATATTGGCATGACAGAAAATAAAAAAATAGAAGAGTTACTCGAGGAATATCCCTTCCTTACCGTGGCAATATACGGTAGGAACGAATATCTGGGAATTATACAAAATCAAGACTCCAATTTGATTTCCATGTATGTATTTGAAGAAATCAAAGTACCGGAATTACGGGTTTTGTTTTTGGAATATGGGGCTGAATGGTGGTGGGAAACCAACCGCACGATACCTATCAATATCATACTTGGACGACGATTTGCGCCGTTCCGTGAATCTCTGCGAACTTTCAACATCAAAGACTTTGAGATTAAATATGGTCCCACTGTGTGTTTGAGAGATATTATGCAAAAGCGGGTAAAACGGAGAAATATCATGTTGGTTCGGAAAGCTACATAAGGTTATTTTAATTTCGCTATACTGCACATTTCCGTGATGTATTTTAAATAAATGTGTAGTTCACAGGACTGGAATCCTCAACTACTTTAACACTCAACAGGAGTATCAACATGACTATTTATGATACGTGGAACCCACGGACTTATTATATTCTAGAAAATAAAACATCTGGTAAGAAATACATCGGGCAAACAATGCAGGATATCAACAAATATCTTGGATCTGGGACATATTGGAAAAATCACTGCAAGAAGCACGGCGGGTATACCAGAGATAATATTACAACATTATACAGTAAAATGTTTGAGAATAAAGATGATGCGCAGCAATACTTAGATAAGTTCACAAAAGAAAACATAGATTATTGGAAAGAGCATAATACAACATGGGCAAATCTATGTGAAGAAAACACAGAAGATTGTGTATTCACCGGTGGTGAAATTCAACGAGCAGTGAACGCAAAACGAGTTAAAGACGGGACACATCATTTATTAGGTGGTGAAATTCAACGACAATTAGTTAAAGACGGAACACATAATTTTTTAGATGGCGAGAATGTCAGGCAGCGGGTCAAAGACGGGACACATCATTTATTAGGTGGTGAAATTCAACGACAATTAGTTAAAGACGGAACACATCATTTATTGAATCCACCAACGCATATCTGCCCTCATTGCAACAAAGTAGGAAAGGGTGGTGCAATGTTTAGATTTCATTTCGACAATTGCAAATTAAAGTAAACCAACCTAGGTATTTAATTGTTCTACCAGCAAATTCATATGCAATTTGACTGCTAGCGCATAGGAAAGTGAATGAGATTTTTTAAAGGCATAGCCCTCATCGACCTTGGTCCAAACGTGTTGATTTACATAATCCCAATTATGCCCTACTAGGTGACGCTTTGCTGGCCTGATCATGGCCAGTGTAGCAGCTAACTGAAGTAGATTCCTTGGTTTCATACGATTACAAATGTCATGGTGTCCCCGCATGTGGAACAGCATGTCACAGAATTCCTTTTCCTCCAAGAGTTCCCAGACTGGCTCTCTATCTAATAGAGACATCAGATGTGCTTCATCGCGTACATCTTTATAAATGCCAACGTTGAGTACATCAATTTTAAAGTAGCCCATACTCTCTGCTTCGCCATAGTCTATGCTGCATCGTCCTGTCATGGGATTAACAGGGACACGATGGAAGTAAACACCTGTATTGTGTTTGACTTTACCATTGTTGGCAGCAACATGCGGAAACAATTCCAGTACACGATCCCTGTTGGGAACGTCAATGTCAATATCAGTTACTGTGTGCATTGCGCAATTCTGTCCTTACAAGCATGAGTATTTCACCTAATAGGTTTGTGCCATCCCAATTTTCAGGATCAGTTGCACGTTCGTCTGTTGTTGCCAGCCCAATGCCCCATATTTTGTCGTATGGGCTTGCCTCAGCAATACTTTTGTCACCCGTCGCCAATAACAATTGGGCAATTGCTTGATTTTGTTCAAACTTGGCTTTAATCCCAGGGTAGACTAGATCAACGCAAACATTTTTCCATTTGTCAGTATCAAACCCCACAACTTGTTTGCCATACAGCTTTTGCTGGCGTGGGTTTTGTTCATTCATGATTTTTGTTTCTGATGCACTATCATTGAAGTAGCGAGCCTTCTCTGCCATCATGTGTTGTTCTGCACTTGTATACATGACACCATCTAGTATAAAATCAGATTTATACCAATTTGAAAGCACGCCGCCCCAAAACAAGACAACATCTTCGTCTTCATATTCCCATGGTTGTTGTTTATTCATTAGTTTTTTCCTTATCCAAATATCAGTTTACATAGAACAAATGTGTCGTCGTCTGGGAAGACCAGCACTGGTCCGTCCAGTCTCACATTGTGATTATTACACCATGTGGTAAGTAGGGCAATGGTTTCATCTGTCCAATATGTCTTATTGGGTAAAATGTATCCTAGGCCGCCATACACTTGATCACCCAATGGTGCAAATCGACAGCGACTGCGTTCATCTTGTGTCATGGCTAAAAATTGCACCATTGTGGTCATTATATGAAAATCCTGTCAGGTACTCAATGGCGCCCACATCTTCGCATATAGGAGAACGTTTGGCCGATCACCGTCCTCCATGGGTAGAACTACAGCACAACTCTTGCGGGCGTCCAATGTGGTATTTTCATGACCAAGATGAACATATGGCATAGCTGCAATTTTGTCAAACTCTTTTTGGTTGACCCGTACCACAACCTTTTTGAAGCTATTCTCGAACCAATCAATATAATCTGGGTATCGGTAAGGACCAAGATCCCCAATACTGTCTGGGTCGTTGGGTTTGGTGAATATCTCATGAGCCCAGAGTACACTGTGCGCCACTAGGGTGGGTGTCATAAAGTCAGGCACATCCTCTAGCACTGCAATATACATTTTCTTCATTTGTTTACCTTAATTCCCAAATCTCTAGCTAACTGATGTAGATATTTTATTTTTTCCTGCCGTTCCTCAAGTGGAGCGCCACAATGAGTGCAATACCATTTGGCATTACGTGCTTGATTATATGTACTGCGATGCCGTCTATCTTTAGTACAACGGTATAATGTGGAGTTGCTCACGTTGCTGTGTCCCTTATAACTGTGTACTGGGTGCCCAGCCCCCGTATAATTATGTGGCGCGATTTGAGTAGGCATCTTTCTACAATTTTGGTTAATAGTGGCCAAGAATATTTCCTATCCATTGTGTTGTGGGAATGTTGGCTGCTAACCTACGCTGCCAAAAACCCAAATCAATTGTGTCTGCTATCTCTGTAAGCAACTCGCTTGGCAAGGAGTCCAGCCGTTCCCTTGCAGGATCGTATGCTAAAAATACCCAGGGTGATACTTTGCCCATCTTGATATCATTTACCAATGCATATGGTGCAACTTCATGCCAATATTTGCTCCAGTGATGCCCTGTACGTTGTGACCATGCGTCAGCATGCAAGACAAAGCGCTCGAGCGCCCGCTCTGCAGTTTCCCGCTTGCTTTGCTCTGCCCAATACTCATTGTATACACTATCCTTACACCATATGTCAACAGGTTTTTGTTTTGCTATTAGCCAGGAAAGGTAACGTTCAGGTGCATTAACGCGAGCCTCAAGTACGTAGAGTCCAAATCTTACGAATGCACCATAGTATTGGCTTTTCATAAACTCCTTGTAGTCTTTTTTGCCATTTGAACCCATGGCAATCCTGTACCACTCATTGAAGTATGTCAGTCCAAGCCTAACATGTTGATCATCTTTTTGCAACCATCTCATTTTGTTGCGGCACATGTGGCTGGCTAGCGTGGATTCACGTCTAAACTTGCCGCCACAATAGTCACAGTCAAAGGTCATTTTAGTATGGCCTTGATTTCCTTGTCGCTGAGTCCATGCTCAACCAATAACTCACGGAGTTCTTGTGGGCTCTGTTGACTTATCAAAAAATCAATCTCGTCGTTGTTGAAGTGCGGGTACTGCTTTTCATAGAAGGCAAACAGACGGGGCTTCTTGCTAGTCTCCTTGCGCTTCTTCATGGGCTTGATCCAAATATGAAATTGGCTCGTTCCAATCGCTGCACACTGCATAAGGCGCCACTGTAGTTCGGGATCATGTCGCATATCATTAAAATTCACATTGACCAGTTCATTAATCATGGTCAAATAATGCTCGTTGATCTCTGCAACATTGCTACTCGTCGAGGCAGCATACCTCATCATGACATACATGACAAGGCTGTTGCGATCTAGATCACTTAGACTTGTATACCATGAAAAGTTGCGGCGGTCAAGAGCTGCCATTTCTTCTTTTATTGTGGGCATTTGTGCTCCTTCTCATTATGCTCAAGCACTTGTGTTATACCGTCCAGATTAGCATGGGGATGCGGATTTTGCAAGTAAAATTTATATGATATCGTAACGTGTTTGAAATTTGACTTTGGGTTCAATCACAGGGCGAGATATCAAGAGGGGAACATATGGACAGTAGAACATTGCCACATTCCGCTGCTCGGCCCCGAGAATGGGCAAAAATTCAGTATAAACTATCATTTACCACAACGCATTGATATCTAATACATCTGGCACCTTGCTAGTCTCTTTGACAAAGAATGCACAATTGCTACCTGGCTTATCATCTAGTGGTACTGCTAATAAATGGCCCTGCTTGAGTTTGGGAAAATGCCATTTGACTTCACTGTATATGTTTATAATTTCAATAGGCTGATAGCTGGGCATAAAGCTGTTGATTGGATTAAGCGTAAATGCTGAGAACCCTCTATCGTTTAGAGATGTAATTGGCACTACTTCTGGCTCACCCACGTCTCTATCACATATAATCAAACTCCAGTCAATGGGCACTTTGAATACATGATTGCCAATCTGTATTACTGCGGCTGGTGCATTGAATATTTCAAGAAACACCAATGGCATAAAAAAGTAGTCTGGGTTATGCTTGTCGCTATAGTCTAATACACAATATCGAATATCATCTATTTCTTCAGGTACAAAATCTAATTCATACGTCGTATTATCACTTGTAAGAACGCGCAAATTGTATCTCCTTTTGCGTTATTAACTGGTTATCTTTTAATTGTATCAAACAATTTATTTCCAGATTTTATATCAGCGCGCCAATCCATCTTGGTAATCTTGAATGGATACTGGGCCTTGTTATAGAACTTTTTCCTTTCAGTCAAGTGGCGCTTGCTAAACTTTGCTGCACTACAAAAATCGTAGATATTGACAAAGTCCTTGTCTTCAGCTTTACGTAGTCCCCGTCCGATGCTTTGGATGACGCGGATAAAACTTTTTCCTGGTTCAATAAGAACCATATTGAATATCCTGGGAACGTTAATTCCCACGGCTGCTACCCCATAGGTGGCCACGATAATTTTGTTACTTGCCTTTGTAATTTCCTTGTAGTGTAGCCGGCGGTCTTCATTCTTCATTTCACCGCTAACAAACACTGCGCGGTCAGCTGGCAATCTTTCAACTAATCCACGACCAGATTTCACTCTGTCGACCAAAACCAAGGTGTTGCCTTCCTCTGCAATAGCCATAATCATGTCAGCCATGTAGTCTAGGCGTTCACTGTCAGTAGTAAGATAACTTAGCTCAGTTTGATAATTGTCATAATGCACTGTGTCCTGCATCTGTATCACATCGATGTGACAATTACTCAATACTCCATCGTCTTGCAATGTCTTAGCTGCCAAGTCTCCCACCAGAGGACCAATACCAACTACTAGTCCGATTGCAGCATGCTCATCAGGCGGGATGGTACCAGTGAGCCCCCAGCGGATGGGGACATTGCGGAACGGACCAACTAGCAGCTTGAGGAGGACGTCAGCTTTTGCACCATGACATTCGTCCACAATCACAGCCATCACCCCAAGGGAAAAGTCTGCAAGGCTTAAGTCGCTTTTGCCTGCGCTAAAATTCTTTTGTATAATCTCCAGGCTCTGCCATGTACAGATGGTATGAGTACGATTGTGTTCTT
>Ga0136588_1000526_pt1 | contig 13909 bp, 21 predicted proteins | sample AntRauMFilla1564_FD_104782 | JGI IMG/M metagenome (GOLD analysis project Ga0136588, IMG submission 104782) | Saline lake microbial communities from Rauer Islands, Antarctica - Metagenome Filla 1 #564 | ecosystem: Environmental > Aquatic > Non-marine Saline and Alkaline > Saline | place... | reverse complement strand
TAGTGGACGACGCACCGACCGCAGCGACAAGAAGGTCCCCCGGAAGCGTCCCTGACGGACGGTCAACAGACACCGACGAGGCATTCGACCACCATGCCCCTACCACCGTCGTCGCGGCCGCAACATAGGTGACAGCCATCACGCCACCTCAGCCCAGATGGTCTGGTGGATGCCTGGTGCGCCCGGCTCCCAGTTCCCGACCACGTCGACCACGGCACGCCACGTCTTCCCGATGTGGGTGACGAACGTCCCCGCCGGATACGCCTTCGGCTCCCACGCCGCCGGGGCAGGTTCACCCTCGTCCGGGGTGACGGGCAGCCACCGGGCCAGTTCCGCGAGGGACGTGACGGGACGGCCCACCTCGACCCAACCCTGGGCGTCAGGGGCGACGGCCTGGACCTCCCACACGCCCGCCAACTCCACGATGGACAGCCAGTCAGCACCGTCGGTGAACACGTACCGGATGCGGCCCTGCGAGTCCGGCGCAGCCACCAGGTCGAGGTCCACCGTGAGCCCGTCCAGGACGTCCCTAAGCGCCTGCTCAGCTGCGGCGATGGCACCGGCCCCAGACGTCTGGAACGCCTGCCACGCCTGCTCACGGATGCTCATGCAAGGTCTCCGATGGCAACGAACCGGGTACCCACACGAAGCAGGACCGCGGTGTCACCGATAGTTGGCGTGTAACTGTCAAGGCGGGACACGGGAACGGCAGCCGTGTCGCCCGGGAACGTCACCGTCAACGGAGAGGCCGTGTCCACCTCGGCGAACATCACGGCCGGCTTGGAAGCCCTACGGATGCGGCTGTCGATCACCTCGAGCAGGACGTCCGAGACGCTCATACGGCGCGAAGGTCCAGCACGGCGTCGTCGCCGTTGAGAGGCAACGTCCAGCTCCTCACGATGCACCTGCGTGACACGCCGAGGTCCGGGTCCACCAGCCGCACGACGTCCATGTGGCCGTGCAGGGGATTCGGGGAGACCGACACGGTGAACTCCTCCGCAACCTTGGACAGCTGGTCGAAATCCTCGCCCGCCTGCGCAGCCAACGCCGCGCTGTCCGCAGCCTCATACCGGCGCACCGTCGTGATGACCCGGCCCCGCCCGTCCTGGGACGTCGGACCATCCGACACGTTGTCCAACGTCACCGGGGCGATACCGGCCTCCGGATCGTCCGAGACACCAACCAGCCGGTTCGGGGCGTCGAAGAAGTCGAAGATGGCTGTCCGGGACTCCCCCACCTCGGTGCGGTCGACCCCGGCGTCATAGACCCACTCCACCCCACGGTCCGCGAGCGGCGTGTACGGCTGGCTGCGGCACGTCCCCTCCGGACCGACGTTCAGCCCGCGGAACCCCACCGCCGCCAGCAGGTCGTTGATGATGTTCAGCGTCGTGGTCTGCTCGTCTATCGGCCACACCCGTGCCGCCCCAATCAGCCTGTCTGCCTGCTCGTCCGCGAACGTGACGGACAGGCCAGCCGCCTCGATCAGGGTCCGGGCGTTCGCCAGATAGCCCGTCCCCGCCGCGGCAACGAACGTGGCCCCGTGCGGCTGGTCCAGCACCTCCAACAGGTCGTAGCCTTCCACGCTGTAGGTCTTCGGGTCCTCCCCCGCCTCCGTCTCCGGCGTGCTAAGCAGGAACACCCCGAGCGGCGCGGTGAACGTGCCTTCCGGCGCGGTCAGCGTCATGCTGAGCCGGACCCGGGCCTTCCCCCACTCCAACCGGCGCGACAGGGACAGCTTGCAGGTCCGATGGATCGTCCGGTACGACCCCAACTCCACACGGCCGGACAGCACCAGGTCGCCGGTGATGTCCTGCCATCCGTCATCGGTCTCCAACTCGCACGCCACGTCTGGATCGACCGACGGCGACCGGACCACCGCCTGCACCGTCGGGTCAGCCGCAGCCGCCTGCATCAGACCGCCTGGTCATAGGTGACAGCCTGGAACGTCAACTGCAGCCACGCATCCGTCGTCCAAAGCTGCTCTTCCGTCGGCAGGTCCGCGATGAACCCCCACCACACCCGGCCACGAGGATCGCGGTACATCAGCAGCGAACCGAGCCGGTAATCCAACCATGCGAGCGTGTCACGCGACACCTGGACCGCCTCGAACGACACCGTCCGGAACCTGGCCTGCGTCGAGATGGCACGCACCCGGCCGCCCGCATACCGGCGCCGTTTCACATCCCGTGCAGGGGACGCCTCGATCCCGCGGGCCTTGAGCGTCACGAAGTCGGACAGGTCCGCCTCGTCATGCAACCAGACACGGGTCAGCTCGACGGAAGCCATCAGGACGACCTCGCCATCTGCCGCAACGGCCCCAACGTCTTCGACGACTCACGACGGACATACCCGCCGAGCTCGGTGCCGTCCTCGAGGACCAGCACGAACCGGTCCGGGGACGTCGCCCCGCCGCCCGTCGACACGCTGGCTGACGACACGCCCGGCATCCGGAACGTCCCCACGTTCGGCATCGCCGCCCGGGCTGCCGCGTCCGCCTGTGCGGCCAGCAGCCCAACGTTCGCACCCATCCCGTCAGCCATCAACGACACGATGTTCCGTCCGGCCAGCTCCGGCGGGTGGGACTTGAGCGGGCCACGCTTCGCCGGGGACCACGGCAGGTAGTCGGTGACCCTGCTCGTCACGTTGCCGATAGCGTCGCCGATACCGCCGATCATGTCGCCGATACCGTCGATCAGTCCTTGGATGATGTTCCGGCCGGCGTCGAGCAGCCAGGTCCCGGCGTTCCGGAAGAAGTCCAGGACCGTGTCCTTGATGCCCAGCACCTTGTCGACCAGTTCCTCGACCTTGTCGACCGCGCCGTCCTTCAGCCCGCCGAAGAACTCGACGACCCGGTCACGCAGCCCGGACACCATGTCCACAACGGTGTCCCGCAGGTTGGTGATGAACTGGATGTGTGCGGTGACCATCCCGACGATGATCTCGACGGCCCGGTCCTTGAGGCTGGTGAAGAACCCGACGACCCGGTCACGCAGGTTGCTGACTGTGGACACGGCCCGGTCCTTGAGGTCGGCGAAGAACCCGACCACCGCCGACACGGCAGCGTTGGTGGTGTCGGTGATCCAGTTCCAGGCGTCCCCGATCTTGTCGGTCACCCAGGTCCACGCCTTCTTCGTCCACTCCACCACCGTGTCCCAGTTCGCGACGATGACCGCCACCAGCGCAACCACCGCAGCGATGACCCATCCGACCGGACCCATCGCGATCAGCCAGGCGGCAGCCATACGTGCAGCCTGCAACATCGACTGGACGCCCATCATCACCCAGCCGGCCACGACACTCGCAGCATGGACCGCCGCGAGCGCGACAGACTGGATTGCAGCCGCCCTGGTGACCGTCCACGCCGCAACCTGCTTCGCTGCCGACACCGTCGACGCAACCCCGGACGCGACGATCGCCGGGATGTAGGACGCCACCAGCAGCCCGGCAACGACCGTGATCGGGATCTGCCACCGTTCCACCCAGCCGGCCGCAGCCTGCAACCCCGGGATCAACGTGTCGGTCAGGAACGCCGACACGGTCGCCACCGCAGGGCCGATCCGTTCCGTCAACGCAGTGGCACCCTCAGCGAGCGCCGGCAGGAAGATCGACCCGACATCGGTCGCGACCTGGAAAAACGACCGTTTCAGTGTTTCCAGGGCCACACCGGGGCCCTGGTTGAGGGTGTCGCCCATCTCGGCGGCACGTCCAGCCACATCCCCCAAGCCGCCTTCCATCCCGGTCAGCGAATCCAGAAACGCAGGGATCTCGGACGTGCCCAGGTCCTCAAGCGGGGTCCCGAACAGGCCGATGGCGGCGGCAGCCTGATCGGTCGGGTCCTCAATGCCTTGCAGCCCTTCCACAATCTTGGTGAACGCATCCTGCGCGGTGTCACCACCGGCAAGAAGGTCTGCGGACATCTCCTCGGCCGACAGCCCCGCAGCTTCGTACGCTTCGACCGACGTGTCCGACATGTCGGTACCACGGATCGTCAGTTCCTTGAGGGCGTCCCCCATCTTGTCCATCGCGATCACGCCGTTGTCGGACGCGGCGACGATCATCGAGATGGCTTCGTCACCGTCGAGGCCGAGCGCAGCGAAGTTGACGCCGTACTCGTCCATGACGGGAAACACCTCGTCACGCATCGCTGCCGGGACCGACTGCAGCCCGGCGGTGATGAGGTCCATCGCTTCGTCAGCGTCAGAGACCAGACCGTTCCGCATCATCTGTCCGGCGGTCGTAACCGCCTGGTTGACATCAAGGTCGAACGCTGCAGCAAGGTCGAGGGCCTTGGCGGACAGCTGCTCGACGTCGCCAGAGCCGAGGTCTGCGAGCGACGACGCGACCGCACCGACCGCCTCGTTCACATCTTCGATCGACTCGCCATACGCGCCGGCATACAGAGAACCGGCGATCCCTCCAGCCTGCTCAGACTCGGCCGCCGACAGGTTCAGCTGTGCCGACAGCTTGTCGTTGGCCGCGTCGATGTTGATGGCACCCACGATGCCGGCAACCAGCGCGGCCCCTGCCGCAACACCGGCAGCACCTGCAGCCATCGCCAGCTTCCCGCTCATCCCCTCGAAGATGCCTTCGGTCTGGTCGACAGCATCGTCTGCGGCGTCCGGAACCTTGTCGAACCCGTCCGTAAGATCGGTGGTGTCTGTCCCGATGGAGATCATCAGGTCTGCCAGGTTCGCCATTGGTAGGCTCCTTCGACCGACAGACAGGGATGGGATGCGACGTGTGACGCTGGCGCTGACGGTGCTGATGCTGGCCGGATGTGCCCCTACCGAAGACGGTCTGGAAAGCCAGGCACAGTTCGCCTGCGACGACTTCGCTGCCGGATACGGCGCTGCTCAGACCACCCAGGCCCGTGTCGACCTGGCCGACGAAGTGAACCGGTGGGCCAGCGATTCCCGGGTTGACGGCATCCGGGACGACGCTGCAGGGCTGGCACGGACCGCAGACGGGGCCGACACGGCATGGCAGCTGAGCGCGGACACGTTCGCGCAGACCTGCATGGATGCCGGCTGGCCCGACAGCTGACGTGGGCTACCTGACCTCGCCGCCGTGGACGACGGTGAGGGCCTTGAACACCTCACGCATGTGCTCCCACGACTGCGGACGGCGGTCCCAGTCCGGGACCATCTTGCTCAGCTTGGCCTTCTTCGCACCCAACGCCGACACCACGTAGTACGCGACCATCGCCGCCAGCACGTCCTGACGTTCCGCCCCGAACGGCCCGGACACCCGCTCGTACGCCTGCCATTCCGTCAACTCGGCCGACGACATCCGGGCCAGCATCTCACCATGCGGCAGACCGAGGTGGGCGGCTAGCCGGAACTGGAATCGACGTTCGGGGCGTCGCCGAAATCCTCTGCCGCCTGGTCCACCGCCTGGTCACCCATGCCGGACAGCCGGCGGACCACATCGAACACCACATCGAGGGCCGCGCCGGACTTGGCACCAAGCCGGCTGATCTCCTTGTCGGTGAACAGCCGCTCACCTTCGGCGTCGACCAGACAGCGTCCGACAACCTGGGCACGGACCTCAGCCTTCGACGGGTCGTTCTTGACCGCCGCGAGCGAGAACTCGAACCGGTCCCGTTCGGTGCCGGTCAGGCCGCGGACACGGACCGTGCCGCCCCACGCCTTGACTTCCACATCCTCGGTGGGCAGATCGTCCGCACCGAGGATGGCGTCCTTCGACAGCAGCTCACCCATCAGGCAGCCGCAGTGAAGGTCGGGAGCCCGCTAACTTTGAAGCTGAGCGACGCGGACAGCTTGTCGTCGAAGTTGGCCTCGAACTCGAATCCGGTGATCAGCAGCGCCGCCGCGAACTTCGACCCGTCCGGGAACGCGATCGCGTAGTTGATCGGTTCGGTGTCCTCGAGGTCGCCCATGAGGGTGGTGGTGGTGTTCGCCGAGTCAAGGGACTCGTCGGCCGGATCCCAGTTGATGTCGCACGTCACCTCTCCCCCGTCGATGAGGGACGCGACGAACTCCATGTACTTGTTCGGCGAGTCGTGCGCGGTGACGTCGATCGTGTCACGCGACATCGACGGGCCCGACAGGGACGTGATGTTGGCGATCGGATCGAACGTCTCCGGGCCCGGGTCGGTGTCGCCCTGCCCGCGAGACAAACTCGTGCCGAACGCAGCCACTCCAGCCATGATGTGCTCTTTCTACCGCTATGCGGTGTATTCGGTTTCGATGGAGAACCGCACCGCCAGATGGCGGACGTCGTCAGGGTCGGGGACAGTGACGGTCTGCTGATGATGCATGTAGACGGTGTGATGGCCGTCCACAGTGAGCGGCTGATGGTCGAACAGCCGCATCAGGTCGTCGCCGATGTCGAGCAACTCGAACGCACCGGCGTAGGTCGACCAGACGTGCAGGGTGGTGGTGGTGCGTGCCCCGAACCGGTCGTGAGCACCTTGCGGCGTCGACGTGGACGCACCGATGGTGACGTACGGGAACGGCTGTGAGGCGGGGACGTCGTCGAACACGCCGGTGATCTTGCCCATCAGCGTGCCGTCACCGGTGAGCCGGCTGTAGATGGCGACCTGGATGGGCCACAACACGTCGACGTTCGGCATGTCAGCCTCTCACACCACGCTCGATGGCTTGCCGGGCACGACCAGGCCAGCGCGCACGGGACGCCTCCGCAGCCGGAACCATGTACGGCTGTCCCGGATCGCGGGACCGTCCGAACTCGTTGACGTTGGCCTTGATGGCGAGGGTGCGGCCATCTTCGTCCGACGCGGAGGATCGTGGTCGGACCTCTGCCGCCAGGCCAGAAACTTCGGCGGTGATGGAACCGGCCAGGTCACCAGAGTCACGCCGCACATGACCACGGGCGTCCCGCACCACCGCGTCCGCCTCAGCGGACACTGCCCGTTCGAGCTCGGCACGGACCTTGCCGGACATGTTCTCCAGGGCCGCTTCGAGGTCGCGTAGGCCGGTCAGGGTGATACGGACGCTCACTCGGTCGCCTCAGCCTTCGGCTTGGCCTTCGGCTTGGGCTTGTCGTCGACCCGTTCGTACCGCACGTCCTTGTCCAGACGTGGGACAGGGTGAGCAAACGTCACCACCGTGCCGGTCTTCTTCGACTTGTAACGCACAGCCATGCTGGCTCCTGTCAGGTTGGGGTCTGCCACGACGTACGGTTCGCCGTCGCACGGGACAACGCAGAATGGGTCGCCACGACCGGGTCGGTCACCAGTCCAACTATGACGGTGTCGAACACAAGCCGGTCACCACGCTTCGCGACCGTCCCGGTCGGCATCACCGCAGTGTGGGTGATGTCCTGGCCTTGCTGGACTGCGATCTCCACCTCAGACGCCGAAGGGGACGTCAGGTAGGCGGTCGTGTCGGCCTGCCACCCCCAGCCGACCTCCTGGCCTCCACCCGCATCGAACGAGGTCTGTTCACGCCACACCTCGCACGGCACCATCCACCGTGCAGCGTGATGCGCCATACCGGGCGACGGGCTCAACATCAGGACGTCCCATCGAAGTAGCTTTGATGGTCGTCACGCCGTGAACGTGGCAGATGGGACGACAGGTTCAGCGCCCCCATCTGCGACTTCGCTGCCGCCTTGCGGACCTCACGGGCCTCGTACCGGGTGGCGAACACCCCGGTCGTGGACCCGACCGAGTAGCTGTACCCGTCGGCGTTCTCCTGGGAGAACCCGTGCGGGTTGTCGAGCCCGCGACGGACCATAGCGACCACGACCGGGACCACCGCGCCGGGGACCGTCCCGGGCGTGTGGGCGTCCCACAGGTCGGTGACGGTGGCGTCGTTCACGATGTTGACGACCAACGCGGACGCGTCCTCGATGAGAGCGTCGAGCTGGTGGACCTGCTCGGCAGACGACAGGGTCCGGCCGGTCCGGTCCGTCCACTGGGTAGCGGTGATGAAGTCGGCCATGCTGCCCTCCGTGTCAGTCGCCGTGGACGTGCTGGGGGCTGACCGTCCAGTCGACGTCGATTGGGTCGTACCGCTGGCGGTGCCAGTCGGAGAACACGCCGTCGTTGAACATGCCGGTCTTGACAAGCCGGGGCGGTGGTTCCGCCCAAAACCGGTCGAGGATGGCCTGCGGGAAGTAGATGCAGCCGAACCCGACCATGTCCGCTTGAGGCTGGCCGTCAGGGATCGGCCGCCCGCCCCAGCGGTGCACCTGCCGAGCCGGCACACCTTTGTAGTACAGCGTGTACGGGGCGACCCGAACCCGGTCCGGGTTTTCCATCGCGTTCGCAACAAACCGCTCACGGCTTTGGCGATCGAGCGCGATGTCCCATTCAAGCATGAACCACCCTGGCTCATGCTGTGGCCACGGCTGGAACTCCGGAACGGTCGCATAGTTCTGGTCCTTCATCACCAGCCGGGCGAGGCCATCAACGATGTGCGCTCGCCCGGCTGGGATGTGGTCAGGCCACGACCGGAACCACCTCAACGATCAGTCAGTCGCCGTGTCGAGCTTGTAGGCACGGTTGCCCGCGTCGACCGCGGCAGCACCGGCGAACAGCTGGCCGACCGACTCGGTGTTGAGGGTGTCGGCGTTCCACTGGCGCAGCCACAGCATGGCCAGGCCGTCGGTGGCCGACACAGCACCGTCAACAGAGTCCGGTACCGACCGGGAGCCGGCCGCGAACGCGAAGCTGGACCGGTGGTACGCGACCGCCGTGCCGGCCGTCAGCCCGGTAGAAACCACGACGGTGAACCCGAGGATGTCACCGAAGGTGGCCCGCTCGATGGCGGTGCCGTTCCCGATGCCGTCTGCACGGACGAAGTTCGGGACCTTCAGCATCCGGGACTTGATGGACGGGGAGATTGCGAGGTAACGGCCAGAGAACGGCACGTCGTTGTTGTCAAGCTCCTCGGACGCTGCGATCAGCTTGTCCTCGGTGTCGTCAGCGGTCGCGGTCAGCAGGAACGAAGCGTCCGCCGCCAGGCCGTTCATCGCGGTGAGGAGCTGCGCCTCTGCAGCCTCGGCGATCCCGGCCATCTGCGGCTGCAAGATCTGTGCACCGAAGGACTGGAGCTCGAGCTCCCACTCGGCGTTGGTGACTGGCACAGCCGAGTAGACCTCAGCCAGGGTCACGTCGACCCCGGTCTCGGTGATGTTGTCGCGGGTGATCGTCGCACCACCGTTGGCGGTGGTCCGGGTGCGTGCGGCCAGCTTGTCGCGGACCCGCACGGTCATCGTGTCGCCGCCACCACCGGTGAAGTCGGTGAACGACTGGCGGGCCACCGTGTTCGGCAGCGAGAACTGGCGGGCCAGGATTTCGACGGACAGGGCAGAAACCCTGGCCTCGTACTCAAGCGTGTTCGGCATGTCTGTCCTCCTACGGACGGCTCAACCGCCCGGAGGGCGGTGGTCAGTGGTTCTTGAACAGTGCTGCTGCGATCTCTTTGGGGCTTGCCTGCGGTTCTGCGTCAGGTGAAGCCCCGGGGCGTAGCCGTTCCTGTGGCCTGCGCGATGGCGAGGCAGCAGGTTCTGGTGCGGCCGCCGCGATACGTGCGGCGAGACGTTCTGCTCTGGTTTCGATCTGTTCCGGGTCGTCGCCCAGCAGATCGAGGTCGTCGTCGTCAAGACCGTGCTTCATCGCTGCCCGGTAGCGGGCGGCCTGAACTGCAGCCTTGGCGCTGTCGGCCTTCGCAGTCTCGAGCTGCTCTTGCAGCCGTTCATGCTCGGACTTCTGTGCGTCCTCGAAATCAGCGAGCTTCTGCGCCTTCGGTTTCAGCTCTCCAACCTCGCTGCGAAGGTTCTGGATCAGCCGCCACGCCTTCTCAGGGTTGAACTCCTCGTCCGAACCCCACGGCGGTGCAGTCTGCTGTGGCTCCTTCGGTGGTTCTTGCTCTTCGTTTTGTGCGGTCAGTTCTGGTTCCTCTTGCATGTGTGCCTCCTGGGCACGTACGCGCGGCACCTGGCCGTGCGGGTCCGGCCCGTGTTGGCCGGAAGTCGTTAGGTGAACGCGGGTTCTGCGGTGCAGCCGCAGTGGTCGTGGGCCTCGAACCCGGCCGCAGACGTCTTCGCCCTGACCCCCTCGGCGGCGATACCGTCACAGAACTCGCACGGGTCCGAGTCGGTGATACGACGCCACCCTCGGGCGCGGGGGTCGTCACGCAGCGTGCCAGTAAGGGTCTCACGGCCGGCTTCGAGAACCTGGCGGGTCACCGACCCCGAGACCCGGGTCAGGGTGGTGCCGGCAACGTCACGGGCACCGCGGGCAATCTGTTTCTTCGCGCCGATCGGTCCGAGTATCCGTAAGGTGGCGCGCAGGAGGGTTTGGTCGGGTTCGGCCGCCCTCCGGATCTGTGCCTGTCCGGGCATCCCCTCGACGCTGCGGAACGCCCGGTAGTAGTCGGAAGCGACAGCGGACGAGTCCCGTCGGCGTGCGAGGATCAAGGTGACCAGTCCTGCTTCGAGCGGTGGCCAGGTCCCGTCGATGTCGGCGAGGTCGAACGCGGGCCACAGCGCCATCAGATCCTTGATGGTCTGCGCACGGACAGCGAGCTGCCGGCGACGTTGGAGTTCGGTGAGCTGCCTGCCTATCGAAGTGGCCGCCATCAGACCGTTGGTCCGTCGCCCATCTGCCGTTGCAGCAGGTCAGCGAGACTGCCCAGGGAGTCGCCCTCCGCAGCCATCGTCTTCCACGACTGGACCTCGTCCTGGGTGACGCCGGGGACCCGTTCCCACAGGGCTTCGGGCGGGACACCCAACATCTGGACGAGCTTGCCGAGGGCGTCAGCGGTCTGCGCCAACGACCGGGCCTCCATGTCGCGCCACCGCACCCACGCGGTCGGGTCCACGTCGAACCCGGCCATGCGGCCGGCCAGCTCCAGGGTCTGCTCGTGAGACTCACCGAGCATCGTCTTACGTTCCTCGAGCTTGCGGTTATGGGAGTCACGGGCTGCCGCGAGCGCCTCTGCGGACAGGTTGGCGAGCTGCCCTAGGAGCTCGTGGACGGGGGTCTGAGAGATCGTGGCAAGATGCCGCAGGCTGGCTTCGCGAGACTCGATGTAGCCGTCGAGCTGGGTCTGCTCGAACTCTCCGATCTTCATCTGGCTCGGGTCTTCGTCGAACGTCCACAGCTTCTGCGCCGACGCCTTCAGCGCCTCCTGCTCAGACTCGGCCAACCAGCCGATGATGTACCGCTGCCGGTGGGCGCCGTAGTGCTGTGCGACCAGGAGCGAGAACGTGGTCAGGTTGATCTGGTCCTGCAGGCGCAGCAGCGGCTCGACGTCACCCTGGACCGGGTCGTCAAGGTCGTCGGTCGGGAGGTAGCGGACAACCGGCACAACACCAGCGTCATGCGCCTCCGCGGTGATGAACGTAGGCCGGTCTTCGCCGGGCTCGACCCCGACCCAATAGGTCGACTCCTGGTCGAACAGCCGCCACAGCTGGCCACTATCGGTCGACCGCTTCTCCAGCGCCCACATGGGCCAGTCGTCCCCGTCGCCGTACAGGGTCGTCATCTTGCGTGGAGAAGCCCCCCGGACCACAGGGATCGGGTCGCCCGGCAGGACCAGCGTGTATGCAGCCCCGTAGGACATCGACGACCGGTGGACCCCGACCTGGCGGGCCTTCATCCGGTTTGCACGCCACAGGTCCCATGCGGGCTGCTCTTGGATGTCGTCGTGGGTGCGGTAGTGGTCGACGTACAGGGCCTGCACGGACGCGGACACGATGAACGGCAGGACGTTGACCCGGGACATGCGGGCGAGCCGCTGGACCTCGTCGGGTGTGCCGTTCGGCAGCCACGTAAGCCGCTGCTCGTCACGCAGGTACTGGCGGAGCAGCTCGAGACGGTACTGCTCACCGTCACGAACCTTGATCATGTCCTTGACCTGGTCGACCGCCTGCCCTGAAGTCAGCGCCACGACAGCCTCCTCGATCTAGTAGAACGCGGCACGACCGGACCGTTCCCTGGGTTTCTTGTACGACCCGACACACCACAGGGCCCCGGTCACAGCGACCAGCGGAGCAGCATCCGCACTGGACTTACGACGGTCCCACGCCCACGCATCACCAACCGGACGGGTAGCCGCATTCGCTGCGGCCTGATCAAGAATGGGCTGTTTCAGACGGGCCAACGGGACACCCGAGTCCAGGACTCCAGGAGTCCTGGAGTCGCCATCACCGACAGCAGCCCGAACATGGTCGTACAACTCGCCGGTCCCTGCCACCCCGTCCCACTCGGCAACCGTGATACCGGCATCCTGCAACGGCTGGATCAGCGACGACGCCGGACACCGCTTCGCCTGCACCGCCACCGTGTACCCGGCACGTTCAGGATGGTCCGGGTCGGTGAACCACTGGACAATCCAGTCGATACCTGCCCGGGACTCGATGACCTCAACGTGAGGACGTCCGTCTTCACGCCACCCGGCGGCGGCGATGTGCGCCACCGACCGGTCCCACGACACATCCACACACAACGCAATCTCAGACGTCTCACCGATCTGTGAATCCTCGTCCAACGTGGCTTCCCACGCACCCTGCGGGAACGGACCCTCCCGGGTCCCTTCCATCCACTGGCACAACACCTCGGTACGGAACACCCACTCCGGGTCCGTCTTCGCCGCCGACGCGATCGCCCGCTCCGAAACCGTGTACCCCAACGCCGGGTTGGCCTGCCGCCAGCCGTCCCGGTCCGACACCGAACAGCCCGGCGGGGCCGACCACTCGAACAGACCGAGGGAATCGTCCTCCAGGCCGCCATCTTCTTCCGGTTCGACCGCCTCAGACTCGGCAACCAGCCCGTCAGGATCACCCAACGCCTTGTGCGCCATCGTCCGAAGCCACCGCAACACGATCGACGACGCATCACCGGCGTTCGACGCCGCCCACACCATCGCCAACGCACGGGCCATCGTGGTCTTCGTGACCGCCGCCCACGCCTCCCACGACTGGTGCTCACGCAACTCGTCGAGCAGGACCAGGTCCCCGGACAGGCCACGACCGCCACGACGTGAGGCAGCAGCGACCTTGTACCGCTGACCGCCGGTGAGTTTCAGGAATTTTTTGCCGTTGACCTTCGAGACCTGGTCGATCTCGTCGGCCAGGTCGGGAATCTCCTCGGCGATGTCGACCGCGCCCTGCCAGACCTCCTCGGCAACATCCAGGTTCTGGGCGGTGCCGATGACCAGCCGGACGCCGAACAGGTACATCATCCACAGGGACAGGACCTGCAGCGCCGTGCTCTTGCCGTTCTGCCGTCCTACCAGCAGCACCACCGTACGGAACCGGAAATGCCCGTCGTCCAGCAGCTCCAGCGCGTGGATAAGCAGCCAGCGTTGCCACGGCAGCAGCTCGAGATCCAACACTTCTTCGGCGAACTGTGCCGCCTCGAACCCGAGCGACGTCTGTGCAGTGAGGGCGCAACCACACCCGCACGGCCCTTCACGGCCCTCAACGAGCGGCGGCGTGTAGACCCGCGGGGTGGTGGAACCGATCAGACGGTCAGGACGCCTTGCCGCCACGGATGGACCGGAGCTCCGCAAGCTTGCTACCACTGCGGTCCTCCGGCTTCCCGAGCTTCAACCTGGACAGCGGAGTCAGGCCAAGCTCGGATGCGTACTTCAAGTAGGTGGGTTTCGTCACGTTGTCCATCGGCGCGTCAGGGTCTTTCGACTCCATGCCGTCGATGACGCGGGCCAGGTCGAGAAGCACCGCGACGGTGCCGTCGTCCATAGGGGTCAGATGCCGGGCAGACCGGACCGCCTGGGACGTCTGCCCGTACACGAACCCCTCGACCTTCGGGGGATGCTTGGCACGAAGGTGCGACGCGAGCCCGGTCGCGGTACGGAAGTCGTCCCGGCCGCACTCGTCACAGGTGTGTGCCATGCTGGTCGGTTCTCCTCGTGCGTGACCCCCGGTCAGGCCTAGGGGGGAGATGGTCCCT
>Ga0136588_1000525_pt1 | contig 13922 bp, 8 predicted proteins | sample AntRauMFilla1564_FD_104782 | JGI IMG/M metagenome (GOLD analysis project Ga0136588, IMG submission 104782) | Saline lake microbial communities from Rauer Islands, Antarctica - Metagenome Filla 1 #564 | ecosystem: Environmental > Aquatic > Non-marine Saline and Alkaline > Saline | place... | reverse complement strand
AATTTACTAGTTGGAGGTCGAACATCCGCCCGGCAGGGGTTTGTGAATTTTTCAGTTGAAATATCCCCCAGACCAACCATCCGATTCCTAAGGTGAGAACGCCTAGAAGGAAATCAACCCCCATCGACGCAAACCGTTGAACCTTTCGTTGAGCGCGGGAGGCCATCTGGGTTGATAGCGGCAACTGACCCCGTGGGGGCCAGATGTCCTGACACTGCGAACACACTCGCGCCCCTGGGGCCAGGGTTGCATTGCATCGCGGACAACGGGGCAGCCTGGACGTCGGGGGAGGCGGCGCGGGAGGCATTAGTGGGTGAGCTCGAAGAATCTAGCCGTGAGGGGGAGCAGGGCCCCCCTTTTTTGCGAAAGCTCCAGCCACCACCCCACTGTGTTCTGAGTCAAGGACGGAGTCGCCCTGAGTAGCGGCACCCTTGCCGGAAACCACCCGGAGTGCCCGCAGGTTGACCGGGCCCACGATGTCCACTCGAATGACAGAATCCAACGGCCGGGCAACCTTTGAATCATAGGTTTGGGTCTTAAGGCCCGCAGACACTGTGGGGTCCAGCTTTGAATAGACATGCTCTGGGATGAGCGCGTAGGAGGATACGTTTTCGTGTTCGCCCTCCATGATTTTTTCTGGCGCAATGGACATCACCGACAAAGCAGTGACAGGGTCAACTTCGCCATTGTCCAGCGTCAGCGTGTGGCTGAGGAAGTCATCCCACTTTTGCCTGTTGGAATACTCGTCGATGCCCTCGATGTCGCCCCTGAATTCCCGAAGGGGGTCATCTTCGGCCTGCACCACCTCAGGCCTCGCGTTTGCCATCGCTTTGCCCTGCAGGTCCTCAATGAGGGGCTTCAGGTACTGGACGGCAACTTTTTGAAGAATGCCGCCGTCGCTCATGTTGTTTTGAAGATGACTGCGCGAGTTATTGCTGGCATGGGGGAGATCTCGGTCTAGAGCGTCAAGGCTGAAGGCTTTGCCGCTGCGCCCCGTGGTGTCCTGGATCGCCGCGATCAAGCGGTCGAAGGCTTGCTTTCGCCAACCGGGTTGTTCGAGTTTGGTTTGTGCCGAATCCAGGAGGGTGGTGAAGGATGCCCGGTCACCCTCATGGGCTTGGGCAACTCGCATTGCGTAGGGAAGCGAGTCAAGATCAAGCGTTTTCAGGCCTGATTCAAGCCATGAAGGACGAACTTCCCATGGAGTGTGAGTAACAGTCGCAAGGATTTTGAGCCATTCGATTGCTTGCGCGTGGAGTGCGCTCAGCCTTTGAATTTCTGTTCGGCAAATACTCGTCCCCCGCTCAATTCGCTCGAGGTTGGTGAGCTGAATCTCCACAGACCGTTCAAAAGCAGCCCATTTGCGGTGATAAGGAATGAAGAGGAGCAGCATGCTCAGCAGTAATATGACCGGGGTGGCAATGGCGGTCCAGAAAAGGATCCGGCTTCCCAGTTCCCTGAGTTCGTAGGCGGTGCCCAGTTGGGTCAGGGTTGATCGGTAGTCGGCCATTGCCGCAGCACTTGTTTCAAGCTCAGCAACCTGGCTAGCCAGGTCGGCATTTGTTGGCTCTGCGGCAAGTAGCTCTTGGGCATCGGCGAGGTCGGTGCTGATTGTGGAATTTGCAGCCGTAGCGTCAGATAGGAGAAGCGGCAGGTTTTCTTGGCTAGGGGGTAGCGGTTGAGAGAGGTCATCACTGACGGTCGCCTGCTGCTCCACAGCAACGGGCCCCAGATCAGAGGCTTGCGTATTTCCGCTTGAGAACACAAACCAGCCCCCAGCGGCCACCATTCCGGCGATGAGGAAAAGGATCGAGTGGGTAATCAGCAGGCTTTTGTGGAATTTCTTTCGCAGTGTCGATAGTGCCCCTGTTTGGTGGGGCTCGATGGCTTCGAGCCCATTTTGGAAGCTCTTCAGGTCAGCACGACCTGATTTCAGGGCCATGTCCATCCGGGAGCGAAGTTTCCAGAGCAGCGAGCGGTCAGTCGTGGATTGCCAGAGACGATACTCCCGAACCACTTCTTGCCGCATCGCTTCCTCGTCCTGTGCGGCAAGAGATGCTGCCTCTCCTTCCGGCACAGCTTTCTGAAGATGGCCTTTTCTCGAGGTGAGTTTCTTGTGTTCGCGGACCATCTCTTCAATACTCCGCAGTTCAGAGTCGCCCTTCTCAAGAGCAAGTTCCTGTTTAGGACGCCCACTCTCGAGAAGGGCGAGGTCGGAGCCGTCCGAGCTGGCAGGCTTTTTTGCTGAAGATGCACCGCGGGCCTTGTCGAGGGCTTTTGCATCGGTGAGGCTGATCACTTTCACAACGCCCTCTTCGAGTTCGGTGAGGGCATCGGAATCCAGCAGTTCCGCCTCAAGCTCTTCAACTTGTCGGTCGATTTCACTGATTTCGATGGCGAAATCGCCGAGCTGTGAGTTGAGGCTGTCTACCTCGGCCTCGCCTTCCTTTCGCCATTGTTCGAGCTTCTGGCCCATTTCGTGGGCATCCCCGTAGTTCTCCCAATCGATGCTGGTCGGCATGTTTTCGGGGAACGAGGGGCTCTTGGTGAGTTCGAAGACTGCCTGGGGGCTGGGAAACAAGTCTTCAGGGCTGCGGAATATTGGCCGGATGGTCGTGTCGACCCGAGGAAACCCTTTCTCGCTCAGGTCAGCTCCAGCGTCGAGAGAGCCAAAGACCATTTCCCGGATGCTCGACCAGAGGTAGGGAGTGGAACGAATTTCACTCAATCGAATCGGTGCGGCGGTTGCCTTGCGAGCTGATTTTTCCCGATCTGCCAGCATTCCCTGCCGGTTGAGGAGAGTCCGGTCTCGCATGTCGAGGGGTTCTTCCCGCAAGTCGCGCTCCACGTCGGCGTATCCGTCTTTGCCTTGAAGTCGTTTTTGGACTCCAAGAGCCAGTCCGTTGCGAATGAACCGGTAGGCCCAGTAGGGGACGCGAAGGGCTTTCGTCCAGGCGAAGCGGAAGAACGACACCATCGCCGCCCAGATTCCAACGTTGGCTTTTTCCGGATCTTGGAGCTCTTCGGGACGGTGGTAATCCAGTACCGCATCATCCAGTGCCATCAAATAGGTCACCATCGAGTTGATGTACTCGTCTTTTACGTTGTCTTCGATGTAGGCGGCACCCGATGGTGCGGTGGTGTGTTTGACCTGGGGGTCGATCGTGTCTTGGAGCACCTGGGCGGAGACCCGACGGGCAAGCCCGTCAGTCAGCACGGACGAGACGAAAACTCGTGAGAGGAAGACAGACTCCCCGGCAGAGCCTTCGCGGTCAAAAAGTTCCAAGGTCCCTACCGGGAGTCCCTTCCAGAGGCCACCGGCTGTCGCGAGGTGCATCAGGACAAACCCCACAAATTTCTTGCCATTTCGAACAAATGCATCAGTTGACCACGGGCTCGAGCGGTCCTCAGGCGAGGCCACAATTGTGGTTCCACCGCCGTGCGACAGTACATCTTGGAGCCTTTGCTCAACGGTGTGGGCGGAAGGAGCCGCGATGAGGTTCACCACATGGAATCCCAAATAAACCTTGCGGTTGTTCCTGGTGTCTCCCGAAGGAATGACGGAATAAACAGCGTCTTCGACCTGGCGTGCCACCTGATTCTGGATTTCGTCAAACTCGGCGGTGGGGGAGACCGACCGAACCTGGATCAGACGGATGGTGTTGAGGTTTTCCTTCGCGAGCTGCTCAAAAAGATCCACCACGATTTGAACATGGTTCCCGGCTCGATCGTTTCCCAACACCACGGCCTCAACGACGACTGGCTCACCTTCTGGTGAGGACACTCGTTTAGGTTCCACCCAGAGCGCCGGGCCGAGCAAACCGACTTCTGACCAGTTTTCTGCGAGTGAAAATAATTCTTTTCCTTCGTCCCCGCTGGGGAGCACGACAATGGTCGCCCTCCCCTCCAGCCAAAACGGACTGTTTTTACCCATATGCCGGGCTCGTCATGCCTGATTCGGTAGCCTCGAGGCCGGAAACGAGGCCGCGCAGTGTTTTGAGGGCGTCCCGGACCTCATCTTGAATCTCCCAAATGGTCGGGAATTCGTAGACGCTCTTCGTTGCCATACTCTGTCCCAACTCGGTGTCGAATTTTTGGAGCTGCCCGTCGAACCATTCGATGCCGATTTTCTTGCGCTCAAACAGTGCGGTGCTGTCGCTGTGGTCAGCCCCTGCGCCAGAGGTGTCGCGGATCAAAGCCTCTAGCTCGACGCTCAACTCGTTCTCCTCGCCGCCGAGCTCTCTCAGACGTGCGTAGGCATCGAGGGGACGGAGGTTACCCATCGCTGAACACAGGGCGGTTGCAATAATGCTGGATTCGATGATTGCCGCCGGCTCATCGATTGCCTTGAGCTTGCCGGCATAAAGCAGAGGGTGAGGGAAGGAAAACCGCGCCCCCTTGGCATTTGTCACTTCAAACTTCGGCCCGAGGTCTGGGTCAACCTCTTTGTGAAGCAGGCCCATGAATTGCGAAACGTAGTAGCCGCGGAGGATCGACTTGAAGGCTTCTTTATCCATCGGAACTGCTGAAGGGAGCAGGCGTGCTCTGGCCCAGCGCCAGAATTCTGTTCTTCCAAAGGTGGTGGTGCACTGAGACTGCCACGCGGAAGCAATAGGCTTCATCATCGAGCTCATCACCAAGGGCTGGACCGGGTATCCCTGCATGGAGAAGAACTCGACGCTGTCGACGTTTTGGTCTCGGAAGAACTTGTCAACCTCGGCTTTAATGTTGTTTCCTTGTCCGGTCACACTGGAGGGAACCTTGGCAAGCTCCTCAACGAGGAAGCTGTGAAGCGCCTCATAAACGGGCGCATCTTTGCCAAACGGCAGAGCGGAAACGATGATGCGATCATCCTGTCCCACGGCCAGGTCGTGTGTTTCACCGAGAAGCCCCGAGTCGAGCAACACCAGTGGACCCGAGGCTTTGAAGGCTGTTTTCACGTGGCTGAGGAATCGTGCCTCTCGCTGGGCATATTCCGCAGGGGGTAAGGCCGTATCGAGGTAGTCCTTCAGGTTTTGAGTGATGAATGCGTAAAACGGAGTGCCGCGTTGTGACATCCACTCCGTGGCGCGCTCGAGATAATCATCTACCTTGTTGTCCATCACAAACTGGGGCCGCTTGCCTTTGATTCCCATCATGGTCGGGTCAGCCGAGGTGGTGGGCACCCAGGTTTGAACCACCGATACCAAGTCATGTCCCTCGAACCCAGCAAGCTGTTGGTTCATGACCTCCAAAATGGCGTCCATGAAGCGGTCTTTTTCGGTGGAAGATTTCACCAACCGTTCGAATTCGCCCGCGAACTCATCCGCTTCCAGAAGCATTTTCTCGTTGGAAGAGGGGTAGTACTTCTTCGCCACGGCCGAGCTGTTGCGCTCTGGCCAGAACGGATAGTCGTTCTCTCGTCCATCCCTGCGTTCTGGGGCCTGCACGCTAGTGCTGAGGGCGTCGTAGGTTGAGTTGAGGAACTGCCGGAGGGGGTTGAGAAACTCTTTTTGAATTTCGACCAGCAGCTTTGCTGCCGTCTCTCGAAGTTCAGCCTCTGACTCCCAGAGGAGCGATTCTTCGACTTTCATCAACGCATTCTGCACGGCATCGCTGTCAGGCCGGAGGCTCGCGACATCCCCGGCTGCCCGCAGGTCTTGATACAAGTAGCTGGCGATGTGGTTAAGGTACTCCCGGTAAGTGGCCGATTCCGCGCGAAGTTGGTCGGCGGACCGCGTAATTGAGGCGCTCAGGCGACCAACGAGTTCCTCAGTAACCCGGATTCCGTAGTCGGCGATGAATGTCGCCACAGTCTTGGGGAATGTCGCCTGTATTTCCTCGGCCCATTGAATCATCCGATCTTGCCGAAGCTCGCGCTCTTTCTTGAGTGCGCGAGGAAGGAGGTCCGTGCGAATCTGGATGATCCGTGCGTGCCAGGTATCGACGTCCAGGCCACCATTCTTGTCCAGGCCCACTGCGGTCTTGCCCGCGACTTCGAACTTCAGTTCACTGGCAAGTTGAGTGAGCTCATCTCCAGGCCTGAGGGCATCAATTACCTGGTCGTTTTCGCCGCGGTCATCGTTGAGCTCGTACATGCGTGAGGCATGAAAAAAGCCAATTTCATTCTTTTGCGCGATGTCCTGTACGTGAGCGTCCTCTTCCATGATTTCGAAGTGTGGATCAGACTCCGTGTGAGCCTTCAAAATCCGGTCAACAGAGGCCCGCGCGAACCGCTCCGCTGCATACTCGACAAATTTCTCGCGTGCCAGCGTCACTCGGCCAAAACCAATCGCGCAGGACACGGGCCCTAGAGCGTCTTGTTTCCTGAACGGCGTGTGGTCCGCGGTGCTCAGCGCAGCCGCTTGCCAGTTTCCTTGAGCATAGGTGCCGATGGTGTCCTGAAATTTGTCATCCGTCATCCAGGCTGCGAGCGTTGTGGAGATAGCGAGATAGATATCGCTCTGGCCGGCGAATGCCGCATTCTGTCCCTGTCGTCCCACGACGAAGGGGTACCTCACACCAGTCCGATCGAGTGCGCCACCACTGCCCAGCTGCAAGCCGGCCGCTTGGAAAAGATCCATCGTGGAAGCGTCAGGGGTGTTATTCCAGTAGCCATTAATGGTCTCGGAAATTGTCGCAAGAGCGTTGCGGGGAATACCCGAGGCGCCTTTGATTCCATCAAAAACGTCGGGCGCGTAGAGAATTCCATAACTTTCGAGTGACCATGGGGCCCCACCAAACTGAGCTTTGATTGCCTGGACAACGTCGAGGTACTGGCCTGCACCGGATCCTCCAGCCACCGATGACACCATGATGAACACTGGGTCCGTTTGGGTTCCCTGCTTGAGGTCCGCGCCCAAAACTTTCCCCAAACGCTGAAGCTGGCTGATGCTGTCTGGTTTTTTTAGTCGGTTGAAGGCGGCCTGTGCCGCTCCCGCGATTGCGCCGAGCTGGGCGATGGCAACCGTGCGCCCCACGCCGCGGTATTGACCCGCACCGAGGTGAATGGGAACGGCAACTTTGTCGGGGTCGGGAAACTGACGGTTGATTTCTTCTTTGTTTTTTCCCGCAAGTTTTGCGTTGATGCTGTTGACGACGTTGTTGTATTTCGCCCCTGCGGGCACCAGTCCGATGTAGGAGTCATGGGGGAGGAACGGTGCCGGGAAGTCGGCGCCATCTTGCACTAACGGCGTGTCAACGTGAAGGAACTGCCACGCGTCGGGAATTCCTTCTTCCCAGCCGGCAACCCGGAGCCGAAGATCGAGGGCGTACCGCACCGCCCGCAGAGTTTTGCCGCCAGAACCGCCGACACCGACGATGAGAAAGGGTCTGAGCATGATGTCTCCTTAGTGATTGGTGTGAAAAAGCAGGGTTTTATCGACGTGGTCTTGGTGGTGGGGGTGGGGGCGCTGCGCCCCCTGAGGAACGAGGTGAAGTAAAGGCTGGGCCTCCGCGACCGGGTGGTGGTGGAGGCGGGGCTGGGGTTGAGCCTCCGGAGGGAGCCTCGTTATTGCCCTGAGTGGATTTGGCACCGTTAGCTTCCGCAATCAACGCTTCCTGGGCTTTGGCAATGGTCGAGGAGCCCCTGAGGTGGTTCACAATGCCATTCATGGTCTCTGACACGTTCACGGCAGTCCCAAACGAATCTCGTGAGAAAACCAACAGGTTGCCCCTGATCTCTGGATCTGCTGTTGTGGCACCCCGGAGCTGTTCTTCGCTAAAGCTCAGAGCCCAGAGGCGACTCATGTCCCCGGTAAAGAGTGCCTTCTTACCCCCGTGGAAACGGTTTTTGAACAGGGGAGGAGCTTCTTTAGAAGTAAACAAACGTTGGCCAGGACGCGGCGTAATTTCAAACCACGGCGGTCGCAGCGGATTGGGCGAAACAACGGCTGCAAGGGTACCCAACTCAGGGTCTGTGAGTTTGGTGAAGTCATCGAGGGGAGGTTGGAACTCGAACTCGTCTTTGCCTAGGTCTTTAGCGGTCAAGGAGCCTCCCGAGGCAAGGACCAGTGTCTTTTTCTTTCTGTCGTAAATCACGGGGAACTTCGCCCGGCGGAGCTCCTTTCCATGGAAAACTTTTGTCGTCAGCAGGGCGACCAAGTAGAGAACGAGGAAGGGCAGCAGCACCCCGAGGGCGATAAGGACAATTCTCACAGCCGTTCCTACGGCAGAAAAGTAGATGCGCTCGGAGGGAAAGACGATCTCTTTCGTCACGACGAGAGACCCACCATCCCCATCGCCCAAGGTGATGTCGGTCAGGGCTTGGACTGCCGAGTCAGCGCTCACGGGATGATTTGCCGAGTAGGACACTGTTACTTCTTCACCGGAGGCCAACAGCACGCAGTCGCCCTCTACCGTTGCCCCATCGCTAGCGATTGCGGACCATTCCCAGTCGGAGAGGCGGTCAGCGCTGTCCCCCACAATCGTGGGGGACGGGGCCAAGCCGCCTTCGGACAGGCCAGGAAAGCAGACGGTGCCAGGATTTCCATCCAGTGGCGCAAGGAGAGAAAAGGAACCCTGAGCGGGAGTTATCGAGCCGACCAGGGCTTGTGTGAGCACCGCATTACCAACTGTCGGGAAATGTGTCGGTGGTGTGATGGTCACGTTTTGTTCGGCCACAACCGAAGCCAGCGGGATCTGTCCCTCCAGTGTGCGAAGGTTCTCCGTGGCATAGCGAATTTGCAGCTGACTAAAAGCCGGGTTGGGGACAAAGGTGAAGGAGTTTGACCCAGCGACCAGCTCACTACTGGGGATGGTCTCTTGCTCGGTTGACCCGTCTGGATAAGTAAGGGTGATGCTCAGCGTGTACTGGTAGTCCTCGACGGCAATGCTTGAGCTACCCGAAGTGTCGAGGCGGAAGCCGACTGACTGGTCAGCACCACCGGCAGCCTTGGGGTCCCTATCGGGGGTCAGTGACAATGCGCCCCAGATAATTGCTGGGGGGCTCCATTCGGTTGCTGTGACAGACCAGGTGCCAAACTCGCTGGCGTCCAGAACCTCCGCGTCGATGAACCCATCACCGGCGCCGGCAGGCATCACGGCTCGCCCATTAGGGCTGGTCAAAATGGCACCGCCATCAACCCCGATAACCTGCAGCCTTGCAACACCTTGGGGGACGGAAATTTTGTCCTTCCCAATCATGGTGCCGTAGCTGCCGCCACCAATGCGGGCTGCCAGTTTCAAGAATTGAGTTGACAGGGCACTGACACTGTTGGCTTCGATGTAGGCGCCAGCAGCAAAGTTCTCCGGAATGGGGTTCACTCCACACGATATTTGCTGGGCGGCGGCGGCCCCCGCGCCCTCGACTAAGGGGCGCATCAAGTCTTTTTGCCACAACTCGGTGCGCGAGTCGATGTTCAACAACACAGCAAAGACGGAGACCCCGCTCTGCCTGAGGGAATTAAAAGTTCCGTTGGGCACCGCTGAGCGGAGACTGCCACCCCTAAAGTCTGCGCCACAGAGGTTCACCCCGCTCTGTTCCGTTGCGGAGAGAGAGTTGTTGACGTTGATGCCACCGTCTGTGAGCCAGACCATCATCTGGCATCCCGGTTCGGCCGTCTGCTGTTCCTGAATCGCTCGGTGCGCCTCGGTGACGCCTGCTTCCCAGTGCGTGAAACCGCCGGGGGGCTGCAGCACTCTGATTTGGTTCGCAATGTTTTCTTCTAGACCGGGAAGCGTTTCTTTGGAGAGGCTGGTCCAACCCACCGCAGGAGAAAAGGAACTCGAGAAAAAGCCCAGGGAAAAGTTGATTGTTTTGCTGTTGGGACCTGAATTGAGTTCGCTAAGCCCCCGGAGGCTCTGATTGATGACGTCTACCCTTCGGAACTCCACATCGGTTCCCGGGCTACCGTCTTGGAACCCCTCGAGGCTTCCTGAGTTGTCGATGAGATAGAAAACATTGAGAACGTCTGAAGCGCTCAAGCATCGCCGGACATCTTCAATTGCCCGCTCCCCCACAGCGGAAAGCTCAGCCCCAGCGGGGATGTCAATCATTGGGCTGGGGGCGGGTAGAGCCTGGGCAAGGGAAGTACCACCTAAGGCGAGCAGGGCAACGCTCGCGACAACGAGTCCGCGTTTCAACGGGTGCATGCTCACACACCCACCAAACCAGCCACGAACAACCATTCGCTGATTCGCTCGGCGATGACGGTGCTCACAAAGAGCAGGTGAAGGATCGACACGGCAATTCCGGCGAGCGCTAGGACACGCAAGATTAGCGAGAACTGACGCTTGGAGCTGAAATTTGGGTTAATTTGACCGCGACGCTGCAACGCTGCATCCCAACCCCACAGCAGAGGAGTAGCGAAGCCCGCAAGAAAGTAACCCAACAGGCCCAGAGCAAGGATCATGTTTCCGCTCGTGGCACCGGGAACAAAGCCCAGCAAGGCAACTCCTGCCAGGACCGTTCCAGTCGCTAGGAGCAGCGGCAGGGGCGAGGCTTTGAGAGAACCCGAACCGGCTGATAGGCCGCGCAGCGGGCGGGCGGGCTTTGCCGCCGGAGATGAGCTCGCGAAAGGGGCTCGAGACCCACTCGATGAGGGAGGCTTCGGTGCCGACAATTATTCATCTCAATTCCCAGCCATAAAGGCAAGATTCCAAAATGATATTCGCTCGGCTAGTGTGCACGCAAATAGATTCCTGTGCTCTACTGCGCGGATGGCCTAAATTTAAACCCCACCATTGGCTCAAAGGGCTGGAAGCAGCAGCGTGGGTCGCCAGAAAATGAGTTTTAAAATAGTGTCCGAGAAGTATCAGAAAAAGAAAAATGCCCATGAACGAGCTAACTATTCCTAGCCCGAACAAGCTCATGGGCCGCTGAGTTCCCGCCACCGGCCTGGGATCTAATTCGCCCTAAGTCAAGAAAAGAGCAAAAAATGACAGTCCCTATGGCACCAATGAAAACAAACACAATTGCGATTCTTGCCCTGATTTTTGCTTTCTTTGTCCCCCTGCTGGGTGCGATCTTCGGTCACGTCGCAATGGGCCAAATTAAGCGAAGTGGCGAAGAGGGACGCGGTCTGGCGCTTGCTGGGGTAATTGTGGGCTGGGTGTTTACCGGGTTCGGCGCTCTCTGGCTATTCATATTTTTCGCTGCGGTCGCCGCCGCCTTTTAAACAGCCTCCCCAATCTGTTTTTCCGAGGGTCGCTTGTTTGGTTCCCTGGGCTCACCCTCCAAAGGTCGCCCAGTATTTCTTCAGCTCGAGATTTCCGCGCATGCTCGCTGGTTGCAGCGACTCCCCCATTCGTGGCGCCGCAAGTATGAAACTTCGACTAGACCGAAGGGTTCAGATTCCGAGAATTTTCTTTTTGCCCGCTTCGAACTCGTGATCCTGAAGAGCACCAGCAGACCACATCTTTGTCAACTCTGCTAGCTGCTGAGCGACGTCCGCACTGTTTGCTTGCGAAACGGCTGGGCTTGGCTTGGCTTTCAAGGAAACCCTCCCCTTCAAGGTGTGAATAGGATTTTTCTGCCCCTGGAACTGCTCCCGGCTCAGCGTCAGCATGATGTTTCCTCCCGCTAGCGCTTCTCTCAGCAGACCAGCACCATCTCCGACGTTGACGGTGAGAAGTCCGCCTAGTCCGCCCGCAGTTGTGAGAACCACTGATTTAATGTCGTCAAAGCCAACCTCGCGGAGTACCGCTTGGCCGGGGAAACGCCCTTGGGCGTTTTCGTCTCGTTCGGATCTGCCGATGACGTGGACACATGACTCGTCGAATACTGCGATTGCGAAAATTCCCACGGCCCCTACACGCACAAGGGATGTTCGCCCCACAAAAGGAACTCTGCCCCAGATAACAAAGTCGGGTGAAGCGGCGAATCCTCCTTCCCTGAGAATGCTGTCGAGGGCAGCCGCGTCGATGCTTTCTGGCTGAAAATTCACAATATTCACGCTCTCAAAAGGAAGGAGACAGCAAGGACAATCATAAGATTACCTACAAATGCTCACCATCCTGCGATCCAGCCGCCACATTGGGGGCAGGGCGTGCCGCCAGGATCAATGATTTGCAAATTGCTAGGCGGCCCCAAGAGGCAGGTACGCAGTCGGGGGAGTGATGTTGAACAATGCTGCTATCTCGCTCACCGCAGGTTCTTTGTCCTCATAGAGCGTTTGTATCGGGATTCTCTGGGCTTCCGGGAGCCTTGCGTTCCGTGCGCCCCAGCGCCCGCGAGCGCGGGCGCTGCTAAGCCGTCCTTGGCGCGGAGCAGGAGCAAAGATTGTTCAAAGTCGGCCACCGCGGCAATCATGGCGAGGGGGGCACGGGAACTCATCACGAAAACGAACGTTTAGTTTGCTGAAGGTTGTGGCCGCCTAATTTCGAGGGAGCGCACAGTCTCTTCTCTGGCAATCGAAAAACCCATTTAGGGCTGCTTTGTGTACCCGACGTCGTTAACGCACCAGCCCAGAATTTCGATTGAGGCTTCTTGCCAACCTCCGAATTCCTCCGCTGAAATTTGAACTGATCTCGACCCGGATTCAATGGCTTCAGTAAAAGCGTCGACGGGAACTGCGTATGCCTCTTATCCGACCGGGTCGCCTGCTTATATGCCAACGCATATTTCCGTGTTATTTCTACCCGAGCGCTCATTGAGAGTTCCTGTTCCATAGTCGAAGGGTGTCACCATTAGGCGGGCAGTTTTAGATGAGGCACCGGGGCCCCTACGCGGGCAAAAAACGTGAGGCACGTCGTATGTTTGCGATCCTTGATGGAGGCAGATAACCTCGAGACATGGAAAAAACGAAGATTAGTCGAAATACCCTGAGATTAGCGTGGGTTCTGTCGGCATTCCTGGCGGTTTCGGGTTGCGCATCAGGTGAAACTGGCTCATCTGAGCCAGTAGTCGCCGAGATGGAGGCTGAAACTAGTCCGTCCCCTGATCTATCGGTTGAAGAGGAGCCTGCCGCTGAGCCCGAGGTCGTGACGGCGGAGATGGTTGCCGAAGCTCTTGAGTGTTCGATATTCGTGGAATTCACTTTTCTGGAGGAAATCCCGGGGATCACTACTTCATACCAATGCAAATCACTGGATGGGGATGGCCCAGGCGTATTCATTTATGAAGCGGCGTCAGAGGAAGCCCTGCAGGCCTGGTTGGACTCTGGAGACCTTGAGGTGGGATCAGAAGACACTGTAATTGCTCTGGGATATCTGGCTGTCCTCGTGCCGGAAAAGAATGATGAAGTTCTCAGTAGGTTGGAGGCTCTTGGGGTAAGCGACTAAGCCATTTACTGAGGGAAAAATGTGCACCAGTCCCCCCACCAGGATGCTGTGATTAATGCAGCGGAGCTTGGTGTAGAACGCGGTCGCCAGACCTGTGGAGCAAACCGCAACTGCGTCGCTCGCGCCAGCGAGTCCGTCAACCACCGTGTCCGTGACCGAAGCAAGGGACCAAAGGCGCAGTAAAGCCCTAAGTAGCGGCGGAAGTAGGCGGGGGAGCAGGAATCACCTTGAGGCCCGCCGCTGCATGGGATCAGCTTTCTCCGACCCCGTGGAGCAGGCCCCAGGAGTTTGCACACGACGACAGACCTGTGACACACAGCCGCCCCGTATTTACCTACGGATTGCAATTGTTGTCTGTGAGTTGGGTACCGGCAGATGCCTGAAAACAGGGCGAAATAGACGGCCGTTGGACTCGATTTCTGTGGCGGTTCGATTAGTAGTCGTTCAATTCGATCCCTAAGCTCCCACAAACTGAAAACATCGTGGAAGGAGGCTTAGTTCTGCCCACACGGGACTGATGCAGGTTTAGGGGACACCTTGACCTGACCTATGGTTTGGTTTCCCCTCGCGGAGCACGGTGGATGCCCTAATTTTATCTAGGGGTCAAGGGGTCACGAATGTCCGTGAGGCTGACGGTGCTCGCCAGGGGGATCGTGGGTGTCTTCCACTTCACCCCAGAGATTTTCACACCAGCTCACATCCAGAGAGGCTCAACTAGCCTT
>Ga0136588_1000519_pt1 | contig 13979 bp, 20 predicted proteins | sample AntRauMFilla1564_FD_104782 | JGI IMG/M metagenome (GOLD analysis project Ga0136588, IMG submission 104782) | Saline lake microbial communities from Rauer Islands, Antarctica - Metagenome Filla 1 #564 | ecosystem: Environmental > Aquatic > Non-marine Saline and Alkaline > Saline | place... | reverse complement strand
TTTTAGTATTCTTATCGAGAATCTATAGGGTCGGAAAGGAATTGTAAATACTACTTTACAAAATTGTTCTTGATGTTTCTTCTATATTTTGATATAATATATATATAAGATAAAAGAAAAAAAATAAGGAGGAATAGTATGTGTTTAAGTGAAAAACTCTTATACAGGGACATAACCAATCAAGTAGAAGGTAACTTTAAAGTATCGAAAATAGGAGGTGCGAAGTACAAGGGATATTATTTTCCAATTCACAAGGGAATGATAAATACAGAAATAAAAATTCCTCATGAGAACTTAAAAAAAACAAGTCTTACTCACAAAGTAGGAGATAAGGTTAGAATAAAAACTAAAGAACAGTTCGCAAAGGATTTTAAAATTCATTATGCGAATAACGGCAAGAGATTTTATGTTCAAACTTCGAATACGTTCTCAGTTAGCATGAATTCTTATTGTGGTAGAGAATTTATTATTGAATACGTAGGTTGGAGTGGATATATACTAAGAGGTATCTCTTTCTATAGTTTTGACTCAGATATGTTCATGGCGGATAAGCATTTCATATATAAAGAAATATAAAATTGTTCTTGATAATTTATCTGTTTTGTTATATAATATAAGTATAGAAAGAAAAAAAATAAAAAAGAAAGAAATAACTACATTTAGAATAACTAAAAAAACTTATTGACATATTGTTTATATTGTTATATAATATAAGTATAGTAAAAAAGAATTATTTTAAATGACTAATAGTGTTGATGGAAACATCATAAAAACAATAGGAGGATTTATGAAAAAAACTGAAAAAGAATTAACTATCGAAAAAGCAAAAACTTATATTGTCTTTTCTCAATTCAAGGCAGGCTTTCTTATGATGAAAGGATTTAAACTCCATGATATGGAAAAGAATAAGGATTTTCCTAATAAGAATGTATTTTTCTTTTCTAATATAGACCCATTACATGAAGCTTTAAAAGACTTGGATAATAGAAATAAAGAAATTAACGAATTAATAGGAGGTTAAGTTATGGAATTAAACCAGAGCGAGAAAGATATATTAAGAAAGAAGTTGAATGAAATAACTAAAATGGCAGAAAGAGAAATGTCTGCATCTAAGGAATTAATAACTAACTTGGACGAAAAACTTAAACCATATGAAGCAAATAACATTATAATTTTATTTGATAGAGTAGATGTTAAAGGAACTCAAGAAATATTACAAGTTGGTTCTATCTTATCTAAATTAAGAACTTATGTTATTAATTCAGAAGAAAAGAAAGCGGGAGGTAACAATGAAAAAACTGACACAATTAATAGAAAAGAAGACTAGAAAAGAACTTGCACCAGTAACGCGCAGTATACTTTCAGAACACTTTGAGGGAATGACTGGTACAGAAGAAGCAAAGATGGTTTTAGTTAGTAATACATTAGAGGTACTAAATTCAGCAGAGTTGCAATTATTAGATATTTTGGATTATCCAATGTATTCAACAAAGTCTAAGAGCCTTTTAATACATGGAGCATATGAACATTTAAGAGTTCCAAGTACATTAGTTCTAGAGGAGGAGTTATTCAAGGACTTAGTGGTAATTTATACTTATTAGAAAAAAGTTATTGACTAATTATATTTATTTTGATATAATATATATAGAAAGAAAATAAAAAAAGAAAAGGGGTGAATTATTAAACATTTAAATCATCTACTTGGGAGAAATGTAAGTATTATTAACGATGACAACATAGATTCATTCAAACATAGTCTATGTGGTGTAGTAAAAACCATTGAGGGGAACAATAAGACTTTGGTATTGCAACTTATCAGTGGAAAAGTTATAGATTTTTCTGAAAGTGGAGAAATAGTTAAAGTTGAATACTCCAATACAGTGATTAGAATTACTTATACTAATGGAGTAAAAAAATTCTTGGATTTCTTTTAAAATGTTATTGACAAATTACTTATATAATGATATAATATAAGTATAGTAAAAAAATAAAACATATTAAATAATAATACGAAAAAAAAGTTATTGACAAATTACTTATATAATGATATAATATAAGTATAGTAAAAAAATAAAACATATTAAATAATAATACGAAAAAAAGTTATTGACAAATTACTTATATAATGATATAATATAAGTATAGTAAAAAAATAATATGAAGAAAAAAGATGAAAAGAAGTTATTGACAAATTGAGCAAAATATTATATAATATTTATATAGTATAAAAAAATAATATTAAAAAAGGAGTGGGATATTTATGAAAATCACTATTGAAGATGTATACGCAAGAATCGAACAGAACTTAGGCGTTGACTTGACAGCAGAAGGTGAAATGGCAATGAAACAACTAGAAGATGAGGCTAATCCATTTTCAGATGCAGATTTCATTCAAAAAGGTGATATCGTTATTACTAAAGGTGGAGAAGGTAAGTCATTCATCGTTGTATTAGTTGATGAGAGATTAATCTTAGCTACTTTAGACCCTAACTCAGGTAAAAAGCATGACTTGAAAGCAATTAACACCTACAATGCTTATCAAGACAAGAACAGAGTCTTCTTATCTGAATTAAGAAACAAATTAACTTCATTCTCTGATTGTGTTGTTATTGACAAGTGTAGAGTAGATAGTATCGTTGTTAATGTAAAGTAATCTAAGTAAGTAAGGTTCTCTACCCACTCTTTAATTAGGGTGGGAGAGGTATCAACCTTGACAAAAACACAAAGGTGTGATATAATGTAAACACATTCTTTTAAAATTTAGTAATAAACACAATTAACCCAGTGAATAAAAAGTTTAACTATCTTTTCTGGGACGCACAGAAAATAGAGAAATATGTTCTAAAGATATTTTGAATGTATAATCTTTCACGGATAAGAGATTAAATGTGAAAAGGAAGAAACTTCCAATTATAATGTGTGTTGCGAATCTATTATTGTACTCAAAAGTACAAACCTAATCGTTGTAGTAATACGTCTTCCAACCGAAGATGACCTAAAATCTAGAGCCTATGGACGGCTTGTAGAGACTTAGGAATCCAACGAATACAATCAGTCTTGAACAGAGGAAACTCTGGTATAAGATTAGAATTTGGTACAAGTAGCCCTATGACTGAACAAATTGAAATAACTTAATTTAAAGTTATCAAGATGGATAGTGGGTGAAAGTTGCAAGTACACAATCTTGCTTAGGATTTTATTGGGGTAGAAAGTATAGGGGTAGCTCCCTTGTGCTCATCATACTCTACCTAGTGACTGAATATGATATGGTAATAGACTTGTAGAGTGAAGGCTCAATTGTGATTATTACTAAGTTTTAAAAGGCTTAAAGTGGGGGGTGTAAAGAGGTCGACAGGTGCTTTAGCATACTGGACATGAGTTTAATTCTCATCACCTCCACCATAAATTTGGGAATATAGTCAAGCGGTTAAGACACTACACTTTCACTGTAGTATCGCAAGTTCGAATCTTGCTATTCTCACCATACGCCCTTTCCCCTTTGTTGTGTGGGAGATTAAATATAGCACAACTACAATAATGCCCTTTCGTCTAATGGTTAGGACGCTAGACTTTCACTCTGGAAACTTGAGTTCGACTCTCAAAAGGGTAACCAAATAAGGAGTAATATGCAAATGGTTAAGCAAACGGGTTGCTAACTCGTAGCGGTTAAACGCTTATAGGTTCGAATCCTATTTACTCCTCCAATGTGTAAATATAGCTCAGTTTGGTCAGAGCATCTGGTTGCCAATCAGAATGTCGTGGGTTCAATTCCCACTATTTACTCCAAAATAACGCAGAGTGGAACGTTGGTTTTTCCATCGAGGCTCATACTCTTGAATACGTGGGTTCAATTCCCACCTCTGCACCCATAAGGAAGGTTACTCAAATGATTATACGAGCGTAGCTTTGAAAGCTAATGTGCCTGAAATATGGCTTGAGAGTTTGAATCTCTCACCTTCCTCCAAAATGTGTACGTATAGCTAAAAGGCTTAGCATTCGGCTGTTAACCGAAAGTATATTGGTTCGAATCCAATTATGTACGCCATAAGTCCCACTATGTGGGCATAAAGGCTTTGATGGAAACCCCATCTGAAAGAGCGTATGGAAGCTCTAGTGTCTAAATCACATTAGTTCATAGATACGACATTTAAAACAAATTTTTAAGAAATTGAATTGTGATAGCCTATTAAGACTAAGGGCTTAAAATACAGAGTCTCACCATTGGCGGCAACCGAAAGTCGTGGGCTTAATTGTCCTTTCAAGTTATTAGGAACCCATTGGGACTAAAGGTTTAAAATAGATAGTCCTATTATAACTAGGTGTGGGATAATGGTTGTCCGCTAGCTTTGGGAGCTAGTGACGGGGGTTCGATTCCTCCCACTTAGACCAAATAAATAAAAATTGTTATTGTAAGATTATTCATCTAATGATATAATATAAGTATAGTAAAAAAGAAATAAAAGTATATGGGAGTAAAGATAATAGGAAATCGGCTGGTCTCCAAAACCATGCTACGTAGGTTCAATTCCTACCTCCTGTGCCAATAAAAGCTTTGGTGGAAACCCCACTTGAAAAAGTATGTGGAGGCTCTAGTGTCTAAATCACATTAGTTCATAATCATAATATTTGGTCGTCTAATCCAACTGGCAGAGATAATAGGTTTAAGCCCTATCAAGTGTGGGTTCAACTCCCACGGCGACTACCAATAATAATGTGATATAGTCAAGTGGTAAGACAATAGACTTTGAATCTATCAGCCTTGGTTCGAATCCAAGTATCACAACCAAATATGGGGATATAGTTCAATTGGGAGAACACTTGCCTTGCACGCAAGAAGTTGAAGGTTCAAGTCCTTTTATCTCCACCAAAATACCTGCTCTTGTGATGGAATTGGCATACATACTAGCCTTAGAAGCTAGGTTTTAAGAGTTCGACTCTCTTCAAGAGCACCAATAAGGCAGTATAGCTAAGAGATAAGGCAGAGGCTTGCAAACCCTCTAATCCCCCAGTTCGAATCTGGGTACTGCCTCCAAATTTAAGTATGGTAGTTATAGCTTAATGGTAGAGCACATGGTTGTGGTCCGTGCTACTTGGGTTCGATTCCCAATAATTACCCCAATAAGCTCCAATAGCTCAATCTGGTAGAGCAACTGCCTTGTAAGCAGTAGGTTGTAGGTTCAATTCCTATTTGGAGCTCCACTTTTAATATGGTATAGCTGAGCACTGGTGAGCTCCGCAGACTGTAAATTTGTCGTCGAAAGGCTTTGTAGGTTCAACTCCTACCTATACCACCAAATATGTTCCAGTAACTCAGTTGGGAGAGTGTCTGCCTTACAAGCAGAAGGTCGTAGGTTCGAGTCCTACTTGGAACACCAAAATATGCGGATATCGTATAATGCTTATTACCTCTGGCTTCCAACCAGATGACGAGGGTTGAATTCCCTCTATCCGCTCCAAATTACCAATAGGAGGTAAAGAAATGTGGATATGTGAAAAATGTTCAAAAACTTATAACTATCGTCCAAAAGATGATATTTGTGAGAAATGTACTGCAGATTGTTATTTTCAATAAAAAGGAGGATATATGACAATGATGACTGAAGAAGAATTATTTGAAGATTTTGATACTTGGGAAGATAGGTTCTTAGAAGCTTACGAAAATGGTGTAAAATTTGATGAAGGTCTTATAGGAAATTTAGCTTGGGAAGCAGAAGTACAAAATGAACATGATAAACTTCGTTGGCAAACAGTAATGGAGTCTATATTTCAAGTTAAGAATAGATATTTTTGCATTGATTGGCAAAAAGGTTTAACAGAGAGTCAAATAGATTCATTCTCAGAACAACCATATGAAGTTGAGAAGATAGAAAAAGAAGTTACTAAGATAGTTGTTACTTGGGTAAAGAAATAAGGAGGAGATTGTGAAAGATAGTATAACTATAACTTGGGGAGCAGATGATGTAAGATATGTTAGACCTGATTTAACAGATGAGCAAGTTCATGAGGTTTTAGTTAAGTTAGAAAACAGTCATGATGCCAGGATAGGAATTAATTGGGATATAATTGAAGCAACAATATATTCACTATATTAGGACCTGTAACTCAGTTGATTAGAGTATTCGACTCATAATCGAACGGTCATTGGTTTAAATCCAATCAGGTCCACCAAATATGGGTGTGCAATCTTAAACTGAGCTGAGCTTAGGTGAGTCTCCAACACTCATGATAAAACGTTTGATTCGTTGCATACCTGCCAATTATGAGAGTGTATAGCAGTGAAGTACTGTGGCGGTCTTCAAAATGGAGTGCTTAGGGCATAATACATAAACCCTAAAGTAGAATCTTCTCTAGTTGACTTGGAAGTCCTACGGGACGACAGGGGGCAAGTTTAAATACAGCCTGAACGACTGAGCGAGAAGACACCATTGCAAGATGGTGGAGCGACAGTCTGAACTATGATGTAATGTCATAGAGGGAACTTAAATGGTTCCCCGCTTGAATACAAAATAGGAGTGATATTGTGGCAACGAAAAAACCTTTAGACGAAATATGTATTGAACATTCAACTTATAGAAATACAACAAGTCTAAAAAAACGATTGATAAACGAAGAATGATTAGAATATGAATGTGTGATTTGTGGGAACAAAGGTAAATGGTTGAATAAAGACATTACTTTACAATTAGACCATATTAATGGTGTAAACGATGACAATAGGATTGAAAATTTAAGATTTCTTTGTCCTAATTGTCATAGCCAAACTTCAACTTTTACAGGGCGAAACAAGGGTAGAACTGCTCAAAATATAAAACCTTCAAAAAACACATTAGAAAATCTTTGTATTGTCGATTTAAAAGAAGTTGCTATTAAATTTTCAGTTTCTTTAAGAACTATATACTCGTGGTATAACGAATATGATATTAATTATAATAATCGAGTGTATCAAAGTTTAGTTCTTACAGATGATGAAATTTATGAAATCAAAAACACATACAGACTTGGCAAGAGCACTCAACGTAGTCTTGCAGGGCAGTATGATGTTAGTAAAACTACTATTGCAAGAGTACTCAAGTTACAAAAGTAACAGATGCAAAACCGTACGGCTGAGGTCCAAACTTGGTTTATGAGGGAGCGTTACCTTCCATTCTCGCCAACAATAGATGTTTGCGGAGCATACCAAAACCGTTTTAATAGTGTGGGAAGTCCAGAGAGTGGACGCTTAAGACAATAATGTGAGTTAAATAAAAGTGGGTAATCATCTTCCCTTGTGAGGATTGAACCACTTTAACTCAATGTTAGGTTAGAATCCTAACCCCACAATACATACACATAGGTGAATACTTTAAATAAGTCTAAGGGTAATTCTCCATTGAAAAAAAGTTATTTAACACAAAAAATTAGGAGGAGATTATGTCAACTAATGCTAACGTTAAATTTTACAACGATGGACAGTTCATTGCAAATATGTATAAACATTGGGACGGTTATCCAGAGGGTATTCTTCCTATATTACTGAGAAATGTCGCATTGAAGAGAGAAACGCAAGGGATTACTGAAATTACAACTGTAGAAACACATTATAATGGATTTGGTTGTTTGGTTGCTCAAATTATAAAGGAATTTAAACAAGACATAGGTGATGTTTACTTGGAGCCAGAGGAAGTTTCATCAGAGTTCGTTTATATTGTTAATTACAATAAGGGTGAACTTAATTTTAAGGCTTACCATTATGACGAATTAATTTTTGATGGTGATGTTGAGACGTTAATAGACAATTCAGAAGACCCCAGATACTGGCATGGATTATAGTAATTATTCCAACGGAATAGGACATACGAATATAATTATCTTAAGAGCCTATTCTTAAAAAAAATAGGTTTTTTTTATTTGACAAGTTGTAGGTTTTGTGTTATAATATATGTATAGTAAGATAATTGAAAAGAGCAATTAGTCTTTCTATATACGAATATCTTAAGAAAGGAGGTATTGGACATGAAAGAAGACGTTTTAAAGAAGGTAGATAAGTTATCAGAATTAGTAAGAGAGATAGAGAGTCTCTACGTCGAAGTAGAGTCTATGTTCGATGAACAATACGCAGAAGATTTTATCGAAGACGAAATAGAAAAGCAACAAGATGTCCTTTCCTCTTTATATGACTTGAAGTCTATGTATGGCGACGCTTATAAACAGTATTGCATAATTTCAGAAGAGTATGAAGAAGAATAGATTGAGTAAGCCTCTGGTGTGGGGGCTTTTTTTATGGGAAAAATGTAGGTCGGAATGGTTTTGTAATCTTTAGTTTACATAGAATGTTGTTGTAATTTTGTTTATTTTTTGATATAATATAATTAGAAGATAAAAAAGAAAAATAAAAGAAAGGAAGTGTCATGATGCTTTTACGAAGTTTTTTATTTGAGAGAGACATAACAATTATTAGACCAAAGAGCGAAAGACAAGCCAAAGATTTGCTAATAGAGTTAAGTAGAAATGATGTTCGCTGGAATGGAGGTCGTTCATTGCTAAACGGCATGCACCTTTTTACACGGAATAGAGAATTGGCATATTTGCTCCAAAAATCTAATACGGGAGTATATTCTCTTACTCGTGGGTCTTATTGGGGTTTCCTTGAAGATACGACAAGATATAAAAGATACCCTATTGACTGTATATATCCCTATACTAGCGTTATAGTAAGTAGCCCCATTTACGGTGTTGTATAGAAGGGAGATAGTGATGCAAAAATTAAAAAAATTTGAACTTGACCTGAACGAAAGTTTTATTATTCACGTTGCTGATGAAAAACAAGGGATAGTCTTACTACGCATTTTAGATTCCATGGGATTTAGGTGGAATGGAGGAAGTTCCTTACTAGAAGAGACTTATTATGACCATAAGTCAAATATTGCTTATGAGATACGGAAAAGAGAAGGTAGTGTTGTAGTCTATTGTTCTCCATTGAGTTTTTTTGAGGACTCCTACGAAATTAATTATACAAAGTATACACACGCCTCTGAAAGCCCAGTAAGACTGAAAGCATACAATATTTATTCATTCGAAGATGTGATTTTAAGAAATGTAATATATCAAGTTATATAAAAATAGTTATTGTAATTTCGCTTAATTTTTGATATAATATAAGTATAAGATAGAAAAAAAATAAAAGGAGTGAAAAAATGTTTGGTATTTATTGTGAAGTAGCGAAAGGAAGAGACGACTTCCCCATAAAAGTATTATACATACTTGATGAGAAGTTCACAGGAGAAAAAAACTGGGACATTTTTTATGGAATTTTAAACACTAGATTTGGAATTAGAAAAGTAAAAACTCTTGAGACATTTATTTTTGAAGACTACAATAAAGTTTCATTCAAATATGGTGGATACATAAATCTATCTTCTCACTCAGAGAGTTTTGACATTGAAAAATAATAAAAATTGTTATTGAAATTTTATCCATATTGTTATATAATATATATAGAAGATAAAAAAAGAAAAAAACTAAGGAGGAAGATTGTGAAGATAAAAAAATTCTTATCTGAGGAAAGTTTAAATAAGGTGGCAAACTATATTGTTGAAATGGGTGAAAATATTAAAAGGGAATCCATTGTGGATATCTTTAAACAAGATTTTGAAAAAAAGAAGTTCTTAAAGTTTAAAATAAAAGAAGTGGAAAAAAATAGAGAGTATCTTCCAATAATGAATTTCACTGACTATTTACCTTATGGAAAAAGACGGCAAATCTTAGCTATTTTTGAAAAAGAGTATGGGATGTCAGTATATACACACGAGATTTTAATAATTACAGAAATGTTCTTACTATTAGGAATAGATATTAAATTAGAAGACGTGGGGAGAATTGCAACTGCGCAGAAGGATGCAAAAGAAGCGATTGTATCTTACCTACTTATAAATTTTGATGTAACCACAAGTGTAGAGATGTTAATTTTTTATCAGAAAGTATCTGCTTTTATTATAAATGGGACAAGTAAAGTAAAATTATATAGGTCTGAAATTATTAGAAATGATATATTTGATAGCATGAAAGGGGTAAATTAATGAGTAAAGAAGTGGAAAGAAAATCTTATGAGAGAAAATCATTCAATTTATTTTATGGCAGTTTTATAGGTAACTTCATATTCAAAAATCTATTATTCGGTTTAAAGTTAAATGGGAAATCTTATGGTTCAGGAATAGAAATACTCAACATAGGAAATAGAATACTTTCTGGAGGTCAGATAGACTTTGATGATGTTGATGAAAAAGAAGTCCTTAAACCATTTTTCAATTCAGTGAGTGCTTTGTTTCTTTACGACATGCACTTATTTTATACTGGTCAGTCTTTTTTAAAAATACATTCCTTAAGCGAAGAACAAACTATTGAACTAGACTTAATTATAAAGTCAAAAGGAGATTACAGAGGATATTTAGACAAAGAAGAAGTAGAATACAATCTAATGCATAATCTAGACGAGTACAATTTTGATAACTTTACATTTAAAAAAGAAAGTTATATCGATACTATAATAGACTATCTTCCAGATGGAGGATACATTCCTAATTTGAAATTAGTTAAAAGAAAAATAGACTTCTTTTTTAATGAAGGTGAGGATTTTCTTGCTACCTGGAATGGAGACTTCTTTTGTGGAATAGGACCAATTTATAGTAGTGAAAAAGTTGAATTTACTATTATGGATGAATTGTTATAATAAAAGAATAAGAGGGGGAATTTAAAAATGATTACTAAAAAAAGCGATAAAATAGACTATGACAAAATAATCAATGAAGATGTTAAGGAAAAATTATCAGAGAAAGCACAGGCTGTATTGAAAGCAGTTATAACATTAAAAAACAACGGCAAAAAGAATATAACCAATCAAATGGTTAGTGAAGAACTAGACTTAACTCCAAGGCAGGTAGTGGGGGTTATGAATGGTATCGTAAAGAAAGGGCTAGTAGTTCGAGATAAGGCAGAAGTAATGGTAAAAAAAGAAGTTACTATTTTTAGAATGCCTAAATTGGGGGAACAAGATGAAGAGTAAAATAGAAGCTCTAGTGAAAGAAAAAGAAATGGACTTAGGGAGTGATTTAAATACTTTTTCTCACGCAATCTACGAAGTGGACGGAAGTGTTTATGTCAACGCAAGAAGTGAGGTTTTTAACGGCATAACTTTTAAAATAGACAGTCCAAGTATGAATTTATGTCCAAGTGAGAACAAAGACTTGGAGTGGTATATTGACAAAATTGTTGATTACTACAACTTTGTTTTAAGTTATTTAGAATTAACACAATACCAATAGGAGGTAACAATATGATAAATTTAGTATCAGGAATGACATACATGAAAGAAGATAAAGTGTTAAAGGTGGAGTTAACTCTCAATCAAAACAAAGAAATATTATCTAGTGGTGACTTAGGTAAAAATCTTTTTGGTAAGCACGTATTCTATAAAGAAAAGCCTGTAGATAGTAACGTTGCTAGAGGTCAAGGCATACTGACAGCTGACCCATTTATTGACTACCCAGAAGAAACAGTTCTAACCTATGTAGGATTAGATAAAAAAAACGATGGTGAAAAGAACTTCAATTTGATATGCAAGGTTTTAAACTCCAATGGGGTATTAAGCCAAAAGAGATTATTAAAGTTAAGAGAATAGAGTTGGGTACTACCTTTAAAGGGTAGTATTTTTTTTGCGTTAAAATGGGTGGTGTCCCTCGGGAACGAATTGTAAATTTTAATATACAAAAAAAATAAGACCCAAATTTCTAGGTCTTAGAGGAATCAGTCTTATTTTTGTAAATTGTATTCCACGCAATACTCGCAGACATCATTTACTAGTTCTTCTGTAAGAACAAGTTCATCACATTCTTCACAGTAGGAGTATTCTCTTGCACATCTATTACAAACCCAAGTATCGTATCCAGTGAAATATGCCTCATCTACACATTCTACGTCACCGCAATCTTCACAGAAGATGAAATTTTCACTGAAGCAAAATTCACACACACTGCCGTCCTCTGTTTGTTGCATATCTTCACTGTGATGAAACTCCCCACAGTAAACACATTCTTCTCCTTCTTTGTAACAATTACATACGCCAATACTACCACAACTTGGGCAGGAGTAATCTTCGATTTGTCTTAGTCCTCTAGTATACTCGTCATCTGCGTTAAACTTTATATTGAGGACGGTAGAATCAACATAAGCATGGGTGAAATAATAATTATCAAGTGTTTCTTTAGTTGTTAATTCCCCATCTGCCAGCTCTTGAATCTTTTCTTTGATTTTTTCATTAAAGAATTTATTCTCAAAAGGGTAGTTCTTTTTTAAATCCACTGAAATCACAGGGTCCCTGTCATTAAATGACTGAGTAGAAGTGACAAAAATTAAAGAACGCCATTTCTTGTTATCAACTGCTTCAAGATAGGGCTTTGATGATTTAGTGTAGGCTACTGCTACCGAAGGACTGTTTAAGTACTCTATCAATCCTAACTTATAAGCATGGTCTGAGTCTGTAGCCATACAACTCCTCCAATTATTTGTGTTGCTACTCATGGACACGATATCTTCCAATTTTGTACTAATGTATATTGTCTCTTTCCCTTGTAGTTCTTGTATGAGCATAGAGTACTCTTTCAAAAAAAATGTTGCAACCTCATCATTTAAATAGGTTCTAAAAACCTTACTAATCACTTTTGTAATTTTCATACCTTTTTGGAATTTTAAATCCATATACTCTTTTTTTTCTTCAAGTCTATTGTTTTTTATATATTTGAAAATACCCACTGGTGAACTACGTCTAGATTCTCTAATAAATATATACATATCAGCTACGACCATATTAGATTGATTAATCTTACCATTAAAATCCATCACTTTGGTGAAAGTTTTTAATAGCTTATTAGAGGTATCTTCCACACTTTCAGAGTGTTCTACCTCGAATGAAATCTTTTCTTCCCCACCTAATAGGAACTTGCGTATTGTCTTCTTCTTTTCGTCCCATTCCTCATACATTTCTTCAGTAAACAATCTTGTAAAGTCAACGTTCTCATAAATCTTGCCTAGTTGTATTGACATAAAATCAATTTTATCCATAATGTTTCCTCCTTTTATATTAAGAACTCTTCGTCGTATTTACTTACTAAATTAGCATTGTAAAAATCATAGTTTCCAGTTACTTCTTCTGCTATATCTCCAATAGCTCCGACAAAACTTTCCGCATCAACAACACTTTCAAACTCTTTTTCTATTAAGACTAGTGACCTGCCATCAAAAACGTCCACTTCGTATTCTTCAGAGTGGTATATAACATTATATCTAACTTTAGACAAAGAATTGACCTTTGTTCCCCCGAAAAGAGTCATTTTCTCATAGTAGTCTTCCATTGTTGTTTTAAATATTAATTCATTCCTTGCAAGCCCAAATCCCTGCTTGTATACGACTAAAACCTCCTCTTGTTCAAGTCGAATTCTAATTTCATGTTCTCCCATAGATAAATATTTTTGGTAAATAGGCATTGTCTTAATTATTTCACACTGACTTAAAAAATGTTGAACTCCACCCTTAAACCACCATTTTCTTTCTATCTCCATTTTCTGTTTCATTACTCTACTCCTCCTTTAGCTTCAAAAAAATTCTCAATCTCATGCATTGGGATTGGTTTATAATTGCTTAGCTCAACTCCTACATTGCAATGAAAATTATCGTCCATTTTGCCGTTGTGTAGATGTCCATGGATATTAGCATAGGGCATATGCTCGTTCATAAAAACTGGCTCATGTGAAAGAATATAAACTCCTTTGTAAATAATTGGAAATTCAGACACTTGCCAAAATCCACATTTTCCCCACCACTCTGCTGTTCTATGTCTGTCATGGTTCCCCATAATAAGAACGATATGTCCATTTAATTGTGAAACAATTTCTTTAATTCTTTCTTGACCAGCAAAGGCGAAATCTCCCAAGTGAAACACTTTATCCTCT
>Ga0136588_1000518_pt1 | contig 13984 bp, 11 predicted proteins | sample AntRauMFilla1564_FD_104782 | JGI IMG/M metagenome (GOLD analysis project Ga0136588, IMG submission 104782) | Saline lake microbial communities from Rauer Islands, Antarctica - Metagenome Filla 1 #564 | ecosystem: Environmental > Aquatic > Non-marine Saline and Alkaline > Saline | place... | reverse complement strand
GCGCAGTTGCGCCTGCTCTGACATTACCGGAAACGATGTGCGCGACTTCAGATAATCGTATAAAACTTCAAGGTTAGGACCATCGCCACTTTCGTTACCGATAGACCAAATAACCACCGAAGCATGATTTTTGTTACGCTCATACATGTTCTCAACACGGTTTAGGTAAGCTGCCTGCCAATTCGGCATGTTTACCATGTGCTGGTCTGGCTCGTATGAATGCCCTTGATTTGCAGCGCCCATGCCATGTGATTCGATATTGGCCTCATCAACCACGTAAATACCATATTCGTCGGCTAACTCGAACCAGTAAGGGTCGTTTGGGTAGTGTGCATTGCGCACCGCATTAATGTTGTACTGCTTAAGTAAGGCCATATCTTCGCGCATTGATTCGCGCGAGAGTGTCTGGCCGGTTACCGGATGGTGTTCGTGGCGATTCACCCCTTTGAATAACACCGGCTGCCCATTTATGAGCACATTAGTGTTTTTGAGTTCGCTGGTGCGAAAGCCAACGCGCTGGCGTAACACATGAGTAATTTCTCCTTGCGTGTTTACTAGCGAGATTTTCAGATGATACAAGCTTGGCGTTTCAGCGCTCCACGCTTTAACGTTTTCAATCGTGGTATTAAAGCTTAGCTGCTGCTTTTTTTTACATCGCTTTACCGGCGTTTCAGCGCTCGCTACTATTTGGTCTTGTGTATCTAAAAGTTCATAGCGTAATATTAAATCATCTAGTGCCTGATAACTGTCAACGTTAACGGTTAACGCGAGTTCACCGTGTTGATAATTATCGTCTAATTCAGTGCTAGCATGAAAATCTTGAATACGCGTTTGAGGCGTGGCGTATAAGTATACATCACGCGTGATGCCGCTTAGACGCCACATGTCCTGTAGCTCTAGGAAAGTGCCGTCAGACCATCGATACACTTCAATAGCAATATCATTTTTACCGGGTCTTGCGAATTCTGTTACGTCAAATTCCGATGGACTTTTGGAGTCTTGTGCAAAACCAAGGTAATTCCCATTTATCCACACATAATAAGCGGATTTAACAGCGCCTAAATGCAGGTAAACACGTTTATCTTGCCAATCTTGTGCTAACTCAAACGTGCGCTTATATGAGCCTACAGGGTTATGATCTTTCGGCAATTCACCCGCCACAGGCTGATCGGTAAAGTCGATGCGCATGTTAATGTAATTAGGTACGCCATAACCGTTAAGCTCCCAATTGGCAGGTACCGCAATGCTATCCCACGCACTTACATCATAATCAGTTTTATAAAACGATACCGGACGTTCTTGCGGGGCAGTGCTGTAATTAAATTTCCACTGACCGTTTAGCAATACATAGTTAGAAGACGCCCAAGGCTCACTAACAAAGCGGCCAGGGTCTTCATCAAAGGCGAAAAACGAAGCACGCATAGGCAGCTTGTTTATTGCAAATATTGCTGGGTTTTGCCATTCTTTTAATACAACTTTATGAGTATTTTGCTCGTTTTTCACGCGTAATTCATCCCATTGTAGACAGCCCACAAGCGTCAGCGCTAAGCATATAACAAAACAAGCTCGAGCAAACCGTTAAGCCATAGTAATATCTTAATTTTTAAATACTCATTAATTTATACTATTTATATGATTTTTTAAAGTTTGTTTTTATCTGGTGTGTTTTGAATCGCATGGTTTGCTACATTATGAGAGCTAAAAAATAATTTGCCGGACACTGAATTAAATACATTTATATATTAAACTACCAAAAAAAGTAGTGATAGACTAAAAAGGCTCCTAGATGGAAAAGTTTGAAACGATTTATAGCAGAGCCGCAAAGAGGAAGGGCGGTGACAATAAACTTAGAATTTTATTGCACAAACCTAAGAGTCGAGACCAACTCTTAGACATTGACGATAGTAGGGTGCTTGCCGAAGTCACAAAAAAAATATTCCAATCTGGGTTTGTATGGCGTGTTGTGCGTCAAAAGTGGCCTAATTTTGAAGAAGTTTTCTGGCAGTTTAACGTTGAAAAAATCTTAATGATGCCAGAAGAAATGATGGAGAAAAAAGCCGCCGATCCTGCCATTATCCGTAACCTTAATAAAGTCAGAACCATTCGCGTGAACGCACAGATGCTGCAAGATATTAACCATGAATACGGCAGCGTTGGACAATGGTTAGCAAACTGGCCTGAAGACGACATTGTTGGTTTATGGCAATACCTAAAAAAACATGGCGCGCGCCTTGGCGGTAATACAGGCCCATATTCTTTGAGAGCCATTGGCAAAGATACTTTTATTCTATCTAGAGACATTGAAGCCTATTTTAGGGCTTATAAATTAATTGATGGTGGGCTAACATCTAAACGAAGCCTGCTGGTGATTCAAAACTGTTTCAATACATGGCGAAATGAGTCTGGCCTTTCTTTGCAAGAAATTAGTATGATCATTGCCTACTCAAGCGGTGATAATTTTGTAACCCTGTAGCTAAAAGTGCTTATTGTCTAAAAATACATATTGCTGCCCCGTAAAGGCAGTGCTAACTTTAAACACTATGCTTTTACAGCAAGGCCTAAAGCAAAAACAATTGAATTGTTTGGGCGTTTGCCTAATCCAGAACTACCGGTCTATAAACAAAACAAACCAAAAGCCTTTCATGTTTCTTCAATGTGCCAAGCCATTGAAGAAAGACATGCGCAAAGGGTTTGATACCGACTCGTAAAAAGTAGTGTTGGTAGCCAACAAGTTTCAAACTGGTTTTGACCAACCTAAACTATGCGCTAAGCTCGGGCATGGGTAAAGGAAGGAACAAACAAGAAGAGTTTCTATCTCAAATACCGGCAAGACTCAATGAAGTATTCACTACAGGTAATCTAACAAACAAAGACATGATCAACTACGCTTACACTGCTAGAGACAAACTTACTGAAAATTCAGCAGTAATGACGCAAATAGCAACTAACATTTGCGACTAAGCAATGTTGGCGACTTTCCTCAAGCGATAGACGACGCCATATTGGGCAGTTGTAAGGACATCAGAAACAGAGGATGCAATTGTTGCCCGATCCTACAAAAACGCAGCAGTTTGCTAGGGTGATATTTGATTTGTTGAGCGGGTTTAAAGGGTAAAATATTTGCAAAATGATAAGCCAAACAACTGGGTATCTTCACCTATGCCAGCGCTGATCAAAAATGTAATCATAAACCTACTTGCAGTTGGTCAAGAAAACCTTTTAGCAAGAAATCAGTCAAATTGTGTCTATGAGTGTTGGCGATAATCATGCTCCAAGCGGCTAAGGTATAGTAAGGTAAGAAATCGCTACACCTACAGCATAAAACATCCATAAATACATGCGCGAAAACAGCAATCGACTATCAGTTACCGCCGCTTTACGCTAATATCGTAGCCAAGATTAATAGTTATGTAAGGCCTTTATGTCTAACAAAAAGCAAAAAAACACGTCTGATAATGAAAGCGCCACTGCTGATTTTGGCTTTACTAAAGTAGACAAGGCTAAAAAAGCCGATATGGTGGCTGATGTTTTTCACTCTGTAGCGGCTAAATACGATGTAATGAACGACTTAATGTCATTAGGTATTCATCGTTTTTGGAAGCGCTATACTATAGACTGCTCAGGCGTGCGCAGCGGCCAAAAAGTGCTAGATTTAGCCGGTGGTACAGGTGATTTAGCGGCTAAGTTTAGCAAGATGGTCGGACCAAGCGGAGAGGTTGTACTTGCAGACATAAACCATTCAATGCTAAATGTAGGCAAAGAAAAGCTGCTCAATAAAGGCATTGTAGGCAATGTACATTATGTGCAGGCGAACGCTGAGAAATTGCCTTTTCCAAACCACCATTTCGATTTAATTACCATTGCATTTGGCTTGCGTAACGTTACTGATAAATCCAAAGCTTTAGCCTCTATGTTCAGAGTATTAAAACCTGGTGGGCGCTTGCTCGTGCTTGAGTTTTCAAAACCAAGTACTGAGGCCTTGAGTAAAGTGTACGATGCCTACTCATTCTATTTATTACCGCAAATAGGAAAGTTAGTGGCTAATGACGCTGAAAGCTATCGCTATTTAGCGGAATCTATTCGCATGCATCCTGACCAAGATAGCCTTGAACAAATGATGAAAGACGTGGGTTTCGAGCAAACCAGCTATCATAATTTGACCGGCGGTATTGTTGCGCTACACCGAGGATATAAGTTCTGATGGCTGCGCCGCAAATGGTAAGCGCCGCCATAGAAGCTGGGGTAAACAAAGCATTAAAATGGTCATCTAATAGCGTGGGATTGCTTAAACCTTTGGCTGATAAAACCTGCATTATTTATATACAAGAGCTAGACTCGGCGTTAATTTTTAGCTTCAATGACCGCTACATAAGTGTGTCATCCGACACTGACAGTCTTTATACCAGCGTTCCAGACGATAACGGCCCTAGTGCCTTATATGATAATGAATGCTGGGTGAGTATTTCATTTTTTGCCCTTGACAAGCTTAAGCAAAATAATCAAATGACCAAACTAATCAAATCAGGCAAGTTAGATTTTTCTGGCGATCTTGGGATCTTGCAGGGCGTCAGTCGCCTATTTGATAAACTTGATATAGATGTCGAGGAAGTGATGTCAGCTTATGTCGGCGATGCTGCTGCTTATCAGTTTAATTCATCGGGTAAAAAATTGGTAGCGTCTATTGGGCAGCAGCTTTCTATACTTTCTGTCACCTTGGCCGATGCAGCACTCGATGAAAAGCCCATTGGGGTAAGGCCCATAATAGTAATGAACTTCAACGATGAAGTGAATGCTCTTCGCGCAGACTTTGATCGCTTTGAAGCAAGGCTTGCATTAATGGAAGTGAAATTGAAAATAAAAATGAATGTTAAGCAAGGTAAGTCAACATGAGATACGGCCGTTTCCTGCAAATTGGCGGTGTGTTGCTCACCCATGGTTTAGACGATCTGGTTCCTAAGCGTTTTCGCCCATGGTATTTCAAAATTGCGCGTAAAGGGCTTTTTTGGTGGCCAAATCGACACAAAGGCGAGTCCCAAGGCAAGCGTCTACGGCTAGCCTTACAAGAATTGGGTCCGGTATTCGTCAAGTTTGGACAAATGTTGTCAACACGCCGCGATTTATTACCCGACGAGATGGTAACTGAACTCACTCGTTTACAAGATAAGGTGCCCCCATTTGACTCTAACGAGGCCAAGGAAATAATTAGAAAAGCATTAGATCTGAAGGATCTTAACGAGCTTTTTAGTGAGTTTGAACATGTCCCATTGGCTTCGGCGTCGGTTGCGCAGGTGCACAGCGCTAAATTAAAGGGAGATAACAAAGACGTTGTTGTTAAGGTGTTAAGGCCAAATATTAAGCAAACTATTGAAGCCGATGTAGATTTGTTAATCTCTATTGCGCAACTTGTGCAAGACTGGCTACCAAATGGTAAACGACTGCGCCCTGTAGAAGTGGTAAAAGAATATAAGCGTACTATTTTAGATGAGCTTGATCTGCTGCGTGAAGCTGCTAACGCCATACAGGTGAGGCGCAGCTTTAAAAATTCTGACAGCCTCTATGTGCCTTACGTATACAGCGAACACTGCCGCATTAATGTGATTGTGATGGAGCGTATTTATGGCATTCCAGTATCGGAAATAGACACCCTACGTGCACAAAATACAAATCTAAAAGTATTGGCAGAGCGTGGCGTGGAGGTCTTTTTTACTCAGGTGTTTCGCGACAGTTTTTTCCATGCTGACATGCACCCAGGTAATATTTTTGTGTCGTTTGAGCATCCTGAAAACCCGAAATATATAGGCATTGATTACGGCATAGTAGGGACCTTAAATAAACAAGATAAGCGCTATTTGGCTGAGAACTTTATTGCATTTTTTAACCGTAATTATCGCAAAGTAGCAGAGCTTCATATTGATTCAGGCTGGGTGCCTGCCGACACCGATATTGACGATTTTGAAATGGCGATTCGAACCGTATGTGAGCCTATCTTTCAAAAACCGCTGGCCGAAATTTCGTTTGGTAACGTGTTATTACAACTTTTTACGACCGCTCAGCGTTTTAATATGACCGTACAACCACAGTTAGTTTTACTGCAAAAAACACTGCTATATGTTGAAGGATTAGGCCGCACGCTATATCCACAGCTGGATTTATGGCAAACGGCGAAACCTTTTCTAGAAAAATGGATGAAAGATCAAATTGGCCCACAGGCCTTATATAATCAACTCAAAGAAAACCTACCTTTTTGGTCTGAAAAGCTGCCAGAAATGCCTGATTTGCTATATGACACTCTACGGCAGATTAAACAGATGCCCATACAGGCTGAAAAGCAGCACTTGGCTAGTTTGGCGCTTCATGTGAATATTCAAAAGGCACGAATGTTAGGCAAAGTGGCCGTTACCTTTTCTATTGCAGCGGCGGTATTATACGTGTTTGAGCAGCATTGGTTATTAAGCTGTGGCAGTGCGTTGGTGGCACTGTTTGCATGGTATTTCTCATTTAAACGATTAGAGTAAAACACCTGCGTGTCAGCCTTCTTGAGGTAAGGAGGCCTTTAAGCCTTTTGTTCAATCATTCCATTGAACTTTTGCTGCGATACTTTCACCCTGAGTAGACAAGCTTAAACGCCAGCCGGCCTTGTGCTGCATCCAGCATTCGTGCAGTAGTTCGGTATGGATGAGAGGATGTTTATTCTTAATGTCGCTAGGCAATAAAAGTAACCACTTTTCATTATCGATACACAAACTTACCTCAGGTATGGCCGAGCTTTTGCGCCTTCCTACCAATATAATGGCAATTCGTAATATTCTAAGGCTGCGCTCGAGCATTCCGCGTAAGTCGTCGCTATAATTCGCTATAGACAGCATGTCTACTGGTTGGCGATGCATGCTGACTAAATCCCTTATCATCATCCGCTGTAGCGTTGTAAAACCAGTGATTTCAACATTATTAAGAATATATGCGCCGTGCTCATGGTATGATTTATAGCCTATATGTAGGCCTAACTCATGCAGGGCAGCCGCAGCGCCAACGATACCATGAGTGTCGTAATCACAAAAACGCGTTTGATCGCACATTTGATGGCAAAGTCTAACGGCTGTGTCACGTGCTCTTTGGCTATGTGCAGGATCTATGTGGAAGCGTGATATCAACTGATTTAGACCTTGAGTTCGCCTGTCTGCTCGTCGGTAACTGTCGAGCATTCCATAAATAATGCCTTCGCGCAGCGCACCCCCAGCAATTTGCATGTTATCAATACTGAAGGTCTCAAATAGCGCTATTAATATAGCTAGCCCACTAGGGAAAATGGCTTGCCTAGCCAGCGGTAAGCCGTCTATGTTCAGATTATCAACATGCTGTTGGCTAATGCATATTTCGCGTAGATTATATAAATGCTGCAGTCTTATGGCATCGTTAATGCCTTGTTTGACCAAAATTTGCGTGACCGCTTGGGGTGTACCCGACGCGCCTAAGCACTGCTGCCAGTCGAAGCATAAAAAAGTGTCTTTATGTTCATTCAGTATTGTGAGTGCTGCTTGGTAAGCATTTTCAAAATTCATACTTGTGAGCTCACCGCTAGCAAAAAACTGCTCCATGAAAGTGACACAGCCCATGTTTAGACTAGTCAAAAATACCGGCTCTATGTCGCGACCTAAAATTACTTCAGTACTGGCACCGCCAATATCAATTACTAAGCTGTTGCCTTGGTTGGCAGAGGTATAGGCCACACCTAAGAAAATTTGGCGCGCTTCTTCATCGCCGCTTATTACCTGTACTTTATGTTTTAAAATGGTTTCGGCGCGCTTGATAAAGTCGCCGGCGTTAGTGGCTAAGCGTAAGGTCGCGGTAGCCACAATTTTAATGTTTTCTGGAGGGATGTCTTGGAGTTTTTCAGCAAAATTAGTTAAACATGAAAGCCCGCGTTCAATAGCATCTTCATGTAAATGATTGTTTTTATCAAGGCCTGTGGCTAAGCGTACTTTATGTTTGTTTTTACCAACAGTTTGTACGCTACCAGCTAAGACCCTCACAATAACCATGTGGAAACTGTTTGACCCTAAATCGATGGCGGCGTAGTACTCATCTTGTTGGTTATATGAGCCTTGATCTACCATTTTTGCTAACTCTACAAACATAAATGTGTCTCTACTTCATATTATGAATTTCTTTTTGGACCCCGAGACGGCCCTTTACTTTGCCGACTATCTTTACGCGGGCCCCCGCGAGTATTCGTTCGACCCCTCGCAGGTGCTCGTTTTGTGAAGGTTGGTCTAGGTACATCGTCTAATAAATTGATTGGGTTATAGTCGGTTACCTGCACATCGTGGCCTATGTAAGTTTCAATAGCGGGCAGGTTTTGTGCGTGACGCTCACATGCAAAACTAATTGCTTTACCGGTTTCACCGGCACGGCCTGTACGGCCAATTCTATGCACGTAATCTTCAGCTTCGTCGGGTAAATCGTAGTTGAATACGTGCGTCACTTTTTCAATGTGTAATCCACGCGCTGCAACATCGGTAGCCACTAATATGTCTAAGGCACCGCTGGTAAAATCTTCTAAAATGGTAAGGCGCTTTTTCTGTTGAACATCGCCACTTAGCAAACCGACTCTATGCCCGTCTGCTTGCAGCCAAGCGGATACTTTTTCACAGTCATGTTTGGTGTTAGCAAAGACGATGGCTTTGTCAGGCCACTCTTCTTCAATGAGTGTGAGTAACAATAGCACTTTGTCTTCGTTGCTTGGATAAAAGAGTTCCTCGCTTATGCCCACCCCAGTTTTTGTTTCAGGTGCTACCTGAACGTGGATAGGATTATTCATGTGTTCATAAGCAAGTTCTTGCACTCTAAAGCTCAAGGTGGCTGAAAACAGCATGCTTAAACGCTTAGTAGGATTAGGCATGCGGTTAAACATGTAGCGAATATCTTTTATGAAGCCTAAATCGAACATCCTATCGGCTTCATCAAGTACAGCGACTTGAATATTATCCAAGTTAAAGACGTCTTGCTTGTAGTAGTCGATAATGCGACCACAGGTGCCAATTAAAATATCTACCCCTTTTTCAAGCTGTTGGCGTTGACTTTCATAACCTTCGCCTCCATAAATAGCGGCAACAGATAATCCAGTGTGTTTACTGAGCAGCTGGGCGTCGTTAAATATTTGTACAGCCAATTCGCGAGTGGGTGCCATAATAATAGCGCGCGGACTGTTACCTTGGTCACTTTTTGGATGAGTAAGTAGGTAGTGAAAGGTGGCGACCAAAAAGGCGATGGTTTTACCCGTACCGGTTTGGGCTTGGCCTGCAATATCGCTTCCAGCGAGTAATTGAGGTAAACTCATCGATTGTATGGGCGTACACTGGGTAAAGCCAGCCTCGTCTAAGCCCGCTTGAACTTGCGGGTGAATCGAAAGAGAAGAAAATAGCGTATCAGTTAAATGTGTTTGTGGCATAGCTTATAGCTTTTCGATGCTTGCAATAAAAATGACTTCTATATAACACTATTAGGCACTGAACAAAGGTGTCAGCAATAATCCCTAATTTGGAGAAAAGAATGAGCGACAAAATTCTCGTATTAACAGACGAAAAATTCGAAGCCGATGTATTGAAAGCATCAGGTCCTGTGTTAGTTGATTTCTGGGCGCAGTGGTGCGGCCCCTGTAAGATGATCGCACCTATTCTAGAAGAAATATCGGTCGATTACGAGGGGAAGTTAACAGTTGGCAAGCTAAATGTCGAAGAAAATAACGAAACTCCGCCTAAATACAGCATACGCAGTATCCCGGCTCTGCTTTTATTTAAGGATGGAGCGCTTGCGGCGACCAAGGTTGGCGCGGTTTCTAAGGCGCAATTAAAAGAGTTTTTAGACGCGCACATATAAAGTATACTAACAAAGCAACCGGCTCGGTTGCTTTGTTTTGACTTTATATTTATCGATTATCGCTAATGCTTACAAAAAACTGGACGAATTTAGCATTAAGTGATACTTTTAAATAACTCATCAGCAGTAAGGTCTGTTTACATATTATAATATGTTGACTGTCCACCTTGTAAGCTTCGGTTTATTTTCGATTTGAAACACATTATTCACACTTATGTGATCGAAGATATGTACCTCGTAATTTCCGTTAAGCGGCCAATTGTCTAAGGCAACTGTTGGGCAAATATCAATTAATTAAACACAATGAAATTGGCCGTCATGGCGCATCTTTTGTTAGCAAACATTCACGTTTGAATAACGCTAATAAGCGGCAACAGAACTGCCAGTTTCGTAAATTTAACAACGCGTAACAACAAAACAGACCCCCCAAATATGAATTTAACTGATTTAAAAAGCAAACCTATTAACGAACTCGTCGCTCTATCTGAAACCATGGGTTTAGAAAATCTAGCGCGTGCGCGTAAGCAAGATATTATCTTCTCCATTTTAAAGGCTCATGCCAAGGGCGGTGAAGACATTTTCGGTGACGGTGCACTTGAAATACTACAGGACGGATTCGGGTTTTTACGCTCAGCCGATTCATCCTATCTTGCTGGCCCCGACGACATTTACGTATCACCAAGCCAAATTCGACGCTTTAATTTGCGCACCGGTGATACAATTTCAGGTAAAATTAGGCCGCCAAAAGACACCGAGCGCTACTTTGCGCTGCTAAAAATTAGAGAAGTTAATTTTGATAAACCTGAGAATTCACGTAACAAAATTTTATTTGAAAATCTTACGCCACTGCACGCAAACGATCGCTTGCGTATGGAAAGAGGCAATGGCAGCACCGAAGATATTACGGCCAGAGTACTAGACTTAGCTTCACCCATAGGCCGCGGTCAGCGCGGACTTATTGTGGCGCCGCCAAAAGCAGGTAAAACCTTATTGCTGCAAAACATAGCGCAGTCAATTGCGGCTAACCATCCCGACTGTTTATTAATGGTATTGTTAATCGATGAGCGCCCAGAAGAAGTGACCGAAATGCAGCGTTTAGTTAACGGCGAAGTTATTGCTTCAACCTTCGACGAACCCGCTAGTCGCCACGTCCAGGTGGCAGAAATGGTCATCGAAAAAGCCAAGCGTTTAGTGGAACACAAAAAAGACGTGGTTATTTTATTAGACTCAATAACACGTTTAGCACGTGCTTATAACACGGTTATTCCATCGTCTGGTAAAGTCTTAACGGGTGGTGTAGACGCAAACGCACTGCACAAGCCAAAAAGATTCTTCGGCGCGGCTAGAAACGTAGAAGAGGGCGGCAGTTTAACCATTATTGCAACTGCCCTTATCGATACTGGCTCAAAAATGGATGAAGTTATTTATGAAGAGTTTAAAGGCACTGGTAACATGGAGATCCATCTTAATCGAAAAATAGCAGAAAAACGCGTATTCCCAGCTATCGATATTAACCGATCGGGCACCCGAAGAGAAGAGCTACTCACCACCCCTGACGAGCTGCAAAAAATGTGGATTCTACGTAAAATAGTGCATGAAATGTCAGAAGTAGACTGTATGGAGTTCATGATAAGCCGTCTTTCTATGACGAAAACTAACGAAGAGTTTTTTGCGAGCATGAAACGCGGCTAAAGGGTTTTTACAGTATAGTTATAAAAAAAAGAGCCATAGCGCTCTTTTTTTATAAAGGCGCTAAACACATGAGCACAAAAAAAGAGCGGCGAGGGTCGCTCTTTTTTGTGCTTGTGAGTATAATAGTTAATTGTATTAATGCCTGCTGCAGTTTAATGGCTAGCCTGCCTGCTGTGATAGGCCACTTTTTAAGAGCGAGTATTAAATGGCGCAAGTCGCAATTGTAATGGGTTCACAGTCAGACTGGCCAACGATGCAAAAAGCAGCTTCTATGCTTAAAGCGCTTGGCGTTGAATTTACGGCGCAGGTCGTATCTGCTCATAGAACGCCTAACTTGCTGGTTGAATTTAGCGAAGGTGCTGCCAGCAAAGGTTATCAGGTGGTTATTGCAGGTGCCGGTGGTGCAGCGCATTTACCCGGCATGATTGCTGCGCACACTCACCTACCCGTATTAGGATGCCCGGTGCGTTCTAGTCAATTAAATGGACTTGACTCACTGCTATCTATTGTTCAAATGCCAAAAGGTGTTGCTGTAGGCACCTTAGCAATTGGTGAGGCAGGCGCTGCAAACGCTGGTTTACTAGCCGCGCAAATTATTGCGCTGCAAAACGCAACTGTGCGCGACAACATAATTGCCTTTAGAGCTAAGCAAACGCAAACTATACTTTCAAATCAAACTTTGTTGCTTGAATGAAGGTACTCGTGTTAGGCGCTGGGCAACTAGCGAAAATGCTTTATTTAGCCGCTGCGCCTCTTGGCGTAGAAGTTTTCGCGGTTGACGTTACAGACAATTCAGTGCTGAATCCGGTTAGTAGGCAAGTGCATGAGTTTGATTTAGCATTCGCCATAGAAGAAGCAAAAGCAATTACCGTTGAGTTTGAGCATATCCCTGAGCCATTGCTAGCGCTTGTCGAAGCCAGTGGAAAGCTCATGCCAAATATGCTATCCATTATGGCTGGAGCAGACAGAGTAAGAGAAAAGTATTTACTGGCACAAAATGGCATCGCTAACTGCCAACATTTGATTATCGATAATGTTGACCAGCTTGAGGGCATTACAGACATTTTGGGTGACAAAATAATTTTCAAATCCAGCCGAGACGGCTACGATGGCTATGGTCAATGGCGTATGCGCAGCGCATCAGACCTAGGAAGTTTGCACGATACCTTTGATAAACTCGATTTACGCAAAGTACCGCTAATTGCGGAAAAAATGTCCTTATTTGATCGGGAAATTTCAGTGGTCGGCGCGCGCGATGCTAAGGGCAATATTCGCTGCTTCCAAATTGCTGAGAATTTACACTATGAAGGACAACTACACGTATCGATCGCGCCAGCCACTAAGCTAACAAAAACAATTATCTTTCAAGCAAACGATATCTTCAAGCGTATAGCAAATGCGCTTGAATATGTAGGTGTGTTAGCCATAGAGCTTTTCCAAGTTGGCGACGAATTATTAGTAAATGAAATTGCCCCGCGCGTGCACAATTCAGGGCATTGGACTCAAGACGGTGTTGGCACTTGTCAGTTTGAACAGCACATACGAGCGGTGTTAGGCTTTGGTTTGGGCAGCACCAAAACCCCTTACGTTAACGCCATGGTGAATGTCATTGGCTGCACCAGTTTTAGCCGAGACTTAATCGCGCTTGACGGCTGCCATTTGCACTGGTACGGCAAAACCCTGCGTGAAAAACGTAAAATGGGGCATATAAACGTAGTGGCCGATAATTATGCTCAGCTTGGCGACAAACTAATTGCTTTACTTGAGCATTTGCCCGAGGAATCGTTTCCCCTGTTAGCAGGAGAAGCAAAACGTTTACAAGCTTTCTCGCAAACCTAGCGACCTTATCAAAATTAAATAAGGAGCATGTTTTGGGGGGTGACTATTATAAAAAGTATTTTTTCACATTAATTCATATCGGCAATAAGGAGATAAATAAACTATGCTATGTAAATCATCTTTTGGGTTTTGTTTGTTGTGTGCCTCGCGCTCGCTGCTCACATACCTGTCGACATATAGTAAAAAGCTAGTACTGAGGGCATCTTTTTCTGTCGTTATCCTAGCTACCACTGCTACTGTGTATGCAAGTGCCAACGTACACCATCAGGCTCATATCGCAGAGATCAGCATGGCGTCATCTGTTAGTATAAATGAGTCGTGGGCAAGAGCCACATTTACGCTTGCAAAAAGCGGCGCTGCCTACTTTTCTATCACCAATACCAGCAATCATGACCTAGTACTCAGCTCGGTGTCAGTCGACAACAGTGTGGCCATGACAGCCGAACTTCATCACACCATTATGCAAAACGAAATGATGAGCATGCAAGAATTAGAAGATGGTATTGAAATAAAAGCCGGCTCGACGGTTGAATTATCTCCCGGCGGCATGCACATTATGTTTATGGGTTTACAAAAG
>Ga0136588_1000515_pt1 | contig 14051 bp, 22 predicted proteins | sample AntRauMFilla1564_FD_104782 | JGI IMG/M metagenome (GOLD analysis project Ga0136588, IMG submission 104782) | Saline lake microbial communities from Rauer Islands, Antarctica - Metagenome Filla 1 #564 | ecosystem: Environmental > Aquatic > Non-marine Saline and Alkaline > Saline | place... | reverse complement strand
ATTTGCTAAGCTTACTAGACCCGAGAATAAGTCGTTTAGGAAAAAGGTTTTTGAGTATCATGAAAATCCCACAGCAAGGGTGCTAGAAAGGACAGAGGGTGTTGAAAAGATGGCTATCGCAGCCAAAGAGGTGCGTGATGCCGCTGAATCGCTGAAGAGTCAAATGCTGCGAAGCATCGATAACACATATACACCTAAAATAAAGAGTGCTGTAACGGATGAAATAATGCAAGCAGACGCACTAATTTACAAAGCAACACACATAACTGATGAATACAGCCCAAGCATTATAGGTATCCTTAAGCGTAAGAGTGAAGCTCTAGCAGATATAGCTCGCATGGATCAGGGTAGTGATATGTTAGTAGCCCTACATAAGCAGTCAAGAGATATGGGTGCCATAATAGCCTCAAAAAAGAAAGCGGGCGGTGTTAGCCATGAGATAAGCGTACTAGAAGATTTACGCAGGGGTATCGACCACAACATAATAAGAAACACGGATGTAACGGGTGACTTAGCTACAAATTGGAGTAGAATACAAACAAAACAAGCAGCATTAATAAAAGAGTCACAAAAGTTCTTTAAACGCTACACGGGTAAAGTAAATCCTGGCGACGCTAAGGTGTCCTCTGAAAAGATATATTCGATATTAAACTCTAAGTCTCAATTAAAGGCTGTAAAAGCTACAGCAGATGATGAGTTGTTTATTAAATCTATGCGTGAGTTTCTCGATGAAGGGGCTGATATAGGTAAGAAAACTGGTATAGACTTTGATGGCATTAGAAAAAGAGATATTTTTGAAGACGCCTTCATAGTGGATATGCGTGAGCAACATCAAGCAGCACGCGTATTAAGCGAGCTTGCAGCGGACACAAGTGCAGGTGTTGTAGCTGATGGCCTCGTCAAAGGTGTTGGATCGTCACTAGGTGTTTTGATTGCAGGTGCTGCGGGGGGTTTACCTTGGTATCTTGGTGCTATGGCAGGACAGGCAGTAACCACTAGTCTCCGAGGGCGTATGACAAACCCTGTTAAAATGGTAAATATGATTGAAAAGATGGGTGCAAAGCTATCACGGACAAGTGAAGGTCTAAGTAGCATGGCACGTCGAGCAGGCACACCCTCACACATGAACATGCTAATCAACGCTGAAAAAGCTAGTATAAAAGTCGCTAGAATGCTGGGCTTCCATGAGAGTATAGGTAAAGATTACACACAGCTACACAAAGCAACTATGCATAAATTAGATGCAACTACTGAAGATGTTATGCGGGCAGATTATGAAGATGAGACTGAGTATGTACCCGACCACGTGGAGGCACTGATTAAACAACAAAGGGCTGTCATTGACTACGTTACTAGTAACATGCCACCACCACCAAGAAAGATGAAGGACAATAGGAAAGATGCTATTGCAATGGAGAATTTAATTGAGAGTGCTTTTGCTCCCATGGTTAGCTTAGAGAGGTTTGTTATTACGGGGGACCCAAGAGCATTGCAGCACATCAAAGTAATGTATCCAGGGCTGGTAAGAGAGCTGGGTTTAAAGATATCAGATAACATCGATCCAGATGTAACTGACTACAGAGTTATAGATAGAGCTAATAACCTACTAGGTGTAAGCCTAAACAGGAATACAGCCAAGGCTGACTTTAGAGCATTGTACAACAAAGGCGAAGGCGAGGAAGAGGAAGGAGCGCCACAACAAAAACCATCAACAGGCACATCACGAGGTATGAAGAAGCCATTGAGTGAGGATTTAATAGGTCAGCATCAAAGTGGTATGGATAGTCTATTATCTAGGAGGTAAAAATGAGTTTAACACAAGACATAAGGGAAGTACGCGATATGACTAGAGTTATTGAATGCAATGTGAGTAGGCAGAGTGAAATATTAGCTGTAAACACATCATCTTTGGCAACACATATAAGGCGCACAGAACTTTTAGAGATAGAAGTAAGGGGCATGCGAAAATTTAACTATATTTTGATAGGTATCTTTTCCGCTCTACAGGTACTGCTACCAATTATTTTAAAATTAGGGGGTTTTTAATATGAGCACTCACATGATAATCTTTCAGGTCTTAATGTAGGGGTGATTACGTCCATCTAACAAGGGCTGAATATAATGCCCTAATCGCACGCCTATAATAATTAAAAAATAGTATTTGACAACCAAATTTAAATATGTTAATGTGAGTTATAAGGCATAAATTATAAGTGCCTTAGCTTTATTTTATTAACAGGTGGCTTAGTGTATAAGACTCACACACGACTCTACCATAGCGGGGGCAACAACATATGGGCGCAGTTAAAGAAAGAGATTACAGGAAAGAGTGTACTAGGTTACGAAAACGAGTACAAATGCTTGAGAAGAAATTACGCCAGTTTATGGTGCGTACCGCAGATCTTGAGGATTGTGGGATTGAGCTAGAATTAGAGGAGACAATTCAATGGGTAGAAGCGTTCGAAGAAGAAATTGAAGAGAGCCAACCTACTCCACAAGAAATACTGCAAGAGCTTAAGAAAAAGCGTATGAGGGCAATAGAACGACACAATGATAATTAAATTTTTAAATTCCACATTAGGTATAACTAGGCCTTGGTTAGTAGTAATGCTACTAGCCCTAGCTTGCGTTGCTTCAGGGCTGATTGTGTATGCTGTACAGCACGTTCGTATGACAGAGGTAAGGGATATAAATAGGGTGCAGGAGCTCGCACACGTTAAAGAGATAGCACTTATTAAAGAGACTAACCTAAAGCAGCTTAAAGAGATGGAAAAGAAGCTTAAATCTTCCACAGTCACAGTTGAAAAGATACTACCAGATGGCAGTAAAACAACTGAAGTTCGAGAAGATATCGACTTGACTGAGAATATCGTAGTTAAGACAGAAATAATAGAAGTTATAAAGGAAGTTATAAAAGAAGTTGAAGTTATTAAAGAGGTAGAGGTTATTAAAGAGATTATCAATCCACCTAAAGCCTTTGCACTTGGCATTGAAGTCAGCCCTATATATACAGGCAACACAGTGGGTATTGGCTCAGTGGGCATTAATGGCACATACATGACGGATATATTCACAGTGACACCTTCATTAAACTACCATTTTGACAATGAACCTAACCGCCCATTCATAGATAACTTTGAGATTGGTATCGGCATAGGCATTAGATTCTAACCCTTAACAACAGCAATAGGTTGTAGGTTGTAATAAATACACATATAACATAACATGAGGTAACATTAATTATGAGTGGAATAGCTTGTATAACGAAAAATTTCAGCGGAACAGATCCAGTAGAGTATATAGTATCTGTAATTACTAATAAGTATACATACATTCAATGCGAGGCTACAGTAGGGGGTTCCCTAGAGATACACACAAGAGTATCGCCAGACTTCGCGTGGGTGAAGATGGGTAGCACATCAACAATTGCCGGTGCTAATGCAGCTACACTAATAAGTTTTGACGCTACATTGGCGGCACAAGTAAAAATACTATTCACACCAACAGGTGCTACAGTGGGTAAGGTAGGTATATTTGGCAAGTAAATTTATTTTCGCTCTTATGCAAAATAATACTTGACTACTTAATTTTAAAATGCTACATTAAAGATAGGAAGGAAACAAGATTAAACCTCTTAGTTATCCTTACCTATCTTTTTTATTTACCCAAAACACAAAGGAGAAAATAGAATGTTTAGCATATATTATTATAATTACTTCAGGCTTCGTATTGCCGTCTACGGGGGCGATGCAGAGGCATACAAAGGGTTCGTTGTATACAGGGGTGGCGTAGTAGTTGGTGATGACAGTTCACCTAAATACACCAAACTGGTAAAGTATATAGTAGCAAATGAGCGTCCTATAGATAAAACCTAAAGGAGGATTTACATATGAGAGTTATACAAGCTAACTTCGGCGGCACAGCTACCGTAGAAACACAAGAGGCTCCCTTAAATACACATGTGCTTAGTATGCACAAGTATAAATTTGAGTCCAGTACAAAGGAAAAGAAAGAGTTCTACGCTAGTAAATATAAACAATTTAGGGCTGACAGTATAAAGGGTAAGACTGAGGCTAGAAACTTTCACACTTATTTATTCGAGCAAGCATTAGATTATTCATGCGTCTCACTAGAGGGGGTTTACCTGCCTAAAGAGGATTTTAACGCAGAAGTAACATTAAGAACAGCACTAGCAATAGAGGCTATTACTAGAATTAATACCCTAATTGCCACATTAAAAGAGGAAAATTCATAATGAAAAACGAAACAACATTTTACCACGTAGTAGTTAAAACACCTAGAACAACTAGAGTATATATCATGAAAACTGAATGTGCTCCTAAAGACCCTAAGGTTATGACAGCAGCAGAGTTTGAAACATGTGCATCTAGGTTAGATAAAGTCAGAGTCTTTTTAGTAGCAGTCCCTAGATCAGGTTTACCTGAAGGTGGCTTCAAAACTATCTTATCGCCACAAGAATTATTAGCAGCATTGACAAGAGATAATGCAGCAGTTAGAAGGCAATTACATGTTGAAAGTAAGAGCGGCTTGTTTGCTAACTATGGATGTGAAAACCACAGAGAGCTTGAAGTGTTGTGTGCTAAGTATAGGCTTGATTTAAATTTTATAAAATATGCTCCTAGCCTAGAAGAGCCTTTATGTGAAACAGTAGGGCAGTTAGCTGATTATGGCTACTCATTCATACAACGCTTAAGAAAGGCTTTAAAACAACCTACACACGTCCGCAGATGGGAGTAAAGGATTATGCTTATAGGGGCAACAACAGTAATTTCCTGCAACGTATTCGCTAATTCTATAGCTCTAACGCTACTAGGTATATTTGTATACGTTATATTCTGCTTAGCCTGTGAATATCTTGCAGGTAAGTAACAGAGAGGGTAAATAACACATCTAATGAAAGAACAGAACATGCATATAAACAGATTACTAATAACATTATCACTAATAACAGCATCATCATGTGGCGGGGAATTCTTATATGGTCAAGACGACTTCTGTTCATTAGACCACCTAGGAGACGCCTTCTCATTAGACAACAAGGCATACATGTTAGACGATCTTAATGTATATGCCATGGGAGCTAACATCAGTGTTACAAGCACAACAAAGGGTAAGGAAGGGTATGAGTTCGTAAGGGGTGAAGCGTGGATATATAGTAAAGCGGGTGATGAAACTAATACAGCTAATAACTACATCTTCATGAATCCATCCTACATAGTCAATGGTGTATTCGATACCATAATACTGTTACATGAGATTGGGCATGCAGTGTTTCTAAAGGGGCATCCATTTGGGGAGTCTCACAAAGAGATACAAGCAAACACAACATACACCCAGAGGTATTACAATGACGGCTGTTCAAGACTTATCATGGACACCTACACACCTATAGAGAGTACAACTGAGCAATGCTATGAGGCACACAAGGAAGACTACAAGGCACAATTCAATACATGGGTAGAACAATACTATTACATCAACCATTATAAATGTAAGGGGCGTAAAATATCTTATTAAAAAAGAGCTAAAAAAGAGGGTGGTATAAAGTGACCCCCCCCCTCTTGTTTTTGAAAAAGTTGGGAGAGAAAAAAATTTTTTGTGGGTAGGGCTACAATTATTTGAAGAATTTTTCGGTTCTAATATTGAATAGTTAGGGGGAAAAAGTTTGTGTGGATAAAATGGGTGGTGCTATATATCACTTCTTACCCCCCACCCCCCATAAGGAGCTTTTTCAAGACAAAAAAAAACCCCATATATATAGCTATATAGGGGTTGTTGTGTTTTTCAGATCCATGTTTTTTCCCAAATTTCAATTTCAATTTTAAATGTTTTATCACAATTATTTAAATGTTTATTTACATTTAAGTCAATTGTTTTATTACACTTATCTAAATGTTTTTTTACATTGGCCCACATCTTGCAGGACCAATAGGGGTTAAATTATCCCAAATCCAAATTTCAATTCCATTTATAAATTATTTAAAGACCACCCATGCAGCCCTTAAATGCATCCATCCCACAATATATTATAACAGTCATTATTATACATCGTGCGTTATTCTTTTGCCTCTATTTGAGATGTTTGCACGCTATCTATATAAACACTCACAAGAGTTATTGCAACTCTTAATTTGCATTTAAACAGTATACAGCTCACAATCATATACAGCTCATTTACAGCCGCGAGAATATAAGAACCTCTATTTGAGGGGTGCCGATATACCTATAAATCATTTAGAGTGCCTTAATGGGCATTTAAACGCTTTACAGTATATTGTTATTGACACCACTAGTCTTATAATTTATAATACCATTTAACAGGATTTTGTCAAGAGTTATTTCAATTTATTTTACATGTTCTATAAAGAGTTTATTCAGGCCATAATCGGAGTTATAATCAGTGATGTACATTTAACGCAATAACCATTTAAACGTCTATAACAGCCAATCAAACATCCCTCAAGTTATATTTACAGCCATGAGCTGTTATTCGATATTCTATATTATTTATTCTATATTATTTATTCTAATATTCCATTTATTCTTTACTGGAGCTCGCGCTGTTTTGAACTGTCTTTATATTATTCTATATTCTATATATACCATTTATTCTATATTCTATATCATTTATTCTATATTATTTATTTTATATTATTTATTTTATATTCCATTTATTTAATATTGAACTTGAATTGACTTGAACTGTTTGAACAGCCCTGAGCTGTTATTCCTATATTCTATATTCTATATTCTATTTATTATTTATTTTTTACCGGAGCTTGCGCTGTCTCGAGCTGACTTAATGTTATTCTATATTCTATATTATTTATTCTATATTGAATCTGAACTGTCTTGGACTGTCAGGAATATTATAATAGTATATTTAATCACAATCGGAATTTGAACTGTCTTGAACAGTCTTGAACAGTCTTATTATTTATTCTATATTCTATATCAGTTATTCTATATTCTATATCAGTTATTCTATATTCTATATTATTTATTCTATATTTTTACAGGAGCTCGCGCTGTTTTATATTTTATTCTATATTCTATGTTCTATATTCTATATATATTATTTATTCTATATTCTATATTATATATCGTTTATTCTATATTCCATATATCATTTATTCTATATTATTTATTTTATATTTCATTTATTCTTTACCAGAGCTTAAACTGTCTTAAACTGTTTTGAGCTATCTTATATGTTATTCTAATATATTATTTAGTCTTTACTGGAGCTCGCGCTGTCTTGAGCTATCTTATATTTTATTCTATATTCTATATATTATTTATTCTATATTCTATTTATTCTTTACTGGAGCTCGAGCTGTTTTGAGCTGACTTCCATGTTATTCATATATTATATATTATTTATTCTATATTATTTATCATTTATTCTTTACCAGAGCTTAAACAGTCTTGAGCTGTCAGGAATATTATTCTATATTCTATTTAATCACCTCGCAAGTTATATTTACAGCCTGAGCTGTCTTTATATTATTCTATATTTCATTTAATCAATATTGATTTTGAACAGTCTTATATTTTATTCTATATTTAATCACGAACAGTATTGAACAGTATTGAACAGTCAGGAATATTATAATAATATATTTATGCAATATTAAATTCGAGCTGTCTTGAGCTGTCTTTATATTATTCTATATTTGTTTAATCGGAGCTCGAGCTGTTTTGATGTTATTCTATATTTGTTTAATCAATATTCGAACAGTCTTGAGCTGTTTTGAGCTGTCTTATATGTTAGTCTATATTTCATTTAAACACCTCTTAAGTTATAATTACAGCCCTGAGCTGTTATTCCTATATTCTATATTCTATTTATTATTTATTCTATATTCAATATTGAATTTGAACAGTCTTGAGCTGACTTAAGTTATATTTACAGCACTGAGCTGTCAGGAATACTATTCTATATTTCATTCAAACACAATCGGTATTTGAGCTGTTTTGAGCTGACTCTTATTTTATTCTAATATATTTGTTTAATCTCTATTCGAACAGTCTTGAGCTGTCTTTATATTTCAATATTCTATTTAATGCTTGCAGTGAGTGGGTATCTCCATTTTGGAAACTGCTCTACCCTATATTTGAGGTGTGTCAATACCCCTAGACACCATTAAGAGTGGCTTAATGGCTAAATGTGACGTTTATAAGACACAAAAAAAGAGGGTATTTTAACCCTCGTTTGTTATCGTCGTCTTTTAACTTTTCTTAACGTGGCACGTCCCATGATTATCAGCAAGACACACCACAAAATGGGGCCCTTAACCACGCCAATAATAATTAAGAGTGCTATAATCTCCACTTGAAACCTCCTAAATTCAGTCATTTGTTATTCCCCTTTTGTTGTTGTTATTTGTTATCGCCGCCTTTTATTTTTTCCTAACATTGCACGGCCCATAATTACCAGCAAGATCCTCGCGCGGAGCTCCAGCTCTAAGAGCCTTTTCAGGTGCAAAAAGAATAACGTAAACAGGAATAACTGCCAGCAAGAGCCAACACAAAGATGGGACCTTAACCACGCCCACAATAATTAAGACTAATATAATACCCACTTGTAACCTCCTAAATTCAGTTATCTGTTATTCATTATCTTCATCTTCCTCATCTTCGTCGTGCGCGCTTTTGCGCAATTCCTCGACGGAAAAGCTAAACTCTTTCCCACATATATTGAATGTACAGCCTTTCTCTCCGTGAACCAGAGCTATCCACTTTTTGTCCAGGATGATATCACCCTCGAAATCGACGTAATAAAATATATTACAGCTATCATTAAACTCGAGCTGGCCTTTCACGCGGGCTTCTTCTATCGAAATTGGAAAGAAAACATTCCCCTTTTTTTCAAACAAGTCGTAATCCCTTTCGTATAATGAACCCTTAACGTGTTCAAAATCTTCGTCTTTCTGCAAAATGTTTGGTAATGAGTTTCGAGCTATCTTTTTTAAGGTGCTGAGTAAACTTGTGGGTGCCTTCAATTTATAACCCAAAAATTCGCAGCATTCGCGGGCGTCCGCGCCTATTGGGTCACCATCTAGGTAGCCCATCGCGATTTCTTTTCTTTCGGGGTTATAATGCACTACCATTAATTTCTCTTCCTCGCCCTTGACGTATAACATCACAGGGCCTGCCTCAGCGAAATTAACGATGTAATTTCTGCATAGTCTCTGTACTTTCATAACCTCACAGTTACTCATGTTCAGCACACCTTTCACTGTCTTCCCGCTAATTGAGCGGTAGAAGATGTCAAGGAAGTTTTTTGCAGACTCTGCATCTCTTAAGACGTGGACACGCCCACCCACACATAAAAATTTAGATAGCGCCCCTGTTATTTCAATTACTTGTGCTGTTCTCATGATGTTCTCCTGTTTTTAAGTTAATTAATTATCCAGTAATTTAGAGCTTTGTAGGTCTCATTGAAAGAGCTCTAAATAGTCGCAAACAAGCGACTTTCCAAAATACTTGTCGTAACATAGCCTTGTTAGACAAGACTCTATGTTTTTAATCTGCTCACAGTCCTCATTTGCAACTAAAAGCGTCACAACTCTTTTTATGTTGGAACACCATGTTACGCAAATTATCGTTTCCTCCGTCGTGCCCCATGAGAGGCAAAAAGAGCCCTTAGAATACCTATATATTCTGGTGTTACTGCAAGCATCTTGCATTAATTTCTGTTCTACGCTATTGAAATTTCGGCTAATCAGCCTTAATTTGCTTTTCATAACACCTCCAAAAGTTTAACTGTTCTTCTATCCCTATTTATCTTAACGGGTGTTTCGATAAAAACCTTTAGCAATATTTAAAGTTATTTTAATTTGTGCATTATTCCAGTAATTTAGAGGCTAAAATTTAATTACCGCTTTGCAGCGCTCTTCTTAATTATTTGACCTAATCTTAATATATTTTTATCTATATTATTAAATACTAAAGCCTCTTTTTAATTCCTTTTTGGCTGTTTTAATTTAATCGGAGCTCGCGCTGTTTTGAACTGACTCTTATTTTATTCAAACATCCCTCAAGTTATATTTGCAGTCTTGTGCGGTCAGGAATATTATAATAATATATTTATTCTATATTTAATCACAATCGGAATTTGAACCGTCTTGAGCTGACTTAATGTTATTCTATACAGTCTTTAATCTGATTTAAACAGTCTTTATATTTGTTGTGCATGTTTGTGTGCAAACTAAATTTGAATAGTCTTAACGGGCAAACAACACGCTTACAGCCGATGTTATATTGCTGATATTCGAGTTTAATGGGAGTGTTTTAATCACAATCGGAATTTGAACCGTCTTGAGCTGACTTAATGTTATTCTATATTTAATCACAATCGGAATTTGAACAGTCTTGAGCTGACTCTTATTTTATTCTAATATATCTGTTTAATCTCTATTCGAACAGTCTTGGGCTGTCAGGAATATTATTAAATACTAAGGCCTCTTTTTTAATTCCTTTCTGGCTGTTTTAATTTGTGCATTGTGCCAGTAATTTAGAGCTTTGCCAAGTGGATTAAATAACCAAAAGTGTGTATTTATAACCCCTTTAAAATTCTACAGGTTTTACATGTTCTTTTAAAAATTGCACTAAATTCTCATTAAGCTTGATATCTAAAAGCGTGCTATTGTTATACAGCACCCCATCCACGTAATAACCCGATTTATCGAGGAACTCAATATATTCTATTCGATAATAGTAATATAAAAATACAGGCATTTATTCACCTCCTAATACTGCTTGTCGCAATTTCTTTACCAGCTTGAGCGTGTTCGCGGGGCTGAATTCCTCGCACTTTTTTGAAATCTGTACATCGATTAGCGCAACGACTTCAAAATCGTTTTTTCTATCATACAAATACGCTAAGCGATTTAGCTGTACAAGACTGTAAGTGTGTAAACTTACTATTGTCTCTTGCCTCAGGGTTAATTCTTTGGCTGGAAATTGTAATATATTCATTTTAGTACCCCTTTTAATCCACTGTTATATAATAAACGTAAGAATAACTTCCGACACTGTAACCTGTTTTACCAGTGTACTGTAATTCTTTAAGATTAACATTGCCTTTCATATATTTAGTGGGTCTTTCAGATACAATTTTATTGTCCTGCCAGATCTGCTCAATCAGCACCTCACAATCGTTAAAGATTATAGACTGTTCGCCACTATTCGACGTTAGGTCGCTGACCACCCGTGCTATTTTATCGGCACCTTTTACTATATATTTGCTCAATTAGCACCTCCTATAAGTTTAGCTTTTTTCTTAAGTTCTTGATGTTAATCAATTGCTCTTCAAACATTTCAACACGCTCTTTAAAGAGCTTTTCCGCATTTAGACCTTGCGAGTGTGTTACTGATATAGTCTCTTTGCACATTTCAATTTGTTGCACGACCTGTTTTTCGAGTCTTGCAAGGTCCAAAGACCTGTAAATATACCGCTCATTATCGTTTGCCCATGCTTCGAAAGCGTCTTTCTTGACGTTACAAATGCGGGCGAGTTCCTCGACTCTGTATTTGGCATAAGAACCCAATAACTCAAATCTTTTCATCTTGCTCTACTCCTATATGTTTAATTTCCTGATGTTACTTAATTACAAGTCTCGAGAATCTAGCCAATCACTCATATAACGTGCTGAATAATCATCACTTAATTCAGCTTTTTCCCCCTTTATTGTTGTTTAAACTGTCTAATTCACTCAATAGTCTCACGCAAGTATTTTTAGCATCCCGCAAAGATGAATAGTGTGAGCGTAACACCAGCTGTTTGCGGAAGTGTTTTAGTAACTCTAAACGTGTTACATCGCTAGAGTGCAAGTCAAAAAAATCTGCTACGTCAATTCCCAAGCCGATAAACTCGAGGTCAAGTATTAACTCATTTAACAAACTCATTTTATTCCCCCTCTATGTAAGTTACTACCAATACTGCCCACATTAAAAACAAATACACCGCTGATAATAATAACAAAATCATCTTATCCCCCTGTTATAAATGCCGCCTCAACGGCCTGATTATCTTTTGTGCACGATGCACATAAACGATGGTGGCAGCCATCGGACTCGAATTTAACACCACATTTAAGGCAAGCTCTTTTTTTAGCCACTAAAAGCGGTAGTCCAGTGGACAACCTCAAAGCGTTTGTTTCTCTCAATTCCTGTTTTGTTGTCATGTTATTCCCCTTTTGTTGTTGTTATTATTTAAATTACTCTCTTAATTTCCTCTCACTTCGTCTTCTTCGAAGGTCTGCAGGTAGAGAAAAATTTTTACTATTTACCCCCATTACCTGATTAACGTGATCTACAAGAACACCTCCTGAAAGTTATTAAACCGTTTTTTATATCTAGAACACCTAATAACATTAAATCGAATATTATACACCTCACACTATTTGATGTATATTGCGATAAAACGCTCTCACAGGAGCTGATATCGATACTTAAACAGCCTGTTCTGTAAAAATATTCCTCTAGCTGCTCTTTCACATGTTTCGTGTCGCTATCTGATGGCAACATAATGAACCCCTTTCATTTAGAGCTATTTGCAGTAACTCGCTATCATTAAGAGCTGTAAAATTAACGCCTTTTTTTGCCCAAACGGTTAACCACGTTTTGTTGCAAAAGTAAATTGTGAATTTACTGGCGTTTAGCTTAATCACACCAATATTTGCATAAACGATTGTTCTGTTCGTCATGTTAACCCTCCTATCATTATATTAAATTAATATTACCAGTAGAGCCCCTGTTAAAACTGTTAAGCAAAGAGCCACGGCAACAATAAAGAATTTATCAAAATTACTGTGAGAGTTTAAGGTTTTAATGATATATTTAAAACCATCTATAGATAAGCCTAAAATATAGAAAAAAGGTACCGCAAGTAACATGAAAATCGCAGCTGGTGTAATGGTCATGCACACTAGTGCAATTGCAAAATAAACACCTGCAACTATACCGATTAACACAAGACCCACAAAACCCTCCTATAAGTTTAATTTTTTTCTTAAATTTCGCACGTTGTTCAACTGTTCTTCATAATCATCTAGTCGCTTACTGACGAAGCAGGCCGAATAATCGTCACCATTGTTCCAAGCGTTTAATAGCTTTTGTTTTCGTGCCTCTAACAGTAATTCAAGCTTTTGCAGGTCTAAAATCTTGTAAATTTCCAGCTCATTTGCATTAACCCACGCCGTAAAAGCGTTGGCATCTTGAGAGTCAATACCCGAAGCTCTTGCAATTTCCCTGACCTTAATTTGGGCATCTGCACCTAACCTTATAAATCTTTCCATCTCAATTACCTCCAAAAAAAGTTTAACTGTTCTTCTATCCCTATTTATCTTAACGGTAGAAACAACAAAAAGCTTTAGCGGTATTTTCAGTTTGTTTTAATTTTGCATTATTCCAGTAATTTAGAGCTTTTTGCAGGTTGCTCTACCTCCTATATGTTTAACGGAAACAAATGTCGGCCCGTTTCAGCGTTATCTCGAACATCAACCGTGTATACAGTTGTTTAAACGTCATGTGGATATTCGTGTCGGTAACGTTAACCAGGGGTATTATCTTGTTCCCTGTTGAATACTGATAAAATTCCATCATAGAGGACCCTCTTTTATTGTTGGTTATTACTATTTTCCTGCCGAAATCATCTGTTATGAAGTAATTTACGCTGGTTTCTGTTCTTTCAGTCTTAACTAATTTCATTTTAGCACCCCTTTTGTGAAAGTGTTGTGTTCTTCTATCCCTATTTATCTTAACGGTAAAAACAGCAAAAACCTTTAGCGGTATTTTAATTTATTTTAATTTATTTTAATTTATTTTAAATATCTTTTAATTTTAGATGGTTCGAATACAAATAAAATTTAAATTTATTTTAAAGATATTTTATTGTTATTTCCCCCACACTTTTATAATATTTTACTAGTATATAATAGGAGAATAATATTTTTAAATTACCTTAAATTCAAATTACACTGCAAGTTTAGAATATTGTTGTAAATAAAAAGAGTTCTAAAGTT
>Ga0136588_1000514_pt1 | contig 14087 bp, 6 predicted proteins | sample AntRauMFilla1564_FD_104782 | JGI IMG/M metagenome (GOLD analysis project Ga0136588, IMG submission 104782) | Saline lake microbial communities from Rauer Islands, Antarctica - Metagenome Filla 1 #564 | ecosystem: Environmental > Aquatic > Non-marine Saline and Alkaline > Saline | place... | reverse complement strand
TTTCCTATTTATTTCAACCATTATATCACTTAAATTGGTAGTATCGAATACTTTACCAAATTGAACATCACCCTCAGCAAGGTACTTATATTTAACGTTGGTCATATAAGTATATTCATTGAATATTCTAAAACCACAAAGAGAACCACTAGGTCTAATATTCTTAACTAAGTCCTCATTGAAGTTTCTTCTGATAAACTTATCATTTGTTGCGTTCCCTGCGGTCGCTGGGTAGTTAATATCTAACTCTTCTAAACCATAAAGCGCATATTTCAAGTTTTCAAAATCTCCATCAATATAACGATTAGTATCTCGCTGATACTCCTTATTTATGAAATAATTCATGACTAAACGTTCATCTTTTTCTGATTCATTGAATAATATACGAATATAGTCATTAGTAACAATACATCTAATTTTATACCAAGTACCCACTTTAATATTTTTAGTATTGAAATCACCGAAACCTGCTAAGAATGATTCACCAGTAACATCATTTTTCTCGTCATATTTAGACACCCCTAGAGCACAATCAAAATCAAATGACCCAATACCTGCAAAGTAGTAACTATCAAGAATTGCCTTCTTCGTATTAGGGTTAATAGTTTCACGAGCATTAAGGATGATTTCAAACTTCTTACCTCTATAATTCTTGGTTTCATTGAGGATAGGATCAAAATAAATCTCGGCTTCAATATCAAAGACAAAATTGTTATCATTTACCATATAAATTCTACGAGCATGGGGTTCGTTTTCTTGTATATTAATTTTTCGGTTATTGATACGAGTACCGCTTTGACGACCATTAAACGGATATAGCGAGTTACGATTAAGGCTTCTAAAAGCTTTTCCCTTACCAGCGACATTGATAATATCAAAGGATTGGTCTGGGGTACCAACACCAAACATAAGATTTTCACTCGGTACTCTCTTTTGAATTTCGTAAATTTCTTTTGAATCAGCTTCATAAGGTAGATAAAATATGTCTCTTTTATCAAAGAAATTATCTACTGCTTCTTTAGTTCTACTGTCTTCATTAAAATACAAATCATAAATGAATTTACCAACAAGTTTACCCTTGTCAACATTCTCAAGAATAGTACCAGTATTAACTGTTAAAGTATTGCCTGATATATTATAAAAACTATTAGGAACAATATAACGATTAAGAGTAACATCACCGACTCTCTTAACCCAATCTTCCAGAGATATAAATTCTAAAGGAATATTAAAAATAACATTATCATTTACATGATTATTAACAAAATAACGGAAGTTGTTGTTAACTACCCAGTCAATATCGTCAGAAGTATTATCGTATTTAATGTCAATAAATGACCCAATATTGACTTCTTCAGTAGAAAGAATACTATATTTATTAAACAGTTTTGCGTTATCTGACGATACCTCTTCAGCGATATATTCTATTTCTATATTCTCAAGAAAATACTGATTATAATCAGCCAAGTCCCACTTAGGAGTAAAGGTAACAAATCTTTGAAGTTCCTCTTGAGCGTTAAGAACATTGACATTCACTCTAGGGTTATCGTTTAAAAGTTGAGTCATAAGACCAATAGGAGTAAATGAAATAGAACTATTATTTTCAAAACTACCTTCAATAAAATTAGCCCATTCTATTTCATTAGTATCGCCATTAGGATACCAAGCAATAGGTAAAAATACTTCTAAACACGTACCAACAGGTACTTGATTATATTCATAAATTGTAGAGTCTCCCCCAGAGACGCTAAGAGACTGACGACCATGTTCTGTTAAATTATCAATCTGGGCTGTATTAAAGCCACTATACTGAATATAAACTTTTACTTTAGCATAATAACTAACCCCTGGTGTAATGTTCCCATCAAGTAAACGAATTCGTAAACTCTTAACATTTTCTGAACTAGGAGCCACTTCTCTACCAAACCAGAGTTTACTGTAAGTATTATTTTGAGAATGATTCAATCCCGTAAGAATATCAACATCTTCATTAACTTCAAGAACTTCATATTCTCTTATTCTCCAAACTTCTTTAGGTACCCACCAATCATAATCATTTTCGTAACTATATGTGTTAGTATCCTCAAGAGTATGTAAGAATTTTCTAGTGTTAAGAGAAAGTGGGAATATATTATGTTGCTTAGTTGGATCATTAGAAACAGGTTTTTCTAAACTAGTTACTACATTTAAATTAGAAGACATAAAGTAACGACATACTGTTCCCTTTTCTACACTCTCAAATTGATTAGCCGATTTTAGGGTAACTATGTTACCACTAAAAGTCGCTTTGGTTGTATTAAGCTTACAGAACACACCATTTAATTCGATTAACGAAGGAGACGCATTGGTGATTTTAATAAATTCTAATCCAAGTTTATAATCCTGAATGTCAGTATTTAAAACACCAAGAGGAACAAATATATCAATTTCAAAATGACCTTTAAATTTGGAAGAGGTTTTTAGTTCGTGGTTTATATTTGGGCGATGCTGTACACTATAACAAGGTAAATGGAATTTAAAGCTACCCCAAAGCATAACCTCAGAGTTAATTTCAGTACCATAACGATTGATTAAAGAAGTAATATGATCGCACGTTTTAAACCTAACGCCTATTATTTTATCTCCATCATTATTATCAACAATAATAGGTAAGAATAGTTTATTAAAGAAAATACTTGTATCATCAAGAGTAATATCTGGATTAATAGATTCGAATACATTAGATAGAGGCGTAACTTCTTCCCAAACTCCACCATACGTAAATGTTTGACCGCTTAAGTTTTTAAATTGATCGAGTTTTTTATTAATTGTAAATGTTGTGGAATATTCTTCTTGTCTAATAAGTGTAGAGAATTGATCAAAAGGTACTGTAGGATAATTATCAAGGACTGTGCTTAAGTTAGCAGCGAATAAACCTGGGGCACCAGATAGTGCTTCTTGATTACCATAAAAATCACGGTATGTACTTGAATCATATAAACGACTTTCGTTAATCACTGAACTATATTGGCTACCTATAGGGATTATAATTTTACTAATTAACTCATCATCATTTTCAAAGTTATTGGATACCCAAGTTTCATCAAATTCGATGTTATAGCGAGTTCCTAATTCTTCAAGTATATTTGCTTCTTCTAGATAAAGAAGTTCAATAGAATTAGCCTCCTCATCAGATAACGTGTATTTCGAAGTTGATGTGTTATAGTCATTATCAATTACTTTAGTAAAATCTCTCTTGGTATTTTTAAAGTTATCAAGGCGTAATTGTTGTCTCTTAACAAATTCAAGATATTCTGGCTTACACTGTAATTCTTTTTCAGTGTTATTAAGTAATGTTTCATCAAGATCAAAGTTATCAATAGTTATTTCTTTGATTTTTATGATGCCATTTCTAACACCAATACCCCAATTACCTGCTTTTTTAATAACATTATACCCTTGCGAATAAATCTCATTACCCATACGGTCAACAGATTTAGTTTTCTTTACTGATACATCAAAATTAAAAGCCGTTAAAAGAGAGATGAACTGTTCTGGTTCTTCGTCAAAGAATTCGTTAGTTCCAAGATTAGAATCTATGGCTTTTTGAATTGCGGTTTCTTTTACGTTTTCTCGAACGGCAGCAGTAATCATAGTTCCGTTAACCATAACAACGAATTCGTAAATAGTATCTTTCTTAAAACAAAAAGTTTCGCCTGCATTCATATGATCATCAGGGTATAAAATAAGAGCTTCAAACACATCATCTTTATCATAATCAAGACTAATGTTTTGAGTAAGGTAATCATCTAATTGTTCATTATAAACCATTTTAGATACCGAAAATGTACTTTTTTCAGTATTTACATTAAAACGATAAAAGTCTTGGAAGTGAGCATATGGATCAGATTCAAGATTTTCAATACCACGAAAAACAAAAAATATTTCATTAGATGGACTTCTATAAAGGTTGGTTCTTGTATTTTCGGGAATAATACTAACCTTAAAGTTTATGTCAAAGTTTTGAACTTTATTATCAGTAACAGCAACAAAAGAATCTAACTCATCGTCTCTTGGTACCTCATATCTTACAGAAATCCTGTCACCCTGTTCAAGAATAGCTGGATTAACTTGAAGGATTTCTGGTTTAGATGTATCGTAACGAACGGGATCATTAGGAACAGTAGTACTATCACTAGCAAAACCAGTTATTACTTTACCATTATGGTTAAGAATATCTTTGATTTTAGATGTTTCATAATTAAGCTCAAACTCCACCCAACCATCACTATTTTCATTAACAACATCAGCATCATATTCAATTTTTTGAGTTTCATTATAAGTATCTAATATAATTGAATTATCAAGTAATGTGAAATGACCATCTTCATTGTTAATACTTACAGCCCTAACTTCTTCCCACTTAAGACCAAGACGGTTATCTTCAAAGTCAGTAAGTTTCAAGAAGTTTTCTGAGGTTGTTCCTTTGATAGTTACTCCCCAATTTTTGGTCCACAAGTCCTTTGTGGTTGCGTTTATACCCATAAAACTAAGTAGATTACTTACGTTATTAGGAGCGCCTTTATTACGAAAAAACTCAGCAGAAAGATGTAAGAATTGGCGGAATGCGTCTATTTCTACACTTGATGCTTTATTTTGAGCGATCCTATCAAAGATATCATAATCTTCAATATCATTACTAGTTAGATCATAACCAACTTTACTTGCGTATAGAGAATCATGTCCTAATGTTTGGGAAATATACTCGAAGAATGAGGGGTTCATACGATCAATGTCAATTAAATTAAACAATTCAGAAGTATCGGAGTGCATCCTGTCAAAAAACTTGCCAGCAGATTTAATCAAGTCGTCCATCTCATCACTTTTAATAAATTCCCAAAGAGGCAATCTATCAATTAAAAACTTATAAAATCTTGATTGAACATCAATATATTTAGTGATGGTGTATGTAAATTGAAAATTAATACCATTATATTGGAACACTTCAGACCAAATTTTTAGAACTACTGTTTCTCTTTTAGATGTTAAAAATTTATGTATTACATTTTCACTATTATAAAAGTGACCATCTGAGAAGTCCCATTGGTATTTAGTTATTTGGGTTACTGTATAGTTAGACAAAGTAAGTTCATCAAGGGTGACATTACCATCAAGGGTGACATTACCATCATCAACAACAAATCCTATGCTAGAACTAGCTTTGAACTGTGTTTTTTGATTAGCATATGGTCCTTCATCAAGAACATCGTAGTTTGCGCTGAAAGCCATCTAAAGCTCCTATTATTCTCTTTCAATCGTAACATCACCAAGTTGTGGAAACTCAAAATCAGATAATTGTATATCCAAGCTAAAATTCCATTCTCTTGTCCCGTCAGATTTAAGTGTATCAAAAAGTGGCTGATATATCTTAGCAAGAGATTTATCTTTAGCCATAAGTTCCATCAGGCGGTTTCTTATTGCTACATTTTGATCTGGTTCATCAGTTCTAAAATCAACATCATAGTCGCTTGCTTTTAAAGTATTATTTTCATCTCTATTTAAAAATACTTCTATAGACTCAACATTATCGACAGAAAGAAGATTAATTAACTTAGAATGATAAATTTTAGCACCTAGTTCGTGGTTATCCGATTTAAAGAAATCAATTAAAATATTTCTTAATTGATTTTCAATAGCCTGAGCACTGCCGAAATCAGTTTTCTTATATTTAATGGCTACATCAATAGGAACCCAAGTAGCAGATATGACTTCATGATCAGCACCAATTAACCTAAATTTATTATCATCAAGCTGCCCTGAAATAAATTCGCGTAAGTTCTTCGGAATAATATTTGAACCATCAGCATTTAAACCAACTAGAAACACATGATTAAACCAATATTGTTCTAATTCTTCGTCACTTAAAAGATTCTGTTGTTTGACTTCTGTATATGATAATACTTTTGTTTTAATTAAGTAATCAGAAAACGCCTGACGAGAAAATCGCTCGTAATCATCTAGAGACACCAAACGATTCTGAGAGACGAAAAAGTTGTTTGCGTTTTTTCTAAGCTCATTAGCTGTTTCAATATCATTACCACCAAATGCGTTTTGGTTTTGAACAATTAATAATTTATTTTGAGGAATAAGTGTTCGTTCACTGTCTAAAATAGAAGTCTCTGGAACTCTACCTTCGAAGTATAATTCATTTTTAAGACCAATTAGATTAATAAAGTTTTGCTCAAAATCAATATTAGTAATATCATTACCTAAAATGTACTGGGAGAGAATGACTCTTTTATCTAAGGTTCTTCTATTAATATTTCCACTTTCACCAACAGATATTAATCCTAAAATAAGAACCTCTTTATCAAGGACACTAGTTCCCCAATTATCACCGTCTCCAAATTCAATAAGAACTTTTTCTTCAGGGTTGACTCTTATTATGTAAATCTTTTCTCCTGCGGCGGTATTTTTATTCGTAACTAAACTAGCTCGGTCCCACTCGTCCCATTTACCCTCTTCGTTTTTAACAAAAACTCTAATACCGTTTGTTGAAATATTTTTATTATTAACAACGAAACGAATATCCGTTTCGTAAAATCTAACAGGATCAAGTGAAAGTTGTAGTCCGTTCTTATCTGAATCAACAACAGCGTTGGAGCTAATAAACGATATAGATGGCTGACCTTCAATTAGATCAGGGATTTGAAAAGATTCAGAAATGTTTACAAATTGTAAGCCAGGAATTTGACTATTTAAAGTATCCTGCCCACGGAATTTAATCTCTCCGTGTTTTTGGAAAGTATATTCGGAAGTAATATCAACAATCCATTCAATAACAACTTCTCTAACGGGTTCCTCTGAACTTGGTTCTATGTTAATAGTAAATCCATTTGATGATTTTTTCGTATACCAAACATTAACATCTTTATCAGGAGTTAGTTGAATTGCGTAATTTTCATCATTTATAGGAACTTCAAACTCAATATCTATTCCATTTATTAAGTCATCGCTTCTGAAAACAATATTACCTCTTTGTCTTAAAGAATTTACGTTTTCTTGAGGAACTGTACCATCAGCAAAGAAATTAAAAGCTGACCATGATACATGACCTCTAAAATTCTTTTCAGTCTTAATAGTAAACCCATTTTCATTAAGATTATCGTACCACATATTAACATTATCATTAGCAGTTAGTTGTACCATATAATTTGAAATATTACCGTCTGGGCTTACTGAAAGAGACATAGGAGTTGAGAAAGTAACATTGACTTCGTTGATGTTTTCCTCAATTACACTTGTAGCTATCCAACTTATTTTACCCTCAAAGTTATTTCCTGGCTCCACATAAATAGTAAACCCCTCAACATTTTTGTTAGCAACCCAAGACCTAATTGGTTCCTGTGAACTCAAAGAAACTTGATAGTTATCATTTTCAAAAGGAGTACTAAAAATAACAGCGGAGAAATTTTCCCCTGAATTAAAATCAACCGTACCAGCTTTTTGAATATCCCCCTTGGTTTCAATTTTATCTACAATCTGAAAATCTCCAAATTTACGACCTCTTTGGGTTTTAATAGTTGGGGTCCCAGTATCTGGGTCTACGAAGTTAGTATAAATTTTAGCAATTGTTACCTGATTAGATAATGGCTCATTTGATGTAATTTCAAGTTTTGCGTCATAATTAGTTTCTGGACTGTCTGGGTTTGAAATTACTAAATTAAGATTATATTCTACTCTATCTCTATCCCAATTATCCTCTTTATATTTTGGTGTTTCTATAGTACCACTATTAAACGCATATGTAACCCCATCTACAAGTACAGCGAAGTCTGGAGAGTTTCCATCTTTATTAATAACCATTTTTATTTTTTCAAGTCCGTCTGTTCTATTTGGTAAACGATCATATTCAAGAAAAACGGATTCAAGATTAGTTAACCCTAAAGTACCTACGTAGAATCTATGAAAAGTTCTAATCTCATCTACTTTAAGAGTATAAAACTCGCCTGTTTTATCAGTCGCTTCGAGTATTAACACTGCAACAACATCATCTATTTTATCACCTAAAGTAGATTCATTTTGGATGATTGTCATGTATGAGTCACTTGATGCGTCATCAAAATTCATGACTAAGAAATATCTAGTGTTAGGAACTAACAAAGAACCAAAATCATTTGTTTTAATAGTTTTCTGGAAAGGTTGTCCAACACTTTGGTTACTTGATGGGTTAATTAGAGGGTAATTAGTGGTATCAAATCCACGATAATTAGTAATATCGTTGTTTTCGATAACTCTAAGTTGCTTTTGCATAGAAAGAGGAATATCAATCCCATTCGACTGGAAATAAACTCCTGAGTTATTATTCCAGAAAGATAAAGGAGCAGTGTATGGTAATGAATACCCTTTATATTCAATATCACTAGCTTGAACTGGGCGGGTACCAACACCCTTGATGATATAGTTAACTGGTTTATCATTAGTAAACTGAAAATTTTCATTAGTATCATTAGTAGGTTTAGATGATGGAAATATGGAATAGGCGGGAATCTCCAAACCAACAGATTCTTTACTAAAAACATATTCTGGAGAAAGTTGAGCAACTACATTTACTCTTGAAGAAGTAACTCCTCTTGGTTCATATCGGAGAAGCTGAGCTATCTTATTTAAGTTTTTATATCTCTTAGCAGTAGGAAGAAAAACTTCGTTAGCTGCGGAGTTAATATAATAACCAAATAGTGAACCTATGTAAGAGAATAGATCAACTAAAGTTCTGATATTTGAAGAAATAAATTGAACATCCTTGAAAGAACCAGTTTCTTGTAAATAGGTAATTAATTCATCTCTTAATGCTTCAAAATCATAAGATGTATAGTCAATAGTTCTTTTCATGTTATTCTGGTCGTTCGCCATTTTTTAATTCCTCACAATCTTTCTAAATTAAAAGTAATAGACTGTACTATTTCTGTATTAACTATTTTATAAAATAAATCAACATCATACCTATTTTCGGATTCGTTTATATCTATACTTACTTTATCTAAAATAATTCTCGGTTCGTAACGATCAACCGTTGATTTAATAAAAGTGCCTAATTTACTGGCAGTATTTTCATCAAACGGTTCAAACAAAAAAGGAATTAAACTTGCTCCGTACCCTGGAGCCATTACTCTAGAACCTGGAATAGTATGAAATAGTGTAAAAAGAGCTTGACTGATTGAATCATTATCTTTTACTACTGAAAAGTCACCATTTTGATCCAAAGCAGGATTAAATGCTAAATCAGAGTAGTTTTCTGGTTTTCTCTCACGCTTCATTTTTATGAACCTCTTAACTATTTATATTTTAAGCTTCTTCATTAGGGAAGTTTGTCTCGGTAATTACTATATCTTTTGCAACAGAGCCATCTTGGAACTCAATAGGCTCAATATCCTCTGGTTGTTCAGGAGAGCTTGGGGTATTGACTGTCGCTTGGTTGGCTGAATCTGGTTGAGCAGCTTGTCCTTGTCCCAGTGACACAACACCACCAACTTGAGTAGTTGAACCACCTACAAAACATGGACCCTCTCCAGCATAACTAGCCGTAGCGCCTTTCATTTTAACCTCAGCCGTTGCATTAGCTGAGAATATTGCAGTATCAAATGCTATCTGATTACTTATTATACTTGTTTTATTGAACACATCTAAGTTATAAGCATCATCTACTGATATATTATAAGTGGCTGTCTTGTGCTGTATTGTATTTTTAGATTCAATAATATGATCAGATGACTTACATGCTATTTCTCCAGTTACTTCAACAAGAAACCCATCAGATGTTATTTCGAATTTAGACTGATCACCCACTAATATTCTCATATCCCCAGTATTAACAGAAAATTGCGTTTCAGCACCAATTTGAACAGTTGGCGCAACAAAATCAATCGACTCGGATGACTCAAACTTAATAGGACCTTCAGCTTTTACAAAGAATCCAGCATCTACTTGAAATTGAGTATTAGTTGAACTAACGTTAAAATTAGCAGTTTTAGACTCTATATTAATATCAGCGGCTTCTGTTAATATATTAATATTCCCTTCTCTAGAAAAGATACCGACTTCTTCTTTAGCATTAATTTCTACTGATTTTTCACATTGAATGAAACAATTACCTTTTACAAACACCTTATAGTCACCTAATACATATAATTCACTATTATTAGCAACGATGTTTCTTAAATCGTTTCCTTGACCTTCAGCATGTTGAGGACTTAGAGGATCAGTTGAATTCTCATTCGTTTTGCCTACTAGTATAGTTCTTTGCCCTCGTTGATCAACATGTTCTACATAACCTTTATGCATAATAAAAACTTTTTCATTAGAGCCTTCATTGTTATCATTAACTGCCAAAAAAGTAACACCACCTGGTGAAGTCCAGCTTGATAAATCTTTGTTTTTTGTATTAGAGTTAAAATCATCTGCTTCAAAAGTGTACTCTGGTCGTATAATGGGAGTTTTAATTTGGATATTCTGCGTTATTTTTCTTTTACCAGTAAAATTTTGATTTGGTGAATTAAGAGCTTCCATTTCATCTATAACGTCAGTTAATGTTTGTTCTTTATCTTTAAGATCAGCAGCTAACTTATCAAACTGAGTATCCCAATCAAGTTTACGTGGAGCTGCACCAAAATATTGAGGACGGAGATGGTTACCATCATCAAAGAAAATCCAAACCATAGTACCTTTAGATGGTACTACGTAATGAGCACCTGTTCCGTTATTTTGCGTAGTTTGGTCTTGCCATTCGGATATAAGTTTTATTTCAGTTTCTCTTTTTGAAGGGCGGTCTTGTAAAACAGTTCCCCCATCACCACCAGATTCATATCTAGATACTGGACTTTCAGTATTTTTGTTTTTAAGATTAAAACCACCGCTTGTATAGAGACTTAAACAAGGTTCTGCCCATGGTAAATGACTAACTGGTGTTTCTGTACCATCAAGACTATGTATGCCTATTATTCTAACTCTGACTCTACCAGAACCAGTTGGGTCATCATTATCTTCAACAATAGCTCTACGAAAACCACTTATTTTAAAATCTTCTCTCGAAAATTGAGAAAAATCAATATCCATTTATAAAACCTCTCAATAAAAAAAGATAATCCATTTGTTATCTTTGGGTACAACAGTCAAACCGCGATGCATCCATCTTTTTTGTTGTGCTTCAGTGATAAACTGTTTATATGCCTCAGGATTAGCGTCTATCTCAAATATATCACCTATGACTCTGGTTGGTCTATGTGGTTGTTGTGGTTGTACAACAGTAGTTTCTTCTTTTGATATATTTAATTTAGAATATTCATCAATAACTTTATTTATAATGTCTACATTCTCGTCGGCGTATCTTAAAATATGTTTTTTACATTTACCACAGCCACTTTCACCAAAAGTATAAACATCCTCAATAATAGACTCAGCGTTATCCAATAGGATTTTTCTAAAATCTCTATCAGATTTTATTTTATCAAGAAATTCAGTTAATCTCCATTTTAAACCATCCATAATGATCTCCTTTTCTTATTTATCATTTTGAGACCATTATAACATATAAAAACAAAAAAACCTCAGAGCATCAACTCTGAGGTTTTTATTGTTTATTGTTTATTGTTTATCAGAACTGACGAACAACTCCACCATAACGCTGAGCTACCTTACGAGCCACATTACGAGTGAGAGGAGCGGCTTCACCCTTACTCTTCACCCAAAAATACTTCTCGCCAGTAGATGCGCGGCTTGCTCGTTCAGTGATGTAACATCCACCAGTATCACGAGCATAAACATAGAAACAGTTTGATTCTTTTACATTAGTCATAGTAGTTCTCCTTTAGTTAACTTTTATTATTATATGTCCAAGATAATGATTGTCTAGAGGGATTTTAACAGCGCGATAGGAGCCAAAAGTGATTTGAATTCTTCTTCAGTTATGATTTTGACTTCAAGCTGAGTTGCCTTCTTATTTTTAGATGAGCCGTTGTCTGGTGTATTGGTGACTAAATATGACAGACCCTTGCTGACACTACCTCTGAATTCGCCACCAAGGCTCTCTACAAGCTCTTGAGCCTCTTTACGGTTCATAGTGTTCATAGCACCTGTGAAACAGAACGAAGTGCCTGTAAGAGGAGCGGAGGTAGCTGTAGTCCTTCTAGCAATAGAAGGACGGACGCCTCTCTTTTCTATTTCAGCCATCAGTACTCTACTATTATCAACTTGGCTCAAATAAGAGCTAGCAGAACTATCACTAAACCCCTCAACCTTAACTAGTTCTTCGAAATTAATATTTAAGACTTCACTAATGGAAGTGTCGGAATTGTTAGTCACATGACTAACAATTTTTTGAATGCTTTTAGGACCGAAACCTCGAAAATTTAACCCACCGATAAACTTGCTAATAGAAGTGTCTTTAGTAGATTTGAGCTGATCACGAATTGTTTTAAGTTTAGACTTACCCATACCTGAAAGTTTCAATAAATCTTCTTCTTTATTATTAATAATGTCAATAAATTCAGCAAGATTATCAAAGCCGATTTCATTATGAATTAGCTCCACGGTCTTTTCTGCGACCCCCTTACAATCATGAACTTCAAACCACTTTAATACATTTTTAATTGCTTTAGCTGAACAAGCAGGGTTTGTGCAAATGTACCAAGCCATTTCTTTGCCTTCAGAGTTAAAAGGGCGTTCAATGTCACCATCACAGGTAGGACAGGAGCTTGGTATCATTTTAAGAACTAACCCTTGACTTCTTTCTGTTATTCTTTCGACTTGAGGAATTACGTCATTACGACGAGTAACTTCAACCCAATCACCCCTGCGAATTGGATTACCGTTAGCAAGCTGTTCAATATACGCCTTATTATGCAAAGACGCTTTACTTACAGTAACTCCAGCTATATCAACAGGTTCAAGAATTGCTACAGGGTTAACTCGTTCACCGCTTGTTGACCAAACTATTTCTTTAATGGTTGTCATAGCTAGTTGATGACTAAATTTATATGCGATTTTATTTTTTGGATGTTCCCAATTGTCTTTAGAGTCTATCTGATTGTTCTTAATAACAAGACCATCAATGTCATAATCATATACGTCTCGGTTGCCTTCCATTACACCAATACACTCATCAAGTTCGTCCTCGTTATTGCAACGATTTGTATCAACTATAAAAGGAAAACCAAGGCTTTTGAGATAAGTGTTACTGATAGTCTCAGTGATAACTCCAAGGTCGGCGGCGTTCATTAAATCATATACAATGATAGTAAGGTGTGAACACAAGTCACCCGAAAGTTTCTTCGCAGCACCAGCCGCTGTATTTCGGGGGTTCTTACCTCGTTTCTCAATAGGAAGCTTTTCAAAATCAGAATGTTTAAGGACGATCTCACCCCTCACTACTGCCTTCGTATCTTCAAAACCAGCAGGTAGTTCAGTTACAATACCTTTCATCTTAATCACATTACGAGTAATATTATCACCAACACCATTTTTACCGCGAGTAACTGCACGAGTAAGTTTACCATCTTCATAAGTAAGACAAATTGAGATACCATCAAGTTTCTGTTGTACTACAACAGGAAACTGAGGTTTCCAACCAATAAGTTCACTATAACTGTTTACTTTGTCAAGAGACCCAAGTGGATACTCATGTTTGTGTTTCTCCCAATGAGTATTTTCAATTGGTTCAGCCCCTACTTCATCTAAGTAAGTTTCTTCAGGAAAGTTAGACTTGAGCCAAGCCTTTTTCTCGTCATACTCTTTGTCGGTTAATGGGGAAGTACCATCGCCATAATAAGCAGCATCTGCTGCTCGAAGATCAGTGATGAGGTCTTCTCTGTTGTAATTCATATTGTCCTCCATGTCTATATTATAGCATGTTATAGAGGACTGTCAATCTTATTATTCGTCTTTACCTTTACAGACTCCAGCCTGATAGTAGTCACACCAAGGACATAAAGGACCAGTCTTTTTTCTATATTTTTCTTTATTTCTACCCTTGTTCTTTACTCTTCTAATAAAAGCGTCAATACGACTAGATGCAGTCTCAAGGTCAAGATCGTCTAATACATATTCTATCTCAA
>Ga0136588_1000513_pt1 | contig 14108 bp, 22 predicted proteins | sample AntRauMFilla1564_FD_104782 | JGI IMG/M metagenome (GOLD analysis project Ga0136588, IMG submission 104782) | Saline lake microbial communities from Rauer Islands, Antarctica - Metagenome Filla 1 #564 | ecosystem: Environmental > Aquatic > Non-marine Saline and Alkaline > Saline | place... | reverse complement strand
AATCAATAAAAGCTCATAATGATTGTAATAAAAAATTAAGCTATCAAACATTACTAAATCAACTACCAATAACAGAGACCCTTTTTAAAAGACTTAAATCAGTTTATTTAGGTGATGATGTGGATTCATGGAATATCTATAAAAAAGTTAGATTAGTCCATTATGTACCAGGTCAATTTAAAGAACATCATAGAGATACAAAATATAAAGATGGAAAATTAACTTGTAAATATACTCTTATTATTTACTTAAACGATAATTTTGATGGAGGTTCTACGGTAGGATTTCCAGATTTTACAGATGTTACTTATAGTAATAAAGCTACGATACATGTTGCAAAATACTTGCCCGATATGATGGAATCGTCAAATATCATAAAAGTTAAACCAAAAGTGGGAAGGGGCGCATTATATGGTATAGATCTTATACATATGGGAGAACCTATTAATAGTGGTGAAAAATGGTTATTAATATTTAAAATTATGACATGAATTTTTATTTTCTATAAAATAAATGAATTTTTTAAAAATTGAATATACTTAGATAAATATCTATTACAAACTCAATGAGGTTTTCTTCAGCGGTTTTCAGCGGTGTCATCAATATTAGTAAATTTCCTCATGGAAAAATAAACACTATTCTCAATGTATGTCCTAAAGGTGAAGTACATATGGTTGAAAGATTGGGAAAGCTACATCGTGTACAAGAACCAGGTTTATATTTTACAATTCCGTGGGTGGATAACATTAAGCATACTGTAGATATGCGAGAATTAGTGATTGATATTGAACCGCAGTCAGGATATACCAAGGACAATGTTGCTGCCGCGGCATCTGGAACGATTTATATACAAATTACTGATCCTGTTAAGGCATGTTACAACGTTCGTAGAGTTCTATATGCCATTGTTAACCTGGCCTGCTCAACAATGCGTGCTGGTATGGGTACTGTGGAACTCGATGTTCTCAACCATGATAGATTGGCATTGAACAAGACAGTACTCTCAGGAATGGGGAACATTGAAGAAAAGTATGGTGCTAGAGTTGAACGTTTCGAACTTCAGAGAGTGTTATATGATGATGCTGTCCAAAAGGCAATGGACAAACAAGCTATTGCTGAACGTCAACGCCGCGAAGATGTTTTAGGTGCAGAAGCCGACAAGACTGCCATGGAACGTAGATCTGAAGGTAAACAAAGAGCGATTATTAATGTTGCCGAAGCACAAAATCAAGCTACAATTTTGGCAGCACAAGCCAAAACAGAATCTATCAAAATTATTGCAGCATCTCTAGACTCCAAGAATGGTCATACGGCTATGAATCTTGAATTAGCTGATAAGTATATGACTATGATGACGGACACAGTTTCCAAAGCAAATATGAATACTATGTTCTTCCCGGATAATATGATGGATCTACCTAAAGTGATTGGAAGCGCGATGGGTATTCTAGGATCTTCACCTTCCAAGAAAAATTAAAAAATTGATTTTACTTTCTTTTTTAATAGACTATGATTCGGGTGTTTGTTATTGCTGGATCAACGATATTAGGTGTTAGAACTTTTCATGCAATAACATACGATGAAGAATACAAGCCGGAAAAATACAAGCCGGAAACATTCAAGCCCGAAACAATCAACAGACCGCATGAACCAAACTCGAAATCAAATGAACCAAACTCGAAAGCAAATGAACCAAACTCGAAAGCAAATGAACCAAACTCGAAAGCAAATGAACCAAACTCGAAAGCAAATGAACCAAACTCGAAAGCAAATGAACCAAACTCTAAAGTAGATGAACCTATTGGGAATAAACCCGATGAGGATTTTCTAAAAGATGATTTACCTTATACAAATCCGGCAATAATATTACGCATTGTGGGAGGAATTCTTATTGGTGTTGGCCACACTCTTATCGCTATAGCGGATAATCTTGAAAAGAAAGATTGAAAAAAATGCTTGAATATAAATTTAAATTCCGATTGCTTCCAAAGCTTCGATGGATCGTTTCTTTTTTGAGAAATTAATCGCGATATTTTCTTCACTTTTTAAGAGTTCAGCACGTTTACGTTTCTTCTCGGAAAGTATTTTTTCTAGTTTCATAATATCATGATCATTATTTTCCATATCAATGGAAATATCGGAATACTCATACATCATATCACTCATTTCTATATGGATCATATCACAAGATTTTTTAAGAATACATCTAGGCAATATAATTTTGAGACTTTTGTCTGACATATTTTGCTTATAATGACATACTTCAATTTTTTAAATGGTTATTAATTAATTTTTATTTTTATATACCCTATTATATACTTGTAACAAGTTAGAAAGTAATGTCTCTTAACCTTACTTCACTTATTCGAAAATACGATCCCGTAGTGGTCGAAACTAATCTTCAAAACCTTGAGGATGACCTAAACGCTGAAATTGCCGCTGAAGCCATTCTTTTGCAAGAATCTCAACAGAAAACTGAAGCCGTGCTCGATTTTATTGAAGCCAATAAAAGTGTTATTGCTGATCAACATACGCGTCTAACTAAAAAAATTCCTTCTCTTATTGAGAAAGTTAACAATAATGCCGATCTTGAAGCGGCCGATGCTGAATATGTTGCAGCTGTTGCCAGTGATGATGCCCAACAGGTTGCACTACAGCTGGCTGAAATCAATGCTTTGACTGAAGAGTATCTAGTGCTTTTAAAAAAAACGGGGCGTTCTGTAAAAGTCATGAGATAGAGTATATTATTTGGTGTTTAGGAGTAATGCGAAGTATTAAAAGGAATTTAGAAGATATACTTATGGAATATGAAAGTCCCCAATTAGCGGATCACCATTTTCAAGAATTGCGATTAGATAAACCAGTATCTTGCTGGAGTTGCTGTAATTTACTATGAAGTCTCAATTATTAAAAAAAATATTTTTTTAGTAAACGTTTAATTTCCGTTCACGAAGAATGCAAGTTTTGCCTGAATATCTTTGAGATTTTTGTTCTCAATGTTGGTTTCTTCCAACAATTTCACAATGGTAGACATGGACCTGGGTGAATGAGAGCCTCTGAGTTGATCTTCCAGAGTCTTAATCTGTTGTTTGGCAACATCCATTTCACCACTGTGTTTGAGTCTTGTTTCAATCAGCTCTCTTTGTTCTGCGCCGAGTTCTTTGCGTTCCTCTTCCAAAGTACATTGAAGAACCATTTCTCTATTCTCAGAGTCTTTGCGAGCGTCTGATTCTTTAATCATAAGTTCTCCTATGTGTCTAATAGCTTCTGTTGTATGCTCACCAAGTTCTTTCAATTCATTTTTCAGAACTAGGTTGGTCTCGGTCAAAACATTAATCCGTTCATTGGCAACATCCATTTCATCACTATGTTCGCGTCTTGTTTTAATCAGCTCTCTTTGTTCTGCGCCGAGTTCTTTGCGTTCCTCTTCCAAAGTACATTGGAGAATCATTACTCTATTCTCAGAGTCTTTACGAGCGTCTTTTTCTTTAATCAGAAGCGCTCCCATGTATCTAATACATTCTTGTGCATCTGCATCAAGTTCTTTCAATGCCTTTTTCAGAACTAGTTTGGTCTCTGTCAAAGCCGTATTGGTCTCTTTTTCACGCTTTTGTGATGCTTCAAGAGCCTTAATAGCCTCTTTTTCACCATTTTTAGATGTTGCAAGCATTGTGCCAAGATCGCCAAGATTGTTAGTCAAAGATCTTTTTTCTTTTTTCAGATCTTTGATTTCATCCAACAGAAAGTCGATTTGATGGCCATAGGCCTGGGTTTTTTGATTTGATGCCATGGTTGTTATATTGTATGTAAAACAGATATTATAATATAAAAAATCAATTTTTTCCAAAATGTATTTTTTACAAAAAAGGAACAGCTCCGGGTAGGGATCGAACCTACGATCTTTCGATTACTTGTTATTTATAACAGTCGAATGCATTTGAACCAACTATGCTACCGGAGCTTGTTCCTACATAATATATATTATGTCTTTAAATGATAATTCACTTAAAATAAAAAACATAATATAGACTTTTTATCTACAACGAAAAGTAAAATGAACAACATTCTACATTTGATTGTAGTTACACTAATTTTCATATCATTGGATATGGTATGGTTTAGCCAATCAGCAGATATGTATAAGGCCACAATTTTAAATATACAAAAAACACCATTAAATATGCGTATAGGAAGTGGTATATTTGTTTGGATTTTATTAGCGGCAGGTCTGAAAATGTTTGTACTAGAACCAAATATGTCTACTACAAATGCGTTCATTAAGGGAGCAATATTTGGATTAATTACATATGGGGTTTTTAACGGTACTAATCATGCTATATTTGAAAACTACGATTTAAAAACAAGTATGTATGATACATTATGGGGTGGATTTGTATGCGGTACATCGGCCGTATTAGCTACCATGTTATAAAAAAATAATTTTATACTTCTGTATAACAAACATCACTTGTACATAGACCAGGAACCATTATTAGGAAATCCACCATTCCCATTCATACAATGTCCAATAGTGATCATATTTGTTAGATTTTGTCCAATATATTGTCCAGATACCATGTTTGTTGCGACGTATCCTTTACAAGTACCATTATCAATTTCTATTTCTAAGTAAGAATCCTTGTATTGTATACTTTTGATGGTAATCCACTTACCCGTGTCGACTACTCTATATTTTCCTACAAATCCGCACAATAAAGCATTGTCGAACTTAAACTTGGTAGGGATGTTGTTAATATGTCCTACCCATTCGCCGGTAATATCGGGATTGCAATCAGTCTTATTCATTTTATTTTTTATTGTGGTATAAAAAATAAATGGTTTCAATTTTCTTATCTATCATTTGTGGAATGGGCATCCTTCACGAGAACAGACTCCTGAAACCTTAATGTCATCATCTCGTAATTCTGCCTTAATAGTCATAACATCTTGATATTCTGCCTTGATTGTTTCTTCATTATTATTAATAATTGGTGACGTATTGATAATATGAAATCCTCGCATGGTATACTTGGTGCAACGCTCACCAGAAGTGTTAGAGTATCCGTCATGAGTTTTGGTGATAACAGCCTGTTCGTTATCGGCGTGGAAGTTCTTTCCATCGAAATAACATTTGCTGAATTCTAGATCGAATCCTCCAATGGCGTCAGTAGCATTTCGGCACTCAATAATATCGACTGAAACATGCTTAGAGTACATACCATTGTATATGATGAAATGCGTACCATACTTAGCATACTTAGTATTAGTGATCTTTTCTGGACGACTCATCCAACCTTCAACCAAATTTAATCTGCGCACAACCTCTGTAGGGTTGGAAGTAAAGATGTCAATGTCCGTTTGCCAGTTGTCACCAGTCATAATTTGTGTGATAAGACCTCCGGCCATGATAGTGTCCTTAACATCAAAGATAGACTTAAAGTGGTCGTAGTTAACTCCCATCTTCTTCATACGTGCGCGAAGAATAAGGTCGTTTTGGGGTTTCTTGATGTTCAATTTAAGAGACTTATTCTCTAGTTCGTTCTTCTTGGCAAGTTCCTTCAAAGACTTGTTTTCTGCGACGAGGTTTTGGATTTTCTCAATTAGGTCAGCCATGTTTGATAAGTGGTATAAATGGTAAACTATAATCAATTTTCAAAAATTGATTTTTTTCTCATAAAATATCAGAATTAGTTATAAACAAAAGTATAGAGACAAATGTTCACTCCTAGACAAAAATCCATTGCTAAATACTTTGTAACTAGTTATGTGGCGTACTTTATCTATGTATTCGTTGCAAGCTTAACAATTGTATGGCTGGGGCACAGAATATCTTTATTTAACTTAAACTTGATTAAACAAGGTCTGTTACCCCAACTATCACCAACAGATAGGGATACAGGTATTGTGGATGGATTTGCATACTTAGTATTTGAAATTATTTCGTTTGTAATATTATACATGATTACGTGGGTTTTTATACATGTTGCACGTATGGATTACCATTATCTTCGTATAAATCAGGAAACATCTATATTCACAACATACACAGCATATACCATTTACTGGTCAGTAGGTATCCTTGGTACCATATGGATATTATATCAACTAGTATGTTTTAATGTATACCTACTAAAAAGTGAAATACTTCCCCGAATACCACATCATTCTACTGATAGTACCCCACCACCTATTGAAATCGAAGGACTCGTTTATCTACTTATAGAGATATTATTATTTCTGGTGGGAAGTATTGTCATAGTGTGGGGTGTTTCATTTATTATAGCTGATGCTGAGCACATTAGAGATATCAATGCCAAATACGACATCTATGATATTGATGCTGTCTCCAAAAAGTGATTTTAAAGAGGATAGTATTTGCTATAAATTGATTTTTTATCCTCAAATAAGATCTACTTAAATCATGGAGTTGCAGCTTCTCCCTTGTGAAGTTTTAGTGCATATTCTCTTATGGTTGGTTAAAACCAGTGACACAAGAGCGGTGTTCAAATATTTAGGTGTTTGCGCACTATGGAGAAATATTCTCCTATCACCAACACTCTTTGAACAGATCATACCATATTTCGCGAACCCGATTTTGATAAAGCGAAGCAGGTTTCCTAACATCGTAAGAAGAAATCTTGCGGGTGCTAATCTTCAACGTGCAGATCTCCGAGGTGTTAATCTCAGGTATGGTCATATGAGTAATGTTAATCTAATGGGTGCGAATCTCCAATCTGGTCAACTTAGAAATGTTATTCTCAGAGATGCAAATCTATCATGGGCTAATATCTCACTTGCTGATCTCAGGTATGCGGATCTATCAGGTGCTAACTTAAAAAATTCAAATTTATCGCGTGTTGATTTATCATGTACTAACCTAGAAGGTGCTAACCTAGCAGGTGCTAATTTATATCGTGCTTATCTGCCAATCAACCTAGAAGGTGTTAACCTAGAACGTGCTAACCTAGAACGTGCTGACCTAAGACGTTCTAACCTAGTAGGTGCTAATCTTACAGGTGCTGATCTTACAGATGCTAATCTCAGAGATGCTAATCTCACAGATGCTAATCTCACAGATACTAATATCGGAGATGCTTATCTCACACGTGCTAATCTCAAAGGTGCTAATCTCACAGGTGCTAATGTCTGGTAAGCATATCTCACAGGTGGAAAAACATAAAGAAACCGTTAGCGGGTTAATCTTTTTTGCCATAAATTGATTTTTTTATCACCAGTTACACCTAATTAGTAGAGGATTCTTACTAAGATAAACGTGCTTTCCATTGTAGACACCACCAACACCAGCCCCGGTATCACGACACGTGATTGCGCCTTTAATGGATGTGAAAAAAGGTTTCAACCAATATGGAAGAGCGGTTGCCGATACTGTCCTGTGCATGTGAAACGATGTTTAGTTTCAACCTGTGATTGTCCTGTGTATTCAGATGTTATAGCTCGATGCGGTCTACATAAATATCCATGCAAAGCTTCTGAGTGCTCACACTTCACAATATTAAAAAATCGTTATTGTGACGATTGTGAATGCGGAAATTTAGATTTTGAGTTAAATATAAAACAAAATTGTTACAATAAACGGGTGTTGGATAGAAAGTATTGCAACAAGTGTAATGTGACGTATATGATGTTCATTTTCTTTCGAAACATGGGAATTCCTCCAGACATGCGCCGTATGATCATGCGTCTATCTGGACTATCCTGGGACACCGGGAAAACATAAAGAAACCGTTAGCGGGTTAATCTTTTTGCGGTTTTAACCAAAAAAGTCAACATATGTGCTCTATACACATACCACATCTATTAGGATTCTTATTATAAATCTTATTACATCGATTACATTTTTTGTTTTTCAGATGTTTGCAAAAAGTTCTGGAGCAAAATGCACACTTATGAACAATCTGTTTATTACGACATTTATATTTACACATATGGCAATGGAATAAGTGTAGCTTACAATTTGATGTATTCAAGAAGTTATACCAAAATATGTTCACATATTTTAGATTGTTCTTAGACTTTTTGCTTAAGAAACGAACTATGAGATTCGCCACATCGATATACGGATGATCCATTTGCTAGCCGCAAACTAGCTATCTCTTTGTTACCATGTATAAAATCAATTTGTCTAAAGACTTGGCCGACTGCTATTTATTAGATCCGTAGATATTCTTTTTTAAATATAGGTTTTTTAGGGACAGGTGCATACATTCTTAATTTAAATCGAAGATCATCCCAACTAATGTAGAAGTATGTATTAGGTATTTTATTTTGATATAATATATGTGTGTATTTCCAATAAATAGGAACGAACACTTTATATCCGCAATCCGTAATCGCTTTAATATGAACAGGAGAATCTTCTACAACGGCGATTGGGTTTATTTTGCATATAGTAGCGGCTTTATGTGTTTCAACATAGGTAATATCATCATATTGTATTCCAAATAAATTTAGATTATCTTCTCTTAGTAGGGCATGTTTTTCAGGAAATGCCGTAACAAGATGTATTCTATACCGACTACCTATATTTTTAATAATGCTTGCTACATTTTCTTCCATAAGTGGAAACATAGGTTTTTCTTGCAAAAATTCAAAAATAGCATCATTAATAATTTTTGCGGAATTCTCTGGATTATACATATCTATATATTCCATATTCCAAGAGGATGGATTCTCGGGACATACATGATTACGTTCATGCATATATCTTTTATTCCACCAAATCGCAAATGGTTTGCAGAAATTGAGAATTACTCCATCAACATCAAATACTATTGTTGGTTTTGACATGCGACTTTTTATTTTAAAAAGTAAGTCTATATTGGGAAATATAAAAAAAATAAAAGCCGGACATTGTCCTTTTCTTTATATGATAATGTGTAATTAATAACTATCATCATAATAATCAGAATAATAATAACTATCATAATCATCATAATAATAATAATCAAATAGACATTCACAATTCTCTTCAACCAGCCCACATTTCTTACAATATTCAAAATGGCATTGACTACATGGGTCATCTCCTGTACATTCAGCATGATCATCTATACGCTGTTCTTTCCAACCATGCGATTTTTTATGATTATGTGATCTTTTAACAGGCGCTGAATTTATAATAGATACTTCAGGATGAGTTGGACCAGTAAATGTAACTTGTGGAGGTACTTTCATTGGTTTGTTGGGGGATTTATGAGCATTTTCAAATATTGGCATTTTTATACTTCTTGGTTTTCTAAATGGCATTCTTCTTATATAAGAATCAACCGTGGGTAAATCATCCATATACACAAATGGTTTATAACCGTCGTATGTAACCCATTTAGCAAATAATCGACATGTGGCGCGAAACATCATTTTATCACTATGTGAAAATAAACGTTTAAATATCAAACGCCATATATCTTTAGGCATACTAAGCCAGACATTTTGAGCAAGTCTAAAACGAGCAATATGATTATTATTGAGGATTTGATTGAGATTGTCTTTATTTGGAAATGTGAACCCCCAACCAGACATATCTTCTTTTTATAGAAGTATTATCTGAGAGATAAAAAATCAATTTTTTACGGATATCAATCAGGTACTCCATTTTTGTAATAAGAGTGATAAGTGCCTTGAGGGTTTTCTTTTGATATTCCTGTGATCGTGGCAGGTCCATCATCTCTATGAAGTTCCCCATGTTTGTAATAAGCGTGATAAGTACCGTTAGGGTTTTCATTTGATATACCATAAATAATAGCGGGTCTGACTGTTCCATCCTGGGAACATCCTCTATGAAGTTTTTCATTCAGGTAATATTCGTGGTGTGTACTATTGGGATTTTCTTTAGAAATTAATTGAATCCAAGCGGGTCCATCATCTCTATGGATTTTGCCATTAACTTTCCAAAATTTATAAACCCCATTATTATTGAAGGTTGTGATAGTGGTTAAAGCTTTGATAAATTTAATATGATAGATAAGTCTATTAAGTTTATAGTTAAAGATCATGTATTTATTTTTGTTTTTAACCCAAATATAAAAGAGTATGTTCGGTCTATCGGATAGGATATTCATTTTTGTGAAAAAAACATAATCAAATTTTAATTATCTTACTCTTGATCTACTTCTATTATTTGGACAGATAGCAATCGGTTTAGGAGTATATAAAGGAACATGAGTTAGTAACATAGTTGGTGAAAGAATAGAGCATAAATGTACGAGTGAAAGCATTAATGTGATAGTTTTATTAGAAAGTCCTCCCTCAATAAAGTATATAATTGCATTAATACTTAATATAAATCCAACAATAGTACCTACAACAACTCCTAAACCACCTAACCATTCGGTTCTGTAGGTTAATTCGGGATAATCCTGAGTGCGTAAGTTGGCGTAATTCGTAATTTGAATACCTCGTATGTAAAAGGTCATTGCTAATAAAGACGCAATAGGCAATGTATATCGATGATCTATGTTATATAAAGTCCATGCATAAGCACCTATAGCAAAAAGAGTGAGGTAAAAGATAGCTAGAGAAAAGTATAAATTATTCATATCTATTATTTCTTTAAAGACTACAAGTGAATTCAATTTTAAAGAGTGAATATTATATATATACCTCTTTTTTCTTGAAAAAATTCAAAATTATATTGTTCTGCTATGGTTTTCGAATTAATAATGTTCTATCGGCTGTGAAACCTGTACCACTTTGAGAATATCCCATTATATGCCAAACTATACGCTCTTTATCTTTGAAACTTAGTGGATTGGAATGGTTTATATCTAGGTGAATATCAGAAGTAGTCGCAAGTGAACAAACTGAATATCGTATTTTACGTTCCACCAAGTCATCCAACTCACGAGAAATGGTTTCAGAGAGTTTCATTGTTATAATAGTTCCTGCGAAATAAGAAGTACTAATAGTATCACTAGATTTATTATCATGGAAATACTTCATATAGTCAATCCAAAAAGCATCATAAATCTGTCCTTGAGCCCATATATGCGGATCCTCAGGCTTCTTAAATGCTGCATCAACTTGATCCGCTATTATGCGCAGAATTCGAGCATCATCAGCAGTTATCGTACGTTTGCTGAGTTTATTAATACCCTTTGCAACACGTTCTAGAAGATCGCCTTTAGAATGTAACATATTTAGTGGTCTTTTTAATACTACAAGTGAATTCAATTTTAAAGAATTATATTCTATAAGAATATACATCATTTTTCCAGAATAAAATACAAAATGGACATATTTAATGATGTTGTTCCTGAGGGTGAATGGTTCACTGCAGATGGTCACAAAATTGTTTTAAATAACGATCCTATTAATATACGAATCATTGAAATTAATGCTGTTAATGGGGTATTTATGCTTGACCTTACTAAAGGCCCGAGTATCAACGGCATGGTTATTTCTGCCCCAAATGGTGTAGATGGTGCAAAGGTTGAACTTGTTGGAAATGGGAATATTCTTTTAACTAAAAAACCCGTTGACGGAAAGGTTATCTTCTGGGAGTATTGGGAGTGGATCTGCAATTCGGCATGTGATGCTAAGGTTTATATCACTGGTGTTGACGCCGAGACTTTAACAGTTACACTCAATATTAAGCAGGTTCCTACTAAACTCGTTCCAATTTACATACCTGAACAATCTTTTGTGCCTGAAGCACTTAAAAATTCTGCATATAATAATGTTCTTATGTTTATCGACGGCGTTGTACATAAAAAATACCTGAGCTGATTTCTCTAGTAGAAGAGTATAATAAAAAAGTATAAATCTATAAAGGGTCATATATAATGTTTGGAACAGATGAATATATGACTTTAAGTCCGTGGATAATTTTAGGGATTATATTGGTATGTATAGTTATAATAGGTTCAATATATAGTGAAAAAATAAAGGAACGGTTGTTCAGCAATCAGGTATTCCAAACAAGATATAATAGGTATTAAATAAAAATTTTGATTCTTTATTTAGTTAAATAACAAGTGCTACTAGAGAAAATTCAAAGCTAGGCAATGGAAAGATTGAGTTCGGATAAAAAACCACAAAGAACCTTATCTCTATCTAGATTTTCGTTAAAACTAAGTCCAAGAAATTATCCATTATCTCCGAGGCATTCACCTAAAAATTCTCCGAAACACTCGCCGACATCGTCTGATTTACGTACTCCAAGATCCCCAGTATCTCCGAAACAAGTACAAAAGATAAAACTAATAAGTAAAGGAGGAATGGGAGTCGAAGTGTGGAAAGTAAAACTAGATGGATGGGTATGTTGTGCGAAGATCATAGACATAACATACAGTCGTGAATCAGAAGTAATATGTTTTCAGAAAGAGATAGAGATATTAAAGACATTACCGTCCCAAAATAAGCATATTATACAGTATTTAGGTTTTCAAAATACGGGACGACAAATAGAGATATTTACAGCATTATATGATGGTAGTTTACAAGAGCAGATAAAAGATAGAAATCTCCATGATATACCGTTCACGATAAAAGAAATAGTAGATATTGCGCATCAAATAATAAGCGCTCTAGTCGTGTTACATATACGTAAATTAATACATAGAGATATAAAGAGTGCAAATATATTATATGAAGAAATATGTGAAGAACAAACTACCACCAATTATATACTCGGTGATTTTGGAGAGTCAAAGATCATATCTAAACCTACTAAAACAGTTACCGGAACGAATAGGTGGATGGCGCCGGAAATTATATTTACTGAAACTGGGTACTCTTTTGAAGCGGATATGTGGTCATTTGGTATGCTTCTGTACGAATTGATGTCGTTAGAAATACCATATTATGAAATAACTCATGGATTTGGTGCCGAAAAAAGAATAATGGAAGGAAAATTACCATCATTGACTCTGAAACAAAAAGACGATTATGCTAGTTTAATTGATATTTGGGAGGCCTGTCTCATTTCTGATCCAAAAAAACGTTTAACAGCACCTGGATGCCTATTTCGATTGCAAAAATTACTATGATTAATTTTTTTATAGTTTTATAAAAAATTGTAAAAAATTGATTTTGTTGGCCAATATTAATAGGTATGGCACGCCTTATGACACAACACGAATATATGTGTATATCAAACGTCATGGGTAATTTAGCTAGAAGTGCTTGTGATGCTGGGTGTAATACATGTGAAGAGGCTTTTGATTATATATATGGTCTATGTGAAAACTATAAACATGATTTTTATTTATATAAAGTATTTCCAAGGTTTTTCATGATTGAATGTATCAAACGAAAAGTATATCTTAAAAAAGAATAAAAACTTTTTTTAGATGTACTCAAACATACTATCAGTAACCACGAAACCTTGACCCTTGTACTTGATGTAGTAACAAGTCTCACCAGCGTAATCACCCATATTATCGTTATTTGCAAATTCCATCATGAGTCTGAAACATGCTGGGTTGGAAAACCCACGCTCGTCCATGAAGGGATCTTTAATTCCCATCACTTCGTCGGTAGTCCCCTCAACTAAGAATATGTCATCCTCCTTTATTAATGAAATCGGCAAACATCGCTCAGTAGCCTTAGCATACTTACTTTTTGTATCAACAGAATTCATTTTGTGACTTATTAGAATGTTGATATAATATTCAATTTTTGACATAAATTGAATATTAGAACCATTAAAAACTATAAGAGATGTGTAGGTATACTTATGTGCGTAGACAGGCCTTAGGGCATACGGATTCAATCATAGATATTGTTGTCTTACTAGGTGGTCTAGAAGTGGCTTATATGGTTGTTAAAGATGGTAAGTTTCAGACTGGAATACTAAATCTTAGTACGCATGTAGGGTACCCAGAGCTTGACAGAAATAGTAGACGCGAGTTTGAAAAAGAGATTAGATTGGATTGTGATATAATAATTGCCGGGTGTAGATCCATGTGATTTCTAAAAATTAATTTTTTATATTAAATATACACCACTTTTATATATAGAGTATAGACTACTTAAAACAATAAGTCAATGGATAACATTGATTGTGATGATTGTAATGATTATAAGCCAAAAGTATTTTCAAAACCCCTCCAACCTGTCGAAAAAGAACCACAAGATTTAATATACTT
>Ga0136588_1000511_pt1 | contig 14115 bp, 13 predicted proteins | sample AntRauMFilla1564_FD_104782 | JGI IMG/M metagenome (GOLD analysis project Ga0136588, IMG submission 104782) | Saline lake microbial communities from Rauer Islands, Antarctica - Metagenome Filla 1 #564 | ecosystem: Environmental > Aquatic > Non-marine Saline and Alkaline > Saline | place... | reverse complement strand
GGTATATTTAAATTAACTGTGAATGAACCCTTTTTTATTTTTCCGTTTGTAATTTGTAATGGACTTGGTTTATAAACGCTTCCATAAAATTGAAATAATGACGGATTTTCTTTTGCTGTTGTTAATAATACATATTGATCATATAATCTAAAATTCCAATTTATCATCTGATCAGCGATCAAAGGACCACCATCAGAAATATAAAATCTTGTAGTTGCTCCATTTTTATTAAAGTTATCAGCAGAACACCAAGTTCTACCATCAATATCATAATGAATAATTTCATTTTTGGCACCAGATACAATTTTAGAATCAACGTAAGATTTATTGGCTACGTCATTTGATGATGTTGGTGTTAGAACATTTGTAATTTTACTATTATCCATATTCAATCCATTTGTTATTTTTACATTAGGACCATCAATATCGAGCCAATTAAATGATGTATCACCAACAATTCCACCAGGAATATTACTTATAATTACTCTACCATTTTCTGTTTTTGACCCAAATTGTAAATATCTGTTATTAGAGCCTGTTGTCATACGCAGAGGAAATGTTGACGGATTATTATCAATTAAAAATGTGCCATTAATTCCACCATATCCTGAATTTGTAAATGTAATTTTTCCGTTAATTTCACCACCATTATTTTTTAAATATGATCCGTCGGCTGTTTGTTTATTCAAAGCATCAGTTGGTTCTGTAGCATCACCTAATAACGTTATCTTATTATTACCGAGAGAAGTTTGAGATGATAAAAATATTTTACCAGGTTGTGAATTTACAGATTTAGTTAATGTTATTAAAGCATCATTATTATTAGTGAAAAATTCTAAATCATTATTTGTTTGTGTTCCAAATCTACAAACTCTATTTGCATTAATATATGTTCCAAATGTATCATTTACTTGATTTTTATGCTGTAACCCCCAACCAACATTTTTTGTAGAAATAAATGAATTAGTATTTGAAACATCTCCAGTTAAATTACCTCCTGATAATTTTAAGAAAGCACCACTAATATCGCTACTATGGTCATCAACATATTTTTTTGTTGCTACATCAGCATCATTTATTGGTGCTGCTACATTTTGTAATTTATTATTATAGAAATTTATTGTATCGTTAGTTCCAAGTTGGATCATTGGTCCATTTTGAATATTTCCAGTGTATAAATTCAGAGGGTTGTTTGATTGCGTTCCAAGCCAGCCACAACTTATATTATTATTATCGTTACCTATATAAGTACGTAAATCAGTTCCTCCTCCAATTTGGACAAGACCAAATCCACCTTGAGGCAAATTATTTAATAACATTATTTGTTCATTAAATTGAACTCCTGATCTCCCATTTAGATTCACTACTGTATTTTTTGATGGATCTACCACATTATTTAATGTTATTTTATTGCTATCTAAAGAGATTGTGTAATTATCTTCTCCTGAGTTCAAAAAAACACTTGAAGACTGTTCAGGATTCACATCATTCTTTAAATTCAATTTGTTATTTGATGATGAATATTCTAAAGTGTATTGGTCACCTTTTCCATTATGCCCTATTCTCGCATCAATATCTAATATGTTAAGGGCTCCATCATAAGGTAAATTAAACCACGAATTAGACATATGTATAATATTAATATATATTAATTAATGAGGTTTTTAATAAATAAAATCAATTACCATTCTATAATCACTATCTAGATTAATTGGTTGTCCTATAGAATTTAATAATTTAATATTAATATTGGAAATTGAAGATGACGGATGCAACGGATACTCGGGAACATGATTACCTCTGTATGAAAATACATCTCCTAAAGACACATTATTAAATGTTATAATTTCAGCAATACGTGGATCATTTGCTGGATTGTTATTCAATGTATTTATCACTGCACTCTCGTTTAAAATACCGTCTATTTGAATATATAGCTCATTGATTGGGATAACACTTGGTGGTGAAGGTGATTTTAATGAAGCTGTAAAATCATAAATACCATTTATCCAACCCAATTTAAACCAAAAATTATTATTATTTGAATCTATTTTTACACTAGTTGCTTGAGTTGTATTTGCTGTAAAACTTGATTTATAAGTCTTTGTATCAAATGTCAATACAGGTAATAAATCAATATTATATTGTCCTGATGCATCTACAAATAGAGAGATTAAAATATTATTGATGTCTTCGAATAAATCCTTTTGAGTATGGTAGTAATTTTCTGTTAAAGAAGATAAAGAAATACTATAATCAAATTCGAGAGAATCTGTTCTCACTGAAAAATTCAATAATGCTTGGTTTGGTTGTATTAATTTTGCTAAATAAATAGTGCTGAACGAAGTTATACGTGCTCCTACCGCTGATTGAATAGGCATTTGAATATTGTAAGTTACATTATTTATTTGTTCTGATGCATTTCTAAACTTAGAATTTAATATTACTTGTTGTGGTTGATGTGGAGAATTCATATATATTTATTGAATATAATAAATATATAGATTTATAGTTTATTGAAGGGGATATATCCCCCCAGCCCCCTTTTTCCTTTTGCAATATTTAAAGTTGGTATTAGAAATGAACTTAGTTTAAAAAGGGGCTGGGGGAAAAGTTCCCCCTTTATAGGTTATTAATTAATTAATTACTTGAAGGAAATCAGCAGAGAGAACCAGTTGTTTAGTCATTTTATAGAATACAAGACACGTCCTATCACTACCCGCAGGTAATTGATTCAAACCAGTAATCTCGATAAAAATTCTACCACCTGTTAGGCTCACATTCATTGAAGAAATTGAACCATAATTTAATACACGGGATAAATTACATGCTAAAACAGTTTGACTTAAATCAGCATAATTAGCGGATACATTTATATCTGCACAATCTTTCAATCCACTAATGAAACCAGTTGCGGAAATGACGGGTGAACCTTCTAAATATTTTTGGTTTTCATTTTTTACTGCTTTTTCTAATTCATTGTAAGCAACAGCAATAGAATTTATTGGTTCTGAAAAAACGTTGCGACTATCAATATATACTTGATATTTTACTCCACTCATATTCAATTGTCGATATAAATTACTTGTTACGGCTGGAAACAAAGAAGAAGAATTAACTGCATTTTCTGTTAAGAAAACAAAAATTGAATCTAAGTTAGTTGCGTTCAAGTTTGTCTTGAGGTTAATATTTGTTGATGATCCTAATTCTGATTGCTGACTGATGAAAACGCTTGGATATGTGAATGTCACTGAAGACTCCATCACCATACGTCTAAAACTTTCATCAACACTCGAATCAAAAGTCAAATGGTCGGCTGAAATATATACGTTATCTAATTGGTAAGGTGTTGCAGGATATGGTGTTCCTCCGGCTGAACAAAAGCAATCACTCATAGAATTTAATGTCATTCGAAGCAACATAGGTACCGCCATTATTGGCAAATAGCTGCGATCGAGGTTAAAAAAGTTGCAAATTTCTTTTAACGGAATTGCTAAATCAAAAATACTATCACCTGGACCTGATCCTGTTCGATCATTTAGAAAAACCCCTGTTAAAGCACCTTTACTTTTCGAAATTGATGGATACATACCACTTGTTAATTGGCCTGATGTTCTATTACGATCATTTGATTCATATGCATGTGAACGAAAAGCATTCCAACTGTGAAGGTTTCCACTGTCTAAAGATGGTTCTAAGCTCTGTCCCTTGCATTGTATAGTATAACCAGAAATTAAAGAACGCCATCCCGCTTTTGGAAATAAGTTTATAAATACACCAGAGCCTGAAGCATCTTCAACACGGGCGACAGTTAATTTAGCATGTAAAATAGCAGTATCACAGTCTAACCACTCGCTTGACGACGCGATATTAAAATCCAAAACAGCTCCAGGCCCGAGAGCATTTCCACTTCCATTAGGCCGAATTGTGCGCATGACTCTACTCACAACAACATCGTGAGACCGTAAACTACTTTGTAGTTGAGCCGGAACTTCTTGCGGCAAACCCTTAGATATATAACCCGTGCTTATCATTATTATGATATACTCCAATATTTTTATTTTTTATTTTTTATTTTATTCTCTCTTTTAATCTTCTAAATAGTTGTTCTTTATTTTGAATAATTTTTCAAAATTCCTATAATATCGTTTTGTATATGATTTTTTTAAATTCATAAATATGAAATCGTAATCGAAATAATTATTAATTCTTAAATCCTTTGCTAATGAAAGGAAAAAATCATCGGGACACTCTTCAGCTTCATCCTGTAGTTCCTTTTTATTTTGCCGGTTCGTAAAATATACATTTGAACAGGCATTCACTCTTATCGCTGATTGCACTAGTTTATATTTCTGTGATGTCAATATTACACTGACGAATTGATGTCGCGCCTTGATGTAAATATTAATCATCTCATTTTGTCGCTTTTGATTGATTGTTGTGATCAAATCGTCTACGAGCAATAGGATTGGACGTGCTAATTTCTCTTTCTTTTTTTGTTTTTGAAATGCTAAAATCTGTAATATAAAATTTTCATCATAATGGTCGACAATATTATCAGGATTATCTTTCATCACTATTTTTAATTGTTTATATGAATCATCACTCTCGTAAGTGGGTGACATAATGAATATTTGCTCTGGTTTAAATACTTTTGAATATCCATATTTTGGGTTTGTTAATAAATCATTTATCATATAACTTTTTCCACTGTGACTTGGTGCGTAAACATTTAGCCTAAATGCTGGATCTGCATTAGGCATATGTTTTGGTATGTATTTATCAATCTTTTTTTTCCACTTTGGGTCCATATTTAATATAGATTAAATATAGATTATAAAACAAGATTTTTATATTGTTAAATAAGTATATAATAAATACCGTAATTCATCGGCTGATTTGTTTTGATAGTTTGGTATTCCAATCTTTTTAGCACTCTTCATTAAATTTTTTTTATCTTTTGACTTAATTAAATTAAAACCCTCTATATTATGTAATGTTCTTTTTACCTCATCTTGTGAAAATCCTATTATATTACCTATTTTTTTTTCTTCTAATTCTTGCACATTTGCACTTCTTCTTTTATACGCAATAAGCTTTGACTTATCTTGAAGATTAAATAAATTATGAAATTTTCCAAAAGTCGAATTAGAATGTTTAATTTTGTTTTCTAAACCAAATGTTACATTCCAACTCAAGAATGTTTTTAATGTATGATAATTCTCAATTCTATCTGCAAAGCCTCTGTATTTTGGACCAAGTTTATTTAATACAACCTCATTAGTACTTTCTCTATAAACTACACCGTTAGAAATCGGATCTCCCCGAATTTTATAATGAAGGAGATTTTTTTGCCCTGGAGATGGTCGCCATCCTACCATATTCAACGGACTCCGACCCATATTGAAAGCGATGACGCCATTTATTTTATCTGGAAAACGGTCTAATAATATGGAGGCCCTAGATCCACCTAATGAATGGCCATAAACATTAAACGTTTCATCAGAATACTTATTCATTAAATCTAAAAATTGAGCCTCAACATCGCCTAATATCGCTGACTTATTATTACCTCTAAATAAAATGAATCCATCACTATATAAATCACTTGCATTACTGGTTCCTTTAATTCCTATATGATTTATATTCATATAATCTTTGTAATATACAATGTCTTTTGTTTCATATATTAAATCGAACATTCTTTTTTTTCCTATAAAGGGACTGCGTTTTCCTATATCTTTATATGATTCTTCCAACAACAATAGAGGTAAAAAATAATGCGAAAATGCTGAATTATGATCGTTATATGCTCTACCAATAGCATCAACTTCACCTTTTTTAAATGACTCGTGATTTAATAATGAATATTCTCCATGGTGTTGATGTTGGTTTCTTAAATTCTCTCCAGTTGAATCTAAATTTTCATCATTACTTGGTGTGTTTGGAAAATAACCACTCGCTTGGAGCGAGTATAGATTCATTGGATCTATTGCTGCGTTATTTCTTTTTTCTTGTGCAATTTGTACTTTATAATAATTAATCTCTCGATCTAAATAATCCATAGTGTTATTATATATTACATTATATTTATATATGCATCTTTTTATTTTATTCTGAAACATTAAAGTGAACATTGCTTATTATTTATGCCTTAGTCCCTTTTCTTTTTTGTGGAGTTACTGGTCTTAGTTTCTTTTTATATGAAAATCGGTCACCTTGGGAACGTGTTAATTTCTCTTTTTCTGGATCAAAACTCGCCACTGGTAGCTCTACTGCTCCTTGTTTTTTTAATTTTTCAATGTTTGCTTGCTGTCTTGCTTCTTCCAACCATTCATCGGTTTCTTTAAAAGGGTTTGCTTGAGGTTTTCTTAAGTTCGATTTTGAAAATGAAACTGTAGAAAACGCATCATCTAAGCTTTCAGGTATTATTGTAGATGCTATAGTTCCAGGAGCTTCAGATGGTGTAAGAATAGTTGAATCTGCAGAAGCTACTGTTTTAGGTGCTTTTTTTCCTTGACTATCAAACGTGTTTGACCTCATTTTCGTTCCTCCTATTGATTTTTGTGTCACTAATTTAGGTGTTTGTTGTTGAATTGTGCTTCCAGCAGTGTTTACTTTGCGTGATATTACGACTTTAGGCGTATATTTATATTCTTTTCCACTTTGTGCTTTCCACTTTTCAACTGCTAACAATTTTGCTCTCTTGGTGTTTAAATCTGTGTTGTGAATATACCCAAATTGATTACTATACGGGTCTATTTTAAAAGCTGGTTGCAGTTTCCCTGTTGCTTCCATTTCATTCTGTTTTACCTTATAAAAAAGCGACATTAAATCTCTCAATTCTTCATTCTTTTCAGCATTGGTTTTAGGTTTCAAAGGCTGTGCAATTGGTATTTGATTATTAATTTTTGGTGCTTGAACTTTATAACCATGTATTGCTTTATATATCATATTTTTTTCTGGGTTCATAACATTACCATAATTAACAGCATTCTGTTGTGGAGTGAATGCTAATACATTTCCGTATGATTTCATTATATATATTTGTAGATATTATAATATTTTACTTTTATTATTTACCAAATTCTATCAAAGTCTAAATTAAATCTATTGGATTTTTCGTTTCCATATTTAGTATTGTGTTGGGGTTCTTCTTGTTCTTGTTTTTTCTCTTTAGGTTTTGCTTTCGGTTTTGCTCTTGGTTTAGGTTTTGCTTTTACTTTTTTAACTACTACTACCTCCTCCTCTTCAGATTCTTCTATATTGCTCTCTTCTGCTTCGTCCTCTTCTTCCACTTCTTCAACAACCACTTTCTTTTTAGATGCTTTTTTTACAACCTTTTTCGCCTTAGGTTTTACTGCTTTTTTCACAGCCTTAGCCTTTGGTTTTGGTTTTTCTTCAATTACTTTTTCTTCTTCTACTTCTTCTTTTAATTCAACTGGTGCTTGGCTTTCTTCCTCTTCCTCTTGTTCAATATCATATTCTTCATCAGATACAATATCATCAGTAGATAGTTTTACATTCTCTGTTTCTATTTGTACGTTCTTTTTTTGTCGTGGCATTATATTATATATATATATAAATAAATTATAAATTAGTTTCAACTATTAAACTAAAAATATCTTGTTATATATATAATGGATTTAGCAAAAAAAGAGTTAATCAATATTGATGAGGTTGATGAGGAGATTGGAGAGAACGAAACTCCTAAAATTGAAATCAATAATGAAAAGATAAAATCGTGGCGTGAATCATTGTTCGATAAATTCGGAAAAGATAATCCTGATTTACAGAAAATAGGTGTCTTATGGAGTGACGTGGACCAAGAGAAAAGAAACTCGAAATCAGTGGATGAGTTATTTGGTAGTGTTCAAAAAAATAATAATCAATCGGTGTCGGATGAAAATGTCAAGGTTGATACTGAGCATGAACCTGATGAACCATAAAACACATCATTAACCTCTATCATACCACACATATTCAATGGTATTTCCTCCGAGGGCAATAAAAACATATTAATATAGCATATTATCTCTTCCTTGGTTAAATGTTTTACTGAAACCCTAAACGACACGTGATTTTTCAGTCTCAATCTAAATATTGCATTACCGTTCTCAATTTTAATATTATCAAATCTCTGTTTATAAAATGTTTGTATTAAACGACTCATTAACTCATCTCGTTCCTCTCCTTTATACAGTTCAATTTTAAATCTGTTATTTATCTCATCGTATCTATTTTTTAAATATCTTATTGCTGTCATTCTTATATATATATACATATAAGTATTTTAATAACAAAACTCATTAAAATACTTTAATTCTTTATTTTCCTAAATGGCTGATGTAAGTTTAATTCAGCTTTTTCTACTTTTTATATTCAATCTTTTTACTTTCTTATTCAGCCCGCTGTTTTTTTTCTTATAATTTCATTTTCTAAAAGTGCAAACACAATATCTGGGTTAAACCTTGATTTATTACGTACTATGAACTGATATAGTTTACTATTTGTTTGAAATTCCTCACATTGCTCATCGGTTGTTAAAGAATACTTCTTTTTATAGTAGTTTATTATTCGTCGTTGTTTTAAATGTTCAGTATTATTCTTAAAATATTCTGAATTGTATTTTACTTTATCAAATTTAGTGGTTTCAGTTATTGTTGACATTATACTTTTAGATATATGTATTAGTGAATTACCTTTAAGTTGTTTTATTGAATATATATTAATTTAAATATATATATTTTGGAGACTTTGGAGACTTTGGAGACCTATATTTTAAAAGTATCCATAAGAACCAATTTGAAATAGTTTTGAAAAACAGGTCTCCAAAGTCTCCAAAGTCTCCAAATATTCCCAAAAACCAATATTCAATATTATATATTAATTAATATTTATTATGCTTCATCTTCATCAGGTTCTTGTATTAATTCAGGATCATCATTCATTGAAGTATTATTAAATGCACCTTCATGTGTTTTCCCATTGTGTTTGTATTTAAGGTTCTTATTATATCCATATCCCATATTTTTCATTTTAGTTAGCACAGTTCGCCAGCCATATTTCATTCCATTTTGATGTATAGCATCCATTAATCTCAATTTACCAACTCGTTCATCTGTTTCAATTTTTTCAGTTGTTCTTTCAATTCTTGATTTAATAAATGAACCCAGTTGGTCATATTCTTCCACCATATCTTTAAATGCATTTTTAATTTTTTCACTGGTTTTTATATTTTTGGTTTTCAAATATTCTATAACATACGGAATAAGCATAACAATATAAGCACTGCAATACTCATTTTTATTATTCTCCATTTTAAAGTTATCAATAAGTGTATTATCATTTTTAAAAATCCTTGTTTCAAAATCATCTTCAACATTATCTTTAAAGACACTTTCAAAATCTAATTTTCTACCACGACGAAGAACACCATTATCATTATCAATATTAGGGTCTGCATTGCCTGTTATTTTAAGTTTTGCTTGATGAGAACGATTTACACTGGTTCCATACATAATCTCAATATTAAGTTCTTTACCATCTACGAAATCCTTGAACACACTCGTGTCGATTTTTTGACATTTCAATTCTTCCATAATAGCCATTCGAATTGGTTTTTCAACTAATTTAATAAATTGTTTATGTGTTTTGGTGTAGTTTTCATTGAAACATTTATTATCCATTTTATGTGTGTAAAAAGGCATACACAAAGAATGAATCTCAAGATGAGCCGATTTACCATTTGATGCTTTGTATCCAATGCAAAATTCGCAGATTTGTTGCTCAGTAAATCCAGTTAAACAATACGACAAATAAGATAGGAAGAAATCTCGTTGTGATTGTTCGGTTTGGATTTTTTCATATACTTGGGACACTTCTTGTAATGCTTTGGGGCTTGGGATAACAAAATCGTAGTTGTTAAAGCCAGACACGAAATCTGTTTTAACTCTTGGACGGAAAGCATCCATAATTTTATCAACACTCTCAATTTTATCAACACTCTCAATTTTATCAAGTTGCAAAACACCATTTTTAAAATGAATATTGGCTTTTTGGTCCTCTGTTAAATTCAAATACTCATTTGTAGCATTTATTTTATATTTATCCAGAATATCCTTGTATGTTTTTTCGCGAAAGGGTCGTTCCAACAAACTCAATATTGATTTTAATAATGAGGTATATGGGTTTTGCTCATTTGCTTTTTGTTGTGAGTCAGTCCATCGTTGAATTTTGTCATACACAATACTATGCAATCTTAAATATACATCACTGCTTAAACGGTTGTGAATAACAGACTCGCTTATTTCATTGTTCCATATGTCACCTGTCCAATAATAAAGTTGATTCATATTCCACTTAAAATCTTCCTTGTATAATACATAGAATACATTGGCAACAGTAGCATTTGTAATATTATTTACCAAATCTACCAAGTCATCATTGCTCACTTCTGGAGTTTCAGATACTATAGATGGTGATGGTGATGGTGATGTGATTGAAACTGATGTTAAAGGTGATGGTGTAATTGAAGCAGATTGTATGTTTTGTGATTTTTTAATCATTTTTTCTAAACCTTCTTTTTTAATTTTTGCATTATCCACATTACAAATTGTGTTGAATTTTATAGGATTAGATTCTTTCGCATATCCGTATATAGTTCCAATACTCATTCCTTTTCTATTCTCTTCGTAGTCATCCCATATTTTTTCTACTTCATCAAATAGATATTCACCATTTAATTTCGTCGCCTGTTTTTTTCCACGAGAAGAAATATAACAAGCAAGGTTAAAATTATCTTCTGGTGATTGCTCTTCGTTTGAGCGACAACTCCATATAATACGAGTCCAGGTATCATAGCTATCAATAATATCTATATCAATTAAATCAGCAATATCATATATTTTTTTATCTTTTCTTAAATATTTGTTGTTTGAAATTATAGTAGGTTCGTTTTTTATTTCTTTAAACTTTTTACAAATTTTCTTTGGTTTTTTGCTAATAGTGTTTTTTTTAATAGTGTTATATTCACCTTCATATAAATTAATCATATTTTCTATGTATATTTTACTTTCGTTATTTTGTGTATGGAATGGTTCATTATTATTAAATAATTTACGAGCCCTTAAAACACCTGAGCGTTTACAGATGGATTGAGAAGGTGGTAGCACAAAATAAGTTTGTAAAAGTATTTCCACACAATCGACTGTAAATTTGTCTTGTTTTAGTTTTGAGATTTTATCAATTAGGTTTTGGTCTATAATTCTGACCAAGCAACCGTAATTTCCTTCTGTTCCAGACGACCAAACGCCATCTGTTGTAATTTCGATGAATTTATTAAACAAAGCCTCAGCCTTATTATTTTTTACGTAACCATCCCCTGATTTACCATATATATCAAAATCAAGACCGATTAGGAAATCTCCGTTTGGTTGTAGTCCGCATTTAACTCCGTATCCGATACCATCAGCAGTATTAATATTTAAATGCTTAAGAAGATCCCGTGTATATTGTTTACCTGTTTTCCCAGGCCAACCTGTGATCCCATATTTTTGGTATCCATCTATAGGTGTTTTTGTTATTGGTGATGAATTTAGGAAGTAATATTTATTATAGTAATTATCAAAGAATGAACTGACAGCAGTTGTTGTTGTTGTCATTGTAGTACTCATTATATTATAATATACTATATTGGGATGTCTTTAAGTCCTTTTCAACTCAAATATATATATTGGGGGAATAATCCCCCCAGCCCCCTTTTTCTTAAATAAAGTCTTGGTAGAAAAGGGGGTTGGGGGGATTGTTCCCCCTTACTTCAATTTTTTTTCATTTTTTTTAATGCTTCATCAACTTCATCTTGGAAGCCTTCAGCCCGTAAACTACTTATCTTTTTCCACGTGGCTTCAGCTATAGGATAGCCTTTCCATTTCGTGAGCAAATATGCAGTCCCTTTGACTCTTTTAAATTTTAAGAATTTATCAACCTCATATACAACTTTTAATTTATTTTCGTTTTCAACTTTTCCACCCTTGATCACTTGTAATTCTGCTCGCTTCAAAAAGCCTTTGATCACATTATCAAATTTCTCTCCATTCTCGTCTGTGTCCTTCATTGAAACAACCTTATATAATATAGGGTTGCTTGGGTTTTTCTTTGGTCTGAGGATTTTGCTAATCTTAAATAATTCCTCTGTCCATTTTATAGCTGACTCTATGATTTTATCTTTTTCGATTTGCAGTCTCACAATATCACCAAGTTTTATATCGTCTCTGTGCTGTGCATTATCAAGTTTTAATAAATCTATCTGGATTAAATTCAGAGGAGCATTGCTTGAAAATGAAGTGTGTTCTTTTACAGGTTGTCTTTTTTTTGTGAGTTGGTGAATCGCTTGTTTGTTTAAAAATTCCTCAACCTCTGACCTTGGTATTTTATTAAATATTTGGTCTGTCTTAATAACGTTTTTTAAGAATGAAACCATACTCCCATCTTCAATCTTTCTTTTAAAATCGTCATTTATAAATCGATGAATATAGTCTCTTGATTTTTTATATCCTTGGTCGTAATAATAATAGTGCATCACCTGCTCATATGCTTTTAATAATTCAGGAGTGTTTTTAGATTTACGTGTTCTCTTAATAGTTCCATTTTTAATACCTTCCTTTCTCTCCATCTCAATTCGTTTTTTCTCCTGTAACTCTTCCCATTTCTCAAATGCATCAGTATAAATATAAACACCAATAGGGCTTTTTCCTGTTACATTTTTATATTGAACACTCCAAGAAGCTCTGTTTTTAGAATTAAATAAAGTAAAATATTCATCATCACAGTTATTACTTCTCAGATAGCCACCAATTCTTACTTTTTTCTCAATCGTAATATAACATATTCTCATCCCTGCTTTTAAATCGCACAACTCACCTTCATATTTCTCAACACCGTTTTCCTTCCATTCTTCAATAGTTGATTTAAGTTTTTTACCACCTAAGTCGTCTTGTTTCGTATTTCCTTTTGGGTATGTAAAATTGATTTTATATTTATCATTCACAAATGTTTTTTCACCATCAACGACTGTAGTTGTCATAATATGTATGTATTTATATAATACATATATATTTTTTTCTAAACTTATTAATTTGGCGTAATTATATTTGAAAAATTAAATGGAGAGAAATTAAATTCACCAATAAATTCCTGCAAATTATTTAATTTATTATTGCACGAACATCCAAACAAAATATTACCATCACATGTAAAAATAAGTTGCAAACATTCATAAACATCAATATCATGTTTACCATTAATACTTTTATTTAATAAATCCCAATTAGCATTTCCACGAGAATGTAATTTCCATTTATACACTCCTTCTTTTTCTTTCACAGTAAAAACAATAGATTGTTCGCGTTGTTCTGTATATGTTTTTGCAAAATAATCAATACTTTGAATAATATCATCAAGCCGAGTGTAATCATTCGAATAATACCAATTCATATTATATATTATATTATATTATATCTTTAAGTTCTTTTTCACTCAAAAGGGATATATTCGAAACATCCTGTTCTTTTAAGAATTTATAATGTATTTTACTTTCTAAATGTCTGTTATAACCGCGTTTTAATATTACTCTTTTACAACTGCATACAATTTTAATAGCCTTTTCAAGTTTAAGTCTTTCATAATGTTCTTCCTTATATTTTTTGGTTTTGGCTTTGATTTTTTCTGGATTACAGAGAGCATATTCTTTTTGATATTCTTTCCTTTTTTCTTTATTTCTTTGATAATATGTCATTGATTTATTTGTGTTTTTGTTTTTATATTTAAATACAGTTTTAGGTGTTTTGGGTATTTTGGGTTTAATTCCTTGTTTTCTCATTTTATCATATTTACTTTTGATTTGAATATCACGAATTGTTTTATTTTTAATATCTAAAAGTCTTGTTGAATTAGATAACTCATTGTATGGTTTTGGATTAGGATTAAATTTAATTTCAGATTGCTCCCCATCACAAGAATCTCTTAAATGTATTTTAATATTACCGAACATGGTATAATCCATATTTCAATATATATAAGAGTGGATAAAAATAAATGAAGAATAACGCCCTTTTC
>Ga0136588_1000510_pt1 | contig 14143 bp, 15 predicted proteins | sample AntRauMFilla1564_FD_104782 | JGI IMG/M metagenome (GOLD analysis project Ga0136588, IMG submission 104782) | Saline lake microbial communities from Rauer Islands, Antarctica - Metagenome Filla 1 #564 | ecosystem: Environmental > Aquatic > Non-marine Saline and Alkaline > Saline | place... | reverse complement strand
GATGATGATGATGATGATGATGAATCAGAGGATGATGATGAATCAGAGGATGATGATGAATCAGAGGATCTAAGCGTTGAAGAAATTCGCGCAATGACCCGCCCTGAGTTAGAGGAGCTCATCGAGGAGTACCAGTTGGATATTGACCTAGCTGAGTACAAGAAAACAGAGAAAGGCTTGGCAAAACTGCGCGATGCAGTTGTTGAGGCAGCTGAGGAAGATGAATCGGATGATGATGAATCGGATGAAGAATCAGATGATGATGAAGAATCAGATGATGCTGAAGTAGAAGTGGACTACCCTTCTTTGCCTGTGATGAAAGAGCGCATTAGTGCCTTTGATGAAGCAAGTGAAGAAAAGCTTGAAGGTGGAAATATCAAAGCCAAATACGCCAAGTTAGCTGTTTTGATGACTGATGACGAAGGGGGTGTTGTTGAGTGGGGTAAGCCTTATGTACGTGATGGATTGGGGTACTGCTGCGGATTGGAGCTTGAAGAAACAGGCGAAGAGGATGTAGGCGAGTGCCAAGTTACAGGAGTGAAGTACACGTTCAATGATGAGGGTGAACTGGTGGCCTATATGCCTAAGAAAAAGGTGCGCAAACTGCGCAAGTAGTTAGCAAAATGCATCGCTAAAGTGTTGATTAAGAGCAGGGATAGCGATTATGCTGTCCCTGCTTTCTTTTTGAATATAGCACTAAATTGAACAACGATTATTAACAACAAGTATTAAAAAAAATGGCCTTAAAACGTACAAAAACCAGTATCAAACAGGCAGCTGTAAGAAAGCTGCAACCATCATATACAACAAAAGGGGCGGTAGAGAAGCTACAGAAGATTACAACTTACCTGAATAAGCGTTTTGTGGGGCGCAGTGAAGTGATAAACGCAATGATTGTAAGCATTATAAATCGCAGCCACGTTATGCTGGAGGGGCCGCCGGGGGTAGCTAAAAGTATGTTAGTGAATGACTTTTTTGGGTTTATTATAGAGGGTAACTACTACCAGAAGATGATGATGAAGGGGACGCAGCCAGAGGAGTTGTTTGGGCCGCTGAACTTGCCACAGTATCGTGAGAACGGGGTGTGGGAGCATAATACTGAAGGATACCTAGTGGAGGCGCATTTTGCATTCATTGATGAGGTTTACCGTGCTAGTGATATGCTGCTACCTTCAACCTTGAATATATTAAATGAGCGCATTTTTATAAATGGCACAGAGACCGTGAATTGCCCGTTGAGGTGTGCAATTGGGACTACAAATTTTAAGACTGAAGATGAACGCCTTGCAGCGTTCCATGACAGGTGGCTAATAAGAATGGATGTAAAACCGCTAATTAGTGCCGCTGATTTGCATAAAATGCTGCGTAGTTATTCAGCGGATGAAGCTTTGCAAAAGCCACAACCTATTACGTTGCAGGAATTAGACCTTTTGCATGATGCGGTAGATGAGCTAGAATTAGAGGACAGCATACTAAAGATGTACAGTAGTATTTGTACAAAATTGCGCAAGGAGATGAGCAAGGACAGTAACTTCTTTTTGAGCGATAGGAGAATTTACCAAGCCTTTCGCTTAGCCGGAGTCAATGCCGTGCTGAATAGTAGAACAGAGATTACCTATGATGATTTGTTTAGTACAGGGATGGGACTGATTGAGGCAAATAACATGCAGCAGCAGAGTGCATTGGTGGGGATTATGAGTTCTGAGTTGCAAGAGATGCGGGATTTGACCGCTGATGAGGAATTGGTAAATAGAATAAAGACTAAGCTTAACTCGGAAACTGACAAGTTTGATGAGTCAATGAGCCACGAAGATGCAAAGCAACTGTACATGCGCTTAGGTGAATGGCATAAATCATTAACAAGTGCATCGCATTCAGAGATGCCAAAAACTAGAGATTGGATTAACGCTTATGGCCAATTGATTGACCACTGTAGCTCGACTTTGGCAGACGTTAATTGTGTACTAAGTAAGTATAGTAGTGCTGAATTTATAGTAGAGTGAACAACAACAACAACGAGATACCAAAATGAGAATAGTAAAAGGAAAAATTACCGAAGAGGCGATTAGCCGATTAGAGAAAAGCGCAAGGGACTACAAAATGCCATTAGATGTTTTGTGCGACTTAGCCATGTTGATACATAACAAGGGTGCGGGAGTGCCCTCAAGCCAGCAGCTGGAGGACTTTGTAGCAGAACCTGTGAACAAGGTATCTGCTTTAGAGGGGATGCTGTTAAGAAAGCGCAGGTTGTATTTGTACAACATGAGTAACAGGGTTTTGTTCAAACTGATTGCGCATCGAAATGGATCAAGCCTTGAGAACTTAGAGCTAATGCTGATGAGCTTGGCACGGATTAACTCTCGGTTTATTCAGAGCAGCTGTAGCACGTGCGCTATTAATGCCTCTTGCCAGTTTTACGCTAAGTGGAAGGAAACCTTTTTGAACATTGAGCAATCAATACTAAGTGACGAGCAGTTAAGCCTAGTGCCAAGCGAGTGCCCGTATAGGGAAACAATTGAGGCAAATTGTAACTTAGAGAAGTCAATGACCATTATTGATGAAGCGGCAAAGTTAGATTATGCCACCTCAAAATTGCTCAACATGCCTGAACCACCACAAAGCGTAAAAGAGCTTACGGAGGAGGATGATCCAGAAGAAGGCGAGTTGGAAGGCGGTATTGCAGTAAGTAATAATGGCGGGGTTGAAATTAGTGAGGAAGACAATAAGTACTTGACCAACTACATGCGAGCAAAAGGAGCGTATAATAACAACGGTGTAGGAGCGAGTGGTGGGGTTGGCAACATTGACGCAAGCAATGAGGGGTGGATTGTTAAGCTGCAGAATAGTGACTTAAAGCTATTTGAAATTGCGCTCAAGTTTGAAATAGAACTGAATAAGGGGCTAGAAAAAGAGGACAGAAAAGATGCGCAACACGTTTCGGATGATAAGAACACCCGCCAAATTGAGCGCATAAGTGAGGCAAGCGGCGCAGTGTTATCAGAGCAGGCGTTGCCAGATGAAGTGTTTTTAGACAAAGCAGTGAAGAAGGAGCTTAATGCGAGTAAGTGGGAGGAAAAGCATAAGGAACGGCAGTTACTCTATATCCTGCTCGATGTTTCAGGGAGTATGTGTGCTACAGTTGGAGCAGGGTTGCGCTTACCAGCAGTAAGCTTAGCAAAGATTTTGACAAAAGCACTTTTGAGAAGACTTGCGCGAAAAGAAGGGTTTGCAATGTCACGCTTATTTGGCGGAAAAGTTTATAACCTAGTCATTGCTGATAGTAAGGAAAGTTTTCAAGGGCTTGAAGATAGTATTTCAAGAAGATTGTTTAACGACGGGAGCACGAATTTGCCAGCAGCCCTTGAGGTGGCAATAGCTGACTTAAAAAACCCGCCGCATAAGAACATGGAGAAGACAGAGCTGCTTATCATTACTGATGATACGGAGGGTGTGCCTACGATTCAGTTAGGGAGGCTAAAGCAGCTTACCAAAATTCACGCTTTGTTGATTACACAAAAGCAGCAAGCAGGTTGGGAAGAGCATTGCGAAAGACTTATGGTTATAGACGATAGCTTTGATGGTAATGTTGAGAAGCTAGTAAAATTAGTTAAGTAAAAAGGAAAAAACAGATATGGAAGAATCACCAGCAGAAGTAAGACTACAAGAAAAGATAAACAGGTTGAAAGACCTGTATGACCTCCAGGATGATGAGCTAAGAGTATTGAAGCTAACCAGTAAAGAAGCTATTGCTGAACTGTTAAAAGCGGAAAAATCGCTTAATGAGCGAGGCATAGCAATTGATTACGCAAGCTTTGAATTTGAAGAGTCAGAATTAGGGTTGAGCGAATTTGAGCTGAACGAATTTGAGACTCTGAAAAAGTTGCAAGGACAGCGCAAAAATGAAGAGCAGCCACTTGCAGAGAAACAGCCAAGTATAGGAACTACGAAGACACTTTTTGAGTTGCTAGAGGACTGAAAAAGAAAGCAGTATTAGGCAAATGGAAAAACACTTTAGCTCTAAATTACTGATTGACCGCAGGAAAAATAGTTACACAAACAAGGAAAATATGCAGCAGACAGAAAGAACAAATAAGGCAACGGCATTGCCACATAAAGTTTTGAAAAGAGCTACAGAACTAGTTGCACAAAGGGGTGCGAGCCCCCGTAGTGCCTTTAGGGCTGAGATTGCAAAATTGCCACAAGTTAGAGAATGAGCGAGAGCAGGAAAGCTTAGTGACAGTTTAAAAAAACATTTTGGTAATACCGTTGTTCAAGGCGGGGAGTGAGTAGCTTAATTGAGACTTGCTTTCCGCCTCTTTTTTTGGCTTTTACCTAAGAACAAGGTATGGACAGTAGTATTAAAAAAATTGAGAAAAAACAGGTAATACGTTTTAAGAAACGCATCATAAAGCGCGTTCCGAGAGCAGATGTTAGAGCAGATGCTGCCGAAGAAGAGGCAGCAATGCAGGAAGAAGACGATAATGCCAGCTTAGCCTTACGTAGAGACTCTTTGCATCCTGAAGACGATGAAACGCAGTTGAACAAGCGTGGTGATAAGAGAGGGATGCACCTGAAAGATAATCCTAGAGGGTCAGAGTTCTATAAGAAAATTCGCGCAATGCGGAAAATCTATAACAAGCAGATGCCGGTACTTGCGTGTAATGCTTGTAGCTTCTCAGCCTCTTGCCCGAAGTACAGAGCAGGGTACGAGTGCTTCTACGTGCCATTTTTGCGCAGCCATAACGTTACTGATGAGCGTAGCTTACTTGACGAGATGAAGAACCTTGTAAGCTCAAATATGAGCCGCCTACACTTGGCAAAGACATTTGAAACACTAGGTGGCGGTTCACCCAGCTTAGAAGTGACTGAGGCATCTTCTCTGATCTTTAACCAGATGAAAGACTTGTATGAGCTTATGACTGATATAGAGGAGGAGGAAGCAGAGTTTGAAGAGAACTCAATAATTGGTCAGCTATTTGGGAATATAGACCTGCTTGCAGCGCATACAGAGCAGTCATTACAGGAGATTAAGATGTTGAGTGAAAAGGATAAGGCAGACAGAGCTAAAAAGCAAAGAGCTACATTGATTGAGACTGAAGTAGATGTGTTGGACCAGCATAGCTTGTTGGGCAACTTATCGGCGGAAGCACAGATGGCAAGATTTGAACGTTAATTATTGCTATTGAGCAATAGAGTAAACTAAGAGATCATTATATGAATGCAATTGAGATGGCAAAAAATCGGCTCAGAAGCAGGCTACTGAGCTACTTCAGCAGTATTGTGCTTATTCCAAAGAAGGAAGAAGTAGAAAAAGGCCCTATTAATAATGCTGCGCGGGGTAGTAAGACGAAACGGTCTCGGGAGAACAAATATGGCAAGACCTACCATACTAAAAGCGGCTTAGACGCGGCAAGAAACAACAAAGCTAATAGTCCAATTTAGTGCTAAATTATGTCTTTGAAATTCAAAAAAAGGGCGCAACGAAAGAAATCCCTCATCCCTGCAAAGAGTAAAGAGCAACGAACAGTCGCGCTTGGAAGAAAAGCTGTTAAGCAAGTTGTGCCCTCAAGATTCTTTGGAAAAGTATTAAATGAGAGTAGCCATGAGGCGGGCGGACAGATTGATGTCAGGCAAGTAGTGCTTAGGGTAGTCATGCTGGCACAGGCACTAAGTGGTAAGAAGTATTACCCATACCAAATTGAATTTGGCAGCCGTGTAGTGGAGGCATTCCTTGAGCGCAAAAGCGATGTCGTAACTGCCTTAATATCAAGACAATCTGGAAAAACGGAAGTGCTATCGAGCGTTGTTGCGGCACTGTCCTTGATCTTCCCTGTGCTTGCGAGAAAGTACCAGAGTAGCTGGCACCTGAATCTTACCTCAGAGCAGGGTGTGTATCAGGGATTTAGAGATGGTGTAAAAATAGGGATCTATGCGCCAAGAAGGCACCAAGCAGAGACAATGTTCAATCGTTGCAAATTGTGCTTTGAGACTGATGCAGGGAAAAAAATACTTAGAGAACTCAAGCTCAACGTATCTGAAAACAATGGTACAACTTTGCGCCTAACAAATGGGTCGCGTATCTTGTGCGAATCTGCTTCTGAGCAGTCAAAGATTGAGGGTGAGACGCACCAGCTGTTGATTGCGGAAGAAGCGCAGGATATAAACGACAAGAAGATGAACAAGTCGTTGAGTCCTATGTTGTCCTCAACGAAGGGGACTATGGTAATGATTGGGACTGCCACAGCTAAGCCTTGTGCATTTTACTATACTATTAAGTACAACGAAAGGCTCTTCTACAATGACGGGCCTAAGAATCATTTCTTTTACCCGCACACCATTTGTGAATCATACAACTCACTTTACCGTGACTATGTAGCGGCAGAAAAGCTCAAGCTAGGTGAGGATTCAGATGAGTTCCGCATGAGTTATGGTTGTGAGTGGATATTTGAGCGCGGAATGTTTCTTACTGAGCAGCAGCTGTTTCACCCGCAAGTTGCATTGCTTGGCGGTCCGTTTAGTAGCATTTTCAGATTCGGATTACATGGGCAGCAACAGTATAGCATAGTTGCGGGCTTAGACTTCGGGAAGTCCCACGACTCAACAGTTATGACACTTGTTGCAGTGGACTGGATGAATCCCGTTCGCACAGTGCTGGGGAACGATGTAGTGACCTTGTATGAGAAGCATGTATTGTCGTGGTTCGAGTGGGTGGGGGATGATTACGAAACTCAGTTTTGGGAACTCACAAGCATACTGAAAAAAGTTGGGAGCTTGAAGAAAGTAGTTCTCGACAGCAACACGGCGGGGGAACCTATTAAGGATCGAATGACAGAGTTCTTTTCAGCAACAGATGTAACTGTGGAAGGGTTTAATTTTGCAGCCAAAAAGAAGTCTGACGCTTACAAATCTTTGTTTTCTGATTTTAGCGGTAAGCGAGTTACTTTTCCGGCAAGTCAATCAGCAAGAGAAACGCAGCAGTTTAGGAAATTTACATCACAGATGCTTGATCTGCGAAAAGAATATGCGGGAGGGCTTATGAAAGTACACCACCCTGATGAAAAAGGCGCGAAAGATGATTACTGCGACTCACTTATGATGGCTGTTTGGGGAGCTAACACCCCCTCGATAGCTGGACAGACGGAATCAAGTAGTTTTAATCCTTTCATTAGTTAGAAACAATTTAGCACTAAATTATGAACCAAACAAGCATTTACTCAGGCCAGCGGAGTGACTTCACAGGCAACACAAATAAGTACAGCTCCTCGAAGATTGGTACGCTGATGTCTGCACTCAATGGTGAGGGACCACTCAACCTAAGCTCTTATTTTAGCTCAAGCGATTATGACGAAGCAGTGAACAGAATTGAGCGTTATACAGAGGCAGATAAGTTTTTTAAAGGCGATCAGTGGGCTATGCCCTTCTACAAAGATGAGCGCAAGCCAGTGTATAACTTTTGCGAAGCAATTGTGAATAAAGCTATCTCCTTTGCCACTGGAAAGGGGCTGCTTTTCAAGTTGCCTTCAGGGGAAATAGAGCACCAGCAAGTGCTGGACGCTGTTTGGTCCGCAAACGGGAAGAACAAGTTTCTAGATAAATTATTTTCTGAATCAATTTTGTACGGGGATTCGTGTGTAGTCTTGCGCCCTAAAGTGGTAGACGATTTTGGTTTTGCTTTGCCTGCTCAAGAAAGAGGAGTAGAATTGGTTTCTTATCACCCTAGTTACGTTTTCCCGATGTGGGATCACGATAGTGGGTCGAAGTTCCCAAGCCGCTGTTTGATTCAGTACATTGCGCGGAATGAGGAAGGGAAGGATTTTGTCTACTCAATACATATAGATAAGGATAACTATGTAACCTCACATGATAACAATATTGTAGAGACAGTAAAGAACACGCTTGGTTTTGTGCCAGTTGTGTTTTTTCACAGTGGGCAAACGCCAAATAGTAGATTTGGGAGTTCTGATATTGCCTCAGTAATGCCGCTAAATATGAGTTACAATAGCGTGGCATGGAGTTTAGAACGAACAGTGCTGTACCACGCAGAACCAACTACGCTATTGTTTGGGGCGAGATTGTCTACGTTAGAGAGGGGAGCAGAAAAGTTTTGGTCAAACCTTCCAGTAGACGCACGGGTGGAAAACTTAGAGCTAACAGGTGGAATGGAATTAGCACTAAATCAGCTAAAGAATATCTTTGAGACTATTTGTACGCTATCGGAAACTCCAGCCTTCCTGTTTGACCCGACAGAGATGCATATTTCTAATACTTCGGGGATAGCACTGAGGACAATGTGTTTTCCTATTTTAACGAAGACAGAGCGTAGGCGGCAGTCTTTTGACGAATCATTTAAGCTGCTAAATGGCGCAATCTTCAAGGCATGGGAAGTCTATACAAAGAAGAAACTACCAAAAAGAACGCTAGAAGTTGAAATAGAATACAGCGAAATTTTACCAAGAGATGAGAATGCGGAGATAGATGCGGGACTAAAACGCCTTGAGGGAGGAATTTGGTCACAAGCTGAACTCATACGCAGATTATCCCATGTTAAGGATTTTGAAAAATTGCGCGTAGAGCTAATAGCAGATAAGCTAAGTAAACTAGCTATGAGCAGAGAGAAGTCTATGGCGTTGATGGGCGAAATTTTCACTGAAAAATCCGCTAGTTTAGATTCTTTTTCTTTGACAGGAGATGATCCGCTGCTTGGAGATGAAGCTTCTAAGGATGAATAAGACGATCAACAATTAGGCAGAGCCAATGAATATGATTAAAACAAAAGGGCGCACCACCGAGTTTCAAGGTGCATTTAGCGGAGGTATTGTTAATACGAAGCCTCCTTTTGAACAAAAGGTGTTGAAGGGAAGCTGCATTGGTTCCTCGAAGCAGCCAGTTTATAGTGGAACTAATCCCAAGCTTGATGGCGAAAAAACACCAAGTATCAAGGTTGGACGCAGCAAATCTTAACCCCAATTTAGCACTAAATTGGGAAATGTAACTGCTTCAGTTTAGTACTAAATTGAAGAGATAAGCGCAAAAAAACAAAATTAAATTTAAAAAACAGAACGCAAAATGAATGAACTAGAAAAATTACTCGCTACGTTAGAACTCGAAGATGGCCAGAAGCAGCAGATTAAGTCTGCCGCTGTCACAGACTCGAAAGATGCACTTGAAAAAGCGCGACTTGAAGAGAGAGGACGCTTACAGCAACAGCTAAGCGACCGTGACCAAAAAATCACTGAGGCTAATCAACAGTTAAAAGCCCTTCAAGATGGAGAGGGATCTTCTACCAAGGAACTAGAAGATGCACGAGGCAAGATTACCCAACTAGAAAAAGTTATCAAGGATAGTACTGGCGGAAAAGGCTTAGATATTCCGAGGATAATTGATGAAACAGTTGAGAAACTTACTAAGCTGCATGAGAAGACAATGGCGGAAACACGAGCGAAGTACGAGACAGAATTGCGCGACTTGACAGGGAATGTAACTAAAATGGAACTTGACCGTTACCGTGATAAAAAAATCGCGGAAGCAGGCGGTGAAGATGCTCTTATTTTAGGACTTGTCGGGGGAGAGACAAAACAGTCAATTGACTCATCAATTGAACGTGCATCCAGTGAATATGCACGTATCGCAGCAAAGCTAAGTACAAAGGTGGAGGGAGCAGGAACAGCAGCACCAGCAGGAACAGCAGCACCAGCACCGCGCAAAGCGTCGGCGGGTGAATTTGACTCAAAAAGAGTGCGATCAATGAGTCCAGCAGACTATAAGGCAGGCCGTGAGAAGATTTTAAACGATCTTCGTAGTCGGTATGCTAAATAGGGCTAAAAAAATCTGCATTGTTTCAGTAAACGTATTCAAATTTAAAAAAAATTAGGAGATTAAAAGATTATGGCTAAAATGAACATTGCTGGTACTACCAGTGGAGATTTTGTACAACTAGAGAACGTGATTCTCGATGTCATGAGTAAGGAAATTCTTTTTGAAGCGGAGCCAATAATGCGCTTTGAAAGTATTGCTGTAATTCGCACTGAGCTAAGCTCTATGCCCGGCAACAAAATTAACTTCCTAAAGTACCATGCTTTGGATGGTGACTCGGCGTTGGGTGAAACTGACACGATTGATCCAACTGCAATGAGCACTGAGACTATTGACATCTCGGTTTCGGAACACGCACGGGCTGTACGAGTGAGCGAGTTTTTGCTTCGTTCTGCTGTAACAGATACTCTGCGTGACGCAGCTATTCAGCTGGCTCGGCACTACGCACGCTCCCGTGATGCGCTGATTCGTGATGCGCTTATGACGGGAACCAATGTGAAGTATGCAAAGGGACGGGCTAATCGTGCCGGATTAATAGCAACCGATGTGTTTGATGTAGACCTAGTGCGCGATGTAGTAGAGCTGCTTGCAACGAACAAGGCACCTAAGTTTAACCTAGACGCTTATATTACTTTTGTGCATCCGCACCAAGGCCGGTATTTGCGCTCTGACAGTGACTGGGTTAATGTGAACTTGTACGCCTCGCCAGAATCAATCAAGTCTGGTGAAATTGGGCGTATTGAAGATATGCGCTTTATTGAAACCACGCATATTCACGTTGTTAAGATGGGTACCCAAGACATCTGGGCTGATAACCTTGACACTGGAAAGAATACTTCGGTTGCAGCTAATGCAGCGACTGATGTGTATCGTTCGGTTACGGTCGGTGACTATGCAGTTGGCTTGGCAGTTGGTCTGCCAGTTGAAATGCGCGATAACGGGGTTGAGGACTTCGGACGCCGCCACTCGATTGCTTACTACGGCATCTGGGGCGCAGGTCTTATTGAGGAAGCACACAGTGTGATTTCAGAAACTGCATAAGCTTGTAGTTTTTTAAGTTGATTGCCAGCCGTCTTTCAGGTTTATGCTTGGGAGACGGCTTTTTTATAAGCACTAACGAAAACGAAAAAAACGACTAATCAAAAAGGAATTATTATGGCTATTAAACAACAGATACCTAGGAAGATTGAACCAAACAAAGTAGCAGAGGGCACTATCGCAGTAGATGATGCTGATGAGGAAGAAGTTCCAACAATAGAAATTGCGGCACTCGAAGCACCGAAGGAAATTATGGTACTTGTACTGCGCACAATTTCACCAGCACCTACGATTGGTACCTGTAATTTAGGGGCATACTTGGGAGTTACCCGACTAGAAAAAGATGAACGCTATCGCGTCCCCCGCCATGTAGCAGCGACGCTGCAAGATAGTAAAGCGGTGGCAATCCTAGCCTAAGTAAAAAGCGTATAGGAGAAGGAGTGGCTAAAAAGATATGAAGACACTGACAGAAATTGCTGATAAGCTCACGGTACGGGCACGTGTAGAAGACTCTGAGCAAATTGATGTACTTGCATTGGTGCAGGACGCAGTTGAGCAGCATAATTCTTCGTGGTCTGGCACAGACACAGTACCACTTAGCCACTCCTTCCCTGTACTTTTGCTTGCTTGGATTGGCTTGTGCAAGCAGAGAGCTTCCAACTATGTGAACCAGTCCTCGACTAAAACAGGGTCTGGGGTAGTGTTTGGTACTGATAGAGATACGCCATACTACAAAAATATGCAGATGGCGAAGGAGCTCCAAAAGCAGTACGAAGAATCTATAAAAAAAATCACGACAGATGATCTAGTGCCCGAGATTCAGATAGGCAGTTTTGTGAAGATTGATGCACAACGGCATGTGCTTACGCCAAGAGACTCTTTGCGAGCGATTGGAAGTTTGCGCTTAGAAAAGCACAGCCAAGATAATGCGGAAGTTGTGCTGAAAATTGAGAGTACACTGAAAAATGCGCTAGGGTGGAAAATTTTCAGCGGAGCAGCTCTTCCATTACACAAGCCGTGGTTGAAGGAAGAGCATGAGTGCGGCTTAACAGAGTTAGAACTTACTGCGGAGATGGAAGACGAAGGGCTCTTCCAAGAGCGCGTTTTTTCACTTGTTGCGCTACCAGCGGATAAAACTTTTATTGCAGCTGGGTGGAACACGCAGGGTGATGCAATTTTTTCAAATGAGCTTTTAGTAACTGTAATTTAGGATGATAAGCTTCACAGTAGATGCTTCTGGGGTAGAGAAGGAAGCTAAGAGGCTGAAGTTTGTTATAGACGCAATTGGAGCGTTTCAGCGGGAGGAAGTAAGAGCGATAGGGGAAAAAACTGCGAAGTACCTAAGAAGAATCTACCCACGCAGAGAGAACCGGATGTATTATCCAAAAGGGTCAAGAGTCCCCGTGGAGGATAGCAGTAAGAGAATTGCAGATGGGTGGATCACTAAGAATCCATTTTTCATAAAAGGACAAGGTTCTGGTGTTTCTATTGTTCATTCAGGCGCAGAAAAAAGCGGCTTGATAAGGCATATTGTTTCTTCCCTTGAATACGGGAGAAGGGGGAGAACGGTTAGAATCCGCAGAAGTAGAAGCAGTTCGACAGGGAAATCTGATATTATGAGTGCAGTAAGTCAGGGTCAGGTGACCACACTGCGCTTTTTTAATAAGGGCACAGGTCAAGCTAACTTTTTCAGAGCAGACTCGGTTGTGGTCCCAGAAGTTGAGCCAAGAAATTATTTGCGCAGGGCGCAGGACTACATGAACCGCTTGGTCAAAATTAGGCTTAGAAAAGTGACTAATGTTTTTGAATCAAAGACAGTGCTTGTGCCTAGAGGAGAGATGGCGGATGAAATTAGAGCAGACCATGCAGTTATGGTTGATTATGCGAGAAGACAGAGAAAAAAGCGCGAAAGAGGGAAAATATGACTAAGCAGACAGAAGTAAGAAAGTACCTTGCCGATGTTATAAGAGGGTTTGAAACAGCGAGCGAGTTTAGCTCTAACGTCCCTGCAAGCCATGTTGTGGAGGGGTTTGATGCTGTGTCATTTGGCCAGACCAGAGACAGCAGTTTTCCGAAGGTATATGTTCAGCTGATTTTAAAGCAGAGAAATTTGCTCCCTGCGAGGAGGGTACTTGTGGAGGCTGACTATGTGATTATTGCGTCGTTTAGACCAGTAAGCATTAGCGGAGTGATAAAAAGCGCGGCAGATCAGCTTGAAGAGTTTACAGATGATGTAGAAATCGCACTTGGGCGGAGAGCAGCAGGATTCGTAGAGCAATTGCACTTGGAAGAGATAGCAAATGATGGGGGTACACTCGCGCCAGAAGCAAATGCAGTGTTTAGAATTTTTGCGAGTTGGAAGGAAGAGCAAAGATGAGACACAATAGAAAGTGGGTGTATAAGCTGCTAAATAAGAAAAATTTGCCTAGTAAAGTGGTCAGTCTAATCTGGTTATTGCTTGACGGTAAATGGAGAGACCAAGGATATTGGAGTGATAATAACCAGTTTTAAGAAACCAATTTAGCACTAAATTATGCCCACAGATATTCAAATAATTCAAAATGGCGAAATTGCTGCAAGCGTTCGTTCTAAGTTAAACAGCGTCATAACCACAATAAATGCAGGTGAAGGTCTTTCAGAAAATGATTTTACTACTGAGTTAAATGCCAAGTTAGATGGTATTCAAGAGGGAGCACAGGTAAACCCAGACCTCACTCCCTATGCTACTATTGCTAGTGTGACTACGGGACTAGCTGAAAAAGCTAATTCGGCTATCGTAGATAATATACTTGATGCTATTACAGACCTTGAGGAGGCAGATAACACCAAGGAAGACAAAGTAGTAGGGAAAGGCTTATCAACTAATGACTTTAGTGCTATATTGAAGACCAAATTAGATGGTATTCAAGCAGAGGCACAGGTAAATCCAGACCTTGGCGGTATTCACTTTCGCGGCACCGATAACCGTATCTACCTGCCTGATTTGCCTGAATCTATTGATACTGGTGCCAGCGTAGCGTTTTACCTGCGCGAGCCGACTACTGAGCAGGGGGGCACGCAAAGTGAAGGTGTATATTTTGCGTTCAGTGGTGATGGCAGCGCACCTTTGGTGTTGTTTACCCGCGCTGCCGGAACGCAAAACGATTACCGGTTCGGAGTCACCCCTGACAGCGGCACCCCCCTGACCACATTGATTCCCGGCCAGCGCACTGGCAAATGGCAGCACATTTGCATCACTATCTCAAGCACCGCCCTCCGGTGCTACATTGACGGGGTAGTTGCCGCTGAGCAT
>Ga0136588_1000508_pt1 | contig 14230 bp, 18 predicted proteins | sample AntRauMFilla1564_FD_104782 | JGI IMG/M metagenome (GOLD analysis project Ga0136588, IMG submission 104782) | Saline lake microbial communities from Rauer Islands, Antarctica - Metagenome Filla 1 #564 | ecosystem: Environmental > Aquatic > Non-marine Saline and Alkaline > Saline | place... | reverse complement strand
TATGCATACAGGCATGATCTTGCCAGGCTTAAGGCCAGATTCTCAGGAAGCAGGATTCTTGAGGATACCGGGGACATCGATGAATGGAATGAAGGAAAGATACCTCTGCTATTAGTACATCCGGCTTCTGCAGGACATGGTCTGAATCTACAGACAGGCGGCAGTACAGTGATATGGTTCGGGCTGACCTGGAGTCTTGAACTGTATCAACAGGCAAATGCCAGGATATACAGGCAGGGACAGCAGGAGACGGTTTATATCCATCATCTGGTGACAGAAGGATCCATGGATGAGACGGTCATGAAGGTTCTTGCGGGAAAAGCCAGAGGACAGGATGAGCTAATGGAAGCAGTAAAGGCAAGGATACAAGAGGTCCGGGGATAACAGAAGAATACTGACAGCATCAGATGAAAGGACAGGCCATGTATACCAAGGATGAACTCAATGAGATAGAAAACAGACTGTATGATTACCCCAGGCTTATGGAGGATATACTGGAGTTCCGGAGGGGATATGATAATGCAGTGCTTGAGAAAAATGCATTTATGGAAAGATATCCGCGGTTTTCTGCAGATGACATACGAACCAGCAGAACTTACAGTATTTCTGATCCTACATTCCAGACTGTATGGCTTGCAATGCAGAAGTTCGACCATCACATCCACTATCTGTCCCAAAAGCTTGATGAAAACTGCTGCCACACTGAGCGGATTGACTGTTTTCTTGAGTCGCTGAGAGCATCAGAGGTTAATTTTGTTAAGAGATTCTACTTCAAAAAAGAGTCCATTAGACAGATTTGTATCAGGTTTGAGATAAGCCGGAGGACATTTTTTAGAAAAAAACATCAAATTTTAGTAAAATTTCTTGAAAAATTTTGAAAATGGCACTGTTTGGCACTAAATTTGTGTTATACTCCCAAGTGTAGAGGTATAAAAAAATATTCTAACCGCCCGTAACCTGGCGGTTTTTCTTTGTAAAATTTTATCAGGAGGCCGATATGAGGGCAATGACGAAAAACATGAAACGTTTTTGTGATGCTTATCTTGTCGACCTTAATGGTACCAATGCCTACAGGGCGGCTTATCCCAATATCAAGAATGATCAGACCGCCGGAGCAGCAGCCGCCCGCATGTTAAAAGATGTTAGAGTTCAGGAATATTTGAAGATCAGACAGGATGCCAGGATGAAAAGACTTGAGATGAAGCAGGATGATGTCCTTCTTGAGCTTTATAAGATTGTCCGGGCACAGGTTACGGACTTTGCATCAATTAATAATGGGGCGGTATTCATAAAAGCTACCGGCAATCTTACAGAAGACCAGAAGACGGCCATTGCAAGCATTAAGGAAGGGGCTAATGGTGTCGAGCTTAAGCTGCATGACAAGATGAAAGCCCTGGAGCTTATAGGCAGACACCTCGGGATGTTCAACGATAAACTCATTGATCTTAAGATTGATGAGATTAAAATAACGATTGGTGATGAGGAATATTGAACCTAACTATTGATTCAAGGGTTTTTAATGACATATACCTGCAGCATGCAATGAGGAATGACCGCAGGATTCAGATATATTTCGGGGGCAGTTCATCCGGCAAGAGCTGGGCAGTGGTAGGGCAGAGAACAGTGCTCGATGTCTTCAAGGGCGACAGAAATTATCTAATCTGCAGGAACACCGGCAATACCATAGGACAATCCGTATGGCTTGAGGTCCTTGGCAGCATACATCAGTTCAAGCTTGAGCGCTTTTTTAAGATAAATCAGACCGACAGGGTAATTACCTGCAAGATTAACCAGAAGCAGATATTATTCAAGGGTCTCGATGATGTACAAAAGATAAAATCTATCCGAGCGCTGGACGGCCCGATAACGGATATCGTTGTTGAAGAGGGCACAGAGCTTGGGTCAATGTCATTGATCAAGGATCTGATGAAGAGGCAGAGAGGCAAGAGCAAGGTAGCCAAGAGGCTTACGATAATATTCAACCCGATATACAAGACACACTTCTTATACAAAGAGTTCTTCCTGGGCTTTTGGGATGACCTGGGGAAACAGTTCCAGGCTGATGACAGACTCAGCATACTTAAGACAACCTACAAGGACAACCTCAGATTTCTCTCAGAGGATGACATATACGACCTTGAGACTGAAACTGATAAATATTACTATGATGTGTACACACTGGGGAACTGGGGAGTTATAGGGCAGCTTATATTCAACAACTGGAAGGTAGCTGATCTAAGCGAATTAAAGGCAGCCTTCAGTAATTACCGGAACGGTCTTGACTGGGGCTTTGGTGTAGATCCTTTTGCTTTTACCAGGTCTAACTTCGATAAGAGCAGGAAAAAGATATACCTGACCAATGAGATATACCAGACAGGGTTACTCAATGATGAGTCAGCAGACATTATAAGGCCGATGGTTAATCATGAGAAGGTAACCTGCGACAGCGCAGAGCCTAAGAGTATTGCTGATTACAGGCGGCTTAGTATAAACGCTTACGGTGCAAAGAAGGGCAAAGGATCTGTTGAGCATGGTATCAAGTGGCTACAGTCAATGGAGATCATAATAGACAAACCGCTGCAGAACTCACAGAATGAGTTCTCGCTTTACAAATGGAAAGAAGACCGCAATGGCATAGTGCATCCGGTGCCGGTTGATAAGAACAACCACATCATTGATGCACTGAGATATGCATATGAGGATGATATGGCTGCAAGAGGCGGCAGAATGATAACAGTGAGGTAAGAGATGCTATACGATTTAAACTGGCTGGCTACAGGCAAACAGTTTCCTCCTGAGGGGGAGCTTGAGAGGCTGCAGCGATATGACCAGAACAGACAGATTTTCGAGAATAAGCATGGGGAGATTTATGGAGAGCAGTGGAAGCGTATTGAGAAGGTTGTGGGGAATACAGCTGACATCATAAGCTACCCGATTGTACTTAATTACCAGAAGAAGGTCAGCATCAAGACAGCTGACTTCCTTTTTGTTGAGAGGCCTATATTTACATCCGACAACCCCGCTGTTGATGAGATTGTAACAGCATCAGACTTATATGAAATAGGATATGAAGGGGTTATAGACTGTTCCCGCTTCGGTGCAGGAGTTTATAAGATCGATGTTGAAAACAATAAAGGCAAGATAAGTATATCCAGTCCTTCTTACACCTTTGCCATAGTTGATAAAGAAGACCGCAAGAAGATAAAGCAGTACGTACTGGCCTGGGTAAATGAGTGGAAGGAAAGTGGTGTTACAAAAGGCCGCCTTTATGTAAAAGTGCATGATAAAGGCAAATACTCTTCCTACACCTACGATATGTCCGGAACTTCAATAGGTAAGTTGATTGAATCTAAAGAAAACATACCTACAGGCCTTGATGACTTTGCAATAGTGCCTATACACAATCTACTTACCAGTGACTCAGTGTGGGGCATAGATGACTATGCGGATATTGACAGTATAATCTCAGAGCTTGAGATAAGAACTGCACAGATATCCAAGATACTTGACGTACATGCCAGTCCTACAGTCTCCGGATCACAAACAGCTCTAACAGAGGGCAAGGACGGCAAATACACATTCAAGGCAGGAAACTACTACTCCCGGATGTCTCAGGAAGAACCTCCTTTGGAATATGTTACCTGGGATGCTAACCTTGATTCCAACTTCAAGCAGATTGACAAACTTCTCAATCACCTGGCTTCTATATCTGAAATGGGAGTTGCAATATTCAATAGCGACATAAAGCTCGGGCAGGTGCCTTCGGGTACAGCTCTCAGGATGCTTTATATAAACGTGCTTGCAAAGGTTACTAGAGTAAGGAATAGCTTTGATAAAGGTTTTAAGAAGGCAATAGCCCTCGCAAGCCAGATAGGCTATACAAGAGTTGAGCCTGAGGACATTACAATAACTTGGCAGGACGGTCTGCCTGATGATCCTAAGGAAACGGCTGAGATTATATCAGTTCGGACAGGCGGCAAAGCTACAATGAGCCAGAGGAGAGCCCTTAAGCAGTATGACGGAATGACAGAGGATGCTGTTGAAGAAGAGCTTGCATTTATTGCTGAAGAGGACATGGCAATGAACGGCACTCTGACGCTGGTTGATGATAATGAGGATGATACTGATGAAGTTATCGAGTAGAGAACAGGCGCTGGTGGACATATACAAAAAAGCCCAGCAGGACCTTTTCAATACCATAACCAAAAAGGCAGCAAGCGGGCTTCCGGCCAGTTATCAGCGCGCCATGCTTAGAGAAGTAAACTTTGAGCTGGCAAGATTACAAAAGAGATCAGTTGCCTGGGTTGAAAGCGCTCTCCCCAAAGAATATAACTACTGGCTGGATGAAGCGGTGGGAAACCTAGACAACTGGTTTAAATACGCAGACAGGCGGGGAATACCTCTTTACAGTATAGGCTATGCCGACATGATGGCACTCAACAAAGGGGCTATAGAAGCTCTGGTGGATGAGAACATAGCCAGGTTATCTGTTGCTAATGCAAGCCTTAAGAGCAATATCCGGAAGGTTATAACTCAGAAGATTGCGATGGGCGAAACAATTCAGCAGACAAAGAAGCGGATAATCGAGGAGATATACGGTCTAAACGGTGAAGGCAAGATAAATATAAACGGCCGGAACTATGATCCGGCTAAATATGCGGAGATGGTTGCAAGGACAGCTACAAGAGAAGCTTCCAATTCTGCATCACTGAATGAAGCAAAGGCAGTAGGCAGTGACCTGGTTAAAATGACCTCACACAGTCCGACATGTGAGATATGCGGACCTTTGCAGGGCCGGGTATACAGCATAAGCGGCAATAGCAAAGATTATCCGCCTCTGTCAGTGGCTTTTAGCAGCGGTTACAACACAGTACATCCTAACTGCAGGCATTCTGTCTCAGCCTATATAGTCGAGCTGAAAACAGAAGAGGATCTTAAAGCAAGCAAGGAGTTTTCAAACAGGCCTTTCGATGATCAGGGGCAGAGCAAGGAGACGCTTGACCGGTATTACAAGCAGCAGAAGCTGCAGCAGGATCTCTGGAGGGACTCACAGCAGCTGCTCAGGTACAATGTGACTTTGGGATCAAAGAAAATGCCTACACTGTCAATATGGAGAAGTTGGAAGAGAAGCATGGCCACTCAGTACGTTATCCGGAAGCTCGACTATAAAAGGCGCCGGGATTTAATCAAGAATCCTGAAAAAACTCTTGAAAATGCTGATAAAGTAACTATAGAAAGCAGTAAATTCACGGATTACATATTTAGCCCAAGCAACCCTGATGGATGGGCCAAGGGAGTTGCCTTTACCAGCAGGCTCGGGTATAATAAAACCACTTACAGGAAGTTGCGAAATGAGATAAAAAGAAGCGCAATGGATTATCCGGCAGTCTTCAAAGGTAATAATGGATATGTGGATAAATACGAACAGCGAGTGGTTTTGTACGGGCTTAAGGGTAAGCCGGCTAATGTAAACTTGGCCTGGGGAGTAGAAGGCGATAAAACAAGGCTGATAACAGCCTATATCGAAGAGGAGAAATGATTTTGAAGATTAAGCAGTATGACAGAGTACAGTTGAAAGACGGTAGGATAGGCACTGTTGTCGAAGTATTCGGCGGCGGTGATGTTTTTGCTGTTGACTTTGGCAGCTCTCCTAAAGACTGGTCTTCTGATTTTGGTATAAAGCGAGAGCAAATCGAAAAAATAGTATAAATCACTGGTATAAATCAGTTATAGAGCACCTGCAAAGGTGCTTTTATATTGCCCTTTTTTAAAGTTTTTGCAGGGCTTAAAAGAACAAAAGGAACGTCCGGCTGGAGTAGACCAGCTTTAAAAAATCTAGATTGGAGAATCATAATGGAATTTTTGAGAAGTATTTTAGGTGAGGAGCTGTTCAAACAGCTAGAGGAGAAGTTAAAAGGCAATGACAAGGTTAAACTGGCCAACCTTGCCGACGGTGAATATGTGGCAAAAGCTAAGTTTACATCCCTCGAGGATAGTAACAAAGAGCTTAAGACACAGATTGATGACCGGGAGAAGCAGCTTGCGGATCTTAAGAAGACTGCAGGCAGCAGTGAGGAATTAAAAGCCAAGATAACCGAATTAGAGGCAGCTAACAAAACCGCCAAGGAAGATTATGAAGGGAAGCTTTTAAAGCAGACCTTTGATTTCAGCCTTGACAGCAAGCTCACCTCAAATAAGGTCAAAAATCCTAAAGCAGTAAAGGCCCTGCTGGATTTGGAAAAGATCACACTGGACGGAGATAAGCTGCTTGGACTTGAAGACCAGCTTACAGCACTTAAGACAAGCGACAGTTATCTCTTTGAAGTTGCCGGAGACACAGGCGGCGGCGGAAACCCTGGTGACACCAAGCCCCCTGCAGGAGAGTTGTCTGCGGATGAAGTATCCGCAATATGGGGAGGAACCCCTCCCACAAAATAGGAGGAAGAATAAATGCCAAACGCAATAGCATTAATCACAAAATACCTTGCCGAACTTGACAAGGTCTATAAGTTTACAAGTAAAACGTCAATCCTGGATGCACCGGCCTCAGCTATTAAACCTGCTGACGAAGCCAATGCAATCAAGATTGCAAAGATGGCCCTTCAGGGTCTTGGGGATTATGACAGAAACACCGGATATGTTTCCGGTGATGCCACCATCACATGGGAAACCCATACTTTCACCCAGGACAGGGGCAGAAAATTCAATGTTGACGTAATGGACAACATTGAAACAGCAAACATAGCTTTCGGTATGCTCGCAGGCGAGTTCGTCAGAACTAAAACAGTTCCTGAGTTCGATGCGTACAGAATGGCTGTATATGCAGCAAGCGCAGGCACCAAAGTTGGTGCGGATGTTACAACAGGAGCAAACGTTCTTGCTGCAATCGATGTTGCCTCAGCTCAAATGGATGAAGATGAAGTTCCTGAAGAAGGAAGACTCCTCTACCTCAGCGTAGCCTGGTACAACCTTCTCAAAGCAGCTCCTTCAATCGACAGAAGAATCGGCAGCGGCAATGACAAGACTTTCGACAGAAGGTTTGAAGAGTTTGACGGCATGAAGATCATAAAGATGCCTAAAACCCGCTTCTATACCGCGATTACTCAGTATGATGGTTCTACAGGCGGACAGGAAGCCGGCGGATACATCAAAGAAGGATCCACAGGCAAAGATCAGAATATGCTTATGATTCACCCGAGCGCGGTGCTCCAGACAGTTAAGCATACTGTATCCAAGATCATCACTCCTGATGCCAACCAGTCATCCGATGGATACCTCTACTTCTTCAGAGCTTACCATGATGCTTTTGTTCTCGAGAACAAAACTGCAGGTATCTATTCACATCGCAAATCAACTTAAGGGAGATTGATCATGTTAATAACTCGTAAGGGAATTTACAAAGAAGTTACTGAGAATAAGTTCAGACAGATTTTTAAGGACCGGGGTTATGTCCCGGTTCCTGAGGAATCTGCGGAGGATAAATCTCTCAGTGATTTGAAGTTTGATGAACTCAAGGAAACTGCTCTTGCAGAGGGGCTTGATATAACAGGTCTTAGAAGCAAGGAAGCCTTGATCTCATTGATAGAAGAAGGGAGAAAGGATAATGGTTGAAAATACTTATAATATTTTGGCCGAAGGCGTAAGTGCCGTTGATGACGGAACCCGCCTTAGTTCAATTCTCAACTCTATTGGCAAAGATCTCCAGGCATTGCTTTCAGGTGATTTTATATTAGTTGCAACTCCGGCAACACTCGGCAGTTCTGCTGCTGTGGTTAATGCTGCGATTGCAAGTGATGCGGCTAAATTCACAAGGGAAGTCGCAGTAAAGCTTGTCAACACTGCCGGAGACACCATAAGGACAAACGGAGCCTTTGCCATAGCAGTTGCAGAAGATACTACCGGGAACGGTGTAGTTGCCATTGCTGAATCGGCTACCAGCGTAGAACTGGAAGACGGAGAAGGACTTGTGGCACTTGAGTACACCGGCGCCTGGGCAGCAGAAGACACAGCTACTCTGACAATAACCGGAGGAGAAGTTGCAGGCAAAGCTGTCACCAACAAGACAAGCGTTGATACGCTGGTCGCTTAGGGGGCATTATGAAAGTCCTGATGAAAATACACACAGGCTACGACAAAAAGGCTGTGCATCCGGGTGATATCCTTGAGGTTTCAGGTTTAACCGGAAAACGATGGATTGATGCGGGGTTTGCAGAAGAAATCAAGCCTGTTGAAAAACCTGTGGAAAAAGTAAAACGGAGCTATAAGAAGAAGGTGAAGTAAATGCCCTTGATAGTAGGAACAGACAGTTACATAACCCTGGTAGAAGCTGAGGCTTATCTTGCCGACTATATACTGCCGACAGATAAACAGTACGTTGTATGGGATGATCTGGCTGATTCAGTCAAGGAAATTCATCTTCGTTATGCTTGTCAGTCTATAGAGGCTGTTAAATTCACAGGAAAACGATATGAGGAAGACCAAGCGCTTTCATTTCCGAGAACATATTCATGGGGAACCCCTGAAGAAGTTCCGGAAGCAGTTAAGATCGCACAGGCATTTGAGGCTTTGGAGCTTAGTTCTCCGGGAGCTGACAGTGAAAAGTATGAGGCCCGGACCGGCGTAGTCAAAAGCTACAGCCTTAAAGGACTCGGGGGAGAAACTTTCAGGGATATAGTGCCTGGATCCTCCGGCATGCTATCACTATGCATTAAATCTCGGAGAGCCCAGTTACAGCTCTCAAAACTTGCAGGAGGCGGATATGATATCACTTAGCAGACTCTGCAAATATCTGACACAGGACATACAGTGGTCACAGATGAATGGCAGTGACAACTATGGAAAGCCTACATACTCGACTGCTGTAACAATAAAAGGGCGTAAACTTGGCAAGCAAAAGCTTGTAAAGGATCTTGAGGGCCGGGAGATTGTCTCTGACACTACTGTAATTGTAGTAGAAGGGGTGAGTACCGGAGACCTGATAGATGGAAGAGAAGTGCTTGCTGTTGAAGACGTGGTTACGTATGCCGGGCTGACACCTTACAGGGAGGTGATGCTGTGAGTAAATTCACACTTGAGTGGAGAGCTGAGAAATTGCTTGAAAACGTGAGAGATGAAGTTAAAACCGCGCTAAGAAAAAGTGGACTTGATTTAAAGCAACGCAGCAAAGACCAGGCTCCAATCGATACTGGGGATCTTAGAGGCAACTGTGCAGTTCTGGATGAAGATGGATATGTCCCCGGGGGGGATCCTTCGGTTACCCAGGATATAGACGGAAAGAGAGCCGAGCTTCAACCACCAAAGGCTCTTAGGGTCCGGGTAGGATATGCGCTGCCGTATGCACTAGCGCAACATGAGAATCTTGCACTTAACCATCCTATGGGCGGAAACGCTAAATATCTTGAATCGCCTTTTGAGGCGAACCGACAAAAATATGAAGACTTCATATACAAAGCTGTAGGAAAGGGGCTGAAGAAATGATGCTTGAAGACATTGCTGCATATCTGCAGTCAAAAGGTGTTGGTACATTAGGTACTGATATCCGGATATCATCCGAACCCAGCAGCCCTGATAAATGCATAACGCTATATGAGTACTCCGGCCAACCGCCTGATCTGTTGGCAGAACTTGAGTTCCCGGGCCTGCAGGTCAGATCCAGGGGAAAAAGCTGGAGTATCGCAAGAACGGCGCTAAGAAACGTTCAGAGTCAACTACAGAAGATAGGAAATGAGTTTTCGGATGAAAGTCCGGAAGGAATAACAATCAACGGAACTTACTACGCGGCAGTCTTTACAGCTGGGGGAATCACTCCTCTTGGTGAAGACAGTAACGGACGGGTTCTGATTGTCCAGAATTATACAGTAATGAAGGGAGAATAACATGCCAAAACCATTACCACGAATTGGCGTTGACAAGGCTTTTTATGCACTGCTAACGCAGGATACAGACGCAGGAGTCGTATACGGAGCACCAGTTGCTATGCAGGGGATCAAGCAGATCGCTTACAATCCCAATGCACAGATGCAGGTCTACTATGCAGATGACGGCGCGTATACCACAATATCACAGGACGGAGACATCGACCTAGTCGTTACTCTGGCCGATTTAGATCCCGCAGTTTACGCTGCAATACTTGGTGTCGCTCAGAACGCAGCAAGTGGGGTCATAGACGAGGATAAAACCGATAATCCTCCGGAACTGGCCTTCGGGTACAGAACTCAGAAGAGTAACGGTGAATACCGGTACATCTGGGTACTCAAAGGTAAATTCTCTAAACCTGCTCTTGATGCTCAGACCAAATCAAACAGCATCAGCGCTCAGGAAAGAGAACTTAACTTCAAGGGCCTAAACAGAGACTATGATGGCAAGAAACGCAGACGCGTTGACAGCGATGATGTTCTTCTGCCGGTAGGTCTTACAAACACAGCTCTTGTAAATAGCTCAACCGGTTGGTTTTCCAATCCGGATTATGTTCCTGTAGCACCAGGCACACCGCTTGCTGATGTAGCAGCAGTAGTCAGCGCAGCCACTAATGGTGGTATTGATCTGACCTTTACAGCTCCTACTGGCGCAACAAGTGTCAAAGCTCAGGTTAGAGATTCAGCAGTAGGAACATGGGTAACAGCTGCAACTCTTGGAACAATAACCGGAACAAGCACTACGGCAACTATTACAGGGCTCACCGAGGGTAACACCTATGATTGCAGACTTGTAGTTATTGGCGGAGCAAGCAACGGAATCTCTAATGTTGACGATGCCCCGGCAAAAGCAGCATAGAGAAAAGACAGAAAAACTAAATAAGCGGCCGTCGTTTTTTATGGCGGCCGTTTTTTATTAAGGAAGGATGATTGGAAAATGCCTAAAAATGAAGCGAACAAAATATATGTAAATGAATATCCGGTAAAGATAGGTCAAGAAGACCACAAGCTCCGGTTCGACCTGGAGGCTTTTGCCGCTTTGGAAGAAGCCGGCTACGAATATGAGCAGATAGTTGATATGGCAACAAAAATAAGCTTTAAGACAACCGCCACGCTGCTATGGGCCGGAACTAAACATGAAAAACACGATTTAACTGAAAAAGATATTTCTCAAATGATAGATATAAAAGGCTTTATAAGCTGTCAGAAGACTATACAGATCGCACTTATGAATGCGCTTCCTCTTGATGCGCCCGGAGAGAACGAACCAAAAAAGCAAGACCCGGAGACGAAGAACCAGGAATAGCGTATCTGGGATTATACGATGTATTCGTATTGGAACTGGGGATGTCTGATGCTGATTTCTGGCGGCTGACTCCCAAAAAAGCATATTGGATATTAAACTACCAAAGGAAAATAAAAGAAGAGGCTGAAAACCCAAGAGGTCCTCTTGTTTATGTAGACGAAATCGAAGACTGAAAGGAAGGCGAAAAGCATGTCAAAATATGTAGGCGAAACCTATGTTGATATAGGCGCCGACCTTACTAAACTTAAAAAAGGCCTTAACGAGGCTAAGCTTGAGACAGAGAAAACCGCCAAGACAATGGGAGATAAGCTGACTTCTCTTGGGGGAAGCATGTCCAAGTTGGGTAAAGGCCTTACTCTTGGTGTCACAGTGCCTATTATCGGAGTTGGAGCGGCAGTTACTAAAATGGCAATGGACGCAGAGGAAAGTGAGAACCTTTTTACCGTATCCATGGGGAATATGGCAGACAGTGCCCGCAAATGGAGTGAGGATCTTAGAGAACAACTTGGACTGAATGAGTATGAAACCCGGAAAATGATGTCCACATTTAATGTAATGCTGGACTCCATGGGACTCAGTGAGCAGGCGGCATATGGCATGAGCAAAGGGATGACCCAGCTAGCTTATGACATGGCCAGTTTCTACAATCTTGATCCGGGGGATACCTTCACCAAGCTTTCAGCAGGATTATCCGGAGAAGCAGAACCACTGAAACGGCTGGGGATACTTGTAAATGACACAACCATAAAGACAGCAGCATATGAACATGGAATTGCAGAACTTGGAGCCGAACTCACTGAAACACAAAAAGTTCAGGCCCGGTATCTTGCTATTATGGATCAGACAAGCAAAGCCCAGGGAGATATGGCCAGAACTCTTGACAGCCCAACCAATCAGCTTAGAATACTCAAAGATGAACTGAAACAAGCGGGTATTGAATTCGGGCAGGTACTTCTTCCTGTTCTGCAGGAGGGCATAAAAGTAATAAGAAGCTTCACAAGCTGGCTTGCTGATTTAAATGAAGAACAAAAAGAAAACATAGTCAAATGGGCGGCTATTGCGGCTGCATTAGGCCCGGTGCTCTTTGGAGTTGGTAAGATGCTTGTTGCAATACCACAGATAGCCAAGGCGTTTACTTTGCTAAAACCCGTTCTGGTTGCAGCCAAAGCAGATCTGCTTGCATTGCTTACAAACCCGGTTGTTCTAGGGCTTGCAGCTCTTGCAGCTATTATTACCACAATAATAATAAAAGCAAAGCATGTCCGGGAAGCTAAAGAGGAGATTGCCCGGAACTATGAAGATATGCAGCGACTGCATAATGAGTATGTTAATAAAATGGCGGCTGAAGCAAAAGCAGCTGTCCATGAAGAGTATGAAGGCTACAGAAAATTAGCTGAAGATAAATATACCGCCCGTGTAAATGCAAGTGAGCGGGAAATGCACCTACTAAGAGACCAGCATGCAGCTGAAGTTGAAATGTCTAAACGAGCTCTTGAAGACCAGTTAGAACACCTTGAGGACGTTCATGAAGCAGCTAAAAGCGCTATTGATGAAGAGTACGGAATTTACAGCAAGCATGTAGACAGCAAGATGGATCTTGTAAATGAGTTCTATGATGCAGAAGTGGCTAAGGCAACAGAAGCCCATAACGAAAAAATAAGATTGCTGGATGAAGAGCTCGAACGTCAGACCGCAGCTATAGACAGAGAAAGTGCATTAGCCATTGGTGGAATAGAAGACCAGATGGCATTACTTGAAGGTGCTACTGCAGCAGAGATAGCAGAGAAGCGTGCCACAAGAGAAGCAAGCGCAGCAATAGATCTGGAATCGCTAATAGCAGCTGAACAGGACAAGGAAGCAAGAGCTGCCCTAGTAGCTGAACGCGAAGCGCTTATAGCGAGTGTTGTTGCAGCAAGCGCAGACAAGAATCTTGCAAAACAGAAATGGGCTCTTCAGGAACTTATCCTTGAAGAAAAGATAAAAGCTGTAGAACGTAAGATCGAAGCCGAAAAATTAAATGCAGAAATGGTAACTGCACTTGAAAACCGGATTACTGATGAAATAACCGCGCTTAATGGTAAAAGGGACTCAGAGCTTCAGATACTCGAGACTGAACGCCAGAACAAACAAGCAACAGAAGATGCTAAGTATGAATCAACTAAAAACAGCATCACTGATCAGATTGCAGAATATGAACGCGGAGGCAGCGCACAGCAGAGGCAGAACCGCAAAGATGAAATAGCTAAACAGGTATCCGAAGATGCAAAACTTGCAGCAGTTCGTAACAGAGTCGATGCTGAGATATCGGAATTAAACCGGATTGAAACAGAAAAAGCAAACCTATCCGCAGCCGCAGCCGCAAGAGAAGCAGAGGCGGATAAAGATAATAAGGTCCAGGAACTATTGCGCTTATATCAGACTACGAATACAGAAATGACGGATTACACCAAGCAGATGCAAGATAAGCACTGGCTTGTGCAAGGACTTGATGGGTGGAGCGGCGAGAGTAAAGCAATCCTAAACCAATACGAAAGAGAAATGGACCGGATCGCAGGGCAGCTTAAAAACTTAGGATCCGCGGGATTTGCAGATTACGAACAAGAAAAAGATAAAGATGGCTTTTTCTCATTCCAGCCGGTGAAAGACTATTTCAACGGGGTGGGTTCTATGTTAGGATTTGCCAGCGGCGGAGTGGTAACAAAACCAACAATGGCAATGGTCGGAGAATCAGGTCCTGAGATGATCATACCCCAGGACAGATTTAATGAGGTAATAAGAGCCGCTCAGAGCGCTTCCCAGGGCTTCGGTGGAGGTTCCGGCGGACAAGTTGAACACCGACATTCCGGAGAGATAAAAGTCAAAGGAATCAACGACAGAGGCCAGTTGGTGGACACTATAAACCTTACAGTAAAAGATATTCTAAGACAGGAGATGAGACAATATGGCTAAGCTTTATGACAGCAGTGATAACCTCCTGTCCAAGTCCGTTCAGGTGGTTCCGGCAAAGCCG
>Ga0136588_1000505_pt1 | contig 14262 bp, 14 predicted proteins | sample AntRauMFilla1564_FD_104782 | JGI IMG/M metagenome (GOLD analysis project Ga0136588, IMG submission 104782) | Saline lake microbial communities from Rauer Islands, Antarctica - Metagenome Filla 1 #564 | ecosystem: Environmental > Aquatic > Non-marine Saline and Alkaline > Saline | place... | reverse complement strand
CTGCTGAACATTTCAGACAAAAAACATTGTATATACAAATAGTTAATTTTTCTGTTGTGAACACAACAGTTAGTGATTTTGAAGACCTTATATACCACCCCTTGCGCTCGCAGATGAATCGGGGCACAAAAAAACTCCAGAGCGCGCCAACGCTCTGGAGTTCGGTTGTGTTCCACCGGCTGCAAGCGCCGATGGCCGTGATCACATGATTCTTCTAAGAGTCAGGATGCGCGTCGTCAACACTGTTTGCAGCCCTTTTGCGAAAGGGTGAGGCAATGAGTCCTTAATGCAACACCGACCTGTTTAACGGGTCAGCGCATTACGCGCTAAAGCCGCAAAAGCTGCAATAGGCCCTAGGACTGCAGGCAATTTGGCAATGCTAATACCGTCTACTCTTCCAAGAGATATTTGAGAGAGTCTCCTGCGGGCATCGTCAAAGCTGGTTGCTGAAAATTCTAGATGCCAATCTGCGCCTTCATAGCGATATGTGACTAAATACATTTGATATCTTTGATTCATAGGAGTTTTTCCTTATGCCTTACTATCATCTTTATCTTGATACAGCCCGACAATGGCGTTGGCGCTACGTAGCATCAAACGGTAAGATTATTGCCGTTTCTAGCGAAAGCTATATCGCCAAGTCTGATGCTGTTCACAGCATTATGATAATGCGCGGATCAGGCAATTCGCAGATTCGCGAATAACCAAAACAGGCGTTGGGAGCAAACTCCCAACGCCTGTTAATTTATTGTTGAAAGCTTGGGGCTGCGCCCCCAGCCGCGCGCGCGACCCGCATATAGCAACGGCTCCATACACGTCACAGCAACTTGCCGCAAAGCGGCTAAGACACTGAAAACATGGTGGGCGGTGACGGGCTCGAACCGCCGACCCTCTCGGTGTAAACGAGACAGTCAGCCCCGCGCCGCCACTCAACTCCCTTGTAAAAACAGCACAATCTTCTCAGCCCACCTAAAAATATCGGCCAAGCTATGCCATACCGCGCATCATAACGTCACAATCCACGGCACAGCCGCGCCTGGCCAAGGCCCATGCTGAACAAGCTGCTAGACACCTTGTCCACGATGGTCGTCGCCGCTGGCGTTTACGCCCTCATTCTGTTCTTCATCAGCGGCGGGCGCCCGCTTATGTTCATCCGCGCCTATATCGCCGCGCTCACTTAGGCCAAGCCGTCGCCTGCGCTTCATACCAGGCCCGCCACGCATCATCCCGCGCTATCGCCGTGTCTGCGGCTTCTGCGGCGGTAGCGGCAACGTCGAGAGATACCCACCCTTGGGCCGCACAAGCGGCACCAGCAGCGCCGGCGGCGGCACCGGCAGCGGCAGTTGCTCCACTTTGGCCGGGGCCACCGCTATTTGCCTCACGCGCGGCCCAGCGCAAGCGCAAGTCAGCATAGCTACGGGCAATATCATCATTGCGCTTTTGCAGATCATCAGCAGTCCCTTTCGATATCTTGGCCTGTTCAGCCTTGGCGGTGACAATGATTTTTGCCTGCGCCGCCGCCGCAAGCCGCTGCGCTTCAGTAAATGCCAGCGTATCCGCCGCCGCCTGTTCCTTAGCCCCCCGCACAAAAGCCGCCTCAACCTTGCCCGCGTGCCACCCATAAGCCGCCCATATCAGCAGCGCCGCGCCAATCCCCGGCACGATGTAACGCCACGGCAGAGACAGGATTGTGCCGGGTATCATTCCACAATCTCTGTCTTAGTCGTCGTCACCACCGATGAGTTGTGAGCGGGGTCATCGCGGCCATTCGCTTCAAAGCTGGCGATGCCAACCGAGCCTTTCAAATTGCGGATAGCATTGCGAAGGCCCAGCCCGATCATCACCAATATGGGCACAGAGAGCGCCATATAAAGCGCATTGCCCAGCACCCCCAAGCGTTGCGGCTGCGTGTTTTCTAGCCATTCTCCATGTGCGATAATCCGCACAAGCCATATTCCTACGCCGGTCAAGAACAGCCCGCCGCCAAGCCATGCCACCGCATAAAGCCAAGCCCGCCAGCTCGCATCCCACCATGGCGGGCGCGTCATGTCAGCGCCACCCGATTGGCAAGCCACCCGTTCAGGAAACTCTCATTTGCGGCCCGGCCTTCTGCCAACTCGACATAGCGCGCGCCCTGCAATGCGTTCAACGCAATCAGCATCACCCGCTCACCATCGCGGCGCCGTGCCAGAAACGCCGCCAATGCCCGCACCGTAGCAGGCCCGCACAAACCATCCATGGCTATATCGGCATAGTCCACCTGCTGCCGGTTCAAAGCGTTCAAGGCACGCTGCAAAAACCGCGTGGCAACCCTTGGCCCCATGTTTATCCCGGTGTCTATTACCTCCGCTGCAATGGCCGGCGACAAAGGCAAGATCATGTGGAAGCCCGGCCATTCTATATATTTCCGCCGGTAAATATCGCGCGCCACAGATTCCGGCATTCCTCGCATCAGGCCCGTCCACCCGTTTGCGCGCGCCACCGCCTCAGTGATGCCCCAATTCGTAGCGCCGCCCCGGTCGTCCTTGTGATCGACAAAGCCGCCTTCTTTTTTGAGTAGGCCGTCTATGATCTGGTCAACCGTCATCGCGCACCTCTATTTCGGCTATCCCGATACTGGTCCACCAGAAACTCCAGCTTGGCTTCAATGCCAGAAAGCCGGCTATCAACGCTGCCCAGCTTGGCGGGCATTTCCTTGATGTTGCCCTCTACCGTCGTCAGCCGCCGATCCATCGCCCGAACATCGGCATAAAGAATGCCAGCCGAAAATATGGACGTGCCCACCGACGTAAACACAGCAACGATCACGCCCCATTCGAGGCCGCGCAAAGGAATGCGAGATGTAGGGGCTGCGCTCACAGCCACCCCACCAACACCACAGCGACCGCCGCCAGCAGCGCGCCCACAACGCCGCTCAGAAGGTCCATGCGGTCATCCATGGACCAGCGCGCGCCGAACGGGTTCCAGTCGCTCCATGGCCGCCCCGGCGCGTCCCATTGCTTGCTTTTCTCCCCCGCCTCCTTTGCCCAAAAATAGACAATCGCCAGCATCGGCGGCACCACCATGACCGGCAACACCCACGCCAGCGCACAGATCGCCGCGCCCAAAAGCCCATGCTTCGCCCAATTCCTCCACGTTCCGTTCATCACAGATTCCCTTCGCTAATCCAATCCGTCGCCAGCACGTTGGTCGCGCCCGTCGTCACCTTCACCCAAGATTTCGCAGCCGCCAGCGTTGGCACGCTATTGATGATCCGCTTGCCGCGCGGCCATGTCCCGCTAGTCGGGATGGCAGGCGCATAAATCGGCGCAAGCATATCGTCATACCAGCCAAGCCGCAGAACATTGTTGATCGTGTCCAAGCTTTCAATCGCCGTGCCTTGGTAAACCATCATCTTGGCAAAATCCAAGGTCGCGCCCGCGCTGTCAGCCGGGAACATAAACAGATTATAACCATTGGTTTCCGCGTTCTGCGCGCGGCCATAGCCAATCACCCGGTTCCATCCCGCGCGCAGCCGCGCCACCCCGGAAAACAGCGTGCCATTATCCCCCTGCATCCGAAACGTCAGGTCAGTCGCCACGCTGGCCCGCACCAACATAGAGAACCCGCCGATCCCGTTGATCGGAAACGCCCCGCTGATGGCTGCAATGATTGACCTGTTGGCCCCGGTGCTGCCCGCAGAGGCCAGATAGACACAGCGCGCCACTTGCCCATGCGTTGCATCCAAAACCTTGCTGGCCGTCGCCCCAATCGTATTACCCACCTCCGGCACATTAGGGTTCAAGCCCGCGCCAGCGTAAGCATTCGGCACTTGCGGCGTCGGCACGAGCGCTGGAATGCCGCTCATTACGCCGCCGCCCAGGCCGCCCCAGTAGAAACCGCTCCACCCTTGAATGCCGCTGCCCGATCCAGTCAACACGTTGCGGCCTTCAAGATAAACCGTCGAGCTCGCATCGCAATCAAACTGGTTAATCGAGCCGCCGCCAATCACCGCGTCGCGCACCGTGAGCTGCGCCCCGTTCCGCAAGCGAAAGCTCTCCGGCAACAAAGATTGGCCCAGCTCGCCCGAGGTGGCAGAAGCGCGCGCACCGTCCAAAAGCACACCAGAGCGCGGCACCACTACACTTCGCACCGTTGCCGTATCGCCCGGAGACGTTAAAGCCCCAATCGCTTCAAAATGCACATTGTCCAGCGTCACCGAGACAATGGCCGCATTGCCGCTGCCTTCACCATAAAGCGCCATGCCGTTAATAGTATTGGTCTGGAAGGTGCAGCCGGAAAACAACCACCCGCCCACAGGAAATACAGAATTGGACTTGCCGAAAAAGCCCACCGTGTTGTTCTGGAACCGGCATCCATACCATTGCAAAACCGTCGTCCCGCCGCTCGTCGGCTCACTCATGCACACAAAGCCCACGCGGTTGCCGAAAGATATCAACCCATCGCATATCATTTCCTGCACATTGCGAAGCGCCACCGCCTCATCGCACCCGGTCACATACACATCTTGCAAGCGCGCATAGAGCAGCGCGTTCACACCGCCCGCCGCAATGCCCGTAACATTGGCCAAGCCCCGGCCATTAAACCGCCCGCCGCGCACCATTCTAGGCCCGTCCCGCTCGGCATCCGTCCCCATGCTCAAAATCGTCATGCTTGTGGTTGCCGCCGCCAGCTCGGCTTGCGTGTCCATATCTATGATAACGCGCCCAGTCTCATCATTCGCCATGGTCAGCGCCCCGGTCAGATAGCGCCCGGCAGGAATATGCAACACCTGGCCCGTAGCCGCCGCCGCCGTGATCGCAGCTTGCAGCGGCGCGGTCACATTCTGTAATAACGTCCCCGCGCGCACATCGGTAATCTGCACGGTCGTCATAAAGTCAAACGCGCTCAGCCTTTCGCGCGATTTGTGAAACAAATTGCTCGCCACCCCGCCGGTGAATGGCGGCGTATAGACCACATTTTGCGCCAGCGTCGCCGCCTCCTCGGCCAGCGCAATGGCAATCGCTGCCGCCACATCGGAGCTTGTCGGTCCCGGTATCGGCAAGCCATCATCATCAAAGGCCAGCAATCTATTTTCGCGGGCCGCCACAGAAGGCAGCAACATATCGCCAATCGCCGCATCTTCCTCGCCCACCAGCACCGCACGGCTCAGATCGTCGGTCAGTTCCTGTGTTATCATCGTCAGCAGATCAAGGGCGCGCTCATGCGCCTCCGCCGGGAAAGGATCGTTAGACGTGTAATCGGTCAATTGCGTGAGCGAGGATTGCCGGCGGATTGTCAGCCGCGCCGCCACTGGCGGCGCCACAAGCAGCGTCACCGTGCCGCCCAGCTCATTGCCAGCCCCGGCCACATTATAATCAACGCTCAGCGCTAGCGTAGAAGTCACGCCGCCAATCGTGCGCAGCAGGTTCAAATTGATATTGCTGGCAAAGGGAAACGGCACTGGAAACGCCGTCGTCACGCCATCGCCAATATACGTCTGGCGGCGGTTCGTCGTCATCACAGTCACTGGCCATCTCCCATTACATTGCTAAAATCAGGGGCATCATCCGGCAGCGCCTCATCAGGCTGCCAAAAATAATCCTGCCCAAAGTTCTTGCGCGCCGCCCGCACCGTCCGCCGCACATCATCCGCCCGGCCCGGATCAACCATCTCTTGCAGCTCGCCCCAAATCAGCCGGTCCGTCGCCGCGCGCGTATACCAAAGGTTGCTCCCCGGCGTGATGCTCTTCAGCAAGTTCACCATGTCCTTGCCCGCCGAGGTTTCTTTGCCCTGAATAGCCTTTTGCGCATTGCCGACAGTCGCCTTCATCGCCCGGTCAGCGGTGCCTACCAGTGGCCCCGCCACAAGCTGCGCCGTCGTAGCGCCGCCGCGCGTCTGGTCAGCAAACAGCAAATCACCATAAATCCCCGCGCCGCCGCCGCGTTGCAGCGCCTGCATCCAAAAGCGCGGGTCATCCATAGGCCGAGGGTCGCGGCCATTCACAATCTCATACATTTGCTGCGAAAGCGCACCAAAGCCCGCCGTCATCGCCATCAAATGTGCGGCCACTTTCCAGCGCGGCATTTCAGGGCGCTTGGCCAAGGCCCGCCCGCCGTGCATCATCAGCACAGAAATCGGAAACGCCTTAAATTGAAAGGCGCTATTTATCAGCTCATTAACCACTGTCCCCGCCTGCCGGTCGCCGCGCATCACCGCGCGCGCTGCCAAGGTCGCTTCCGGCACCGCATGGCGCATTTCGCGGCTCATCATTTCGCGCAGCTTTGTGCCCAGCTCATCGCCCAGGCCGCGCTCCAAATCCGTTCGCGCCTCCAAGGCATTCGGCGTAATAAAATCTATGCCGTCAGCGCGCGTAAGCGCCGTAGCGCGCACCACGTCCCATTGCTGTTCGCCCAGCCCATAGCGTTCCAGCATCGCACGAAAAGGCGGATCAAGCGCCGCAAAACTCTTGCTTGCTTCGCGCGCCAAATGCCTTTGTATCTCCAAGCCCATCACCGCGCGGCCCATTTCGGTCCAGCGTGAAAGCAAGGATATGTCTAAAATGCCGCCCGCAAGCCGCTGCGCAAAGCCCGGCACATTGGCTTCCTCAGTATAGCGCCACAGGCTCGCCATCTGGTTGGCCGCGTGCCGCGCCAAAAGCCCGGTATCGCGCGCCAACGCCTTGCGCTCCGGTGCTGCCAGCGGTGCCATCATCCGCAGCAAATCGCGGATCATGCCGGTTTGCGGCAGGCCATTGAACAGCCGTGTAGACTTGGCAAACGCCACATCGCTGGACGCACTCAGCGCCGCGCTCCCCAGCATTGCCGAAGTCAGCACCGCGCGCGTGCCAGAAAATGCCGCCGCCACATTGGCATTCACCGGCACATTCACCGAGCCAGTGAACACGCCCCACATATTATCAATCTGCGCGCCCACGCTCATGCCCAGCGCATCCGCCGCCTCAAAGGCTTTCCCCGCCAAAGGCCCGCGCCGCACATCGGCCTCTATCATATCCTGCATCCAGCGAATGGTCGCTTCGGGGTTTGGCCCCAAAATCTCCAGCGCCGCAATGTCATGCGCCATCCCGTCCACATGGCCCATCATCGCATTGAAAATATCAGCCGGCGTTGTCACCGTGCCGTATTTCGCCTGCATCGCCTGCCAGTCATCAAAGCTCTTGAACACCAGAAACCGGCCTTCGGTGCGCTGGTTGGCAAGCTGGCCGCGCCCCTTGAAACTGCCCGGCGTGTGCCGGCTTGCGCCGCCTGTCCGCACCGCTTCATGCATATCCCGAAACGCCGTTTCCAGCCCGCTTTCCGTAAACGGCAAGCCCGTGCGGTCATCAATCATCCGCTCCAAATCCAGACGCGGCACCACATCAGCCCGGAATGTCGCATAATCAAACATCCGCACCTTGAGCATATCCCAGCGCGTCGGCAGGCCCCAATCAGCGCGCTTGCCAATCATCCCGCCCGCCGTATTAAACCGCTGGCGCAAATACTCCGCCGCCGCCATCCATGCCTTGCCCATCTCCCCGGCAGAGGCATTGTCCACCGTCTCGCCAAAAGCCACCCGGCCCACATCAACCAAGCCTGAAGGTTCCCGAATGCCCACAAACGGCAGCCGGTCAAAGCCCTCCATCAGCGTGCGGAGCTGCCCCCAGGCCGTCTGCCGGATCGACTCCATGCGGTCCTCCAGGCTAGACACGCCCAGCGCACTTTCCCGCCCGGAAAACTTCGCCAGCGCCACATCAGCCGGTGTCCCGCCGCGCCCGCCAGCCCCGTCCATTTCCATCTGTATCTGCTTTTGCGCCATCGCCTGCATGGTCACGAGCCGTTTTTTGCGCAGCAGATCAAAGTCCAGCGCCTTCACCGTGTCGGCGCTGGCACTGGCCGCCGCCGCCGCTTCGCCCATGCCGCCCGCCCGGCTCGCCCTCAAATCCTCATAAAGATCAAGATAGGTCTGCGCCCGCTCGGCATCAATCACGCCTTGCGCCCGCAGATCGAGGATGCAATTGGCCACCGTCACAAGCAATCCCTCAGCGCCTTGAGCGCAGCTTCATCCCCATCAATCTCCGCCAGCGCCGTTCGCAGCGGCATCGGCTCCCGCCCGTCCAGCACCAGCAAGGGGCCGTCCGCCGCGCCGCCGGCCTCAGCATCCCGCCGCACATCATGCAGCAACAAATCCGCCTGTTCGCGCGCTGCCGCGCCAGCAGGGTCATCAAATGTCCGAAGGGCTGAACCCGTCAGCGCCGCCGCCGCATCTCCCTGCCGCGCTTCGCCAAACATGTCCGGCGCGCGCGCGGTATCAAACAGCGCCAGCCCGTCCAGATCATCTTGCCCGGCCCTGTCGCCCGCCCGCAGCGGCGCCTCAGCACCCATCTGCGCCCTCTCAGCATTGCGCGCCGCCGCCGCCGGATCAACCATCGCGCCCAGGTCAAGCCCCTCAAGCGCATCCGCCGCCGTCCGCAGCGCGGCAGGAACAGCCGTTACATCGTCGGCGGCGGCTCCAAAGATGTCGCCAAGGGCGGCGCCGGGGTCAAAGGCGTCTCCGGCCCCGTTTCCTTCTGTGGCACTTTCTGGCCCGCCGCTATCCGCGCCGCCTTGCGGCTCATCACCAGCATTGCCCCCTCCATCGCGTCGTCCATCCCGCCCGCCAGCGCCTCCATCACTTGCTCTTGCGTCATTCCCGCCGCCAGCGCCGAGGATATCGGGTCGCGCACGGAGTTCTTCAACAAAGGTTCGGACGGCAGCATCAGGCTTCACTCCTTCGGGCAAACGCGCCGCAGCGCGGGTCAAGGCATCATTCACCGGGTTATCGGTCATTCGCGCCAGCTTTTCAACCACAACCGCCAGCGCCGCATTTTGCTCAGCCACCGCGCTGGCGCTGGCCTTGTCCACCCGGCTGCCCGCCGCTTCCAGCGTCCCGGCATTGTCCGCCGCGCTCACCAGCGCCCGGCGCGCATCACCAATCATCTTCACCGCCAGGTCAAGCACCCGCGCGCGCTCCGCCCAAAGCCCGCGCGTCACTGTCAAATCGCCAAACATATTGGTCTGGGTCTCGTTAACGCGCGGCGCGGCCACCATATCACGCGCCATCATTTCCATCTGGCTGGCATTGGTCAAATTGCTGTCGCGCAGCGCAATAATCATCTGGGAATGCAGCCCCGGCGCGCTTGCCGCCGCATCACCCGCCACCTGCCCCACAATGCCGCCCGCCAGCGCCGTGCGGTCATCGCCGTTAATCACCAGCCCAAACGCCTCATCTTCAAGCCGAGACAGGCCCACAGCCGCCCGCGCCAAAGCCGAGCGCATATTCAGCCCGGACAAATAAGATGAGGACGCGCCAACGCGCCGCATAATCTTCGCCGCATCAACAGACGTGCCGCTATCGTTCAAGATATTGGCAGACGCGGCGCGCAGCATCACTTCTTCCGCCGAATGGCCATCAGCTTCGCGGTAGAGCTTGGCGTCCAGCACAATCGGCTCCGCCCCGTCCGCCATCAGCCGCCGCGCCAGTCCAGAGCGTTGGTGCCCATCGGCAACAAATATCTGCCCATCAGCCCGCTGCCATGCCATCACTGTGCCCGCCGCATCAGCATTCCAGGCCGTCACCCCGCGCAGCCGCTCCGTCACGCCCTCCGCATCGCCGTCCGCCTTATATTGAAACGTCGCCGGGTCCGTCCGCAGCAGCCGCGCATCAATCCCATATATCCGCCCGCTTTGCAGCGCCGGCCCGCCGGCAAGGCTTGCCGCCAAACTATCAGGCGTCACATTGCCAGAAACCCGCACCGCCGCCGCATCAGCCCGCACTGGCAAGGGAGAGGCTTCAGGCAGGCCAGACGCGCGGCTTTCCACAATCGCAGCGCCCGCCTCGCCCATCGCTGCATCATGCGCCGTGTCAGCCTCAGGGCCGGCCACAAACGGATTGCTCGCCGCCACCGCCTCATCTTCTTCCAATAGCGCCGCCGCCCCGCGCTCTTCCTGCGTCAGCTCGCGGCCTTCCTCTGCCGCCGCCGCCCGCACCGCCGCCACCAACCCCGCATCATTCGCCGCTCTAAGGCGCTCCGCCCGCCGCACTTGCCGCACCGCCAGCCCGCCAGACGCACCGCCCAGCACCAAGCCTGCCGCGCTGCTAAGCGCCATATCGCCCAGCAATTCATCCTTGCCATAGTCAAAATCATTGGCCTCAGCATCGGCAAAAAGCATCGGCGCCATGCCCAGCGTTACCCCGGCCTCAATCGCCGCGCCCGCCGCCGCCCGCCGCAATATCGTAGACGCCAAGCCCCGCACTGCCACAAACTCCGGCCCAATGCCAGCAGTCGCCAGCACCAGCGGATCGGTAAAGCCCGCGCCAACGCCGCCCACAAATGCCCCGGCCACACCGGCCCAGCTATCCGCAATTTCCGCCTCCGCCGCGCTCGCCTCCGATTTGCGCCGCCGCGTCACTTCCGCCAAAAATGCCGCAGGCGTGCCCACATCAGGCAATTTCGGATTGGCCGCGCGCGCCTTGTTATACGCCGCAAACAGCCGGGTTTCCGCATCCGCCCGCAAGCTGGACCCCTGTTCCGGCAAGGTCTCAATCGCCATGCGCGCCGGCATCTCAAACAACGTCCGCCCCAGCACGCGCACCGGCTTAGCCGGCAACGCAATACCTGCATCCCGCACCGCTTGGCTCATGGAGCGCGCCAAAGCGGCCTCATAGCGCCGCTGCGTGTCTGAAAGCCCAATGCCAGCCCGCTGCGCCTTAAAGCCCGCTGGCACACTGTCCCCAAAGTCGGCGAGGCTGCCAAGCCCCATCGGCTCCATAGCAGGCCGTCCGCCGCTCAGGTCACGCCCATAGCCTGTCGTCCAGTCCGTCATTTCACCATCACTTCAAACGGCGTGCCGTCGCGGCGCATGATAATCTGGTCGCCCTCATCATCCACCGTCAGCACATAGCGCCCATTGCCAATGGCAAAAGGTATCGCCGCGCGCAGTTCCTCATCGGTTAACTCACGCCCCGGCACGCCGCCGGGCTTCATATAAACCGGCTTGCGCGCAGGCGGCAGATTTTTGATCGTCAGCAGATCATGCAGCTTGCCAAACTCTTCTTCGCTTTTCGTATCTGGCAGCAGCACCGTCACCCCATTGCGCTCGCCAAAGCCCCCGCGCAGCACGCCGTCACTGCCGCGCGTCTGCCCCGCCACCGAATTGATGCTGGAATTAAGTTGCCGGCTGCTCAATTTCGTCAAGCCATTGCTCGCCGCAAAGCCCGCGCCAAAGGCCCGCGCGCCCTCGGTCAGCGTGCCAGACATTTGGGCCATATGCCGAAGCGCCCGGCCCGTCACCTCGGGCACCGCCGCAATCACATCATCTTCCGCCACCAGCTTGTTATTGGCTTTGATCGCCTCAAGCCCGGTAATCATCTGCCGCGCCACAAAGGTAGAGCCGGGACGCCCCATCAGCAGCCCGGCATGGGCCAACACCGGCTGACCAGGGCTTATCTGGCGCAGCGCCGCCGCCGCCCCCAAAGGCCCAAGCCGGCTGAGCCCCGCCAATAATTGCTGCTTTTGCTCCTGCGTCCCCTTGTCTAGCCGCGTCATCAGCTCGTCTTTTTCGGTAGAGGTCAAAACCTCCAGCGGCCCACCATAGCGCGCCTTCACCGCGCCCGCCGCCGCAAGCCGCGCCTTCACACTGTCCGCATCGGCCACATCAAGCGGCGCCAGATCAGTCACCCCTTCACGCTGGCCAAAGCCCAGCTTGTCGCTCGCCAAAGCCGCGCTCATGCCGCCCAGCTTCGCCTCCGCCGCTTCAAGCCGCGCCAGAAACACCTGCCGCTGCGGCCCGTCCGCACTCTCTGCTTTGCCGCGTAGCTGAACCACCACATCTTGCACTTGCCGAGGCGTCGCGCCGCGCAAACCAGTTTGCACCGCCGCTTGCTCGGACATTACGCCAATCTGCCGCGCCAGCGCGCCGCCGCCAGGTATCCGCGCCGCCGCCCCGGCCAGCGCCGCCAGCTCGCCAGGCTCAGGCGGTATCCCCGCCTTCATCATGTCAATATAATCCCGCGCCGTATCGCGCACCGTCGTCTTATAATCGCGCTGCGCATCCTTGCGGTCCCGCGCCGCCCGCGCCGCCTCCGCCCGCGCCTCGCGGCGCTCCGCTTTCGCCGCCGCCTCTCGCCCTCTAATTTCTGTATCGGCCTTATTGCGCAGCGTGCCCAGCTTCTCTGGCGGCAGCATCGCGTTCAGCGCGCCCGCGTCAATCTGTTCGCGCAGCGCATAAGGGTCGCGTTCGGCCAGCCCCTGCGCATAGCTCAGCGTCAGCCGCTCACTGGTTTCCGCCCGTATCTTCTCCCGCACATCAGGCGGCGCATTCAGCAAATTTACCAGCGCCCCTTGCGCCGCCAGCGTGTCCCCAAGCCGTGCCGGCGTCGGGTCAGTAAACAAATTATTCGCCGCAATGTCCCGCCCGGCAGAAAAATCGCCCACCACTTTGGCAGACCGCAACCCGGCAGCATAACCGCCTTCATCAACTTCAACCTTGGCCCCCATCGGGATAAGCCGCTGTTCCGCCCAGGCGCGCGCATCCGGGTCCGTAATCCCGTCCAGCACAGCAGATTTCACCTGCTCAAATCGCGCCATCGCCGCGTCAAGATAGCCTTCGCCGTCCACAGCCGCCGCCGCCCGGGCTTCACGCTGGCCGGTCAATATCGCCGCTTCGCCTTGCGCTAATTTCTTCGCAACTTCGGCCATCGCCGCATTCTTGTTCGCCTTGCGCTCCGCCGCAGCATTGGCCGCATCGCGGTCCATCATCAAAAACCCGGCGCGCTCCACGCTCTGCCCAAGCCCCGCGCCAAAATCGCCCGCATTGGCGCGCGGCAAGTTAATGGCCGCGCCCGCCGCGCCGTCCACCCGCCGCTCATAGGTCGGTATCCGCGCCATTATTTCGGCATCCCTACAACAGTTCCGGCAATGTCAGTGCCCGCCGCCAGCGCATCAAATATGCCGCGCCGCTTGGATAGCTCGCCTTCCACTTTAAGCCCCGCCGCCCTGTTCGCCGCCGCGCCGCGCACCCGCAGCCGGTCCAGTCCGCTTTCAAGCTCAATTTCGCGCAGCATGGTCAGCGCCGATCCGGTGCCCAGCCCGCCGCCATTGGCAGCCATGGCGGTAATAGCTTCGCCAGCAGACCGCCGCGCATCCTGCCGAATGTCCGCCTCTTGTGCCACACCCGCCACCAGCGCCCCTTGCGCCTCACGCTTGGCCATGCGCGCATTGGTCTTGCCGGCCTGAAAACCGGCAATGCCTTTAAGCGCCGCGCCGCCAACAGCAAAGGCCAACGGCCCCGCCATCAGGAACGCACCCGCTCAAACAGTTCCAGATCGCCGCCGTCAGGCCGCGCGCAGCGCACCCGAAACGCTTGCTCAAAGCCCAGCACCGCCGCCCAGCGCAGCCCCGCCACATGCTCAGGCCGCACCAGCGCTTCAATCCGGGCATAAGGCGCATCATCCAGCCCAAATCGCGCCATGCGGGTCAGCTCGATATGGTGCCGGCCAATGTCGCCAGAAAGCAAAGACCATGCCACCGCATAGCCTGCATGGGTCTCGGAAAAGCCGCCCAGCGCAATAATACGCCCCGCCGGCGTCAGCACCGTATAGCAAGGCCCCGCCTCGCAAAGCGCCAGCCCGGTCTCGCGGGTCATCAGCCTGTCATCCCATTGCGCTTGCAGGGCTTGCACATCAATCGCCAGCACATCATCCGGCTCCATGCGCCGCACCAAAAGGCCAACCGCCGCCGTCACGCCACATTGCCCACATCAACGCGCGGCGACAAAGACAGCAGCGTAAACGGCAACGGCTGAAAACTCTCCACCGTCACCCGCACATCGCGGTCATAGCCGCCCGGCCAGCCCAGCAGCGCCTCGCCGCTAAACAAATCAGGCGGTGCATCCATCGCCATAGCCGCCGTGCGCACATAGATTTCCTCGCGCCGGCCTTGCGGCTGCCCGGCGCGCACGCCAAGGCTCTCCAGCAGCCGCACTCCCAGCTTTACAATCCGCTTGATCCGGTTTTGCGAGGCTCCATCTGCCGCTTCCGTCAGCATCTGCATGGAGGTAAAGCGCGCGGGATAGGCCAGCCCCGCCACGGTGTTGGATGAAAACCGCGTCAAGCTGATCGTGCCGTCCGGCTGCACCACACAGGGGGGATGCATCGCGCCATCGGCCAGCACCGCCACTTCCTGCCCCGTCAAATGGCCCAGCCCGGTCATTACATTGGTCGGCAAGCCCGTCTGCCGCCGCCCGG
>Ga0136588_1000504_pt1 | contig 14277 bp, 15 predicted proteins | sample AntRauMFilla1564_FD_104782 | JGI IMG/M metagenome (GOLD analysis project Ga0136588, IMG submission 104782) | Saline lake microbial communities from Rauer Islands, Antarctica - Metagenome Filla 1 #564 | ecosystem: Environmental > Aquatic > Non-marine Saline and Alkaline > Saline | place... | reverse complement strand
TTTAGAATAATAAGAGAAACTCTCAATCTTGATATTGTAGATTCGTTAACTGGGATTATTCACCAAGGAATTCCTCCTGGTGGATGTTTCTTTATGAATAGAGAAAAATTTATTGAAGCTGGGATGGAAAATGAAAACATGATTTCATGGGGTCCAGAAGACCAGGAAAGATTACATAGAGTTAAAAAACTAGGTTATAAAGTTGATTCATTAGAAGGTTATCTTTATCATGTAGATCATATGATAACTCAAAATAGTACATATTCAAATCCTCTTTATAGGAATAATATAAGAGAACATGAAAAAGTTTTAAAAATGACAATTACCGAACTAAAAGAATACATTAAAACATGGGAACATACCAATGCAAGAAATAAGGCTTAAAATATTTTCAGATTATACCACTCCTACTGTAGCTAAAGGTGCATTTAAATCTTGGGGATTAGGTAATACTACTTACAAAAATATTACGGTTGTTGATGATGAAAGCTATACCCATGCGTGTATTTTCAATCATGGTAAACTCCCACAACTTAAAGTACCTAAAGAAAACGTGGTGGGTTTTCATCAAGAAGTATATGAACTTATTGATATGAACAAATATAGAGAGTGGGTTGATAAACATGTAGGAACCTATTTTGTTTACGATCTTCGTTATATGAACGGTCCTAATATAAAAGAATGGTATACATTCTTACCAAACATCCCTTTAGTAAAAGATTTTTCTGGATATACTAATCCAGAAAAACCGCAGAAAATGAGTATTATTGCATCTAATAAGAAATTCTTACCTGGTCACAATCTTCGCCATGGTTTGATCAAAAAGATTTTAGCAAGCGATATGGATATTCATGTTTATGGGAGAGGTAGTCGTGAACTTTATCCACTAGACGGAAGAGTTAAAGGAGAAATAGCAGATAAGACTTTAGCCTTTAGAGATTATAAAATGAATATCGCTATTGAAAATAAAAGAATGCCTTATTGGATAACTGAGAAATTTGTTGATCCTATCATATGTGATTGTGTTCCTTTATATTGGGGAGCTAACCACTGTCATCATGTTTTTGGAGAAGAGACTCACTATAAGCTTAGTGATGACGTAAATGATATATTTAATACAATAAAAAATGCTTACTATAATACCGACCAGTTCGTAAATAACAAGTCTACAAAAGTAGCACAAGATAAGTTACTTGGCGAAGCTAACTTTGCTGAGTTTATAATCAAGCATTTTTCGAAATAATATTAATAAAATGATCAATTTGAGAACTCAAGGAACTTCCGTTATTACCAACAAAGAAACCTTGTTTATCAATTAAATTAGCAATAGGTAAGTCACCTACAATCCTGTGATTCATATATTGAATCACAGGGTTTTTGCAAAAGTTACCAGCTACGATAGGACGGGTATCAATACCTTCTTCAGTGAGGGTTTTAACTAAAGAGTCTCTATCCCCATCATAAATGAAACCGAAACCAAACCAAGACGAACTACTGCGGTCGTCATTGGTCCATTGAAGTTTTAAATTACTAACGTTGATATATTGTAGTGAACAAACCATATAATCCCAATTTTCTATTCTTTTAGAAACTAATTCAGGTAATTTCTTAAGTTGTTCTAAACCTATAGCAGCAAAAATGTCATTATTTCTAAGATTATACCCAGGCAACACAAAACGGTAAGAATCATAAAAAGAATCACCCGTTTTATTTTCAATATGATTATTGTCTGGTAGATGTCGAGTCCATCCATGAGAACGAATTGAAAGCATTAAATGATAAAGTTCCTCATCATTAGTTACTGTAACACCACCTTCGACAGTACATATATGATGTGAGAAAAAAGTACTAAAAGTTCCTATTTCACCAATCGCACCACAATACTTATCTTCATATGTAGCACCCATTGACTCACAATTATCTTCCATAAGGATAATGTTTTTAGATTTACAAATATGCTCAAGCGCACCAAAATTACATGACATACCAAGAAGATTAACTGCAACAATTAATCTCGTTTTGTGTGTTAATGCTTTTGTTACTTCGTCAATGTCAATATTAAAATCGTTTTCGTTTACGTCTACAAAAACTAATTTCAAACCATACTGTTGTAATGGATAATATGTAGTACTCCAAGATACCGCAGGGACAATGACTTCATCTCCTCGTTGTAAATTATATTTATGAACTAATGCAGCTACTGCCAATAGGTTAGCTGAAGAACCAGAGTTACTAAATACTGCATATTTGCTTCCGAAAAATTCAGCAAATTTAGCCTCAAATTCTTTTGTTATATTACCCATAGTACACATGCCACTATCAATGACATCTTTAGCTACCTTTTTTTCGATGTCTGTCCATGTTTCAGTTGCAAGTGGGTATTTCATTCAAACTCCAAATCTAATTCATAATGAGGGCTAGGTGTGACTGCTCCATATACTTTATCAGTAGATAATCTTTTTCCTACTATAAATTCTCGGTTGAGGACATCTTGTTGAAGATGAGATTTATTACCAAAACGATTACCATTTTCAGTTTGGGCTTTATTAATAGGAATGTTGATATTTAAAGCTCTTGGGTAACACATCATATAGTCACCAGCAGGAGGATTAAGAGCTAACTGACCTTCAAGAGAATTAGGTGCTTTAAATATTACTTTATTAACAGTACTTGCTATTTGATATGTTCTAAAAATATGGAAACTAGCAATTGACATAGGATACCCCCAATCAGTAGGGTATCCATGAAACAAATCTAATTTGGATGAATTACGCCAGTTCCATGTTAAATTTTCGGTAAGATCAGGAACTAATGCTTTTCTTGATTGTGTGTAACATTCGTTCATATATGGTGCTAGTCTACAACTTAAAGTAGTGATCTCTTGATTATTTGCGAAATCCTTAAATTGTTGATCCTGTAATGAGAACGGTCTAATAAACGCATCATCGTCCATCATCCATGTAGTATAGGGTTTATTCGGTTTATTAAAAGCTCGGCGGGTATCATCTCTAAAATTAATCTCATGAACAAATTCAAATTGCCTTTCAGGATGAAGTTGTCTAACTCTTGAATATCCTTTTGAATATTCATCGTTACTACACTTTACAATAATAGTCCATGTACAACTTTGCCATTCCGCAAAGTGATCTTTTATTGACCTTAACGCTAAATCTAACTGACAAGCTCGGTCAAAACTATACATAATAACGTTAATCATATTATATTCCCCAAATACCAATTATAAGTCTTTTCTATTCCTTTGTCAAGGTCAAATTTATGTTCCCATCCCATTGAATGAATTTTTGCTACATCTAGAACTTTGCGGGGCATTCCATTAGGCTTTAGAACATCCCATTGAATGTGCCCATCATACCCGACAACCTTCTTGATCATATTTGCTAATTCTTTTATAGTAATATCAATACCAGTTCCAACATTGATTAATTCTTCCCCGTCATAATTGTTCATAAGAAACAAACAAGCATCAGCAACATCATCAACATATAATAATTCTCTCATTGCTGAACCATCACCCCAAAGTTCAACAGGTGTCTTCTCGATCTTTGCTTTGTGAAATTTACTAATAAGAGAACCCACAACATGAGCGTTTTCAGGATCGAAGTGATCCCCTACCCCATATATATTAGCAGGCTGACAAGTAATAAAATTATTACCGTATTGTTTACGATACGCCTGACACATTTTAATGCCATAAATCTTAGATAGAGCATACATCTCATTGGTTGGTTCACATGGACCAGTCATAAGATATTCTTCTTTCATTGGTTGTGGGCATTCTCTGGGGTAGATACAAGAAGAACCTAGAAATAACAGTTTAGCATTAACAACCCTAGCCCATTCAATAACATTATTGTTTATTCGGGAATTAGTTAAACCAAAGTCGGCGGGGTATTTAATGTTTTTACCAATTCCACCAACCATAGACGCACAATGGAATATGTATTTTGGACGTACATGCCATAGAATGTCTTTTACATAGTTAACATCTCCCAAATCACAACCATTAGCTCTTGAAGCTCCATAAACTTGAGTAAATCCTTCTTCTTTTAGTTTTCTCATAATAGCACTACCTACCAGACCAGTAGAACCAGTTACATAAATAACATCGCCTTTATTCATTTTCTCTCCCAACTCTCCCAAACAAAATCATAAGACCATTGACATTTATGAGTTTTTTGAAGTTCTTCCCAAATCTTTTGTCTTCTTTCCACTGGTCGTTCAACATGAGGAAATTTATGAAACTGAACTTGAAGATAACGAACGTTTTTTAATAAATCAGTTTCGATCATTCTCTCTAAGACATCATATTCAGCACCTTCGATATTAATTTTTAGAAGGTCTATATCATCTTTACCTATAAGATTATAAACATCTCTAACTTCAATTTTAATATTACCTTTAGAAAAAAGATGGGTGGCATCATTAGTATCTTCTACATATAATTGGATATTTTCTTTACCAACACCATAAGGCAAAACAGTAGCATCTGTACCTTCTAAGTTTTTCTCACATAAATCCAAAAATTTAGGAATAGGCTCATAAGCAATTATCTGACATTTGAATTTATCATAAATCTTTCTAGCGAATTTACCGTCATAAGCACCAAAATCCACGTAAAGACTTTTGGTGTTTAATGGGTATGTTAAACGCTTTTCTTCACCGTTATCTTTAAGCCATCTTTCGTGTTCAGTCATTAGTTATCCAACATATCTTTAACAAGCGTTTTAAAATTATACTCAGGGGTCCATCCAAGCTTCTTACGAGCCTTTGATGAATCACCCAACAAAATATCCACCTCAGCAGGACGGAAGTATTTAGGATTGATTTTTACTACTGTTTTATTATTTACCAGTCCTACTTCATTAATACCTTCACCTTTCCAAGTTATTGATTCTCCCAATTGATTAAAGCACTCTTCAACGAAATCCTTAACGGTGTATGTTTCACCAGTAGCTATTACGAAGTCTTCTGGAGTTTCTTGTTGCATCATTAAATACACACAATTCATAAAGTCCTTAGCGTGACCCCAATCACGATAAGCGTATAAATTACCCAATTCAAGCGGCTCAGTTTCATTGGGGTTCATTTTCCATTTTTTACACCAGTTTGTAATCTTTTTGGTTACGAATGTATCACCTCTACGTGGTGAGTTAGCCAACACCATAGAACCTACCCCAGCTTGTAAGTAACCACATTCAGTTTCTATGTCATATACAAAACAATTAGACTCATCTAATATGATCTCTTTTTTAAGTTCTTTATTATTTTTTATCAAATGTAGTCCTTTATCTCCTTTTTTATCACTATGTATGTTTACTTGATTATACAATCTACTGTTTTGTTCAAAAGTATTAATATTAAATTTGAAACCTTCAACTACCTCATTCATAAGTAAAATAAGACCCTGACATAATAGTGGTGAGTTGGATTTAAAAGACTTAAATTTATATGTACATTTGTCTTTTTTTAACCCATCACAAAGATAATATCCCTCCAAGAATTTTGTTTTTACTTCCAAAGAAGAATTTAATATACGCTTTGGTACTTTTTTATGTTTTGTGCGTTCGTCGTATATTTCTGACCTATAAAATTTACCTAAATGACTGCTAATACCTGACACGTTATGATGTCTAGTATTGTCACCATACCCAGATGCGTAGTTAGCTTCTCTGATATTGAAGACTGGAAATAGAAATCGGCATAAATCTTTAAAGGTTTCACCGTGATCTAGGTTCGCCAAACGAACATGACCAGATGAACATATATGACCGTCTCCTACTAACATTCCTAAAAATTTAGCTTCCGCCTCAGTGATTTTAATATGATTACCTAGTTTCGGTAACCCCCCATGATCTAATTCATCATGTAAGTTGAGTTGTCTCTGTGGTATTTTTTTCTGACCTATTAGAAAATTGTGATGGGGTGTAGTAACTACTGAGCCATTTCTAGTATTAGAGACCACTTTGTTTCTATTTTCAGTATCTAAGGTTTTTATTTTGCGCCTAGTTATAGTTTTTAATTTAGTATATCCGCTACCATTCCATACTTCTATATTTTCATTAGAAAAATCTCCGATTAGAATATTATTATCTTTAGATATATCTTTTCTTTCTGGTAAGAAGTCTCTCATATAAACGACATCTATTGTTTCGCCGTTCTTTATAGTTATCGGGGTATTGGAATCGAAACATTCATGATTAAACAGGCAAGACGAAACTATAAACATATTATAAGACTCTCGGTAATTACGAGCAATCCAATGTCCATAGAGCTTTGCTACACCATATGGTGATCTGGGATGGAAGGGAGAGTTTTCATTATATCCCTTTTCAGGCATCTCTTCTGTTACGCCACCGTACATCTCACTGGTTGAAGCTTGGTAATACTTAGAATTAGGGCAATGCTTCTTCATAGCTTCTAAAATTCTTAGTGGTCCCATAGCATTAGCATCTGCCGTATATTCTGGAACTTCGAAGGATACTTTGACATGAGATTGAGCGCCCAAATTATAAATTTCATCTGGCTTTATAGTTCGTATTAATTCGTCAATATTAGTTGAGTCTGTTAGGTCACCAAAATGAAGATGTAACGTTTTATTAAACAATTTAGGATCAGATACTAAATGATCAATCCTACCTGTATTGAAAGACGAAGACCTACGGACTATTCCATGTACTTCATATCCTTTATCCAGTAACAGTTCCGTTAAGTAACTACCGTCTTGTCCTGTGATCCCCGTGATTAATGCTTTTTTCATATTTTAACACTCTTTCTGATATAATTATAACATAAGGATCGTTTGTATGTCAGTAAAATCATTCGTCGGTTGCTCGCATGTTGCATGGATGCAAAAATTACCAAAATCATTATTCTCACCCACTGGATGGAATTATAACTCTTTTTTTGGGGCAACATCAATGCCTATATTTCACGAAAAAATGATAGATGCTACAATAAACGCAAGCAAAAAATGCGATCATGTTTTTGTTTTACCTTTTAGATCATTAGCCTTTAATACTATAAACCACTGGATGGAAGACAATCTTAAGCTTGAAGATAATGATTTTTACTCTAAAAAAATGAATCATTCTTTATATTTAAAATCTTTAAATAACCCAGATAAATGGTATATAGACAATAAGTTGTTGAAAAATGAAATAGTTACCGATATTCAGAATAGGTTCTTCGTAAAATGGTTAAGATATTATCAAAGATTCCCCCAAGTGAAATTCATATTTTGTGTCATTTTGGAGCTTGGTGGGGAGGAGAAGGTGATAAAGAACCAACTAAGAATATTTACGGAAATCACATAAGCTACCCAGAGCTTCATAGTATTTTTCATAATTCAGTTGACTTAGAAGATTTTGCTAAGTCATATAATGGAAAAATGTTTAAAGATTTGGCATGGCACCCTACTGATGAATGCATAAAAGCCCTAACTAAATATATTGAAGTTAATTATTTATAACTCCAATAATTTTTTAAGTGGTAGATAATTAAAAATCCTATTTACTCTGGAGCCTTCAGTGCAAGAATATAGTTTAAATTCATTTTGTTTAACATAACTAGCTTTCAACTTTTCCCACACACCTAAATTATTACCAGCCACACCATTATTCAAATGATGGTGAGTTGTTATCGACCCTTTACCAAAATAATCTGATCTAAAATGATTTGGGTCTTCATCAGAAGTAAATTCACAATCCCCCCCCCTTCAATTTGCCTAACATCTGATCTAGGAACATAACGACAATCAACCCCAACCATACCAACATGAGTGTAACCCATTAAGTAGGCAAACTGAACCGCCCATATACTAACATTATCTAACGGACATGTACCTTTGAATAAATTAGGAAAACTCAAGTCACTGTACTGACCAAAACATAAAGATGAGTCTTCTATCGCATTGACATTTGTATAATCAGTCTGAACGATTTTATTTTTTTGTTCGATCCCATTAATCATATTACCCCACGGAGCCGTAAAATATTTCTTAATGGGGTTATCAGAATCAATAAGATTTTTCAAGTCGTCATATATAGTTCTAAAAGTTCTACAATCAATACATGCAAAATATGTAGGATAAAAATCCCATTCTTTATATGCTATATAAGCTCTATTAAAAGAGAATGTATCAACACCACGTAAATCATCTATATTTACATTATTAAGCGATGGACCATTTCCCATTATAATACATTTTTTAGTCATTTAATAAATTCCTAAATATACCTAGTGGTACAAGCCTTTTATCTTTCCTATTATAATGACCGTCCAATCTAACAATTACGTCATATCCATCAACATCAATTCCTCGAACGTCTTGTAAAACATTTGAAGATGGTCCTATTATCAAACCATTTTTGTTTTTGGAGTATTCTGCCAATGTTTCTAATGTGTCACTCATAATTAACCTACCTATTAACTTTTATTTATACATCTAGATGATATAAAATTTATCTTATGTGTTCGTGTCTATCATATATTAATACCGTGAGTACCTACACCATCACCCATCCATTCAATCATAAGATCACAAATCATAGCTAGCCAAAGATTATGAACAGATTCAACTATGTTATATACTTTACTGTTTACCCAAAAGTTACTGCTTGCTATCTCAGATAATTTATTATCTTGCTCAAATCCAGTAAACGTAACAACAGTTCCTCCTTGAGCTTTGACCCATTTAGCAGCGTTAACTACATTTGGTGAGTTACCACTTGAACTAACACAAACTAAAATATCACCTTTTTTATAGTTAATCTTACAGTATCTTTCTAAGGCGTGGTCATACCCAAAATCATTAGCAAACGCAGTAAGAACTGCTTGGTCTGCTGCGCATAACGTCTGAATACCCAGTTGGCTCATATAATCAAGAGCAGCGTGGTTTGCGATAGTATACGAAGCACCATTACCCATGAAAATAGCTTTCTTACCTGATTTCCTCAATTCAAAAATCTTTTCTGCGAATTCATATGCGCTCGTCAATTCTAAATTAAGCGATGCTCTAGCGGCATCCTGTACTCTATTTTTAAGAAATAATTTTTCTTCACTCATGATCATTTTCTCCCTTTCAAAAAGTTCTTTAAATCTACCAATTGGATTGAATCTTCTATTACACATAGCCCATTTAGTAAAATTTCTAAGTTGGGTCGCTGGGCGATGGTTACCATTTATAATACGGCTTATTGATTTTGGTTTCATAGTTTCTATAGGACGCTCAGTGTAAAATGTTTCATAAAAATCGAAACCTAAAGCAGCTACTTCTTTAGCGCCATCCGTTAATGCGTCATATATTGCAAGAATTCCAGTACTTGGACAACACTTTAATACAATAGGACAGCGTTTGGCTCTTCCTTCATTAAAAAGATACCAATCTGGGGTTTCGTCTCCACACATTCTTAAATAACCATCAATTTTTTTATTAGGACTACAGTATCTAGCAATAAGTTTAATATTGTGTTTTATTAAATAAGTTAGATGGTCTTTATTATATTGACCACTAAGAAGAGAATGATAAATTATATCAGTTCTTTTACCTAGACCATGTTTATCAGAGTCGTAAAAATGATCGTTTAGTCTTATAACATAATCATAATCATCTAGGTTAACTTGTTCAACTTCTTTAGGAGCACCTTCTGACGGTCCAATAACAATTACTTTTTTATCTTTATAAAAATCTTCAGGGAGTCTTTTCATTAATACCATTATAAGCCTCCTTAATCAACCTCATTACTTCAAGCGCGTCTTCTATATTAGTTTTATTTTTTCCAGATAAAATACTATCAAAAAATAATTGTACTTCCTTGTACCAAGTATCATTGTTCTTAAACTCTATAGTTTCTTTAGTGGACGTATCGGAATCAAAATGTTTGTCTTTACATATGGTTAACTCTTCTTTACCATAAGACCCAGATGGAGTCTTTAAACCATTGAGAGCAACATATCCTCGTTCTAAAACAATTTCTAATGAAAATATATGTCTCCATTCTATCATCGTCGAATGGAGCGATGCTGAAATGTTATCCGAGCTATTATAAAGATTTAAAAATGCATTATCTTCTATTCCTTCAATACCCCAAAGATTATTTGTTATGACGGATTGAACTGTATCAAAATCCCCACCAAACCAATTCATTAAATCTAACATATGAATACCTTGGTCTAAAAGAATACCACCTCCACATTTTTTAGGGTCTGCTCTCCATCCTGTAGTATTAGGATCACCCATTGCCTTTCCGTACCTTCCTCTCATCCATAAAATTTTTCCAGTTTCTTGACTGTCAATAAACTCTTTCATCTTTTGAATACTGTCGTATTGGCGATGATTAAATCCATACAATAAAGTCAAATTACGGTTTTTACTGTATGCATAATTAACTTCAAGCAACTCATCATAATTTAATGCTGGTGGTTTTTCACAAAAAATATTCTTACCAGCCATTAAACATTTTATAGTTAAATCAGAGGTTAAAAAATTTGGCGTGCAAATAAATACGTGGTCTGTCTTATCTATTACTTCTTGACTACTCTTACAATTGGTTTCTTCGTTTGGATCATAAATCATATATTCAGCATTAGGTATTAGTTGTTTACAAACCTCATGTCTAATCTTTCCTATTTTACCATATCCAATTATCCCAATTTTCATTTTAATAACTCCATCAAGTCTCTATACAGACCTTTACGAAAACCATCACCCATACTTGCAACGTGTGGTGTGGCAATGAAGTTATCAAGTTCTAGTAGTTTACCTTTATATGGTTCTTCCCAAAATACGTCAAATGCGGCAGTTGCCTTTGGGTTACTTTTTAGGAATTCATATAATTCATTTTCATCTACTAATTCTGCTCTTGCGGTATTAACCAATATCACATCATCTTTAAGCCATTCTGTTTTTATCATTCCTCTATTACCATCAGTAAGAGGACAATGAAGGGTTACAATATCTGCCGACTTCATTTCCTTTTCTAATGTAGTATGGAAAAAAGAATTCACATCAAATCCAACATTATCTTTAAACAAATCTTCTAATTTGTCAAAAACAAATCTACCAATATTACCCATGCTCCCTACTGTTAGACATGATTTATCAGAAAGTGTTTTTCTTTCTTCTTTTTCCCATTTAGAAACATTACCTAATTTTCTATAATGAGATTGTAAAATTAAAAATACAGCAAATGAAGAAACCTCATCGTAAATTTTGATTTTTGTCAATTCGGAAGGCATAATCAATTTAACACCAGTGTCTTTAAGGTCTGGTATATTATCTACCCCAACTCCACACTTAAATATGTATTTGAGTTTAGGAAATTTTTCGAGATCAATACTTGACCCACCAACAACAATAACTTCCGCTTCGGAAGGGTCGTTAATATAAAAATCAACGTAATCATCTAGTGTCTTTGTTAAACTATAAACTTTCATATAAACCTCAAATCATAAAATCTATGGGATAATTTAAATTATCCCCAAATAACTCATTAATCACCTCCACTACATCTTCGTAGGCAATTTCTGTTTTTATAGCATATTCACTTGTGAGTAATATACATGTTAAGTTATTACTAATGTTTTTCTTATCGTTATTAAGAGCTTGTACGTATTTATCGTTATTATTGATTCCATAGTTAGGTATATTTTTTATAAGTATATTATTAAGTCTTTTATAAACATCTTTTGAGATTAACTCTTTTTTTAATGAAATTCTATTAGCTATTTCCATTCCCAATGTAACTGCTTGTCCATGATTGACTTCATAGTTACTGATTGATTCGATAGCGTGTCCAAAAGTATGACCGTAATTAAATAAGTTACGTTCTCCTTTATCAAACTCGTCTTTTTCAATCATTTCTTTTTTTATTGAGAGACTTTCTTTTACATACTCTTCTATATTTTCTAAAACATTTTCATCATTGACCATCTTTTCTGATATGTCAAAATTATGGTCCAATAAAAAATAATGTAGCATTTCCCCAATGCCTGATTTTATCTCTGACTCTGGAAGTGTTTCAAGAAACTTTCGGTAAATATAAATCTCTTTAGGTGGATGAAACCCTCCCAACTTATTTTTACTGCCTTTGTAGTTTATGGAAGTCTTACTTCCTATGCAACTATCACATTGAGCGAGAAGAGTGGTAGGATAAAACACCCAATCAACACCTCTTGAATATATAGAGGCTGTAAACGATACAAGGTCTTGAATAACACCGCCACCAACAGCAATAAGTTTATTACTCTTATTAAAGCCAATCTGAATCATCTTATCTATTAACTTTTGTGATTCTTCTAACGTTTTAGTTTCTTCGGTTGTTTCTAATACATATACAGAAGCATCAAATATATCCATGTGGTTTAGTACTGAGATATATTGATCCCAAATAAAAGAATCAACTACTATAATATCACCTTTATTATCATCGAAAGTTAAATGATCAATAGTTTCTACCTTATATATCCCTTTATATGATTTAACTTTAAACACAAGTATACCCCCCATCAACAATAACGTTTTGACCTACCATATAAGTATTTAAATCACTTGACATAAACATGACTGTTTTTGAAATATCATCAACAGTAGCTAAACGACCTATAGGTACATTAGATGCTATTTCGTTCATCTTTTCTCTGCCAAGTACATCAACTGTTAATTCTGTTTCAGTAACCCCTGGTCCAACTGAATTTACTAAAATACCATATTTAGCCAATTCGACAGCAGAAGCTTTTGTTAAACCAAGTAAGCCAAATTTACTCGAACAATAAGCAGAACGAAGAGGCATACTAATCTCACTTGAAATTGAAGTAATGTTCACAATTCGCCCCCAACTAGTTTCTTTCATGTGAGGAATAACCGCTTGTGTTGTTTTGAAACACGATGTTAGGTTTAGGTTGATTATTTGTTCATAGTCCCTTATATCATATTCTTCAATAGGTCCAATCTTATTAGTACCTGCATTATTAATGAGAATATCAAATTCCATAGTCTTAATCCATTTTATAAATTCTATAGTTTCATTATAATTTGTAAGATCAACTTGCCAATGCTTTAGGTTGCAAACTTTTTTAGTACTCGTCCAATACACATCAGCACCCAAACTATTAAAATCTTCAACGAGTTTCTTACCAATACCCTTACTTCCTCCAGTAACTAAAACCCTCTTTCCCGTAAAATCAATCTTCATACTCAATCCCCACATCTTTTTTGAAAATAGCAAGACGAGTGGCATTATCTGATGCACATCTAATAGAATGTCGAGTATTTCTCTCTACTGTAATAAAATCACCTGGGTAAGCAAAAACATTCTTACCTTCAATTGTAATGCTATATAATCCATTAATAATATACCATGATTCATCCCAATGACTATGCATATGATTGGGTATTACTTTCCCTTCTTTTTCATTGATAACATAGACCGAATAGTCTTCTCCCTCAAAGAGAAGTTTCGCTCCTAGTTTTTTACCATTAGTTTTGTGATGTACAAAGCTCATCTAATTGGCTTCTCCGCATAAATATGTTCAACGTCATATCTTGACACTGCTAACCTAGAAGCAATGGTATTACCAATTGCCGTTATCTGATGTTTATTCCCCTTTTCAATAAACACTAAGTCACCAGCTTTTACGACATATGACTCATCTTCAATATCGAATCTCCATTGACCTCTAATAATATACCACCACTCATTCCACTTAGCGTGATAATGGCGGCGGTTACCTTCTCCTGGCATTTGATTAACCACTGTACACGAATTACTATCGGAGTCTACAATTGTCTTATACCAAGCTTCTTGGTCTGTCATTTCTTGCATTAAATTAGTAACACTAACCACTCTCTGGTTTGGTTTAACTTCTGTGGTTTTTTCAATACCATCATCTTTCAGTACTCTGGGTACAAAATAGTCGATATACTGTCCATCTTCATAGTAGAACTTTTTATAGAGACTTTGAAAAGGGATAAATTGAGCAACCGCTTCTGCTAGTAAAAAATCTGATTCGTTGTCAATATCAATAGTAGAGAACCCACTAAGCTCAAAATACTTTATTGATCCTAAACCACCATGATACGCACAGCCTAGTTCATTCATATTATCAATAAAAGTGGTTCGTTCCCAACCCATTAAAGAAGTGGCATAAATTCCGATAGGAGTCATTTCCTGTGAGGGTGGGTTCTTTTTATCTTTGGAGAAGTTAATTGGTCTGTCACCATATACACATCCAATTTGAGCATTTTTTACTGAAACAACG
>Ga0136588_1000503_pt1 | contig 14286 bp, 17 predicted proteins | sample AntRauMFilla1564_FD_104782 | JGI IMG/M metagenome (GOLD analysis project Ga0136588, IMG submission 104782) | Saline lake microbial communities from Rauer Islands, Antarctica - Metagenome Filla 1 #564 | ecosystem: Environmental > Aquatic > Non-marine Saline and Alkaline > Saline | place... | reverse complement strand
GCCTTTATTTCGCACATGCAATTCAGCAGAACCAGTTTCGGAGATGACATGCCCGCCCCGCGTAAGCCCGGCCATTTAAAGGTAATTGCTGGCACTGACCAGCCCTGCCGGCGTGCGCCGGACCCTGTCGATCTGCCGCTTCTGGACGAATTACCCCAGACGCTGGACTGGCTGCCGAACGCTCACGCTGTCCGCGAGTTCGAGCGGCTCGCGGCGATCCTATTTAACAATCGACTGCTGACCGAAGGCGGACTTATGGCGCTGGGCCACCTGTGCGCGTTGCACGGCAAGCTGGTGCAGCTCTGGACCGCTGGCGAATCGCCGACCGGTCACATGCTCGCTCAATATCGCGCCCTGGTGAACGACTTCGGTCTGACCCCGGTGGCGCAAGGGAAGGTTCGCGCGGGTGGCAAAGAAGAAACCGGCAGCAAGTTCGGCAACAACACGGCGCCGGCGGGCAAGAAAAAGTAGGCCGGCGTTCGATCAGACGGGGCACGCGCGGGATTATTGCCAGATCGCGGCCGACTATGCGGCCGACGTGCTGGCCGAGCCGAAAGCGCACGGGAAATGGGTCAAACTGGCGGCGAAACGGTTCCGCGCTGACCTGAAACGGGCCAAGGGCCGCCGGCCTCCGTTCACGTTTGAGCCCTGGCACGCGAACAATGCCTGCGACTTCATCGAAAAGATGCCTCATGTTGAGGGCAAGTGGGCGACGCCGAATATCGAGATGCACCGCTCGCACGTCTTTTTCGTCGTGCAGCTGTTCGGTTTTCGGAATAGCGAGGGGCACCGGCGGTTCACCTCCGCATTATTTGCGGTCGCCCGCAAGAACGCGAAAAGTACGCTGGCCGCGGCGATCCTGCTCTACTGCCTGTGCTGCGAGGATGAGCCAGGCGCGCAGATACTGAGCGCGGCGACGACCTTCGGCCAGGCATCGATCATCTTCAATATCGCGAAGATGATGGCGAACAAATCGGCGGACCTTCGCGATCACTTCGGCTTGGAGTGCTTCTCTAAGTCGATCGCGCGCTACCCGGTGGCGGCCTCGATGAAGCCGATCCACGCGAAGGCGAGCACGCAAGACGGGCTGAATCCGTCGCATGTGGCGCTGGATGAGATCCACGCGCACAAGACCGCTGACCTGTTGAACGTATTGACGAGTGCGGCGGGCGCCCGCGGGAACCCGCTATGGCTCTACACGACGACCGAGGGCTACACGAACCCCGGCCCGTGGGGCGAGATCCGGCAGTTCGCGCGCCAGCTTCTAAAGGGCGTGTTTGGCAAGGACGGAGATCACTTCCTCGCGGTGATCTACGCGGTCGACGAGGACGATAACGAATTCGACGAGGCGGCCTGGCGGAAGGCCAACCCGCTGATGGACGTGAACCAGAAATTGCTTACGGAGATCCGCAAGCAGGCGGTCGAAGCCAAGGCCATGCCGGGGAAACTGGCCGAGTTCAAGGTCAAGCGCCTGAATCGGCCGGCAGCGTCTGCCCAGGCATGGGTGGACCTGCCGAAATGGAACCGCTGCGCCGGCCCCGTAGATTTCGACATGCTCGAGGGCGCGCCCTGCTGGGCCGGGCTTGACCTGGCAAGCACGCGCGACCTCACCTCGTGGCGACTGCTCTGGCTGTATGAGGGGCGGTTCTACACCTGGGGGCGCCGCTGGGTGCCTGATGAGGCGGTCGCGCAGCGCACGGAGCGCGGCACGGTCCCATATGCGAGCTGGGTCGCGGACGGCTGGATCAAGCAGACCGCCGGAAACGTGGTGGACGACACGGTGATCGAGTCCGAGATCCTCGCGGACTGGGAGCGATTCCAGCCGCGCCAGGTGGCGTTCGATCCGTGGAACGCGGCGGCGCTCGCGAACCGCCTTACAGCGGCGGGCGCCCCGATGGTGCAGTTCATCCAGGGCGCGAAGTCCTATCACCCGGCATTTAAGGCGCTCGATCGGGCCTATCGGTCGGGCAATCTCAATCATGGCGGTGATCCGGTGCTCGCGTGGTGCGCGTCGAACCTGGTCCCGCGTTACGACGGGAATATGAATATGGCCCCGGATAAGAAGCGCAGCGCGGAGAAGATCGACGATATGTGCGCCCTGCTGATGGCGTTCGGTGTGGCCGAGGCCGCGACGGATGATGCCGCCGCTTTTGCGGATTTCATCGCGAATCCGGTCGGCCGATGATCGGCTTCTGGCGCAGCATGTGGTCTCCCCTGACCCGCTTCTTTAGCGGGCCCCAGGGCGAGGGCATCCAGACGACCGGCCCCGGTTATAACGTGGAGACCGCGACCCCGGTCAGCGCAGACACGGCGCTGCAGCTCTCGGCGGTGTGGGCCTGTGTGCGTCTGCTGTCGCAGACTATTGCGAGCCTGCCGGTGGTGGTCTACCGACGCACACAGGATGGCCGAGAGATCGACAGGGATCACTGGTTTGCAAGGCTGATGCTGAGTCGGCCGAACCAATACCAGACGCGGTATGAATTCTTTGAGTACATGCTGGGCAACCTGTTTCTGCACGGGAACTGCTACGCGCGGATTGAGCGGTCTGGAGACCGGGTGGCACGACTGAGACCGATGGCCGCGCAACAGGTCGAGACGAGAATTGTGGCCGGCGACGTAGTGCATCTGTACCACGCAGATGGAAACATTACCGCGTTGGCGCCTGAGTCGGTGTGGCACGTTCGCATGAATGGCGACTGGCTTGTGGGGCGCTCCCCGCTGCAGTTTGGCGCGATGATGCTGGGCATCTCTCAGGCGGCCGAGCACACGGTCAACAAGATTTACCGCAACGGCGCGAAGCCGTCCGGAGTGCTTACACTGGATCGCCTGCTAACGCCTGAACAGCGCACGCATATCCGGGAGAATTTCAGCACCCTGACCACAGGCACCGACGACCGGCTGATGGTGCTCGAGCAGGGCGCGAAGTTCGAGCCAATCAGCATGACGCCGCAGGACATCGAACTGTTGCAGTCGCGCCGGTTCCAGATCGAAGAGATCTGCCGGTGGTTCGGCGTGCCGTCCGTACTGGTGAACGATACGGCCGGGTCTACCGCCTGGGGAACGGGCATCGCGCAGATCGTTGACGGGTTCTACAAGCTGAACCTTCGCCCGCCGGTTGAAGCGATTGAAAACAGTATTCAGACGCATCTGCTGACTGAGGCAGATCGTGCCGCTGGCGTCGAGGTCGAGTTCGATTTCGCCGACCTCATGCGGGCCGACATCAAGGCCCGATACGAATCTTATCGCGTGGGTATTGCGGGCGGCTTTCTCACGCCGAACGAGGCCCGCGCCATGGAGTGGCTCCCCGCTGTTGATGGCGGCAATCGCCTGATGATCCAGGGCGCGATGGTGCCTATTGACCAAGCTGGCACGAATCGAGGTGCAGACGATGGAATTTAAAACGACCCTTCTCGAGAAGGCGGAGCTGAAGTTCGCGCCTGATACGGCCACCTTTACTGGTTATGCATCGGTATTTGGCGGCGTAGATACCGGGGGCGACACGATCCACCCTGGCGCCTTTAGGAAGGCAATCGGCGATGGCGCCGAAGTCAAGATGTATTTTAATCACGCATGGATCAAGCGCGAGCTGCCGATCGGCAAGATGTTCGTCCGCGAGGACGAGCGCGGCCTGCGGGTCGAATCCGGCGAGTTCACGGTCGGCATGAAAATGGCGGACGAGGTAGCCATGGCCGTGCGTCACGGCACCGTGTCCGGCCTCTCGATCGGCTATCTCGTGACGGAATCCGGCGTCAAAAAGAAGAGCGACGGGGGCCGAGAAATTTACGAGATCGACTATCTAAAAGAGGTCTCCGTGGTCGATTGGCCTGCCGACCAGGCGGCCGTGATCGATATGAAGTCCGCTATTCACAAGGCGGAAACCTTGAAAGACATTGAATCCCTGCTGCGTGATGCTGCCGGGTTCACCAGGGCTGATGCGACTGCGCTGGTATCTCGCATCAAGTCCATGGCTCACGGAGATCGTGACGCCGAAACGAAGCGGATCGCTGCCGCAGTGGCCGCGACGTTCCAGCAGTTCCGCGGCTGAGTCCAGCCGTAATCCTGAGTCATAGCCGCCGGAAGGCGGTTTTTTTTGGAGAAAATTCCATGAGCGACGAAATTCTCAAGGCCGTCAAGGACGGCGTGGCCGGGGTCGAGGTAAAGCTCTCGACCGCGATCGAAAAGTACGAGGGCCAGATCAAGGAGGCCGGCAAGGCCGACGACGAGATCCGGGCCGAAATTAAAGCACTGTCCGTCAAGTTCGAGGACGAGATGCGGGTCGCCATCCAGAAGATGGACAAGGCCGATGACGGTGCGGAGATCGCGCTGACCGCAGGCTCCGAGTTTGTCAAGTCCGAGCAGTTCAAGCAGCTCGCGCGGGGCGACATTCAGCGCGCCCGGATCGAGGTCAAGAACACCGTCGTCTCTGGCGGCACGACCAGCTTCCCGGATCAGCGTCCTGGCATCATCCCTGGCAACTTCCTGCCGCTGACCATTCGCCAGGTGATCCCGTCGATCCCCGTCACGAGCAACATGGTCAACTCGCTGCGCGAGGCGAGCTGGACCAATGACGCCGCGGAAGCGTCGCAGGGCTCGGCCAAGGCGGAATCGGATGCCACGTTCGAGCAGTACAACGTGCCGATCACTACGGTGGCGCATTTCATCAAGGTGTCTAACCAGCTGCTGGCCGATGCGCCGGCGGTTGCGTCCTACATCGACACCCGTCTCCGTGACGGCCTGGCGCAGCGCGTCGACCGCCAGCTCCTGGTGGGCAACGGCACCAGCCCGAACCTCTCGGGCCTGACCGACACCGGGAACTTTACCGCGTTCACCCCGACCTCGGGCGCGAACCTGGTCGAGTCGATCAACAAGGCGAAATATGCGCTGTGGGCCACAGGCAACGCGCCGGACACGGTGATCGTCAACCCGGCCGACTGGGGCGAGATGGAGCTCACCCGCGAAGGCGCAGGCACCGGGGCGTACCTCTATGGCGCCCCCGGCACCATGGCTGGCGCGAACCCGTTCGGTGTGCAGGTCGTGATGTCGAATCACATGCCTGCCGGCGACTTCCTGATCGGCAACATGCGCGGCTCGGCGGTGATCTACGCCCGCCAGGGCGCGGTGGTCGAGATGGGCTACGTCAACGCGGATTTCACGAATAACCTCGTGACCATCCGCGCCGAGGAACGTCTCGGGCTGGGCGTGGATCGCCCTGCCGCAATCCTCTACGGCGCCTTCACGGCGTAAAGCAGTCGGGGGAGCCTTCGGGCTCCCCCGATCTCTTGGGGGTGATATGAAAATTGCGGTACTAAAACCGCTGCGGCACGACAAGCTCGGCTTGCTGCGGCGCGGCTGGGTTGGAGAGATGCCGGACGATTGGGCGATGCGATACATCGCTCGAGGTGCGGCTGAGAAGTACGAGACGAAGGTGGCCCGCGAGACCCCTTTGCAGGACGCTGGCGAGGATTCACCGTCGCCTGCCTTGCCAGCGGACCAAGCCTCACGGACGACGACTGCGCCGCAATCAAAGCGTGGCGCGACCAAGCGCGGGAGACGCGCGCGGTCATAGTCGTGAACACGACGTTTCTGTCTGCAATGTGGGCAGACGCACTATTTGCAATGGATCGCGACTGGTGGGCGAGGTACTACGCGCAGACAAACATATTCGAGGGTGCGCGCTACACGTCACACCACCCGAATGCCAGGCATCGCGGCGTGGCCTGGCTGCGGCCGCCGTTTAACCACTACGGCAACAGCGGTGCGGCAGCGATCTCGATGGCGCACCAGGGCAACGCGGAGCGGGTCATCCTGCTCGGCTATGACTGCCAGCACACTGACGGGAAGCGCCACCACCACGGCGACCACCCGAAAGGGCTGGGGAATGCCGGCAGCGTGCATAAGTGGGCGGAGCGGTTCGAGGAGCAGCGCCGGGACTTCGCGGGCACGGAAATCATCAACTGCAGCCGGGAAACGGCGCTGACCTGCTTCCCGCGCGCGGCTTTGGAGGACCTGCTCGAATGAAGAATTACGCCTGGACTGTGGCCGGCCTGCCGCTTGAGTTTGTCGATGCCGACGACAGCATCATCCGGCTGTTGCACACGGGCAAGGATTTCGAGCCCAACACGGTCGAGAAGTGGGGCGAGATCTGCGACACGGGCGGCACCGTGGTCGATGTTGGGTGCTACACCGGGCTGTTCTCGATCATCGCTGCGCGCCTCGGGTGCCATGTGATCGCCTTCGAACCGATGCGCAAGAATTTCGAGCGGTGCCTTGAAAACTTCCACATCAATGGTGTTGTCGTAGATATCCGCTATGCCTGCGCGTCGGACCGTGATGGCCCGACCGAGATCAAGTTCAATCCGCGCGTGCCGTTTCTCACCAGCGGCGCGAGCCTGATCCGCCCAAGCGGCGGAATGGAATCTCGCGCCCACCAGGTGATGGGCGCCACGATCGACAGCCTCGGGCTGACCCAGTGCACGGCGATCAAGATCGACGTCGAGCGGGGCGAGCCGATGGTCCTGGCCGGCGCACGCGAGACGATCCGGCGGTGCAAGCCGGTGCTGCTCGTCGAGGTGCTTGGGCCGAGCGAGGGCGAGCTGATCAAGGTGCCAGGGTATCGCGTGGCCGATGTGCTCGACGAGCGAAACTGGCTGATGCTTCCCGAGTGATCACCGTCGCCTGCGTGCTGCGCTCCGGCGGGGATTACACGCCGGAATATGTGGAGCGCCTCGCGGCTGGCGTGCAAGCGCATTCGCCCTGGCGCTTCGTGGCGCTGGCTGATTGCCCGCTGGATTGCGAGACGATCCCGCTCGATCACGACTGGCCGGGCTGGTGGGCGAAGGTCGAACTGTTCCGGCCCGGACTGTTCTCAGGTCCGGTGTTGTATCTGGACCTGGACACGGTTGTGACCGGCGAGCTGGCCGCGCTGATGTCGGTCCGGCACCGGTTCACGATGCTGTCGGATTTTTTCAAGCCGCAGTATCCGGCGTCTGGCGTAATGGCGTGGGATGGTGACTGGTCGGCGATTTATACGACCTTCTCCGCAGCACCTGCGCGACACATGGCGCGGAGCCGGACTCGGGACTGCTGGGGCGATGGCGGGTTCATTGCGCGCCACCTCGGCGTGACGCCCGACCGGTGGCAGACACGGTGCCCGGGGTTGATATCGAGCCGCAAGGTTGCCGCTACGCGGAACGCAGACGAGCGACTGGTCTGTTACCACGGCAAGCCGCGGCCGGCGCAGACCGGCTGGGCGGTGTGAGGGTCGCGATTGTCGCCAGCGGGCCGTCGCTGCGTGGCGTGCGGATCCCGAGGATGCCCGGCGTGCTGGTGATTGCCGTCAACGGCGCCATCGAGTGGTGCGACGCGGCGGACTGGTTTTTCAGTCTGGACCCCAGCATCTACGTCTGCGGGCTGGTCCAGCGGCCGCGAACCGGCGTGAAGTACCACATGGCCGTGCCGGATACCTTCGGGACGCGGCGAGCACCGCTGAGACGCCACCAGGCGCCCCGGTTGGTGCATGTGACCTATCTTCGTCGGCTGACCGGTAAGGGCGTGCGCGGTGCGCGGCCGAGGCTGTCAGAGGACTCGGGGGCGATCCACACCGGGAATAGCGCCTATGGCGCGCTGGGGCTGGCCTATCACCAGCGTCCCGCGCGGATCGCGCTGCTGGGCGTGGATGGCACGAATTCTGGCTATGCGTACCTCCCCGGACGGCAGGGCGGGTCGCTCGGCCACATGCCCGCGCTGTTCGCCTCGGCCGTGCCGCAGCTGGCCGGGATCGAGGTTATCAACGGATCGCCCGCAAGCCGGGTCGATTGTTTCCCGCGCGTGTCTCCCGAGGCGGCGCTCGCATGGATCACGGAGAGCACATGAGCACCATCCCATTGTCGGAGGCAAAGGACTTTCTCGGCGTGATCCATAGCCACGACGACGTGAAGATCCAGCTGCTGCTGCAGGGCGCCGAGGCCGAGGCGCTGCAGTTCCTGAATCTGGCGGCATTCACCAGCCTGCCGTGCGAGTCGTCCTCGTCCTCTTCGTCGTCCTCCGAGCCGGTGGACGCCGGCATGACCCTGGACGTGCGGACCGGCGTGCTGTTCCTGCTGCAGAGCGCGTACCAGGCGAGCCCCGACGATCGCGTGAAACTACGCAAGGCCGCCGAGACCCTGCTGATGCCGCGCCGGTGTGGGCTGGGCGTCTGATGCTGTCCTGGCGTCTCACGCATCGGGTCGATATCGAGGAGCGCGTCGAGGTCCGCGATACCGAGACCGGCGCGATCACGCATACCTGGCGAACGGCCGCGCTCGGCGGGGTGTCGCTACAGGCGATCCCGGCCGAAGTTCTTACGGGACCGGGGCGCGAGATGGCCGGCGCCGGCACAAAACTCGCCGAGGCTACGGCGCGGGTCCAGATGCGCTGGTTTCCCGGCCTGCGTCCCGACATGAGGATCGTGTGGGAGGGCCAGCCGATGGACATCATCTCGATCGAGACCGACCGGACCGCGCGGCGCGAGTATCACTTGCGCGTGAAGTCCGGGATCACGGACGGCACATGATGGCGGCCCGAAGATTCTCAGGTCGCTCCGCACCTGGCGCGTCGGTCGAGGGCATGGACGATTTCCGCAAGATGTTCCGCGACATTCTGCCGCGCGAGACAAGGAACATTCTGCGCCGTGCCACGCTGGATATCGCCCGCACTGCGAAGGACCGGGTTAAGTCGGCTACGCCGGTCAAGACCGGAACCCTGAGGCGGTCGATCAAGGCGAAGCGGTCCCGCGGCACGTCGAACTTCATCGAGGCCCGAGTCGAGGCGGATCGCAGCGGCAGCAAGTCCGGGCGCGGGTATCACTCGCACCTGGTCGAGTTCGGCTATGTGCACAGCAAGTCAGGGCAGTTTGTCCCTGGCCGGCCGTTCATCGTGCCGACCATTGAGGGTATGCGCCCGGAGGTGCCCAGCCTGTACCGGGAGCGGCTCGGTGCACAGCTTGAGAAAGAACTCGAGAAGCGGGCGGCGAAATGAGCCACGAAATTGCAGTCCAGTCCGCGATCTACTCGCTGCTGTCGGCCTCGTCGGAGCTTCCCGAGGTCTACGACAACGTGCCGCAGAAAGACGGCCGGATCACCGCGACCTGGCCGTTCATCGTGATCGGCGACGACACAACGATCGCCTGGGATACCGACGACTCTGTCGGCGCCGAGGCGACGATCACCGTCCACAGTTGGACCCGCTACGGCGGCCGCGCCGCTGCGAAGGCCATGCAGGGCGCGATCTATGACCTGTTGCACCGCGCCGAGTTGACCCTCGACGGCTACTCGTCGGTGTCGGTCGACTTTGAATATTCCGAGGTTCTCGAAGAATCGGACCAGGTGACGTTCCACGGCGTCCAGCGGTTCCGGATCCTGCTCGAGCGCCCTGCTTAGTTTCAACACCGCCCGGACCCCGGGCAATTTAATGGAGACGCCATCATGCCTGGATTGGTAGGCCGCAAAGTCACGTTTACGCCCACGGGCGCCGGCACCCCGGTCACGGGGATGCGGACGAAAACTGTCACGCTCAACAACGAGCCGATCGATATCACCTCGGACGATGACGCCGGGTTCCGCACTTTCCTGGCTTCGGATCCCGCGGAACGCTCCATCGACATGAGCGTCGATGGCATCACGAAGGATTCCGCGTTGATCGAACTGGCGGCGGCCGGTGGCAGCGCGCTAATTTCGGAGTACACGCTGGACTTCGAGGGGATCGGCGCGTTCGTCGGTGATTTCTTCATCGGGTCCGTCGAGCTCGGCGCGCCGTACAACGATGCAGTCACGTTCTCCGCGAGCATCCAGTCCAGCGGCGAGTTCGTGTTCACGCCGGAGGCTTCCTCGTAATGGCGAAAACGGTCGAGGTGCTGATCAACGGGACCGCGTACCGGATGCCTGCCAGCTACAAGGCGGCGAAGGAGATCGCGCAGACCGTCGGCGATCCGCTGAAAATGGCGCTGGCCGCCAACCGCAACGGCGGGATGGTGCCGATGGGCATCGACGACGTGGTCAATATCGTGGCGATCGGCGTCCGGCACGCGGGCTGCAACCTGCCGACCGATACGATCGGCGAGGCCGTGGTCGACGGTGGGGTCACGAACTACCTCGAAGTGGTGGGCAATTACCTGCTTGCCATCGTCGAGGGCGCGGGCGCCCCCGGCCCAAAAGCGTAAAGGCCACCACCGGCGGCACCTGGCTGGAGCTCATCAAGACCTGCTACCAGGTGGCCGTCGGCGCGTGGGGCATCCAGCCGGCGGACTTCTGGGACATGGATCTCGAGGAGTGGTGGTGGCTGTATGAGGCCAGGCAGCCGCCGGATCAGCGGACTCAGGAAACGGACTACGCGGAGCTTTACGAGTTGATCAAATGAGCAAGCCAATCGCATCACTCCTGGTCCGCATCGGGGCCGATGTCAGCCAGCTGTCCGCGGGCAGCGCGCAGGCCGTGGCCTCGATGGACCGCATCGCCGCGAAGTCCGCCCAGGTCGGCAAGCGCATGGCCGTCCTGGGGGCGGCTGCGGCTGCGGCCGGCGCCGCCTTCGCGACGAAACTCACGCGGGACGGCCTCGCGTTCGTCGATTCGCAGGCCAAGGTGGCGCGCTCGATCGACGGCACCATCGACGGGCTGCGTGGGCTCCAGATCGCGGCAGGTGATGCCGGGATCGAGGACGTGACGAAAGCCGTCCAGATGATGAACAGCCGCCTGGGCGAGGCCGCGCGGCGCGGCGGGCCAGCAAAGGAAATGCTCGACGGGCTCGGCCTGTCGGCGAAGGACTTGATGGCGCTGGATGTCGATCAGCGGCTCGCGGCTGTTGCGGATCGCGTCAATGAGTTGGGCCTTTCTTCTGCAGAGACGGCGGACCTGCTGACGCAGTTCTCGATCCGTAACAAGGAGATGGTCGACTTCCTGCGCCAGGGCGGCGACGCGATCCGCGCGGCCCGCGACGAGGTGGACGAGTTCGGGCTCTCAATCTCGGAGGTGGACGCGGCGAAGATCGAGGCAGCCAATGACGCCATGAGCCGGATCGCCCGCGTGATGGAGGGCGTCCAGAACCAGTTCGCTGTGGCGATGGCCCCGCTGCTGAAAGAGGTGGCGGACCGGTTCAATGCAGCCGCGAAGGAGTCGAAGGGCTTCGGCGCCCAGGCTGCCGCTGCGGCCGAGTGGGGCATCAAGGCCATGGCGAAGGTGCTCGACGTGCTCCAGGGCCTGCGCGTCGCCTTTAAGGGCGTCGAGCTGGTGATCGCGGGATTCAAGGGCGCGATGATCTCCGCCGGCCAGCTGGTGATGGAAGCATTCAGCCGGGTGGTCGATTCGGTGATCGCGGGTAATAACCTGATCATCCGCGCGCTCAACCTGCTGCCGAACGTCAATATCGCCACAATTGACCCATTCACGAACTCTGCATTTATGCAGGGCTTCCGCCAGATGGGCGAGGATGCCCGGAACGAGGTCGGCCGGGTCCGGTCCGAGCTGCACGAGCTCGCCATGCAGGAACTGCCCAGCGCCCGCGCCGAGGGGTTCCTCGAGGCGGTGCGCGCTCGCGCCCAGGAGGCGGCCGAGGGCGTTGTCTCTGCACGCGGTAACAGCGGCGCATATTCCGGCGCCTTCGGATCCGAGGGCGAAGGCGATACCGAGGCCGGCGCGAAAGAAGCAGAGCGCCTGGCCGCCGAGGAAGCCGCCTACAGCGAGAGCCTCGCAAACCGCCTGCTGTCGTTGCAAGAATACCTAATGACGGACGAGGAGCTCGCCACGGCACAGCACGAGCAGCGCCTGGCGCAGGTGCAGTCGATCGTCGATGCGGGGCTGCTTATCGAGCAGAGCGCGATGGAGATGCGCGAGGAACTGGAGCAGGGCCACATGGAGCGGCTCGCCGAGATTCGCGAGCGTGGACTCTCCGCGTTGGAGCGGTTCAATCAGATGAGCTGGAAGAACCAGGCCAAGACCGTCTCATCCGAGCTTGCCAACATCACGGCCAATGTCGCGGCGAACAGCCGCAAGATGTTCGAGATGAACAAGATCGCCGGGATCGCCAATGCGGTGCTGAATGCCTACGAGGGCATTTCGCTGACGATGGCGAAATACCCGTTCCCGATAAACATCGGCATGGCTGCAGCGCATGCCGCTGCCGCGTTCGCCCAGGTCACCGCGATCAAGTCGCAGTCGTTCGGTGGTGGCGGTGGCGTTGCGCCTTCTCTTGCCGGCAGCACGCCTGCGCCTGCGACGACGCCAGTCACCCAGGGCGCGCCCGGATCCTCCCCGGACCGGAGCATATTCATCCAGGGCATCGACCCTAACTCTCTCGTCTCCGGCCGCCAGGTCGCCGAGCTGCTCGAGGAGTTCGTCGGCGACGGCGGGCGCGTGGTGTTCGGGCCATGATCATCCTCCCCTCTGGCGCATTGCTGCCCAACAATCCCCGCATCGGCTATCGTGATATTGTTGCGGCCTCCACCCTGACCGCCACCGGATCAGCCGTGGATTTCCCCGTGAGCCACCTCGCCAACCCGGCGACCTATCTCACGTGGAAAGGCGACGACGCTGCCGGGCAGACGATCTCGATCACTCCCGCAGCGGCGGCCGCGGTCGATTATCTCGGCATCGCCAGACACAACCTCGCCGGCACTCTCTACACGCTGCAATCCAGCCCTGACAATTCAACTTGGACCACGATCGCGACCGGCACGCCGACCGATAACAGCCCCATCATCCATGTCTTTGACGAGGCCGAGCAGCCCTATTATCGGCTGGTGCTGGGCGCCGGGCCAGTTACGCCGCAGATCGCGGTGCTCTACCTCGGCCAGGTGTTGACCCTCGAGCGCCGCCTGCACGTAGGGCACACCCCGCTGCCGTTCGCCCGGGTCCGCCAGTTGTCGAGCGGCGTTTCCGAGTCCGGCCAGTTCCTCGGGCGCGTGCTGCGCAGCGAAATGCTCGAGACCGGCGTGGCGATGCAAAACCTCACGCCGGAGCACTATCGCGACGATATCGACCCGTTTTTCGTTGCAGCCTCCACTCGGCCGTTCTTCTGGGCCTCGCGCCCGGAGAAATGGCCCGCTGACGTGGCGTTTGCCTGGCTCAAGGGCGACCCCTCTATGGTGTCGCAGCGCAACAACGGCATGGTCGAGATCGGATTCCAGATGCAGGGCATTCGATGAAGGCGGTGACCTACGTCGAGATCGACTTTCCGGTCTGTTCGCTCACCTACGGCACCGCGCCATGCGCCGCCGAGGTCGGGGTCACCGGCGAGATCGAGTGCTTCAACACGCGCCGCACCTGCCAGGATCGCGCGAACTACGCCGATTCGACGCTGACGCTGCGTTTTTCTCTGGCTGGCGTGGTGGAGGATACCGTCGAGGCGGTCCCCAGCCTGAAGTCCGTGCGCGTTTCCCCGGCGGTGATCGACCCCGGCGTGAGCATGGGTCAGCGGGAGTCCGTATCTGTGACCTTCGCCGATCATCCGCACTCGGACGCCGGCATCGACCAGTACCTGGCGGAGCGGAGTTACGACCCCTTCCGCCAGGGCACATTCTGGGGCAAGTGGCGGGCGCGGCTCGCCAGCCTCAAGGGCGCACCGCTGCGCGTGATCCGGGGTGAGCTGGGGCAGGATCTGGCCGACATGCGGACCTGGCACTATGTCATCGAGACGACCGCCGGGCCGAAGGGCGAGACCTTCTCGGTCACGGCGAAAGACCTGCTCAAGTATGCCGACGGCGACCGGGCGCAGGCGCCGGCGATCAGCAACGGACAGATATCCGTCGCCATATCCAACAGCGCCACGTCGCTGACCCTGGTCCCGGCGGGGATCGGCGCTGAGTATCCGGCCTCGGGAAAGGCGGCGCTCGGCGGCAAGGAGATCGTCTCTTACACGCGGTCCGGCGATGTGCTGACCATAACGCGGGCGCAGTCCAACACCGAGGCGGACGAGCACGATGCCGGGGAGATCGTCCAGCAGGTGATGGAGTATTCCAGCCAGTCGCCGGCCGACATCATCGATGACCTGCTGACGACCTACGCAGACGTGGACCCGTCATGGATACCGCTCACGTCGTGGCAGACCGAGGTGGACCAGTGGATCGGGCGGCTCTATTCGGCGGAGATCGCGGAGCCGACGCCGGTGCGCGAGCTGATCAACGAGCTGATCGAGCAGGTCGGCCTGATCATGTGGTCGGACCCGCTCGACAAGCTGATCTATTTGACGGCCCTGCGCCCCGTGAGCTCGTCAGTGACCCTCTACGACGAGGACGCGATGGTCCGGGGATCGTACTCATCG
>Ga0136588_1000502_pt1 | contig 14326 bp, 11 predicted proteins | sample AntRauMFilla1564_FD_104782 | JGI IMG/M metagenome (GOLD analysis project Ga0136588, IMG submission 104782) | Saline lake microbial communities from Rauer Islands, Antarctica - Metagenome Filla 1 #564 | ecosystem: Environmental > Aquatic > Non-marine Saline and Alkaline > Saline | place... | reverse complement strand
CTCAGCACTGCCACGCCAGGGCGGTTAAGTACTGTGAGCTGGTTCTTAGCCACGACTGCAAACTGTACAGCGTCAGGGTTGGTACGGCTCATTTGTACGATCTTGAACACGATTCCATCCATGGGCTGCTCGTCGCCATAAGCGTTCTCATTCTCTACGTAGGAGTAGAGGGCAAGCGCTGCGTCATCGACAAAGTACAGCGTGTTGGCAGGCGCGTAAGGGTCCAAATAAATTGGCCGCCCTTCAAAACTCAGCCCGGAGTACCCAACATCAGCGAGACCGTTCGGCTGCGAGTTCAGATCCGAGGATGCAGCAAAGAGCGACTTGTACTTTGTGCAGATGGCAGGCGTCGTATAGATGGCGGTGTAGTTCTGGTTCGAGCCGACAGTGGCCCCGCCCAGAATTTCTTCAGACATCTTGAACATCAGCTCTGTAGTAAGTGCCCGATTCGTGCCCGCCGTATTGACATAGTTTGACCAATTCGCATGGTCATCCGGATCAATGCCTGCATACACAGAAGTGGACTTGGCCGACGCCACAGTGGAGTGCAACGCGCCCAAACCGACAACGCCACCCGATGCAGCGTTCCCTGTGCCGGTGTAAATGTTCGCTGCTAGCGATCGCGTGATAATCCGCATGGCGTTCTTACCAGCCAGGGCAAGCTGATTAGCAACCTCGCCCTCGCCGATGGCAGCTGCTTCAGCCAGCTTGATAGTAGAGACAGAGAACGTATGGCGGAAACGTGAGATGCCGATTGCAAGTGCAGCGGGAACGATGGCCCCGGCTGTGCTGTCTGTGGTGCCAGCGGCTGTTACGAGCTCGCCAGTTGCGGCTTGCCCGCCCAGGTCAGCGTTCCAATTGATTGAAGTGCTAGACTTGCTCAGCTTAAGCGTCCGGCTCAGCAGTGGCATTAGAGAGATGCCGTTGATGTCCTCTAACTTCGGCGCAATCTCTACCGCTAACGCACCTTCGTTGTAACTGAAAATTGCCATGATTTATTATTACCCTCTTTTGTTTTGGAGCGATCGCTCTAAGAGCGCCGCGAAATCTTTTGGTTGCTCTGGCTGATTTTTCACGTTGCCTGCCTTCGAGCCGTTGCCCACGACTTGAGAGCTAGGAGGCGTAAATATTTTGCCATCGTCTGAAGCTAAAAAACTATCGACCACTGCTGAAAAAGGTTGGGCTTGGTCGCCGTCGCGCACGAACCACTTACCATTCTCCTGCTCAAGCTGATTCCCGTACTGCGACTCTAGCAACCGTTTAAGGCTGGTAGGTGCCACGAGTTTTCTTGAGCCTAGCTCTGAGAGAATCGCATTATCTCGCTGGGTGCTTTGAGCACTTGCGAGATCGCTCTCCCTTGCCGCTTCCAAATCTGCCAGCTTCTGCTGCAATGACTTAAGCTCTAATGAACTTTCAGCCGCCGCGTCAGGTGGTTCAGTTTCAGACGGCTTCGGCACGCTCGCCATAAACTCAGCAAACTTTTTATCTGTCTCATTTTGCGTACGAGCGATCGCGCCGCTGACAGTTCGGTTCACTGTGTCAAGGATCTGAGCTTGTGCCTCAGCTAGCAGGGCTCTAATTTCTTCTTCAGTCATTTAACGGTTCCTATTTTTAATTAAGGGCATCCAGTTTTACGCACTGGCTACGTTCATCCGGGGTTTATTGTCCTGGCGATTGCTCGCCTACCGGCAGGACATTTTGATTAAAATTTTCGGGAATCTGCGACTCGATCAACTCAAGTTCTGCCGCTGTGCCGTTACTACTCAGCTGCTGCGAGATGCGTACATACAGGTTGCGTAGGGCCGTTGGTGCCACTTTCTCCTGAATCGGAATCAACGCGATCGCTTGTTCAATGTCGTCGCCAAGGCTGCCAAGGTCGAAACTGTCGAGCCCAGCGATCTGAACCTCAGCTTGAGAATCTCCAATGGCCTCGCCTACTCGCTGCATGATGTCCTGGTAAAAAGCACTCACTAATCTACCATAAGCGATCATCAGTGTTTTAAGGTCGTCTTGGTCCATGGCCTTGCTTGCCCCTGACTGAACGAGTGCGCCCTGGCTGACTGCCCCGCCGGTGATGCATAGCAGCCGTTCGACTTGGCCCTCAATCTTTTCCAGCAGATCAGAATTAGTCTGAATGCTCGAACCGGATATTTCCTCAAATTTGAAGGACTCAGCTTTGAGCAGATGCGCATTGTCCGACTTCAGTTCAGACTCATCAACTACGTTGTAATGATCGTCCTTGCTCTGCAACGGCTTGAATACTCGCTGAACATACCCCGCGCTCACCGCCGTATCCGTAAGGGCGTTCTCCACCGCTAGGTGCTGCTTGAGCTTCAGATATATCTGCCCCGCCGCATACTTTTCGTCCGGTAGCGCTCTGCTCACGACGGGGATGTCCGTAAACCCATGCAGCCGGTAGGAAGCAATCGGGATGCTCAGCGCGTCCGCAACTGGAACCCGCTTCCCAGTCGTTAGCAGGGCAACTATTTTCCCGTCCTTCAATTCAACTATTTCTTGGTACTCAGCGATCGCGTCAGCATCAACAAAGCGCCACGTGGCCCGATGCACCGAATCGCCGAAAGGTTGTGAAACTTCCTCTATTACCAGGAACTTGTACCAGTCATCACCACGCGCTAGCAGCTCATAGGGAGAGTAAATAATGGCCACTGCACTATCAAGACCCATGGCCTGCTCTTGGGCCCTGTTGAGCGGCTGCGCATCCGACAGCGGCTTGTCAATCTGCACGTGGCATTCCTGGTACAGAAGCAAGTGCTTCAGCAAGGCTGCTATTAGCTCATGTTCGTCGCAGCCTTGCCCGTCCGTTGACTCTCGGAATTTTGCCCATGCCTCTGAATAGCTGTCAGAGATGCCTGACAAAAATATCTCGCCAGTACTAAAGCGGCTCAATATTCTCGTCAGTACGCTCGCAAAGATATTCGTATACACAAAGCGATCTAGCCTGATCTTATAAATCTCGGCATCTTCATCGAGGCGTTTATTGAGGAAGTCCGACTTACGGGCCTCCATGTGCCGCCCGCCCTTGTATAGGGTATCGACGTCAAAGTGAAATTTTTCGCGCTCTGAGTAATCTGCCGCGCGGCTGTTTAGCTGTTTATAAGTCAGTACATCGGGGTAAATCATTTATCAGTTAGGCGGCAAATAGTTCAGCGAGCTTCGGCATGATGCGATCTGGCACCGGCAATAGAGCGGGGTAATCCATGGTCAACTTTGAACATCCGTAGAATAGAGCATCGCAATTATGCATGAGTACTCCGTTAGCAAAGTACTCATGCTCTCCCTCAACTGTTAGGTCATAGACTTTTGCTGCTTTTCCGGCTTCGAGTACGCGCAGCACACGACCGGCTACAATGCTCTGTTGATTCGTACTTATTGACGCTGAAAGTTTTGGAGCAATGCTTGCATGTCCTTTCTTCGTTATCAATTCCGCTCGCCCTTCTGACTGCTGCATGACATCTGTTTGAGCAAATCTTCGCCCTGTTCGCGCAGAGATTATCACTGAGAAAAACCTTAGAGCAGTTTTGGCAAGTCCTCTCAACCTTGAACCGATTATCAACGCTGAAGTTTTCAGCAAGCTTCTCATGTAATTTTTGGCCTTCCTCTGATGAATGCCACGCAGCAGAGAGAGGCCGGATAGTCTCAAGGTGCTTGAGCTGTTTAGCTTTATTGTCGCCCTCCGCGTACCACTCAGCGAAATGCAACTGGGTGTGCTCTTCTTGGGACATAAGCTCAAGGTTCTCTGGGGCATTATTCCCAAAATCATGATCCTTATGATGGATAACAAAGCCTTTTGGAATAGAGCGTTTGTTGGTCTCGACCCAGATGCGCCTGTGTAGGTAAGACTCCCCACTGTCGTAACCATCGTTCCAGTTAGAAGCTCGGTAATATCTGCGATCGCTCTTACGTTCTGCCTCGGGGTATCGGCGGTAGACTTTGCCGCAATAGACAATGGTACTGACTTTGACTTTGGCTTTCGGCATTCTGAAGGTGTCTCTATCTCAAGTATCTCATCATTATACATCAATGCATCAACACTAACGAAACCGTTAGTAGTAAAGACTCTATGATTTCCAGTTGCAGTGAAGACTTTGCCGCTCGCTGTGCTTACCTCAAACACATCGCGGTTAATGCCAGTTACGCCCGATGCCAAAACTTTCCTGTAGCCCTTCCGCGTTAATACAGAATCACCTACCGACACGTCCTCAACAGCAACGCAACCTCGATCAGTCTCTATCATTGTCCCCTCTACTAAGCATCTGTGATCGGTTTGGCCCCTAGCAATCTCCTCGGTAGGCCGCCCGTCCTTGCCAGTCTCTCGACGATAGCTGAGTATCTCATCAAAGAATTCTGATTGCCCTTCCTCAAAGAATAGCCTATCGCACTTGAATAAAGTATTAATTATCTCAGCCCTCTGCTTTGGGCCTGGGTCGTTGCGCTTGACTAGCACCGCCTGACCATAGCCCGCCTGTCTGAAAGTTTTCACTAGATCAGCGCGATCGTCAGGAATAAATATTCTCTTGATTGGCATCCCCGATCGCGCGGCAAGAATTCGAGCTTGGTTCACTAACTCGTCGGTGGTGTAGGCTTCGCCGGTGGGCTCGTACCACGAATCGTACACGGTGAATACATGCTTACTGACGCCCATCAGTGTCGGCTGTTCAGAGACGCTGAACAAGCATAAGGCAGGGTTTATGGTGCCTGGATCAAGCCCGATATAATATTGAGCATTAGCATACTTTTTACAGGCTACGAGGTGCCGCGATCGCACGGCTTCAGAACAAATCTGCCCCTCAAATTCTTCAAAACTTGCTTCAAATTCTTGCCGGTAAGTGCGCCCTGGCAGTTCGCGCTTAGCCCGGATCAGGTGCCGCTTGGGAAAGTATGGATTCTCGGCAGTCTTAAAGTGCCAGCTGCGCCAGTCTTCGTTCGCGATCGCGCGTTGGTAGAAAGAATAAAAATGGTTGAGCTTCCCTTGTGGCGTGCCGATAACGAGTGCCCGCCAATGCCGGTTACGTGAGAGCGCCGCGTCTAGCACCTCGTCCCATATCATCGGCTCAAAGCCCTGATATTCATCTAGCCCCGCAAAACATAAATTGAGCCCTCTGAGCCGCTCACCCTGTCGGTCTGCCCCGCGCAGTAGTAAGTCAGGTAGTGGCCCTTTGAAGGTGATTCGATAGTCGCTTTTATTGACGTTTTCCACAGCTGGGGAAAACTCTAATAAGCTCATAAGCGGCTTCCAATAAATCTGCTTAGCCATCTTCAAAGTCGGCATACAAATCATGGCCACTTGAGGCGATACCGGGTTAATGGGCTCGCGGTAGTCTAAGCAAAATTTTATTGAGTCCATCAGCATTAGTACAGATTTACCAAAGCCCCGGCCTGCCACTAATGCCCGGACATGGGCCCTGGACCTAAACACATCTCCCTGTTTTTTATGCAGCGAGATATCTAACCCACGCGATCGCTCGTCAATTTTCTTAGGCCGCCTATGCCTCATTCTCCTACCTCGTCTGCATCCGCTGCATCCGCGATCGCGCGTTTAGCCTCGCCTAACTCTGCTTCCATAAGGGCCTCATATTCCGCCTGATCGGGGTCTGGGTCAGGGTCTGAAATAGTAACCCGCACCTCGAACGGTTCTGCCTGCACTTCAGCGGGTTCAATGCCCACCAACCATTGATACATCCATTGATCCGGCAGGATTCGAGTCGTGGCTGTTTCAATCGACTCAAGGTCGCCTACCTTTGATTCTTTCACGACGACCTTTGACACGCCAGTCCTTAAGAACTCGTCAAGCAGCTCAAGCAGCCGCGTTTTTCTTTGCTGTAATTTGTCCACCACCTCATCTCGTAGCGATCGTTCTGCGCGATCGCATTTGTCCGCAAAGTCTGCGTCATTGCGAATCCATCGGTCGATAGTGCTAGACGTAACACCCGCAGCGATCGCGGCTTCCTTGCGGTTGCCCCCTGCTGCGATCGCCCTCACCGCGTTGCCCTTAGCTATGCCCGTTCTGCGCTCATGTCTAGCCATTAGTCCCTGTCCTAGTAACTTTACGAAATTTTTTAGAAAAATTTTTGAAAATGATTATCGTTCTCACTTTGCTGTAGGGGTGAATATCAGCCATGGCGCGTGTTGGAGCTGTTTGCCTGTAGAAGGTGGGAAAAGTTGAGGTAACAATTAAACCTAGTCAGGTAGCGGGTTAGAGCCGTTTTTATGCTCCACAGGTAACAATTAGAATTAGAAGTGGTGGTACGGCTTAAGTCTAGACAGGTGGCGGGATAGGCCGGTTTAGGGCTCGGTTTGGTACTACCTGAGAATGATGAAATAGCGCGTATTTGAAGTCTTAGAAGTCTTAGGCTCATTCCCATACTTTAGCGTATTGCCCCGGCTGCGGATGCTCTGAACCCGCCTGCCGTTTGTAGCCTCATGCAGGCCGTTGAATGGGCCTGCTGATACTAGGAGTCATTTAGGCGGTCACGGCCTCGCTGTGTCCTTGCAGGCGGCTGTACAGCGAATGTATGCGAGATTGTGCGCCTTGCGAAACGTTAGGCCAAACATCGCGCTCAAAGTTGAGGCCGTAGGTCTTCTCTAGTTCTGTGCGAATCGTTTCGTAGTCTTCGTATGCTTGCACCTCCTCAAGCATTGCCTTCATCATCGCGCAGTCGTCGCCCTGTGGCATCGGGGGCAGATCGAATTCTAGTTCGTCGGTGGCGGTGGTGGCGGTGGTGGCTGCGGTGGCGTTGGAGATGTCTGGCCCGACAACTACTACCTTGATTTTTGAACCGTTCTGATTTTCCTGAGTCATGTCTGATTTTTCCTTAAGCGTGTATTCGATGTCTTCGGCTTGGTTCCATTCTTGAAGTGAGGCATCAAGCGTTTTAACTTTCTCGTCTTCTTTACCGCCTACAGAATTTACCTTTAATATAAGATCTCTTAAGGGAAAAGCTGTAGGCGTTTTGCGATCGCTGTGTTCGTTTAGTGGCGGGCTGTCTAGCGTTTTTTTCTCCATAAAATGCAAAACCGATTTGTGTTTAGCGTCCATCACCTCTTTGTCAACACACGCCCCTGATTTTTCGGCTTTACGCTTGGCCTCAATCACGTCCTTATCGAGCCAAAGATCGAGCACATCCAGATAGGGCATTCCAGGAAATCGGTAGGTAGGCTCATCATTTTTCTTCCCCTTGATACTGACGGTCCCCATCCTTTTGAGACGCACGCCAAACACCGAAAACATAATTTTGTTAATCCCGCCGATTGCCTTCGCCGTCCCTAACTTGATTTTTAGGACTTTCTCGACTTCCTTTTTATGCCGTAAGATGCGAGCCCATAGAGCCTTAATACGTGGCTGCGACTTACTGTAAGAAGCGATCGCGCCATGCTCGTCTATCAGCGCTAGGACGTCTTGAATGCGAATTTTATTTAACAGTGTGCGCTTAGCGGAATTGTTGCCCTTGTCTAGGTCAGGTGCGAACACTCGACCGTTTGGCCCTTGCAAAGAGCGCCACTCAGTTTTGAGATGATCCACTTCAAAGGGCTTACCTGATGTGAGCAGATATAGCATTTTGAGACGGCTGTAGAGACCGGCATTATCTTCTAAGAATAAATCAGGGGACATTTTCTGAGTGCAGTAGCGCTTCTCTGTGCCGTGCCTTGCTAGTTCTGCGCTCTCCTGCGCATTGAGGACGGTTAGGCGGTTCAGTTCGTCTGCCCTGTCGGTATCAATTGATTCCGCCCTAGCGTGTGTCGTGGCCCACCGCTGCTGCTCTTCGTTGCTTAGTTTCTTCAGCTCTACGCTCAAAGTGGCCACGTAGACGGGCGCTGCGTTTACGATCTCCCAGCCATCATCGAGCAAGTATTGATATACGGACTTTGCATAGTTGTGAAATTCCCTATTCATCTTGGCCGCGTTCTTCAGCCAGAAGTTGTAGACATTCCTATCTACCCCGCCCTCCTCGCTATCGTCGTCATAGGAGTTACAGTCGCCCATGATTTTAGTCCTGATAGCCTTCGTCTTTTCCTGTTGACCTGTTGCCAGCCCTTTAGTGGTGGTCTGCTTGTTGGCGATAAAGCTGCTCTCTAGGGCCGTCTCTGCCACGTACATGTAGCGGTTCAGCGTGAAATCACGTAGGCGGGAAATGAACTGAGCGATCGCGGCTGGGGAGTGCACCCCGGTAGCTATCATATAGACGGCTCCAAAATGCCGTTCGATCTCAATCGACACGCCTGATTCTAGGACGCTGGTAGATATGATGCAGTCGTATTGAGCTAGCAGCTTAGACTGATCATGCCTATTGAGCTTCAGGAACTCACAAGCCGGATGACCTGCGAGCTTGATCGTCTGGCCGTCGATTCGCAAGACTCTTAGCCCGCTCGCTTGGTATTTCCGTTCTAATACGATACTGCCGTATTGCGACTCAGCTTTTTGGCCGGTGGCGCAGACCCATAGGGCCTTTTTGTTTGTAGTGAAGTGACGTAGTGATGTAGTGATGACTTCGTCAGCCTTACGGAATCTGTACACTTTGCCGACTTTGGCCTTTACTGTCTGCTTCACTACGAAAGCCGGTAGTGCGTCAGGATGCGAATGGGCTTTGATTAAAGTCATAGTGAGATCATCAATTCCCGCATCGGATACAATCAGGCGTCCGGGGGTAGCTGGGTTGGTGGCGTTGTAGATTGCCCTTTTTATCTCTCGCAGCACTTGATACCGTTCATGCTTGAGCGTAGAGCTGAAAACCATATGGATGAGTGTGCTCTTTGCCTCATCCAGTAAGAGATTGTTGCCTGCGCGATCGTCGGCAACATAAGCGGCCATGCTGTCCTTATGCGCACTGTCCACACAAATAGACATCCCCTTACCGTGCTTGCTTGCTGTGATGGCTACGCCATGATCGTTCTTTCTTCCGTTGTAGCCCAGGTCCATTTCTTCGCCCCCTTTTTCAGCTAGGGAGGTCCGGTAGGTGGTGGCATCGGTACGGATGCCCTTGAGATAATCGCGCTTTGCTAGTTCAGCGATGTAGGTAGACTTTCCACTACCACAACCGGCCGCTAGGATAATCGTCTGAGTATCTAGGGGTGTAAGTCCTGACGCTTCTATTGCGTCGCTCAAGTAGCCTTCAGAGAATTCTAGATCCGCCGGGACCGTTAGGCGTGGGCCGCTCCGTTTCGTAAACCTGACGAGCTTGAAAAGGCGTGCCTTATTTGCCTCGCTGATCGCGTGCCGTCGAGCCTTGCCCTCAGCGGAATCGTCTTTCAGCTTTGAGAATTTAGCGTAGCTGATCAGCTCGTTCTCTACGAACTGTTCACGGGTTATTTCCTTCAGCTTGCCCGTGCCTGCCGCAAACTGCCCCGTCCAAAACACTTGCAGCTCATGCCCTAGAATCTCAAGTTCAGTAGAAAGATAGGCGTATCCTGCCATGGTTAGTTCGTTTTCAATATCGCCTCCTGCCGGAATGAGGACAAATACTGAAGGCTTCTGAGCGGCGATCAATGAGCGCAGTTCGGACGCTTGCCCTGAGAACATGTCATCACTATCATCCGCGTAGGTAAGACAACTTTCCCCTATGTTTCGGCTAAGGGCTTCGGCGTCACTGGGGACAAAACAAAGGTGGTGCCCTCCCTGTGTGCCCTGGTAGAGCTTGAGTGAACTATCAGAGCTGGCAGCTCCTGCCACGTTCCCTACGGTGGCCTGTCGCACTACAGGCGTTCCCGCTGCGGCGCGATAGGCACATCCGCCATGGGCCTGACTATATATTGTCCATCCTTTGCCGTCATTCCAGTAGAAGGTTGCGACTGCCGCGCCGCCGCGATAATCAGGCTCTTGAGGATCTCTCAAGCTACTGCCGTCATGTTCAGCCGATAGAGCGCCTGCAAGGATCGAACCGCCACCGGCAAACTCAACTACATGATGAGATTCGAGTTGCCCATTAGTTGCGAGCTTGATCCGACGCCTCGCTTCGTGGCGCGGCTTAGCGTGTCCGGACTTCGCGATCGCGCTAACTGCATGCTCAAGCTGCGGGCCTTCAATGGCTGCGCGTGCTGCGGCCTTGTTGTCAGCGGCTGCGACAAGCTCATCGTCTGTAGGCTCTGGCAAAGAGCCTAGATCGAGCGTTGCCCCTTCGTAGAGCCTCGGAGGGGTGCGTCGTTGCTCTAAAGGACTGCCATAGTCAAACTTAGCGCCAGCCTCATAGACGAGTCGCTCGCCGCTAAACACTGCCATGTCTAGACTGTGCCGTTCGAGAATTGAACGCACGCCTGTAGCCGCGTTTGCATTGGCAAGCTTAAAGAAGCTTTGGCCCTTTGCCCAGCCGCGCACCTTTAGCAGCTCAATGAAAGGCTCTACGGGGCCGCTTGCCATCAGATATGTATGATGCCCGGATTCTGGCTTGAGACACTCGCCTGTCTCGCTGTGGTAGATGCCCGACGAGGTTGAGGTAGTCACTAGCCGCCCGACGCCTGCTAGTTCAGGCACGAGATCAAGCATCTTGGCCCAAAACTGATCGGCGGTAAGCGGCTCATGCCCTGGCTCTGGATCGTGGTCAAGCAGCAACGCGAAAGTATCGGAAAAATCAAGACACTCCTTAGTACGCGCGATTACGTTATGACGCCATGAGTCATTCTCTGCATACTTTTTATAGATGTCGCCCGTTCTGACTTTAAGAGCGCCGTCCCTAAAGGCTACGCCCAGCGTTAGCGCCTGGTTGAACTTCAGATTCTCTATTGCGGCCTTCATCCCGGCTAGGCCGTCCGTAGCGGTCTGATTTTCAAAGATGCCGCGTGTCACGCTCAACGAGACAGGTACGCGCTCTACTTTGCCATCCTTATATGTAAATTTCTTTTGGACGTTGCCGCCGCGCCGGTCTACCGTTATCAGTCCGAACTTAAGTGGGTTTGTCTTCGTAGTAGGGATTTTATCGGCCATCGTGTTTAGTCTCTTAAAGAGCCTGTTTGTTAAAGGACATGGGCAAGGATCCGCCTTGCCCCGTTTTGCTATCTTAGCGCGTAGCTTATCTAGTAAAGATATCCTCTCCACCCGTTAGCCTTTGCCACTAGGAGCAAACCCCCATTGATGGGGGTTTGCTATCTTAGCGCGTGGCTTAGATAGTATAGATATCGAATCCGACTGGCAGAAAAATACTTGGCTTGCCTTGTACTTCCCAGCCGCTCTCATACATTACTAGCTCAAAGCCAAAACCGCCCACCGCTACATCCAGCCCTAGCGCTTCCTCAAGTTCCCCGGCTTTGTCATTGAACAAGCACAGCGCGGCTTCGGCTTCGGCACGCTCGCACTCGAACCGGAAGGAGGCAGCGGGCGATGGCTGCAAATCTACAAGTAAATCGAGCTGAATTTTTTTCAGGTCGTATAGGCGTGGCTCGTACATCATAACCACGCCCCCATCGCGCTTCTCAAAGACGCTTGTCCCCTTTAGGTGGATTGGCGTCATGATCTGAACTTCTTGCGCTGTGAGTGAACGGTTTAGCTCGTTAAGGAAAGATGTCATGATCGTCCTGTGTGTGTTTTTCGATTATAGCATAAGTCCTAGAACTTATGCGTAAGATTATTCTTGGTAGAGTGCAATGTTTTCACAGGAAATAAGTTACAATGGGCGTAATTCGTTAAGAGGTTTTTTCTTATCGGCCTGAGTGTGCTAATAGACCGCCGTTACTTGTAGTAGGGATAACGGCGGTTTTTTAGTGCGCATTTTTGCGCGCCCGCCACTCCCCGACTGCGCGGCTTAGTAGCCGTAGTTTCTCACAAAGATCTCAGTCACCATTCCCGCTTTCCCCTTGTAGCCCATGCCGCGCAGTCCATCGACTTCCTCAACATTGAAGTCTGAGTAAAGTTCTGCGCAGTCGGCATGATTGCTCATCATCAGCCATACGCCCCGCTTAGCAGCCGCTGCGTAGGCATCGCGTAGCAGACGCTGATCATCAAAAGTAAAGCCGCTTGCCAGGTACTCAACAAAGCAGTCCCCGGCCTTATCTGCATAGGGAGGATCGATGAATACGAAATCACCGGGCTTGGCATTTTCCAGCGCATCAAAGCAGCTCACTGATTCGAGGTAGACTTTGCCCCTTAGTGCTTGACTCACTAGCTCCAAATTTTCTGGCTGCCACTTGAATTCTTTGCGAGGGTACTTGTTTCCTTTTGGCCCGTCCTTTGCCAGTGGCACGTTAAAAAAGCCATCACTGTTCACGCGATGCATGCCGGAGTGAACGACCTTGTTCAAGTACAGGTACCAAGATGCAATTGTTGCGTCGGATGCATCCGACCAATGACTATCTCGGTCATATGCTCGAATCTCGTTAAAATAGCCCACGGGGTCAGCCTTGTGATGCTCTGCGAAACTCTCAAGCTTGCCCCGAAACTCATCGGACATTTTGGAAATCTCCTTATAAGTCGTGATGAGATTGAGGTTAAGGTCTGACAGGTAAGCCGCTGCGCCCCTAGCCTCAAGTTTTTGGTATAGAGCGAAAAAGAGAGCGCCACTGCCCAGACATATCTCGTGATAATCGTTGAAGGTCTCGGGCAAACGTGGAATCAATTCTTTTAGCAGGCGCGTTTTCCCGCCCGATGCCTTAAGCGCTGGCTTGGCCTTAGTCTTAGTCGTTGTTGCAGTCGTCATTACTATCGCTCGTGTGTGTGTCGTATGTGTTGAATCTCGTCCGCCCAAAGCGAGGGCTGTATAGGCCAAGGCTCATACAGCGCTTATCTCTGCCGCCCGCCACTTTCTTAGTTCTTATTCGTGAATTGCCTCATCGCTTTTTCTAAAATCAGCTCATTGTTGAGCTGCTCGCAGAGCCGCGTAGGCCCGCCCTCAAGCGCCACGGCTAGGAGGGATGCCGCGTATGCATTAATCTTCATCCCGCTGGGGCAGTCGGCTTCAAGTGCCCGCATGTACTTTTCTGGGAGTGCGATCGTGATGCTCTTTCTAATTGGCGTAATCATGATGTTTCGTCCTTTAATGTATTTAGCGAGTCAAGTAGTCCGGAAGTTCTCTCAGTTGCTCCTCAATGTCCTCGGAAGACAAAGGATCTTGCACAGCATCGCTATGCACCGACTCGCCTTCTGAAAACTTCTCAAACTCGATTAGATCCGAGATCCGGCAATCAAAGAATTTTCCCAGTGCCTCCATGACGGACGACTTGAACATCGACGTTCTACCCTTGCACATTCTGTTAATCGTCGACCCAGACAGCCCGGTGGCCTCTGCCAGCTTGGTCTGGTTCAGGGGGGCTACGTCCGCGTTATATCGGGCGATCATTTGACTTAATTTGCTTTTCAACATTTTTCTATATAAGTAGTGGCCTGTTTCTTTCACGCCCTTACCATAGCATCCCTTCCTATATTTTTGCAACATTCGAGAAAACTTTCCTTGATCTGCTTGACAGTTACTTAGAAGTCATATATATTGAATTCATAGGCAAGCAAACGCCTTCCACACTCTTAGAAAAAACTTCCTTCTTATGAACTTCTCCCCTATCTTCTCTACTGCTGTTCGGATTGATAACGCCACTGACGCGGCTAAGCTCTGGCTTAAGAACGATGCTCCTATCCTCGCCGCCGCTGCCTACGTCAAAGCCCGCCACGCTTACTACATTACTCAGATCTGGCTGGAGGATGACGCCCCTATCATCGCCGAAAACATCCGCCGCATCTCCTATAAGACTGCTGTAAAAGTTGCCGCTGTTATCTACCTGATCATCAAATGGGCAACGATCGCATACAACTATATTCAAGCGCATCGCTCTGAATATGCGTTGTTCATCAGCACCGCAAAGGACAAGGTCATAGCTAAGTCCCAGCGCATTGTTGGAGCAGTTGCGCAGCTGAACCGTAGCTACCGCGTCACCGCTACCCTGCGCAGCGTCTGGCAGAATAAGGCTCGCATCACGACCAATGCCCTAGACAAAGTTTTCTGTCTTCGCTAGCCCGCTCTGTCGCCCGCTCGGTCAATCGAGCGGGGCAAGGTTCAAACTCTCTCACTTAGGAAATTAAGATGACCGTAGTAGACTCCCCTGATTTTATTATTTCTCGCAGCGACAACGGCCTGTTTTATTGGCAGGGTAAAGGCTCCTATCTCAATCTGACCAAAAAATACAAAGGTTTCAAAACAAAAGGAGACGCCACGACCGCCGCGATCGCTCACTGCGAGGCATGCGATGCGGTGAGCGCGGAAGTAGATGAGATGAACCGCTTAGAGCCGGATCTCTCGGACTTGACCAATTAGTCCTAACAGTACAAATATCGAGAAGCTGAAAATGACCAAGATTAACCGAACAGAAAAAGCCGCCAAGGACCTCACCGAATACG
>Ga0136588_1000501_pt1 | contig 14335 bp, 13 predicted proteins | sample AntRauMFilla1564_FD_104782 | JGI IMG/M metagenome (GOLD analysis project Ga0136588, IMG submission 104782) | Saline lake microbial communities from Rauer Islands, Antarctica - Metagenome Filla 1 #564 | ecosystem: Environmental > Aquatic > Non-marine Saline and Alkaline > Saline | place... | reverse complement strand
GCTATCTAAAGTTCGAAAAGATACTCTTAGTAGAATCCAGACGACGCACGATGCCGAGTACGACGATCTCAAGGCTGGCCGAGCCTCAAGCTACCCTGCCACAGCAGCGGTTGGTGCTATGATGCGTCAGACCCAAGACAACACCCGCCTGATGGCCTTAAACGCCATGCGCTCAGAATCGGCCAAGCGTGCCGTAAGTGAAGGGCTAACCACTGATCTAAAGGCCAATACCCAGCGTATTGACGGTCAGCTCTTGCAGACCTATGCCGGTGGTGTCCAGGGCATTCAAGGAGCTCAGCGAGCATTGGCAGCCGCAATTGCTGCCCAAGACAAGGCATCGGCCGAGGCCCAGGCCAACGCCCTCACTATTATTGGCGATGCCAACCTGTCCGATAACACCATCACTGAAATTGCCCTAGGTAACCGGGCCGCGACCAGTATCTTTATTACCGAAGACATGCAAAAAGCCGCACTTAGTAAAATTATCAGCGGTGCCAACACAGACGAGATCCTTCGTATTATCAGTGACATTGAGATTAACGGTACGCCCGAAAATCAAGATCTTCGCCAGATATTTGCCGAGCAGTTGCTTACCAACCCAAAAAAGCCGAAGTCTGCCAGCGCCGGTCAGCTGGCTGGTGCTAAGCAAGGAATGATCGCGCAACCTGGTAAGGCGCGTCTTGATGAGTGGAACGCCCTCGCCATTAATGCCGGTAAGTATAGCGCAGCCGAAACGTTAGTCACTGAAGATAAGGCCTACCTGACAAGCGTTCGCGATACTCTTCGTAATAACCTATCGACTATTCCTATTTCAGCGGCCGAGCGAGTTCAAATTGGAATTGCGCTCGCAAGTGCCCGTACTAATGCGCTTTACTCTGGTAAGATTGCTGAACGCCGCGAGATTTTGGCAGAGATCGAACGCTACCTCTAGCCTTCGGGTGGCAGCGTAAAGCTGACGTCAGTCAGCGACCAATCGGCCACTTTAGTACGGCGCAGCTGGGTGCAGTAGGCGCTCGTTCCCAGGGCCAGGCCGATGTCTTGGGCAAGGGTGCGAATATAGGTGCCGCTAGAAACGTGCACACAAATGTTAATTTCTGGATAAGTGTAGTCGATAAGATCAAGTGAATAGACACTGACGGTTCGTTCCGGCATCTCGACTTCTATTCCTTTACGGGCGAGTTTATAGGCTCGCTCACCGTTTATCTTGATGGCACTGTAGATGGGCGGGCGCTGGGTTATCTCGCCGGTAAAGCGGTCAAGCACGGCGCTCACTTCACCCGCCGTGGGCTTTAGCGAAGAGACATCTATAATATCGCCTTCTGGATCACCGGTTGTGCTGGTTTGGCCTAGTCGAATCGTCGCCTCGTAGACTTTGTCGAGTTTGGAATAATGCATGGCATTTCGACATTCTTTACCGGTCACAATAATCATTAGGCCGGTTGCAAACGGGTCTAGCGTGCCAGTGTGGCCAACCTTGGCTTTTTTACCGAGCTGTTCACTCAAGCGGCGGCGAACCCGCGCCACCACGCCAAAACTGGTCATAGCGGCGGGCTTATCAATAAAGAGTACGCTGTCTTCGTGCATAGAGACTAGTATACCCTACGGCTGCGGGGGAATCTGGAACTGGCCAGGGTCGTTAGCGACGGGCGTTGGCTGTGGGACAATCACTGGTTCGGTGGCCAGAATGTCGCCTAGTCGCTCAACGGCCGGAAGTGGCTCGGGGGCATAGGGTCCAGCTGGGAGGGGCGGCACGACAGGTAGAGCGCTGAAATCAGGTAATGGCGGTGGCATCGGTAGGCCTAGGTCGGCCGGTGTAGCTGGGCTGGCTGGTGCTGGTGTTGGAGCTGTCGCAAGCGGCTGTTGCCCACCTAAAACATAGCCAGGAGTGAGCGTTTCGTTGGCATTCATTGGTGGCGGTGTGCTACTTTCTGGCGATAAATAAGAGTGGCTAAGGATTGTTTTGTTTTGGTCGTCTTCGGCAACTTTGCGGGCATCGTCCGAAGCCTGTTCGGTTGTCGCGTTCAATGTTCCGCCTAGCGTGGGCTCAATAGTCTTTGATCCCCCGCTTGGTGGCGTGGCATCTTGCAATGCGTAGACGCCGGCTGCTTGGGCGTTCGCCGTATCATCAAGCATAGTGGTGGCCTTATCGGCCGCCTCTTCTTGCTGGGCAGCCTTCACGCGAATACCCATTTCCTCAAGGGTTTCACTTGGCTGGTGAGTGATGGAAAGACTATCACTCGGAGTAACCGTTGCTTCCGTTGCTAGATCAGTAGGAGCTGAGGGGGCCTTGGAGCCATCATACGGCTCATCGAGTTTGGTGGCGATTAGTTGCTGGTCGGCACCGGCAGCAATCAGCTGCGAGGCCATCGTCATGACGCTTGCCGTCGTGTGCTTATTGCTGAATCGCTCAGTTTGGGCAACAATTCCAGTTAGCAGGGCGCTGGCACTTTGGGCAGTCAGCAGTGGGGTCTCTTTGTCTACCTTCAAGGCTTCAGCTAAGCCGGCCATCATTTCGCTTAGGCTACTGGCGTTAGCGTCGTGCCAGTCAATTCCGCCCAGTGTGCTGGTCTGGTCATCGGCCGTCACGGTAACAATCGCGGCATCGTGCAATATTTGGCCGTGATTATCTAAGGCATCGTCAATGTTTTCTTGCTTGTCGACACCGAGGGCGATGACTAGTTCAACGTTATAGTCACCCTGGCTGAACTGTAGATCATCGCTAGTAATGGTCGATTTGTAAGGGGTAATAAATATTTTTACCGAGTCGCCCTCTACTTTGTAGCGAAGATGGTCGGCTTTTTCTTTGTCGAGGGCAATAATAAAGTCGCGGAGGCTGTCGGTGGTGTCATCAAGCACCTTTTCGGGTTCAAGAAAGGCGATAGCTGGCGGGACGGTACCGCTAAAGATGGCAGTGGCATGCTTGCCCATGCTATCGAGAATCAGCGTCAAACCGATCGCCGCGGTCAGAGAGTCGACCGAAGGGTTATTAGATACCGTCACGAGAATGTTCGTGGAGGCGTTTATCTTCTCGACAACCTGTTGTTTGGCTTTTATATCGTCCATTGGTATTTTCTTTTTTTGTGTTGAATAGGTTTGCTTCACTATAGCATAAGGGGTAATAACGCGTCAATAAATAGTGCCCTCCCCTTTACATTTTGTGTTTTTTCCTCTATAATCACCCCTTGACTAGATACATTGTTTTAAGAGGTAAAGGAACCGAATGCCAATCATCAAATCCGCCATCAAGCGAGCCAAGCAAACCATCAAGCGCCGAGACCGAAATGTCGGCATTAAGCGCGACATTAAAGAGGCCGTAAAGGCCTTCCACGCCAAGCCGAGCGCCGAAACACTGGCCAAGGCTCACAGCGAAATTGACACTGCCGTAAAAAAGAACCTTTTGGTAAAAAACACAGCTGCTCGCCGCAAGTCCAGCCTTTCAAAGGCAGCCAAAGCTGCCGGCGTCAAACTGTCAACTGGTAAAAAAGTTGCTGCACCAGCAAAGCCAGCTGCCAGCAAAGCTGCTGCTGCAAAGAAGCCAGCTGCCAAAGCTGCACCGAAAGCCGCTGCTAAAAAGCCTGTAGCCAAGAAAGCCGCACCTGCTGCTGCCAAAAAAGCTCCAGCCAAAAAACCAGTAACGAAAAAATAGACGCTTGTCTTTTTAGAGACTGGCCAGTGATTTTTGAATCACCAGCCACGGTTCGCCGCGAGAAATCTTGAGGTCGGCATCGGCCTTGGCAAACACGCCCAGGGCGCGCTTGATACCCTGGGGGCCCAGGCGGCGGGCTTGTTGGGCCAACTTTCCGGCCACATACGGATGAATAGCGAAGTCTTTGGCGGGCCTATCGTCGCTGCCGGCCAGGCCGACGGCCGCCAACTGCACCACTTGCGAGGAAAGAAGGGCGAACAAGCGGTAGGGCTCTTCGGTCGACTCTAGCGTCTTAAGCATCTCGTAGACTTTGTCGTGCCGACCTTGGAGCGAAAGCTCAAGTAGCTGAAACACATTTTCAGCTGGATTCGGTTCAATGTATTCATCAATGGTGGCGGTAGAGATAGGTTCAACCAAAGATAGTTTCTCGATTGCCGACTCGAGTTGCCACTGATCAACTCCGACTCTTTGGACAAGGTGCTGGGCCAACTTTCGGTCAAGCAGAACGCCGGCCTGTTTGGCATGCTCAGCCACCCATTGCTCGGCGGCGCTGCGGTCTTTGTCGGTCCAGGCTGGGAATTCTTTAATCGCTCCCCCGCTCTTCAAGGCCTTGTAGGCCGACGTACGTTTGTCGGGCTTCTCGTCGATGAGTACCAGGTGGGTCGTGTCGGCAACCCGCTCCAGCCAGTCGGGTAGTTTTGTCCACAGGGCCGTGTTTTGAGATAGGTTGCGAATAATTACAAGGCGGTGCGAGGCAAATAACGTGGCACCCATAAGAAGATCGGGTAGTTGGCGCTGTTCGAGGTCGCTGCCATCAAATCGCTCTGGCGATGCGTCGCTAGCCGAAATTAGGGCAGCCAGGGCTTGGTGAATCGCAAAACTGTTGTCACCTATCAGGGCGGTTATCATTCTCTTAGTATACCCTAGACTACCTGGCACATCGGGCAGGTATGCGTACCGCGGCCAGCAACTCGCGACTTTTCAATCAGTGCGTGACAGCGATGACAATCTTGGCCTTCGCGTCGAAAAACACGAGCAAAATCCATATAGCTCCCCCTTTTACCTTCAGCGTTCACATAATTCTGGTTAGAAGAGCCGCCTTTTTCAATTGAAAGATTCATAACGTCCCGGAGCTCGCTGTACAGTAGTTCGAATTCTGCACCAGTGATTGAGCCAACCAGCCGGCTGGGGTGAATCCGGGCGCCCCACAGCGATTCATCTGCATAAATGTTACCGACGCCGGCCACCACCGTCTGGTCTAAAATGGCGGCCTTGATAGAGGTCTTGGCTCGCCGTGTGAACCGCGCGGCAAATTCGCGAGCCGTAAAATCGGCCGCCAGTGGCTCTGGGCCGACCTTTTTCATAAAATCAATCTCGAGCACTTCCAGGGTTGGCAGTAAGCGGACCCAGCCAAACTTGCGCTGGTCATTGAAATAAAGCACCGAGCCGTCGTTAAAGGTGATGGTGACTCTGGTCGACTTGTCTGGTAAGACGTTCACCAGGCTATCGTTGGGGTGGCCAGCGCCAAACCGCACTCCGCTGGCGACGAACACCAGCTGTCCGGTCATCTTTAGGTGAACCATCAGCGTGTAGCCAGAGCTGAGTTCAATCAGAAGTACTTTTGCGCGGCGGTGAATAGAGGTAACGGCCGCACCGCGGAGGTACAGATCGACGTCGGTTTGGGCATTAGGGAAACTTTTTGGGTTATCAGTTGCGGCGTTCTGAACAGTCTTGCCGATAATCAGCTTGGCCAGGCCACGGCGCACCGTTTCAACTTCAGGTAGCTCGGGCATGGGGCTTACAAATTAATCTTGTTGATGGTGGTGCGGCCGTTTGGAATCTGGCTGACGAATAAGTTCGTCAATTGATCAACGCTAGCTTCTAGTGAGCCGGCTGAACCCCGGCAGGTTGAAGTCCACAGTTGCTTGACGGTGTCTTGTTTGTTGATAATAGCAAACTCTACCACCCTGCCAGTAGCACAAATACCGCGAATATCGTTACGGTCGTTCGTAAAAGCCTCGCCGCGGGCCAGTTCGGCTCGGTCGAGTGCAAACACAAACTCTTCGTAGGCAGCGGCGTTGTTGCCTAGGGCGATTTGGTCGACCACTCGGTCGAGGTAGCCAGCATATGTCGTGAGTGAGCGAGCAGACGGCGTAATGGTGATTCGGTACGACTGAAAGGCTTCGTCGGCCACAATCGGGCCACGCACCGTCATGGTCACGCGGCGGTCGGCCGTGGTCGAAAGCAGGGCGTCGCGGCTGACGTCAACGACCTCGGCGGCTCGTGGTGGGCCCGAGAAGAAGACGGCCCGTGCCAGCGACACCAGTGCCGCTATCGCAATGACACTAATAAAGACGATGAGAAGGATTGGTATAATGCGTGATTTTCGATATCTAGCCATAGGTTTACCTTAGTCGTTTTATGGTTTCTTGTCAATCAGTGTGTCCCCGAGTAGCAGCTGGCGGAGGGCAGCTGGGCTTTGGTCGGGCCCCAGGAAATGGTGCGACTGCATACCGACTGCTTCGGCCGCCTTGCAAAAGGCTTCAATGTCATCGATAAACAGGCACTCCTCTGGAAGCACCTGAAGCTTTTCAGCCGTCATGGTAAAAATGTGCGGGCTGGGCTTGTCGAAGCCAACATCGCCCGATGCCACAACGACGCTGAATAGTTCATCGAGCTCACCTGGCTCAAATCGTTCGTCCAGTCTGCGCCGACTACTAACATTACTGACCATAGCGATTTTATAATGTGGCTGAAGGTCGCGAATCAACGCAATTGTCTCTTCTTGGCGCCGGTTACGCATGACATCAAGCACTACCCCGAAACAATCAAATAATACGGCTTTTATCATAACTCTCCCCAACTTTTGCCAGTGCTGACATCTACTTTTAATCGAATCGCCAGCTCGGGTGCAACCGCCTCCATGGTTTCGCGCAGTATTGTGCTCACCCTTTCCGCGTTAGCTTCGGGACATTCAATGAGAATACTGTCGTGGATCTGGACAATTTGTTTACCCAGGCCAGCTAACTTCACTTCAACTTGCTGCATGGCCCGCTTCATCAAGTCGGCTTCGGTTCCTTGAATGGGCATGTTGGCAGCGGCCCGCTCTGCACCGGCCCGAACCATAAAGTTGCTGCTGGTAATGTCGGGGGTTGGGCGGCGCCGTCCGTAAAAGGTAGCAACGTAGCCGTCGGTGCGAGCTTTTTGCAGGGTGGCGTCTATAAAGGCCCGAATTGGTGCTCGCAGTGTAAAGTAGCGATCGATAAAGTCCTTGGCTTCACCAAACGACATGCCGGTATTGGCGGCCAGGCCGTGCGGGCTCATGCCGTACAACACGCCGAAGTTAATAACCTTGGCAGCCCGGCGCTGATCTTTGGTGACATCTTCCATGGCAACGCCGTAAACTTCACTGGCTGATTTGGTGTGAACGTCGATATCAACGTTAAAATCTTCAATCAAGGCGGTGTCGCCAGCTAGAATTGCAGCCAAGCGCAGTTCAAACTGCGAGTAATCGGCACTCACCAACACATTTCCCTCTCCGGCAATAAAAGCATCGCGAATTTTTCGGCCTAGTTCAGTACGAATCGGGATGTTTTGTAGATTCGGGTTGGTGCTGCTCAGTCGACCGGTCGCCGCCACGTCTTGGTTGAAGGTGGTGTGAATCCGGTGCTGCTCGTCGGCCAGCTTTGGTAGTGCATCGGTATAAGTATTTTTGAGCTTAGCCAGTTCGCGGGTTTGTTCAATCAGTTCAATAATTGGGTGTTGGCCGCGCAGCTTATCAAGCTCAGCTTGGCCGGTACTAAAGCCAGTCTTGCCCTTCTTAATGCCGGTGGTTGGAAGCTGCAGCTTGGTGAACAGTACCTCTGAAAGTTGGGCCGGGCTACCGATGTTAAAATCGTAGCCGACCATTGTATACATTTGTTGCTCAAGGTCGTTGAAACGAGTTGCCAGTTCGTTACTCATAGTCGCTAAAATGGTAGGGTCGATTAGCACACCGGTATGCTCCATGTCGAACAGAATTCGCACCAGTGGGAAGTCGAAGTCGCGGGCGATGGTCGCGACCGATGGCTCTGCTTCAAAGGCAGCCAGCTGTTCATCATACACGGCCCAAAGCCCGGCCAGCGTGTCGAGCGGGTCATCGGACTCAGAGCCAATCAGTGCCGGCAGTGAACGGTCTCTTAGCAGCGGGTCAATCAAAAAAGCTGCCTGACGAATATCGTGAACATCGCTAAAGCGCGGCAGTACATTTAGTGCGGCGAGTTGGTGATACAGCACCTTGACGTCATAGCCAACCACGGTGACCATTTCCAGCGCCCACCATACAGTGCTATCAACCTCACCCAATGGCGCCGACATGGTCGTTGTACGATTCAAAGACACCCAGAGGGTGTCGCCGACACAGTGAATCATGGCCGGGCCGTCGATAGCCAGTGTCTCGGGCCAATCAATCAACCGCAAAGCTTGCCGGTTGCTTACAACTGGCTCTTTTTTGGTGGGCGCCAGCTGCATGTGCTTTGGAAGACGCCTAGCCAGTGAGTGAAATTCGAGCCGCTCTAGGACATCGGCCACTTTTTGGAGGTCGATGTCTTCAATGCTGGCGACCTCCCAGTCGAGTTCAACCGGCGCGTCGGTCCAAATCTGGCCAACTTGTTTGCTCATATAGGCCAGTTCTTTGCCGGCCTCTAGCTTGCGGGCGATAGTTGGCTTGATGTTGGCCAGGTTCTCATAAATACCGTCGAGTGTAGTGTAATCTTGCAGTAGTGCGATAGCGGTTTTTTCACCAACCCCCGGCACGCCCGGCAAATTATCGGACGAATCACCCTTCAGCGACTTCAAATCAAGAAATTGTTCAACCCCGATGCCGTATTTTTGTTCAAAGTGGTCAACGTCAAATTCTTCGAGGTTAGACAGGCCGTTTTTAACGGCATAGACCTTCGTGAGCGGGCCAATCAGCTGCAGGGCATCAAGGTCGCTGGTGAGTAGCACGGTCTCTATCCCCTTTTCGGTAGCCTGCTTGGCAAAGGCACCCAGAATATCATCGGCTTCGTAATCGTCGAGTTCGTAGAAAGGCCAACCAAAGGCATCGAGTAGCTCGTAGAGCAGCGGAATCTGGGCGTAAAAATCGTCGGGCGCAGGTTTACGACCAGCTTTGTATTCAGGATAAATCTCGCGGCGTTTGCGGATGTTGGTGCCCCGCTTGTCCCAGGCGACCGCCACATAGTCGGGCTCAAGCTTCTTAATCAGTTCAATTGCAATCGAAGCAAACCCGTAGACCCCGCCAGTCGGCGTACCGTCTGGTAGCGACAAGTTAGGCATGGCGTAATAGCCGCGGTAAAAAATAGATTTTCCGTCGATGACTGCAAGACGTTTCATGGTCTTAGTATACACCGTGCCGCCTCTTATAGGGTTTGTTCGGAGGCCTTTTTAGCGATGTGGGCGGCAATTCGCTGGTTCCTGAGCGCTTCAAAATACGCCGCTCTGCTTACAGCTTCTTTTTCGGCATTACGTTTAGCAATTGCCCTTCGCTCTTTTTCACTTTTGCCACCCCAGATACCTATCTTAATATTGTTAGCCAACGCGTACTCAAGACATTCCGTTTTAACTTCGCAAGAACCACAGACGCGTTTGGCATCGCTTACGCTAGCGCCCTTCTCTGGAAAAAACGCTTCGGGATCAGTTTGCGCGCAGAGAGCGTCGGATTGCCAGGCAAGCGGGTCATTGTCGTTAAGATCTATCGGTACTATCGCATTCCGGAGCACCAATTCATGTACTGCCCGGGGCCTAGCCCACCTGATCTGTCGTGGAATTGCTCCGGGAATTTCCGGTGGCAATGTTCGGTATTCAGATACACATTTATCGAGGACTGATCGTCGGTCATCGAGCTCATTTTGGTTGACCATTCTTTCTTCAACAAATCGCCCCATGAACATGTGGGCTTCCTCCAAGGGAACTGCTGTGGTATTGGTTTCTTCGTCGAGCAAATAAGCCGTTATTTTCTGTTTGCTCAATTGATACAGCGGTTTTTTTGGTGCCTTTATTGTTTCAATGGCGGCAATAAGGCCCCTGATGTCAGATTCGGTCAAAGCCCAGGCTGCCGTGTCGCCGAATAGATCACGTATTAACTTTGAGCCGTGGGCGCTATAGCCAACAATTCTTTCCGGTGGTTGGCTGCCTTCACTTTCGGCCGCCGGGCCTTCAACATACGCCGAAATTCCCTGACGCATAGACGCCAACGGTTTGATCAACTGAACCATAGCGTGGGCGAGGCGTTGAGGGCGCTCATCATCTGGGACCAGTTCTAAACCCGAATTATGCGCGTTTATCTCATCATCAAAATGAATAGTTTCAAAAGCCGTACGGACGCTTTCTGACATGACATACTCTCCTATTTAGTTTCTTCATCATAAATGAGAACTCACTACCAGACAAGCACAATCGTTTCATCTGCTACTATAGGGCTATGACTGAACACCAAAACCTGACACTAATCGCGCTGGTTGGCCTGACCGGATCGGGTAAATCAACTGCTGTCGACTATTTTACAAACCAAAGAATTCCCAAAGTTCACTTTGGTAACATGGCCTACGAGATGATGGCCGAACGCGGTATTGATAAGGGCGAAGAAAACGAAAAAGCCTTTCGAATGAAGATTCGGGAGGAAGAAGGCCCGGACGTCTACGCTCGCCGTATCATTGAGCAAATACATCACTTGGCCGATGCCGGTCAGCGCCACATAGTCGTCGATGGCATCTACACATGGGACGAGTACGTGATGATGAAGCATGCATTTCCAGGCTCGTTGAACGTTATCGCGGTGGTTGCACCCAAGAAGCGACGTTATCGTTGGCTAGAAGACCGCGCCGAGCGGCCGCAAACACCGCAAGTGTCGATGGCTCGTGATCAGCACGAGCTACAAGAACTACAAAAAGGCGGCCCCATCGCGGCAGCCAACTTTTTTGTGATGAACGATGGAACGGTCGATAAGCTTTATGAGCAGCTCGACGCTATAGCTAAAGACCTTAAGTTCTTAAGTTAGGTATTCGTGCAGCTTTTTTGAGTCTTTGTGCTTACGAAGCTTGGCAAGTGCCTTAGCTTCAATCTGTCGAATGCGCTCACGGGTGACGGCAAACTCTTGGCCGACTTCTTCAAGGGTATGGCTCTTGCCGTTTTCTAGGCCAAAGCGCATCTTGATAATCTTTTGTTCGCGGTCAGATAGGGTTGAAAGAATCGCCTGAACCTGCTCTTTTAACAGCTGAGACGCTGCGGCCTCTTCTGGCGTGGCGCTCTCTTCGTCTTCGATGAAGTCGCGAAGCACCGAGTCTTCGTCGTCGCCATCGCGGCCAACACCGGCGTCTAGCGAGGTAATATCCTGCTTAATCTTCATAACGTATTCAACTTTATCCGGTTCCATCTCGAGCTCTTTGGCCAGCTCTTCGATGCTCGGTTCGCGGTTCAACTCTTGGGTCATACGGCGCTGGGTGCGTAGCAACTTGTTAATTGTTTCTACCATATGTACCGGTATGCGGATAGTACGGGCTTGGTCAGCAATAGCGCGGGTAATCGCTTGGCGAATCCACCAGGTAGCGTAGGTTGAAAACTTAAAGCCTTTGTCTGGATCGAACTTCTCAACCGCCCGCAGTAGGCCGGTGTTACCTTCTTGAATCAGGTCAAGGAAATCGAGGCCACGGCCGCTATAACGCTTGGCGATAGATACAACTAGGCGCATGTTGGCTTCAGCCATTTTATCTTTGGCCCGCTTTTCGCCGGCCACTACGCGGTGAGCTAGGGCAAGCTCTTCTGCCGACGTAAGCAGTGGGATCTTTCCAATTTCACGCAGGTACAGGCGCACGCTGTCGTCGCTAGCGTCGTCAAAATATTGTTCTTGGCTTAAAAGATCTTCGTCGGTGTCGACTTCGTCTTCGAGGTCTTCGGCGGCTGGTTCTTCAACATCACCAAGCGCCGTTTTAGCGACGACTGTTGTGTCAATCTCATCGTTGGCCTCTTCTTCAATTGGCGCTTCGTTTACTGGTGTGGTGTTCTTTTTACCTCTGGGCACGTGGTATCTCCTTGATTAGTTCGTTGAGCTGTTGTCGTATATCGGCTGCTTGGGTGTCTTCACCGGCTTCTTCAGCCCGGCGTAGTTCATTGGTCAGGGCGGTTTTTTGTCTGAGTTTGTGTTCGGTTGTGAGTTGGCGGATCAGCCGGGCGGTTTCAGTAAAGCGGTCTTCGTCGCTCCACGTCCCGTAACGTGCATCGGCCTTCAATAATACTATTTTCACATAGGTTGAAATGTTTTGCAAGCTGTCGGGGACATCGGTCACTATGGCGTCGTGTTGTTTGATGAACGTGAACAGTGCTTGGCGGTCTTCACCGCTAAACATATCGGGCGATAGAGGGGCGGTAAGTTCTTTGGCGTGAGGGGTGATGGCCGCTACGGCTAAAAGGCTGTCGTGATACATGAATGGGTCGGCCCCTGCCAGCGGCTGGGCACTTTGAACAACTCTTTTCTTCGGTGATTCGTCTTCCTCGATTACCCCGGCAAGCTTATCGCGCAGGGCGTCAAGCGTTGCTTCGGTGTATTCAGACATCTTCTTCATATAATGTTCTTGTTCAACCGGGTCACTTAGCGAACGGACCACCGCTAATCCAGCCGTGGTGAATTTTCGTTTACCAAGGGCAGTCGTCAGATCTTCGCGGCCGGCATATTGGCCTAGAATCCAGTCGACAACCGGCTGGGCCTGGTCGATCGCTTGCTGCCATAGGCTCGGGTCTTTTTGGATCAACTCGTCTGGATCTTTTAGGCCGTCTGGTAGGTTAATAATAGTGAGGTCGATACCAACCGATTGAGCAATCGGGATAGCCCGCTCGGTGGCAACAATACCAGCGGCGTCGGCGTCAAAAGCCAGCCGAACGTTGGGGCTCAGGCGCACTAATGCCTTTAATTGGTGGTCGGTCATGGCGGTGCCGGCGGTGGCTATCACCTGGGTAACGCCTACTTGGTGGCTGCTCACCACATCAAGGTTACCCTCAACGATAACAGCATAATCGCTGCGCCGGATCGCTTCTTTTGCCTGGCTGAGCCCAAAAACGTGGCGACCTTTGTGGTACAGGGGAGTTTCGGGCGTGTTCAGGTACTTAGGTGCATTGGGCTCGTCGGCCAAGATGCGGGCGGTAAATCCAATCACCTGCCCCGATCCGTCCATCAATGGCACCATCATGCGGCCCCGGAACAGGTCGCCGCCGTAGCGGTTCACTAATCCTCCGAGCGATAGCTCTTTGTCGGTAAAACCTTTTTTCTTAAGAAATGAGACGAGTGCGTCACCAGAAGACGGCGCATAGCCAATACGAAAATCTTGGACGACTTGTTTCGATAAGTTTCGCTGGGCAAAGACATATTCCATGGCGTGTTGGTTCTTGAGGAGGCTTTGTTGGTAATAATGGGTGGCCAGTTCGTGGGCTTCAAGCAAACGTTTTTTTCGCTGGGCAATTTCTTGAGAGCCCTTTGAGCTGTAGGCCGATAGTTCGACGCCAGCTCGGCGGGCCAGCAGTTCAATGGCACCAGGAAAGTCGACTCCCTCGACTTCCATCACAAAACTAAAGACGTCGCCACCCTTGTTTGAAGAAAAGTCGTGCCAAATGTTCTTGTCGGGGCTTACGTAAAAGCTTGGGGTTTTCTCACCGGTAAAAGGGCTGAGACCTTTGTAGTTTCGGCCGGCTCGTTTGAGTTGGACGTACTCCCCCACCACATCTTCGATGTTGAGGCGTGAGCGAATTTCTTCTTTTGCGTCCTGCATACCTAAATTATAGCACCCTTTACCTCTGTTACTGTTTGTGCTTAAATTGGGGTATGTATCCTAACCAACCGCAGCCACTTCCTCCGACGCCCCCACCGGCTGATTATCTGAACCAGATTGCGGCTCAGGGGCCCCAACAAAGCAGCTGGGGTAAAAAAGTGAAGTTAATTGCCATTATTGGTGGTGCCCTCATTTTGTTGGTAATTGCCCTATCAATTACCCTGAGTGCTATCTCAAATGCCAACCGTGAGCCGGCCCAAAAACTATCGGCCCGGCTGGCGGCGACCCAATCAATTACTGACGATGCTCAGAGAAAATTGAAATCCAGTCAACTGCGCAGCCTCAATAGCGATCTGCGCCTCTTTTTTACAAATACATCCCGAGATATCGCGACTCCTTTAGCGTCGTTTAACGTCACAGCGGCAGCGCTGCCCGACCGGATTACGGCCAGCGAAACAGCCATCGCTGATGGAATCGGCACTCGGTTAGAAAATGCCCGCCTGAACGCCGTGTTCGACCGAACCTATGCCCGCGAAATGGACTTTCAGCTGTCGACCATGATCGCATTGCTGCAGCAGCTCTATAACGCGGCGCCGTCTGAAGCCACAAAGACATTTCTTGATACCACCTTCAAAAATATTCAGCCGATTCAGCAACAATTCGCTGCCTATAACGAAGTCAGCTAACCTTCGGTAACAAGGCGGTAGCTCAGGCGAGCTAGGTCTTTAATCTCTTCGTTGTCGAGCTGGCCTGAACAAATAATCGAGTTCCAGTGTTTTTTATTCAGGTGATAGCCGGGTAGCACTGATTCGTACTTATCGCGTAAATTCTGGGCGAGCAATGGGTCGCACTTAAGGCTGACGCGCAGCGGCTTGCTGTCGTTAGCGATCAATGC
>Ga0136588_1000499_pt1 | contig 14364 bp, 16 predicted proteins | sample AntRauMFilla1564_FD_104782 | JGI IMG/M metagenome (GOLD analysis project Ga0136588, IMG submission 104782) | Saline lake microbial communities from Rauer Islands, Antarctica - Metagenome Filla 1 #564 | ecosystem: Environmental > Aquatic > Non-marine Saline and Alkaline > Saline | place... | reverse complement strand
TCGAAGATAGGGGCTCCGAGTCGTTTCGCAATTTTGTACTTTGGTCCGATGATCATAAGCTATGATTACAAATTATACGCGGCGTGCTTTAGGAGCGCGTGGGCCGTTAAATGGTACAGGGGTCTGGTCTGTGATCTTGGTGATACCGATACCTTTACCTGAAAAGGCTCGTAGCGCAGACTCTCGCCCAGCTCCGACACCTCGGATGACTACTTCAGCGTCTTTCATGCCCATTTGCTGAGCTTTCTCGCCGATGATCTCGCCTACTTTGGCAGCAGCAAAAGGTGTACTCTTACGAGCACCCTTGAAGCCTAGTGCACCAGAAGAAGCTGACATTACAGCGTTGCCTTTGTTGTCACACAGGGTTACCAATGTGTTGTTGAAGGTCGCTAGGATATTAAGCCGGCCTGACGGAAGCTTTCGCTTGGGGATGCGATTCAAAGCGCGAGACGTACCCGCTATATCTGAACCACCTGATTTTTTGACTGTTCGTTTCTTACCCATAGGTATAGTTTAGAGACATACTAATAAATAGACTGCTACGTCTTCTCAAGCTTACGACGTCCACTACCCATAGTTTTCTTGGCTCCTTTGAGGGTGCGTGCGTTGGTCTTGGTGTTTTGGCCCCGGGCTGGTAGGCCTTTGGCATGACGTGAGCCGCGGTATGAATTGATGTCCTTTAGACGCTTGATATTGCCGGAAACAGTTCGCTTGAGTTCTCCTTCAATGACGAACGCCTCGATCTTTTCACGAATGGCATTTTCTTGATCTGTTGTCAGATCGGTGGCTTTAGTGGTGTGCTCGATTTTGAGCGCATCCAAGAGATTCTTTGAACGAGTAAACCCAATACCATACACAGCTGTAAGCGCGTAGGATAGGTGTTTCTCATCAGGGATGGTGATACCAGAAATTCGCATAATAATGTGGGTTAGCCTTGGCGCTGTTTGTGTCGCGGGTTCTTACAGGTAACTCGAACTACGCCAGAGCGCTTTACTACCTGACAATCCTTACACATGGCTTTGACTGATGATTGTACTTTCATAATGTGTTTAGTTACGCTTAGTGATGCGTGCTTTTCCTCCATATGGATCAATGACTAGACCTACCTTGTCACCCACGAGAACGCGGATACGAAAGCGGCGCATGCGACCAGAGAGATACGCAAGCACTGGCTCAGGTTCACCTTCTACGGCAACGCGAAAATGCGTGTTCGGTAACGCTTCTTCCACAATGCCGTATGTCAGCTCCTCAGCTTCGGTGTTAGTCTCTTGATCCATTTGAACGGGGTGAGTGTAACAAACGTATTACCCAACGTCAATAGTACTACTGTGTATATTATGACTGATCACGCAGCTCTTCGATGATGAGTATGTCTGCTGGATCCTCAGGAAAGGTTTGTTTCCAAAATGGCGTAACACTGACGCGTGCAGACTCGATGCCAGGATAGGCTGTGATAGCGTTGTTAATAGCGGTTTTGGGTAGTCCAGCTAGGTTTTCCGCCAGTGAGACTGCATCGTACTCCCAGATCAACCTTGGCTTACCGGTTAGCTTGAAATTTAGCGAGTCTAGGTTGGCAATCACGCTGTTGCTGGTTGTCGCTCCAGTGTAGGTAAATATCAGTGCACTTGGATCATCTACCCGGACTGGTCCACCGTCGTAGGTTGGGACTGTCTCATTGGCGATAAATCTTCCGAAGTCACCCTCCTTAAATAATGGGATTTGTAGTAGCGCTTGCTCGCGGATGGTGACCAGATCTTGGCCATACTCGACTGTTGGTAGTTGTGTGTAGGTTAGTGCTACGGCGTTTTTAAATGCGATAGTGCCAGCTGGGCGGTTACCTTCAATCTGGGCCAGGAGCTCGTCGCGTAGCTCGATCTGCAGCGCTTGTCGGGCGGTATTAAGCTCACCATCATCGATCTGAAACTGCGGCCCGGAAAATCCGCCAGTGATTGCTTGTGGGTTGGAAGCACTGATTGACTCGTATAGCGCGGTGAACCCACCTTCTTGGAAACCTGGTACATCAAACTCTGTGCCTGCAGGTAGGTTATACACATCACCTACTTCGTCTGCAAAAACTGCAGCCTGGATAGTGCCGGCGTTGTCGTTGACTGCGCCTGGTACCACTACAGATTCTTGAATCCGGAAAACCAAACCTTCAGGTGATCGAAAGCGAGTGTTTTTGATGAGTCGCTCAGCCCCAGGAGTGCTTTTGCTAATCTCTAGTATGCCAGTAGCTTGCTCCTCGATGTCGATCTTGCCGCTGGCTTGCACTTGGCTTTCGCTGGTCGCCTCAAGGGTCATTATTTCGTAGCTCAGTGAGCCGTCGGTCGGTGTAGCAAAAGCAGTAAACTCGGCGCTTACATTAGGGTCGCGGAACTCTGGGTAAATAGTGAGCTCAGTCTTTCCGAGCGTGCCGCTAAGTAACGTGGCTCCCCCAATGATCACTACAAAAAGTACTAGTGAAAGGATTAGCTTTGTTTTGGTTTTTTGGTTGCCGTCCTCAATTGTTATGCTTGGTAGGGTGTTGTCACTAATAGACAACGAAGGTTCTCGTTGTGGTTCAGGTCGGCTGGTGTGCCCAGCTGGCCTGGTATCGATGGTCGGGCGCGTAGCACGACGTTTTGGTTTGGTTTGCCCGGCTGGCCTGATATCTTGTAGGTTCCACTTTTGCGACATATAGATATAGTATAGCTTTTATAAATACTCAAAACCACTACGAGTGCCACTAGTGTGGAAAAAGCTCGCCGCCACCAATAGGGCCACATCCTGCTGATTTGACTCCACCAGCTTGGGTGCTGCATCGCTCATGGTTGAGACAGTGACAGTTCCTTTGCTGGTAATGGTTCCTGCAGCTTGCACTAGTGGCTTAAATACCGACTCTAGTCCGGTGTCGGTTTCCAGGAAGATGTTCTTAGGGATAGTTAGTCGATCACCGGTTTCTTTGAACAGTTCTTCGATTCGTTTGGTATATGCATTGAACACAGTTTGCAGGTCAGGGTTGCTTTCTATCATCTGCTTGGTCGGCAGTGAGGTGAATGCTTCTTGCAGCGGCACGCCGGTGATCGTCGCTACCTCTCGAGCTAGCGAAGCTCGCCCAAACGCGACGTGGGTGCTGTATTGCAGTGAGCCGTCTCTGACGATCCCAAGCTCGGTAGCTTCGTTGGTGACATCCACTAAGCAAAAGTCATACACGTGCGGTAGTAGCCTACGGGTCACAAAGTAGTTGGCCAGCATATAAGACGTAATGTCTAGTTCACAGTCACCAAATAGCTTCTGGTTCATTTCTTGGATAGCTTGGATGATCTCAGTGCGCACTAGTGCTGTGGCGTGGGTGACGGTCACCTTGGTGGCTTGCTGCTGGTTGATGTCTGACAGTCTGTAGCCATTGGCATAGGTATCAAGTACGCAGCGACTACTCTCGGTGACTCCAAGAGAATCAAGCGAATGCTGCTGGTTAAACTCGTCTATCGCCTGCTGGCCAGCTGCGGTTGCTAGATCATCGATCAGCTCTTGGGTGATCTCGAAGGGTTTGTCTTGCTCAAATACAATTGTTCTGGTGGTGGTATATGCCCAAGGTGCGGCTACCGTTGCCTGCATAGTAGTGATAGTTGCTCCAGCCTGATGTTCATGCAGGGCGGCTCGCCCCACGCCTTCAAACTCCATCATGCTGTGCATTAGAGTGGTGACAATCGCCTTGCTGGTGTCGCCAACCGAGGTAATATCTCGAATCGGAATGTGTTCCCGATGCGACCAAATGACCGTAGGGTGTGCACTGTTGGCACCAGTGCACACAGCTAGCCCAACACTGCCCGAGCCGATGTCGACCAAAAGTCCATAGCGATCCTTGCTACTGCGAGAAAACATATGCTTTAGTATAGCAATAATGCAACCACCCAAAGGTAGGTCCGCGCTGAATATGGGGACGCGCCTAGTGCAGTACCGCCTTGATGCGGCGGATGCCGGCGGCGCTGGATTCTTCTTTTTTTATTTTGAATACTTTGCCGGCAAACTCAGAGAAATCAGCTACGTGCGGCCCACCACACAGCTCGCGACTGTAAATAGTACCGTCTGGCGCAGTCATGCTATACACCTTGACCTCGTCTGGATAGCGATCCCAAAAGCTGGCTTCAATCGTGTTGTCTGCTTGGGCGGCAGCTTTGCTCATCATGTCGGTAGTGACACCTCCTCCGGCTGTGATTGCGCTGTTTACCCACTGCTCAATCTGATCGAGCATCTCGCGCTCGACTTTTTCGGTATGGGTGAAATCAAACCGCATTCGCTCACCGGTGATGTTGCTCCCCGCCTGGTGAACATGGTCCCCTACCAGCGTGCGCAGTGCCGCCAGTAGCAAGTGGGTCGCCGTGTGGTACTGCACAACAATCTCTGAGCTGTCTGCTAGACCACCTTTGAACTTTTGTTCGGCTCCAGCGCGCGATAGTGCTCGGTGCTCAACCATTAATTTTTCAAATCCTTTGGTGTCGACTACCAACCCCTTTTCTTTGGCGATCTCGACGGTTAGCTCGATTGGGAACCCGTAGGTAGTAAACAGGTCAAAAGCGTTTTGGGCGCTGATTGATTTGATTTGTTTCCCTTGCAGTTTGCCGTCACCGGCTTTGGCTGCAGCTAGCTCTTCTTTGGTGACATGTACCTGCAGTGAGATTTTGTTGAATTGCTTGAGGCCGTTTTCTAGCGTCTTGCGGAACTGTGTCTCTTCCCCACTGATGGCAGCCACAATGTCGGCTTTTTGGGCACCTAGGTTTATGTAGTGTGCCTGATACGAATCAATCACGCTGGTGGCCAGGGTAGCAAACTCTCCAGCTGGGACCTCTAGCACATCAGCAAATCGTACAGCGCGCCGCAGTAGTCGGCGCACAAAGTAGCCTTGTTCGGTATTACTTGGTAGTACACCATCGCCAATCATAAACACTGCCCCTCGGATATGGTCAGTGATAACCCGGAAGGCTTCCAGGTTGTCCCCGTACTGCTTGCCAGACAAGGTCTGAATCTGCTCGATCACATTCCACAGCAGGTCTACTTTGTAGACGTCGGGTGAATTGATGGCTGCGGCAGCGATCCGCTCTAGTCCCCCGCCAAAGTCGACGTTTTGGGCAGGCAGCTTCTCGAACCCACTGGAGGTCTTGATGTACTCCATAAAGACACTATTGCCGATCTCCATAAATCGTCCGCAGTCGCAGGCCGGGTGGCAGTGTTCGCCATATTTAGGGTCATGCTCGGTTCCAAAGTCATAGAACATCTCGCTGTCTCCACCACCGATCTCGCCTACCGGCATGTTTTCTGGCTTGCCGGCGCGACTCCACCAGTTTTCGGCGGCATCATAATAAAAGATACGCTCACCGTCTTTTATTCCACGCTTGCTGGCATCAGCAGCGGACCCCAGTTCGGCCACGCCGTTGCTCACACCGCGCTTGGTCAGTATGTCTTGCCATAGTTCGACGGCCTCGGTGTCTTTGGGTACCCCGGCTGCTTCATCGCCGATAAACGCCGTGACATAGAACTTCTCTGGATCAAGCCCGACTTCATCGAGGTAAAAGCTGGCAATAGAGGGGATTTGCTCGGCTTTGAAGTAGTCACCCAGTGACCAGTTGCCGAGCATCTCAAAAAACGTCGTGTGGCTGGTGTCACCGACCTCTTCTATATCCTCCGCCCGGAAGCATTTCTGGCTATTGGTAATACGCGTGCCTTTGGGGTGTGTCTCACCCATTAGGTACGGTACCAGCGGCTGCATCCCGCTGCCGGTAAATAGTGTGGTGGGGTCGTTTTCTGGCACCAAGGCACTAGAAGGCACCACGGCGTGCCCGTGTTTCTCCATAAATGCTAAGTACTTGCTCCGGATTTCGTTTCCTGTCATATCGTTGCACTATACCAAAAAACCGACTTATTGCGAGAGTAAGGCTGATCCAATCGCGGCAGAGCATGATGCGCCGTCACAAAAGATCAGTGTGCTAAAGCCACCAAGTGCCATAACTTCAAGTACGTACCCGACTGCAATCAAAAGGAGCGCAGCTACGGTGATGTACATCTCGCGACGAAAGGCATTGACGACCTTAGCGTCGATGCTGCGCTCGGTAGCCATCGTGATATGCACCCAGATAATAGCCAGGCCCAACATACCTTTACCTACCACACTCATAGTCATCCCCAAAAAAAGCATACTCATATGTCGAGATTATAACACTAGACTACATTGATTTAACTACTGCCTGCAACTGCTTGGTGATAGGTTGTACCGGGCCAGCTGCACTAACGATCAACTTCATCGGTGCAAGGTAGGTAGCGATTGCTTTATTTACACGAGCACGAGTCAGAATCTTAAACGATTCGTGGTAGGCCTCAATATCTTCGACACTAAATCCTAACAGATTAAACTGGTGCACTACTGCCACCTTGGTCATTGGCGAGTCGTTTTGTAGTACTCGGCTAGTCTCCAATATATTGGTAAAAGATTGAAACTCTTTGGCTGTGATGCCAGTAGCGCATAGTTTTTTGATTTCTCTACAGGTCGAAGTAATCCCCTGCTCGACTTGATCAGGGCTAAAAAAGGTCATGATTCGTAAGTAGCCGTTGGTTGTTTGGTTGTATCCAGTAAGCTGCCCGTAGATCCCGTAGGTGAGACCTTCTTTTTCTCGCACTATGCTCATCAGTCGCCCAGCAAAGCCACCCATCTTGGCTAGTACCGCAATAGCGAAGACTACTGCGGGATAGTCTGCATCCCCTGGTTTGAGTGGCAAGGCGCAACCGATGCTCAGTTCGATATTTTGTCGACTGGGAATATGCTCAAGCAATAGTGGTTGAGCCCTCTTGGTTTCTGTACCTACCTGTGGCTGCTGCTCAAGTTTTACTGCGTTGGTGGCGGTCAGGCGCAACACTGTAGTGCTGAACTGTGTGCAGGCTGCAGCCGAGCCTACTACCGACACTGTCCACCGTCGCTGCTGTAGTCGCTGGTGTAGCTTCAGTACTTCAGCTCGCTTGATGCGTGATACTGACGCTTGCAGGTCGGCGATACTAGCCACACAGCGCCTGTCGCTGGCAGGATATAAGCTGGTCACTAGGTTATGATGAGCAATGGTTTTAGCGTCTTCTTTGGCGTCGTGTAGCTCGTTGATCACCAAGGTTTTGACCCGCTGTAGCTCGCTTTGGGTACAGGCAGGTTCAGTCAGCATCTCTTGAACCAAGATCAGCATTTTTGTCCAAACTGTAGCTAAGCTTGCTACTTCGATGGTGAGTACCCCAGCTCTGACACTCACGCTAATATTGCCCCCTAGGGTATTAACTGCGTGTAGGAACTCAGCCCGAGTCTTGGTGGCTGTACCTGATAGCAACAAGTCCTCATAGCACTCAAACAACGCTTGGTCTGCAACCGAGTTATCGTGATGCAAATCAATCGAAATAAATCCCTTGGCGATAGGGCTATGGGCTTGCACTACTGCAGCGCTGCTTATATTGGCTGTGCTGGTTATATGTGTGTTCATACGCTGATGTAGTATCCAGTGGTGAGAGTATCTGGGTTGAATAATTGTTTGATGTTCTGCTGGATGTCTTTTGCTGTGACAGCCTTTACATCATCAGCAAAGGTGCTGTACGCTTGAAGCGCATCTGCTGCTACGTACTCTGTCAGCTCTGCTGCGACCCCTAGGCTGCTGCTGCGGGCAAACGTTTTGCTAGTCAGCAGCTTGGTTTGCTCCTTCTTTAGTAGTCGTTTAATCGTGTGTATATCAGCAGCTTTCAGTGCAGTTTGGATTGCTTGCTCTACCTGGGCATGAGTAACATTAACAGCTAGTCTTGCAAATAGCATCCCCATGTTTGGTTGAGCGGATCCAAATACAGCATGATCAAGACTACTCACCAACCCCGTGTCTACCAGCGCCTGATGCAGCACACTCTCTGGGCTGCCAGCTAGCACATCAAGTGTAAGGCTAGCTGAGTGCCACGACACACTCGGGAACGCGGCATGCATAAATCCAAGCGCCAGCAGGTTGGTGGTACCAGGCCGCTTGATCGTGACCTGCCGTGGGCCTGCAATGGCTGGCTCGCGAGCCGACTCGCGATGAATACAATTCACGCGATTTTCTTTCTGGCCAAAATACAGCTCTGTAGAAGCTACTGCCTCAGTAGCGGTAAGATCCCCAATCAACATCAAGGTGGCGTTATTGGGCTGATAATACATATCATAAAATCGCTGCAGCTTGGCTGTGGTGTAATCTTCAATATCTTCTCTAAACCCAATCACTTCATGGTCGTAGGCGTGAGACTGGAAGGTGACAGTACGCATAGCGACCTCCAAAGCAAAGTACGGATCACTGTTGTACATATCAAACTCGCTGAGCACATTTCCGCGCTCTGGTAGGAACTGTTTGTCGTCGAGTACCACATCTTGCATGCGGTTGGCTTCTATTTCCAAAACGGTGCTAAGGTGGTGTTTTGGGTAGGAAAAATAATAGGTCGTCCGATCGTACGCAGTGTTGGCGTTGAGGGTGGCCCCAGTTTCTCGTTCGAATTGCATCCCGGCACCCGCGGTTATTTTACGCTCGATGTCCTGCCTGGTAGGCTTGAACAGCATGTGTTCTAGCATGTGAGCCAAGCCACTTTCACCACGACGCTCGTCAATTGATCCGACGCGGTAGGTGATGTTTGATGTTATCACTCCAGTTCCAGGTTTTGGGTAATGTAGTAGTGTTAGTCCGTTGTGTTTGTGTTGGTACAGTTTGAACTCACTGTATGTACAGACAAGTTTGAACGCACTAGCTCCCCTCTTGGTTGATTTGGACATCTAAAATGAATTGTTTATAGGCAGCGAAAGTATGATTAAACTCATGTACTATACCATCTTTCAGGCGGCTGTTGATGGCGTTGGCGATCGCTTGGTAGGCTTCCATTCGCTCCTCAAGGTTCTTGCCGAAATCCTGCATAAAGCGGTTGGGCTCGGCGTGGTACTCGTCGACGCTGGTGCGAAAGTTATGGGCTTTATCGGCAGCAGCAATCAGTACGGCCTCGATTGGGCCTTTGCGTAGTTGGGTGGCGTAGCGTTTTTTGGTTTCAAGCCAAGGTAGCCTTTGGCTGTTTTCGTGGGTCGGTTCGGTTAGGGTCTGCACAATAGTTGTAACGGTCTGGCCAAAATCATCTTGCATATCCGTGGCGGTATAGTCGGTGTCCTCCAGAGTGTCGTGTAAGAGTGCAGCCACCAAGGTGTCTTCATCGCTGGTATAGTCTCGCAATATCATAGTCACGGCCATCAGGTGAGTGATGTAAGGTATAGGCACCGCTCCCTTGCGCTGATGATCTTGATGCAGTACCGCTGCCGCTTGGATCGCTTGCTCGACTTTATACGTATACATATGCCTATAGTACTACACCTTCAGCAGCAAGAATCTTGGCTTTTGCACTGGTTCCGCCGCGATTGTATCCCCCTAATCCTCCGTCAGATCGAATCACCCGATGGCACGGCACAGCAGGATCGTAGTTGGCCGCCATAATGTTAGCCACCGCCCGGGCTGCTCTAGGGCGGCCAGCCGCGATTGCGACATCTTTATAGGTCATGACCGAGCCTTTGGGGATTCTAACTACAATAGCTTTGGCAGTGTCAGAAAAACTACTTTTTTGTTTCATTATGGATCTTGAGTAACTTAGTCCCACACGCTTGGCGGTAGGGGCAGAACTCGCAGCTTTCTCCTATTTCGGGGATGGTTGTTTGGTCGAGGCAAGCTTTGATCTCTAGCAGGGTTGGCTCGATCCAGTCGGTGGCTGCGGGGACTGGGATGACGGTGGTTTCGAAATTGAGGGTGTCACCAAACTCTGGCAACGACTTGTCGGCGTTGGCGTACACGAGGTAGCCAGTGTCTTCGACGGTGAATCCGTTTTGCTCCAGTAGCCAGCGATATACGCCTAGCTGGCGGGTGTATTGCTGCTCCCAAGGGCTGTCGCCGAGCTTATCGATGCGGCCGTCCTTGCTGGTGGCTTTGTAATCGACAATGATCAGGTTGCCGGCGGGGTTGACCCAGATGTCGTCGACTCCCCCGCTGATCATCATGCCGGTAGGCTCATGCCGGTGCATGATAGCTACAAACGGATCGCGCCAGGTGTCAAGGTCTGGATGCTGGAATGGCACAGCGTCGATGTTGTACTGCTCCATCAGTGGGTGCGGAGTTTTGGCGGCGCGGTGGATATCAAACTCGTTTTTAAATAGCTCATCAACCGCGATGTTGAGATTGAAGCTCGGAAAGCCTGGCCGTTTGGTGCCGTGTACGTTGTCGATCCAAAAGCAGCGTGGACACTCTTTAAAGAAATCAATTTTGCTGCGTGATAGTTTCCATTTCTCGCCGCCGTAGTTCCACTGGGCTGATCGATTGGGGTTGTATTTGTAGGTGTATCCGGCCATATAATAGTTAGTATACCAGATAACAAAACAACGGCGCCGTAGGCGCCGTTGTTTTGTACTGTGTACCTCCTATTATTGAGCTGTAAAGGTGGCGAAGATCTGGTCGATCTGTACGTCACCAGCTGGGTTGAAGGCGTTGTCACCGTTGTCTGAGAACATCACGATGGCGTACTCTTGCCCGGTTTGAGTTGGTACTTGTAGCACAATATCTTGTGGTACCAGGCCAGCTGCAGCGCTAAATCGCACAACCCCCTTGATGAAGCTAAGCTGACCATTGTTGTAGTCTCGCACGCCGATCCACCCTTCTTCGATTGGGTAGGTAGCTCGATCAAGGCTGACAGATGTGCCGGCTGGCTGATCTTGTACTTCTACTGCCCCGTCACCTACCACTAGAGTTGGCGCTTCGGTCGCTGTCTCGCTTTCGGTCGCTGCTTGGTCTGTAGCTGCTTGAGTTTCTTCGACTGCTTCGGTAGTGTCTTCGGTCATTGCTTCTTGGTTGCTGTTGTCTGCACTTGGGCCTGAAAATGCCCAGACCAACATACCACCAATCAGGAGTCCGACCACAAATGCGACTAGAGTTTTTGAACTATCTTGAGTTTGTTCTGCTGCTGCCATACAAAAATATTATGAATTGCTGTAATAAGTAATGATTCGAGTATACCACAGGCCGATTTACCGCAAAGTATTGACAGGCGGTCTATTCTGCAGTGATTTGTTGACCTTTGCAGATTTGCCGGGCTTCTTGCAGGATTGCTTCGTGCTTGCGCTTGGGTAGGTGCAGGTGTCGTAAAATGTTTGGATTTGCCACGATATCACTACACAAGATAATTTCTCGTGTGATCAGCATTTGTGCTTGTTTGGCTGATAGCGCTTCAAGCACGGTGATTGGGTATACACCAGCCCGCTGGATCCGGTCGTGGAGGTTGTCTCGCTTGGGAAAGTCCCAGCTGAGTAATTTGAGTCCGACACAGTTGCCGTACCGGCTGGCAGCTGAGGTGAACTTTGTGTTGGTGATCAGCCAAAACTCAGTGATACCGCAGATATCATCCTGGCAGATTTTTTGTGCCTGCAGATCTAGCAGCCGCGCGTATGAGTACATAGCCACCTGGAGGTCAGACTTGATGCCCGGCCGGGCATGAAACTTCGCCTCACCGACAAAGCTGTGATCATCTTTGTAGGCTGCAATATCGATCTCGTGCTCTGCGCACTTTCCCTGCAACAGTGAACCAGTCTTGGTGGTGTAGCCATCGGTGGCAAATAAGCGGGCTAAGAACTTTTCAAACGGAAAGCCAGTTGGCCCCAAGTTAAATAGGGCTCGTCGCAGTGAGTAGCGTGCTGCCACTGGAGAGTCGCTGTTATGCAACAGCTTAAACGCATTGCGGTAGATTTCCTGGGTCTTGATCCCGTCATGTAGTGTCGGGGTGAGGGTTGCTATTACGTGGTTGACCTCTTCTGGTCTAGCACCAGCCCGCCGCAGCGACCGCCGAAGTTTTTCAATCTTAAAATATTCGACGGTGCCGTCGGCTTTGGTAATTTGAATAGCCACTTAGGCGATTATACCACCACCCAGGCACAAGGAGCCCCTATACAATACACATGATTGTCCAATGGCTGGCGACTCAAGTGGATCAGTAGTGGTGAGTGTCATGTGCGAGTCATTTAGGTCGGTGACCACGGCCGCCACTGCACTTTGGCGGTAGCGGATCTGTAGTTCGACGGATTCATGCTTAGCAAGCGGTGTGCGTAGAGTGAGCGTGTCTAGCTTGAGTACTTGATCCACAGTGCTTACAGGAGCTTGGCTGGCAACGACCAATACATTAGAGGTGATGTCTTTGGCGACCACAAAGTGTGGCATACGGCTATCGTCTTGGTTGTGTACAGTAAAGCCATGCCGCTGCCCCAGAGTGTATACCAAGGCGCCAGCGTGGCTACCGATGACCTCACCCTCGGTGTTTTTGACTTCACCTGGGACCAGGTCGATGTAGTGTGATAAGAACTCAGGAATATCAACGTGCCCCAAAAAGCAAATACCCTGGCTGTCTTTTTTGGCTGCAACTGGGATCCCCAGCGCTTCAGCCTCGGCCCGGATATGGTCCTTGGGTGTGTCCCCAATAGGGAACAATGAAGACGACAGCTGCTGATTGGTCAGTGACCATAAAAAGTACGTTTGGTCTTTATTGGTGTCGACTCCACGATGCAGCTCTGCACCTGCGGGCCCATCAAGTCGCTGGGCATAATGACCGGTGGCTATAAAGTCAGCCCCTTTGGCTTTGGCAAACTCTAAGAAGCGACCAAACTTCACGTGTTGATTGCACATCACGTCTGGGTTGGGTGTACGACCAGCGCGATATTCTTCGATAAAATAGTGTGCCACATCGTCGCGGTAGGCTGCTTCGGCGTCGCAGGTCAAAAATGGAATACCAAGGTGCGCAGCTACGCGCATAGCATCCAGGCGCTCTTGCTCCCAATTACACACCATAAAGTCCGGATGCCAGACTTTGATAAATACCCCGACTACGTCGTGTCCTTGGGCTAGTAGTCGGGCAGCCGCCACCGAGCTGTCGACCCCGCCCGACAAGCCGACAAACACTGTTTTGCGCTCTGCGTTCATGCTGTGCAGGCTACCATTAGCGTAAATGTCTCGCAATGTTAACCAAGTGCTGGTCGTAGGTCTGCGCGTAATAAAATACGCCGTCATCGCCAGTGATGTAGTAGAAGTATTCAGATGGGGTCGGGTCAATCACTGCCTGAAGCGCCACACGACCTGGGTTGCCAATCGGGGTTGGTGGTAGGCCGGGATTAAGGTAGGTGTTGTAAGAGCTATCAAGCTCACGCAGTTCGGCTGCTAGCTGCCCTGGCGGTAGCTCTCCCAGCGGCGTGTCGATCACGTATTCGATCGAAGCATCGGCCTGCAACGGCATACCAATAGCTATTCGATTCATAAATATCCCCGCCACTAACCGCTTTGATTCTGGTGTATTAGCCTCGCGCTCGACGATAGACGCCAGGATCAGTATCTCTGGCACGGTAAGCGTGGTGCTGCTGGTTGCAAGTAGCTCGCCCAGTATATCCACGTGTGTACCCAGCATCAGCTCGATCAGCTCGGCGGTTGTAAAGTCGTTGGGCACAAAGTACGTCTCTGGAAACAGCTGACCCTCAAGCTCTGCTGCCAGATCAAGAAACTCCGCCTCGCTGACGTTGGGTAGATCGATACTGGCAGTGCGGGCGTACTCTTGCACTCGCATACCTTCGATAAAAGTTAGAGTGACCAAGTCATTGTCAAACTCACCAGTGACCAAGATCTCAGCCACCTCGGTGGTGGTTTGAGGTTCTGTAAAGGTGTAGGTGGTGGCTTTGATCTGGGTTGGATCCTGGAAATATAGCAACGCCCCCTGCAGGAGCTCAGCCGACCTGACTACACCTGCAGTTGCTAGTGTGGTAGCAATTTGCGACGCCGTAGCCCCAGGCTCAATGGTGATAGTCTGCGGCCGAAAGTCAGCCGGTGCCGTATTGAGATGCATGATGTAAAAATACCCAGCCACCAAAGCCAAAAGCTTGAATCCAACAAATACCAAAAGCCACCGTAACCGACGCTGACGCTTACTTGGCTGTGGATCTGGTGATACTGCTATATCTAGCTCAGGTTGCTCTGACAGTGTAGTATCAGGCATATCGTACGGTGGCTGTTCTGGTGGCATGGTTTAAATCGGTAGCTCTCCAATAGGCAGGTTGCTTGGTGCATTGCGACGGTTAGAGTTTACGCGGCTCAAGCCTGGCGTCAATACCGAGCTACCAGGGATATGGTAAATAGTCGCCAGCTCCTCAACCGACATCGTGACTGGCTGGTGTCCGGCGTTGGCTTTGCCTTCTCCGGCGTAGTACGACCGCTTCTTGTACTCCTCAAGCTCATTTTTTTTGCGGGCCATTACTCGTGATCCAGTAAAGTCCTCGTACCACGCGTGGTCAAAGTC
>Ga0136588_1000491_pt1 | contig 14491 bp, 12 predicted proteins | sample AntRauMFilla1564_FD_104782 | JGI IMG/M metagenome (GOLD analysis project Ga0136588, IMG submission 104782) | Saline lake microbial communities from Rauer Islands, Antarctica - Metagenome Filla 1 #564 | ecosystem: Environmental > Aquatic > Non-marine Saline and Alkaline > Saline | place... | reverse complement strand
GACTAGCGCAAGCAATGATCGACGAGTTCCAAGTCCGCCCAGAAACTATTCCTGACTCGGTCACGGTACATATCATCCCTGCTCTGAACCCAGACGGACTGGCGCTGCCAGCAACCGCCACAGATGCAGAGCGTAGATTCAACGCCAATGAAGTTGACCTTAATCGTAACTTTGATTGTCGTTGGCAGCCAACTGGCACCTGGCGTAGCGTCACCATGAGCGCCGGCACAGAACCATTTTCTGAACCAGAAGCAGCGGCACTACGTGACTACGTGACCCGCATTAACCCTAACGCCGCCGTGCTTTGGCACAGTGCAGCCAGTGAAGTATTTACCAGTGAGTGTGGTGCCGGGGTACTAGCAGCGACGGACTTGTTGATGAACACGTACGCTACCGCATCAGACTATCGGGCGGCTGGACTTTGGACTGCCTATCCAGTTAGCGGTGACGCGGAAGGGTGGCTGGCGAGTATCGGCATCCCAGCCATTACAGTTGAACTTGAAACTCGAAACAGTATCGAATGGGAGCGTAACTGGGCAGCAATGTTGGCGACTCTTGAGTTGTACCGTTAGGAACTCACAACCTGAAATTAGAAGAAAGCAAACGGCGCCCAGGGCGCCGTTTGCGTTGACGGTTTTGTGTTTCAGTAGTATTGTGCCAGCAATGTTTACTCGACAACAACGCTACTTTATTCTCAAATGGGGCGGGCTCACACTATTTTCATTGAGTTTGCTGCCGCTTCTGACCCACGGACTATTTTTTATAGTGTTGTTCCAATACTACTTGCCGATATCAATTATAGGCTTCGCCCTGTACTACAGCTATCGCGCTGTCAAAGGCACCAACGTCACAGACAGTGATATAAACACCCTAGTACAGTCGCTCTACTGAAACCTGAGCAGGCGATCGTAGTTGTCACAATTGACTTTAACCGAAAACATGCTAGTATGGTCGCAACCTACTCAAGGTTATTGACCGCACCAATTGCAGTGCTCGCACTTAGACGAGACCAACACTTCAGGCTGCGTAACTAATGTAACGAATCTATTTATGTTATCGAAGCGAATCAAACAAAACGCGTTGGCCAAAGGGCAGCGTCACGAGGGGGACACCGGCTCTGCCGAAGCGCAAGTTTCACTACTAACCCGCAAGATCGAAGAACTATCGCAACACCTGCGAAAACACAAAAAAGACTTTCACTCACGACGCGGCCTACTCCAAATGGTAGCCGACCGTCGCAAGCACCTAAAGTACCTACAACGAAAGGACTTCAAAGCATATGAAAGTTTGATCGAAAAAATGGGACTGAAGCGGTAGTCGCAACAACAAACCTCCGGCTACGGAGGTTTGTTGTTTAGTGAAACACTAGCGCTACAAAGACCTTCGCGCTATAGTAAACTTGTGACAGCAACAAAGCATTTTTATATTAGAAGTACTTAGCAGTGACGTAATAACAATTTATATATATGGGAGTAATTAGACACCCCGATCAACGCGTAGCGGTGATCATTGATACACAGAACCTGTATCACTCAGCGAAGAATTTATACAAAGCCAAAGTTAACTTTGCCAACGTGGTGGCCAAAGCGGTACAAGACCGCAAAGTCATCCGGGCGATGTCGTACGTGGTGAACACCGAAAGTGGGGAAGAGAGTGCTTTTTTTGAAGCACTTGAAAAGGTAGGTATCGAAATCAAGACCAAAGACTTGCAGATCTTTTACGGTGGAGCCAAAAAAGCCGACTGGGATGTCGGGATGGTGGTTGACGCAATCAAACTAGCCCACAAAGTCGACGCGATTATTTTTGCCACTGGTGACGGGGACTTTATCCCCGGGGTGGAATACCTGCAGCACATGGGTTGCCAAGTTGAAGCAATTACCTTTGGACGCAGTGCGTCGTCGGCACTGAAAGCCGCCGTCGATGATTTTATTGACCTCGACGAAGACCCAAAAAGCTACCTACTGGGCTACCGAGGTGGCGGGCACAAAAATAGTCGCAGTACAAAGGCCACCCCAAAACGATCAGCTGCTCGCGAAGGTAAAAAAGAAACCCGGTCTCAGGTGAGCAAAGTGGTTGGTACCGATACAGACAATCTTTAGTCTTAAACAGTACAAACTAAATAAATACCAAGCGGTGAAAACTAGCCGTTAGGTAGAGCGTACTTGTGCGATACTAGTACTAATGAGTGACCAGCCAGCCCGCAACAAAGGAATTCGCACATTTGCGTCTGATTTTGCGCGAGTTAAGGACGCTGGCGCAAACAAGGAAACCAGCCCAGTACTAGTAGTACCACCTACAACACCGCTGACTCCAGCACCAACCACCAAGCAAGAGTCTGATGTAGTAAAAATAAAGCCGAACAGCCAACATACGGACCAGCCGAGTTTACGTACAGCAGTTCGCGACATTGATTTGTCAAAGACAAAGTCACTAAAGAAAGCGAAAACCGTTCACAGCCGCCCAAACAAGTCAGTTGGCGGAGGAGCCATCATTACTGACACCAAGAAAAACTCCTTCTCACTGTTTGAAGCTAGTAGGCAAGCGGTCAACGATTGGTGGAAAGAAAAAAACAAAAAGTCTTCTCCTAAATTCGCCATTCCAGAAGCTGAACGTCGCAAAGGCGTCATCAAGCAAGCCACCACCAAAAGCGGAACTATTTTTACCGCAGACAGCGAGACGCTGCGCGAGCGAATCAAAGAACGCAACCGATTGGCCATCAATCGGCCCAATGAACCAGAGACTAGCTGGTCACCATATACCGAAACTGGTTATGATTTATTACCAGCTGAGTCTGAGGTAATAACTACTGCTCCACCGATGGAGCGTATAAAGGTTGAGTACAAACAACGATCAACCCCAGTAGAACAAGTTGCTGAACCAGTAGTTGAGGAGTTGGCAGTAGAAGAATCGGTACCGACTAGGCCAATAGTAGACACGCCAGAAGCGGTTGTCTCAGCACCAATAGTAGCCACACCGAAAGAGGTTGCCTCGACCCCAAGTCAAACTGATGTACCAGCCTTGAGTTCAAGCCGATCACCCGTCAACCTATCAACCAACAAGTTGACTTTCTATATTTCAGCCGGCATTGCTTTGGTTTGTGTGACCGCATTTTTTGTCTGGATAGTGATGGCCAACCAAGGTGACGCAGTACCCGTAAGCACGACTGTAGAAGAGGTCAACCAAGAGCGTTACCTGGCTGACACCACGTTTTCTATTTCTCAATTCCAAGCATATTCGACAGACCAACCGTACACTGAAATAGTCTTAGTAAACGAACTGGATGAACCGCTTTCAAGCGCGCAAGTATTTGAAGTGGTAATTCCACTATTGCCAGTAGAAATTAGGCAATACACAAGCGAGGTGCGATTCATTCAATACGATAACGTTCCGCCGCAACTGGTTATAACCGTCAGTGACGCCGCTTCGGTGACCGGAAGTTTGTTGACTCATGAAGCACCGCTGGCGTTGTCGCTTGAACCACTGTTTGGATTAACCCCAGATACCGGAACATACTTTGACCAGACTATCGGTGATACTGACGTGCGCGTACTGCGTGGCTCCTCTGTCACGTACGGAATTGTGAACAATACCTACCTCATCATTGCAGTGTCACCGGACGCATTTACCCAAGTTATCAACCTGATACAAGACTAACCATGCAAATCGCCCGCGTCACCACCGTCCAACCTCATGTACTAAGTGGTACGATTGTGACCATTGAGACAGACATCTCTCGCGGCTTACATTCATTTACCATAGTTGGTCTTGCCGGCAAGGCCGTCGACGAGTCAAAAGACCGGGTAGGTAGCGCCATCAAACACACCGGCTACCAGTCACCCAAAACCAAGAATCAAAAAGTGGTGGTGTCTTTATCACCAGCGGACCTGAAAAAGGAGGGGCCACTGTTCGATCTACCCATCGCAGTGGCGTACTTGTTGGCCGCGGGGGACATTGAGACTGACGACACTAAACGCGTGTACGTTGGAGAACTATCTTTGGACGGCTCGCTTCGACCTGTGCGTGGTGTACTCAACTGCGTGACCGCCGCCAAAGACGCTGGCTACACCGAGATCATCGTCCCTCAGATGAATGTGCGTGAAGCGGCGTTGATCGAAGGGATCGATATTTATGGCGCTACCACCCTAACCGAAGTCATCGACCATATTCATACCGACCAGGGACGACCGTCGCTTACGATACAGCCAACTACTATAATCGACGATAGTTGGACCGACTCTGCCACCACTAAACTAGAAGACATCAAAGGTCAAGAAAGTGCCAAGCGCGCGTTGATCATCGCCGCGGCCGGGCGACACAACGTCATGCTGGTCGGGCCACCCGGTACCGGCAAGACGATGTTGGCCCGAGCACTGCGCGGGTTACTACCACCACTGTCGCGCAACGCGGCGCTCGACGTCACCGCAATCCACTCAGTGTCCGGCGGAGAATACGAGATCTCGACCCAAGCACCGTTCCGCGCACCGCACCACACTGCCAGTCACACCAGTTTGGTTGGCGGGGGAGCGAATCCTAAACCAGGTGAGGTAACACTCGCACACCATGGAGTATTGTTTATGGACGAATTCCCAGAGTTTGAACGTCGTTCCATCGACGCCCTGCGTCAGCCATTGGAAGACAGGGTGGTGACTATTTCCCGGGTGCAAGGGACAGCCGAATTCCCAGCGGACTTTATTTTAGTAGCTGCCCTCAACCCATACCGGGGAAGTGAAGACGGCACCACCGATCTAGCTGCAGCTATGCGCGACACCTACAAAAACAAGGTCTCGGGGCCGATCCTCGACCGTATCGACCTGTGGATTGAAGTCCCACACGTTCCGTATGACACACTCACGGCGCTCCCCAGCAAAATCGACGAAACAAGCAATGCTCGCACCAGCATCACCGCCGCCCGCGCCAAGCAACAACAACGCTACCAGAAAGACAGCGAGTACACCAACACCAACCTATCTGCCCGCGAGATCGAGGAACACATCACGCTGACCGACGACGTCAAAGACTTACTAAAGCTATCAAGTGAACGCCTCAACCTCTCGCCCCGCTCGTATCATCGCCTAATAAAAGTCTCTCGAACCATTGCCGATCTAGACGAAGCTGATGACATCACCACCGCCCACGTACTGGAAGCCTTGCAGTATCGAGTGAGTGTGTAAATAAAAAGCGACCGGTACCGGTCGCTTTTTTCTAGAAAGGATTTCTAGCTCCTCTCACCTCAAAGTGTAAGTGAGTCCCTGTGCTTCGACCAGTATTTCCCATCGCACCAATAGCTTCACCTTGAGCAACGTATGCACCTACCCCAACGTAGTTTTGTGACAAGTGAGAATACAATGTCTGGGTACCGTTACCGTGCCGCACAACAACGTACTGACCGTACCCGCCGTTCCAACCCGAACTCTTCGACACGATCACTTCACCTGCGGCGGCTGCACGAATGGTTGTACCGTGTCCAGCTGCAAAGTCTACTGCGTTGTTGCCGTGAATACCCTGAGTACGAGTTGCGCCTGGAACCGGGTGGACGAATCCTGCACTTGAGTCAGCGGTTGACCCAGAGATTCGTACCGGCTTGGCAGTGGCGGCACGTGCCTGCACCGACCGCACAGTGCCTCCAGGGACGATCAGTGTGTCACCAACACTCAGGTCACCGGCACTTGCCAGCTGGTTAAACGACAGGATTTCATCGGTATCGCCATCATACTTTTTGGCGATAGTAGAAATAGTGTCACCTGAGGTCACAATGTGTTGCACGCCAGCCACTGGCAAGATGACTAGTACATCGTCTGGCTGAATTTGAGTAGCACGTGGTAGGTCGTTGGCCCACAAAATAGTGTTGGTAGTAACGCCGAACATTTCAGCTACTTGGGAAAGGGAGTCACCTTCACGCACGGTATATACCCGGATCTCGCCGCTACCACTAAGTGACACGTCATTTTCGCTGGCAATACCGGTAGCGATCAAAGCGCTATCCTGCACCACGATGTCACCACCACCACGGGCGGTGTCAATCACCGGACTAGTGCGGGCTGAAAGCAATGGCATATCCACGGCGCTTATACTAGCGCTAAGTACTACCGGAACCGGTGCTGAAGTATCAGTAATAAACAGTGAGCCAAAAAAAGCCTGGCTCATCAGTGGAATAGCGATCAAAGATGCTATTCCTATATATGTATATGGTAGTCGATGGGCAAACTGTCTACCCGGTTCATCGACCTCTGTTGGTGTGTGTTTTATAAGCAATTGATTTGGTCGCGCCGCGGTTCAGTCATTACAGTCGTGCTAGGAAGGCGTGATGCGGATTGTTACATCAGCATCTTGAGTACCACTTTGGTATGCGAGACATTGTACTAGAGCAAGCTCGTAGGGCAATTGACGTAATGCCCATTTTTGGTGCTATAAAAAGCGGTATTTCTAGCTATATAAATAACGATGTTTTAAGGTTGACAGTTTATTTTATTGTGATACAGTATTTCTATGCGACTGATTGCACACAAAACAAATACACCTCAAGCGGTACGGTCGTGGGCGCTTTGCGACCCACAGTACACCGCGTACACCCCAATGTTTATTGGGTCTATGGTGCCGTCTTTATTTTGTAGGCAATCTGGTATGAATACATAACCTTTCTCCCATCACAACGGAGAAATCCGTTGTGTGCTCATAGCAGCTTGTCTATCACAGACAAGCTGCTTTTGTTCTTTGTGAACACTCATATATAAGAGTGGTCACACCCGCTCTTTTACAATTCCTATAAACGACCACTAGGAGGGGAAGATGCCTACACCAAACATCAGAAACTTTACCACCGATGCGTGGCAAAGTTTCAGCGTGTCACTCGACACCTTGAAATGGATCTGGAGCGACTTGCTACCAGCTCGCGCTCGGTTCCATACCAAAATTGCCGTCAGCCTTATGCTGATTGGCATGCTGCTGACCATGCAAGTGGTCAACGAACTGAACAAGACCGTGACTGCGCTGAGCCAAAACGATCAAGCTGGCATACTCGCTGGCCTGATTGGGATTGCTATCTACTGGGTAGTCGCACGAGTAATCCTCGGGTGGCAAAACGTCCACCGTGAATTCGGCTGGAACCTGGGTGCTCGCTATACGCCAATCCGGCTGAGCGAGCTTCAGTTCCGGAAAACTCACGGTGAGCTACGCAGCGCTAAAGACGGCGTCAGTGCCGAACAGATCGAAATCGTCAAAGACAAGTCCGGCAACATCATGTATGCCGTCCAGTTTGACGGCAGCGAAACGCTCGCCATACTTCTCAGCTCCATGGCCTTTGTCGTCTTCTACGACTGGGTTGCTGGACTACTGATGATTGGATTATTGCTGATCAACTGTCTTGTCTTCTTGATCGCCAACCATTATTTTAGTGGGCGTCTCAAGCAGATCGATGAAGACTGGCGTAAAGCCCAAGCCTGGACCAGTGAACGCTGGAACCAGTTCAGCCTGGTCAAAGTCACCGGGATGGAGGAGTTTGTCAAAGCCACCATGCAAGTGATGTTTGGCAAAGCACTTGATCCAGACTTCAAGGTCTGGGGTATCGACTGGCAGATTGTCGACCTGATTCGGTCGTTGTTCAATATCTTGTTTGTCTGGGGTGTGCTGCTCTACGGTGCACTTTATGCCAATTGGGCTGTTGGGCTATTTCCCGCCATGTACCTGTGGCTCAACTACATCAAGGACCAACTATGGCGGATTGGATCTCTGCAACGTCACTTGATCGAAAACACTGAACGCGTTCGCGCAATCAAAGTACCGCTGATAAAAGAGGCTAACTTTGATGGTACTGAAGGGCTCGAATATGTACCAATTGGCGACAGTATGCACTACGAGTTGCGGGGTGTATCTCATCGCTTCGGCAACGGAGCTTGGGCATTGCGCAACGTAAACCTGGTCATCAACACTGGTGATCGGGTGGCACTAATCGGTGAAAGTGGAGCGGGCAAGTCGACCATCAAGTCACTCTTGCAGCGCGACTTCGACCCAACGCAGGGGGTGGTATTGCTCGACGGACGAGACATCCGTGAGTACGCACTTAGTAGTATCAAACGCTACCAAGGCTCAATCGAGCAAGACTCACCGACCATGAGTGGCACGGTGCGCGACAACTTGTTGTTTGGGCTCTCGAGCGAAAGGCGGGAGCAAGTCACTGACCAAGAGCTGACCACAATGCTTTGCAGCATTAGTACTGGATTTTGGGAGCGACTCAAACGTGAACAAGGTCTCAATTCTGACGTCGGAAAAGACGGATTAGAATTATCAGGTGGTGAGCGGCAGCGGCTTGCTATTGCCAGAGCTCTCTTGAAGCAACCTCTCTCAATCTTTATCGACGAAGCTACTTCGGCACTCGATTCAAAAACTGAGACTGAAGTACAATCTGGTATCGACCGAGTACTCTCTTCGGGCGTTACAGCTGTCACTATCGCGCACAAGTTCTCAACCTTGAAACAGGGGACAAAGTTTGTGTGTCTCAAAATCGTAAGTGATTGCAAATCAGGAGATTCTCAAGTTGACGCTATCGCTGATACGTTCGAGGAACTCTACGATCAATCCGCGGTCTTCCGCAGCCTCTACGACGAGCAGCGGATGGCGCTGTAAGAAAACCAAAAGCCCGACGCACGCGTCGGGCTTTTTTATTTCTTACCAAAACATCGTTTATATATTTGTTTAGCTAAAATATTTTTTTCTTCTCTTGAGCCTAGTGCAAAATTCTCAATCAACAAAAAGTACTCTGGATCTTCTACTTTTATCTCTTCAACCGCAAGGTAGATTGGTTTTGGATACCTATCTTGGATTGCCCAATACCAATAATTTGTAATTCTTCCGTAGAAGTCTGCTGCGTATTTTTCAAACAAGAGTGGTTCTTCGACAGTATCAGACATACCATCGATTCGACCGCACATCCAAAGTGAATGATTAAACTTGTCTTCTTTTGTCCAAGCCAGCGGTGCAGTGTACGCAACCTTGGCTCTTTGTAAAATTTTTGTTGCTTGCAAAGCATTCTCAAAAACGACTCGCGCATTCTGCAACTTCACGCTAAACTCTTTCATAACATCGTCTACCGGTAATTGATGATGTGTGAACTCGATATTCTGTTCCAACACTTCATCTCTACCATTACCAGGTAATTCTGACGAATCGTCATACAACAAAGCAAAATCCCAATCGCTATGTAGGCGAGCATGGCCTGACGCTCGTGAACCATGCAGAATGATAGCAGTGGGATTGTAGGTTGTGCGTAAATATTCGATGAGTTTTTGTTCCATACTCTCAGTATACCTGTCGTGCTACTATGTGCCACACATGTCTGACACTTCACAAAACTTACCTTATACCGAAGGGCTAAATGACCCGCAGCGCCAGGCAGTGTTGCATACTGACGGACCGCTGATGGTGTTGGCGGGTGCAGGCTCGGGCAAGACGCGGGTGATTACGCACCGGATTGTCCACCTGATTCACCAAGGGGTTGCTCCACACAACATCCTGCCTATGACCTTTACCAACAAGTCGGCTGGGGAAATGCGTGAGCGCGCGGTGGCGCTGACCCAAAAGTTCCCCCCTACCCACCGGGCGGTGTTGGACAGTGTCCCGACAGTTACTACCTTCCATGCGTTGGGCGTCCGACTACTGCGTGAGTTCCATGAAGCAGTTGGCCTGCGACGACACTTCGTCATTTATGATCGCAGCGATAGTCAGAAAGCGGTGAAACAGGGAATTGAGCAAGCCGGCTACAACCCAAAAGAATTTGAACCACGCAAGGTCTTGTCAATGATCAGTCGCGCTAAGGGGGACGCCATTACCAGACTGGCGTACAGCGATGCGGCCGGTTCGTTCCTTGAGGAAGTCGTCGCCCAAGTCTGGGAAAAGTACGAGGACATCTTGCACAAAGAACAGGCGCTGGACTTTGACGATCTACTAGTCAAAACGTTGCGTATGTTGGAAGAGGATACAGTCGTACGTGAAACTCTGCAAAAGCGTTTTCAATACATCCACATCGACGAATACCAAGATACCAACCGCGTGCAGTTTCGCATCGCGCAGTTACTGGCGGGTGACGCACACAATATATGTGTAGTTGGTGACATCGATCAGTGCCTGGTTGGTGACACCACAGTAACAATGAGTGACAGCAGCCAGAAGCCGATCAAGCAAGTACGTATGGGTGAACAGGTACTGTCAAACTACGGCAGTGGCGATTATAGACCAGCCGAAGTGGTTGCGGTGCACAAGAATACTCCCAAAACCGACCTGGTCACAATCGAGACTGCAGCTGGCAGGACACTCACCAGCACACCACACCACTTGCACTTTGCTGGTTATAGACTGGACATTTCACCACAACTTCATTATGTGTACCTGATGCGCAAAGACGGAGTTGGGTACCGATTGGGTACATCGTCTGTCTACACCAAGGGTCAGGTCAAGCCAACATTAGGGTTTGTACAGCGACTTAACCAAGAACACGGCGATGCCGTCTGGGTGCTAGCAACCTACGACACAGTCAACCAGGCACGAGTAGCTGAATACGAGTTATCATTACGTTACCAAATTCCCACCATTCCGTTTGTCGCTCGCAAAGGGGCCAGTGCTGGCGGATACGTGCATGACCAAGTTGCCCTTGATCAGATTTTTGCGCAGTTTGACACCGCTACCAGTGCCACCAAACTACTTACGTCAGCCCACCTACAAACCGCCTACCCACACCATCGGCCACAGGTGAGCAAGAGTGATCGGCAAAATATTCTCGTCACTTTATGTGGCGATCATCGTGGAGCCACGCCAATGCACCGAATCAGCGTCGCCGGAAGTTCGCCACAAACTAAACTGATTTTAGAGCAAGCTGGCTATTCGATTAGACTGGCCAAAACTAACTCAAAAAGCTGGCGCTTCGAAACCTGCGATCAGTCGTACCAGAAAATATGTACAGTGGTCAAGGCATTACGTGCCCTCTTACCAGATGCGGTGGTAGTTGAACAAGGAAGGCTAGGTACTCAAACTGATGTTCGTAACAAAAACTCACTACCTGTACTGCCAGCTGCCTCAGTCCGTCCGGGGATGGTTATGTTTGCAGCCGACGGTTCGTATGACATTGTTACAACAGTGACTCACAACACCAAACCGAAGCCAGTATATGACTTGACTGTTACACCGACCCATAACTTTGTTGCCAACGGCATCGTGACCCACAACTCAATTTATTCTTGGCGTGGGGCAGACATCAAGAACGTTTTGCAATTTGAAAATCATTTCCCGAACGCGACCACTATTTTGCTCGAAGAAAATTACCGTTCCACTCAAACGATCATCGCGGCCAGCAACGACATTATTGAGAAGAACAAAAACCGGGTCGAGAAAAACGTCTTTACCAACAATCACGCCGGGGAGAAAATTACGCTGTACGCCGGCATGACCGGCTACGATGAAGCTAAGTACATTGCACTAACGGCGCAGTCACTGATCAATGACGGCGCTGATCCGTCTTCCATCGCTGTGTTGTACCGCACCAACTTTCAGTCGCGGGCACTGGAGGAAGCCTTCCTCAATTTTGAGGTGCCATACCAATTACTTGGGACCAAGTTTTTTGAACGGCGTGAGGTCAAGGACACGTTGTCGTACTTGCGACTAGCGCTGAACCCTGGCAGCAACGCCGACCTCACCCGTGTGATCAACACCCCTGCCCGCGGGATCGGAAAAGTCACGATGCTGAAAGTCATCGAAGGGAAGCGGGGTGAACTCAACGCCGGTGCCACCGCCAAGGTGCAAAAGTTTGATGACATTATGATGGACATCGCGAGGGCAGCTGGGGAGAAAAAACTATCTGACACCATCAAGTTCATTATGAAGCGTTCAGGCATGGAAGACGCCTTCATCGAAGAGGGGACCGAGGAAGCGATGGAACGCATCGAAAACCTGCGCGAGTTGGTAACGCTCGCCAGTCGGTTTGATACGGTTGATCCGTTAGAGGCCGTCGAAATGCTCCTTGAGAACGCCGCGCTGCAAAGCGACCAGGACGAAATCAAAGACAAGGAAGAGCTCGACGCCGTGCGACTGATGACTATCCACGCTGCCAAAGGATTAGAATTTGCATCCGTGTTTGTTACCGGTTTGGAGCAAGGGTTGTTCCCGCACGAACGTATCGACGACGGCAAAACCGACAACGAAGAAGAGCGAAGACTCTTTTATGTCGCGCTCACTCGGGCCGAGAAAAAGATTTACCTCACCTACGCACACATGCGAACTATTTTTGGACAACAAAAAGTAAACCTGCCGTCTGAGTTTCTCAACGACATTGACAAAGAACACGTGGAAGCAGCCGAACCACGCGGGTTTGGTGGAGGGGGTACTAGCAGCGGGTACGAGACAACGGTGTACCTTGACTAGTGGGTTCCGGTTTTTCTTTTTCTTTGATAGGCTCTCACTATTGTTATGACTGAAAAATTCCAACATAAGAAGAGCTTAGGCCAGCACTTTCTCAATAGTGACTTTGTGCCGAAAAAAATGTGTGACGCAGCCGGTCTAACCCCCGGACGAAGGTCGAACCTTCGTCCGGGGGGTGAGGTGGTGTTGGAGATTGGTCCTGGGACAGGGATTCTTACAGCCGAGATTCTCAAGCGCGGCGCATCGGTGGTGGCGATTGAAGCCGACGCGCGGGCAATCACCTCTCTCCAGGAAACTTTTGCGAACGAAATCGCAACTGGTCAACTCACCATTTATCACCACGACGCGCGCGCACTCAACTTGGCCGAGTTTGGTTTAGTTGACCAACAATTCAAAATCATCGCCAACATCCCGTACTACATTTCCGGATTATTGTTCCGCTTATGTCTGGAGTCAGACATCCAACCAACCAACCTGGTATTTCTGGTGCAAAGGGAAGTGGCCGCGCGCATCGCGCGCGACGTCAAGTCTTCCATCCTTTCTATGTCGGTTCGTGTCTATGGGGACCCAACCTACGTCGACACTATCAAACGCGGACACTTTACTCCACCCCCAGCGGTTGACTCGGCGATTGTGGCTGTGAACGACATCAATCGCTCGCGATTGCAAGGAATTGTTGAGGCAGATTTCTTTACCGCCTTACACGCTGCTTTTGGCCAGAAACGTAAACAACTCGCTGGCAATTTAGCACCACTTTTTGGCAAACAATCAGTCGTGACCGCACTTATACAACTCGACCTGCCAACCGATATTCGAGCCGAAGACCTCACTACCCGTGCTTTTGTCGACTTACTGTTACTTTTGTCAGCCAAATAGGCTGATTTTCCCCAGATAGACACCTATATAGGTAGTAACTGACATCGACCTGACTGTCAGCTGTTATACTATCTAGTATGGAATGGAAATTACATCCGCGAATTATCGGCGCGTGTCTGGTGGGGTTTGCTTTAGTGGCTGGGGCATATGTCCTGAGTAACTTTGGCGCATCAGGCTGGCAAAACCAAACTGCCACTGTCACAGTGGCAAATGAACCCCGCGTAGCAATCGCTGTTACTGATACCAACAACAACGGTATTGAGGACTGGCGCGACGAATTTATCACTACCGAGCCTATCGTGTTAGACCCGATCGACTCAACCTATGAACCGCCAACCACCCTTACCGGGCAACTAGGGATTGATTTTATTGAAAATTACATCCGCTCCAAAAGCGCTGGCCCTTTTGGCAGTAGTCAGGCGGAAGTAGTCGAACGGGCGGTCGATACGCTCAGCACCCAGGCCGCTTACAGCCTCTACGACACTCCCGACATCACGATCATGTCTACTTGGGACAGTAACGATATTTTGACGTACGCCAACACGGTTGCTTTGGCAATTATCAATAATGACATCGCTGACAGCCCAGGAGAAATAGCCATCCTGTCGTCGGCTCTAAATGAAGTAACACCAGACCCGGAAAAATTGGAACAGCTCCTGGCTATTGCTACAGCGTACCAAACCATGCGTGACGCAACACTTGCAATCCCGGTCCCAGCCTTTGTTGCCAAACAACATCTTGATCTGATCAATACCTACCACGCGCTATACGAAAGCATCTCTGCCATGGCCATCTCTTTTGAAGATCCAGCTCTGACTTTGATACGCATGAAACGCTACCAAGACGACGCAACTGGTCTTGATTTCGCCCTGCAAAATATGTACCAGAGCTTGGAACCCTATGCGTCTTTGCTTGGCCCAGACGACCCAGCGTTATTATTCGTAATCTTTAGCCCAGATTTTAACTCTTAATTATATGGATACTTTTTTCCTTGGTTTAAAAAAAATACTGGTTGGTACAATGTTTGTCGTATTCGGGTTTGTGATGACCTACATACCACAAATCCCAACTAGCCACACCGCCGATGTCTACGCGGGTGGTATAGGCGGCATTGTGAACGACCCGATTAACACCGCTCAAAACGCCCTTACTACGGTACAAAGCACTATTAACGCTTCTGCCAATACGCTAGGTTGGACCAAAGAACTGACCCTGG
>Ga0136588_1000490_pt1 | contig 14507 bp, 24 predicted proteins | sample AntRauMFilla1564_FD_104782 | JGI IMG/M metagenome (GOLD analysis project Ga0136588, IMG submission 104782) | Saline lake microbial communities from Rauer Islands, Antarctica - Metagenome Filla 1 #564 | ecosystem: Environmental > Aquatic > Non-marine Saline and Alkaline > Saline | place... | reverse complement strand
CAATTACTTGAAACCGCCCTAGACGAAAATCCAGGAGTTCGTGACCAATGGGATGAGATAATGGTCATGCTCAAAATGGCAGGATATATTGATGGGCTTGTCAAATAATCCAAGGATTCATTGTTAGATATCAGCCACAATACTTGACATATTGTATATTCCACGCTATCATAGTGACAGAATTGTTACAACCGTGACAATCGGACTATTACAAAAATGGAGACTACACTATGGGTGCTACTGCAATTGTTTACGCATTGATCCTTCTGGGATATAACGGCTTTGCGCAAGATATCACATCACATGATATTACAAGCTATCATCTTACTGCAAATGACTGTATTCAGGAGAAATCCTTTCAAATCAACCGTGGCAGGCGTGAAACGTTTAATCACGTATACTTCTGTATGCCAGTCCATGATGTTGAAATACATGCTCAACTTGATGCGCTGAACAACGCCCCCAATCACATATATCGTGGCACAGGCGGTCGCATCATCATTGAGATTGAGATCAACTAAGATAGGACACCCCACCAATAATGAGAGATAGAGCGACATATGACCGAGTCTCAGAGGACTTGCATACCTCCATTATGGGTGGCATAAGACTGTACTACCCTACGCCACATTATTTTACCCAGGAGCAATTGGGTAAAAGGTGTTGTACAGTATTCAAAATGAAACAACTTGTTACTTGGGATCTATTAAGTGATTTGCGCTTTGCTGAGGGCGGCGACCACCGCCAAGTTAAATTGAGTAATTACGCTGACCGGATTAAAAATGATATTGCATCATATACTTGGAAAAATCGTGCGCGACCACTAAGCCAATCAATTACCTACCAATGGCCCGCCAGCCATTTTGAAGAATGGCTGGAAGACGCTGTGGACGAGTATTGGATGACAGCTGAGTGGTTCCAGAAAGATTATAATGACGGTAGCATTGATTCTGATTACGCATTTATGGTTAGCGTACATGCTGTTATCAATTGTACACAAGAGGAATGGGATGAACAGTATGGGTCGGCATTTATTATGACCAAGATGTTGTACCAGACATGATAATGTTGGGCGACCGTAAATTTTCCACTTTGGTTAGACATCCATGTGAAGACGATAACTCGTCTGATATGGTGCGATTATTTGAAACTAAGAGCCAAATTTCAGAACTTAGTTGGCATCCTAGTGAATTTAATATTAGTAATTACAGACACCCTCAACCTGATCTTGTAGTACAGTTCAAAGATAATTGTAACAAAGAATTTGGACAGGCCAGCCACGCCACTATGACAGATTTGTTTGATGGATGGCCATCAAACCCAATTGAAAATTGGGCAGTTGACTATAACAATGAGTTTTTTTTGCATTTTGATGCTTTTTATTCTGCTACCACGTTGCAGAGTATGTTGCATGTCAAAGCATATGGTATTACAACCGTGGACCGACACGAGTACCTAGATTCATATCAACAAGCATTGACCATGCACAAACTACACGAGGGAATATAATGACTGATACCAAACAACAAATTATTGAGCAGTTACACAATGGGGTAGCCACCGTGGTGTTTAAAAAACGAGATGGTACCTTGCGTGAGATGAACTGCACATTAAGTGCTACTCTAGTGCCTGCACGCCAAGAAGATAACCAAGCACAAGCACGTAAAGAAAATCCACATGTGCAAAGTGTTTGGGACGTTGACAAAAATGCGTGGCGCAGTTTTCGCTGGGACAGCCTAGTACAAGGAGAAGATAGTGAAACAATACATACAATACAACCTGATTAAAGACATTACAGCTGATCATCGTGACATCGTTGAGATTGCGAGCGGACAACAAGTTGCCAATCTTGATATTGATGATGTTAACAGCTTTCTCAATGGGTTATACTTGTTTATGGATCCAGAGGCGTACACATGGAAAAACTAATCATAACAGACGTAGATGGTGTTCTTCTTGATTGGGAGACCCACTTCCATGCATACATGCACAGTCAAGGTCACACTCGTACATATGACAGCGAGGCCAGTTACTGGAAAGAAGATGACTATCGACATTTGGGTAAGGATCAATCTGGCAAAATGGTCTATCACTTCAATACTAGTGCATGGATGTTGAGTATCCCTCATTTACGTGATGCCCAAAGTGGCGTCCGGCGCCTTGTTGAAAATGGCTACCAATTTATTGCTGTCACCGCCATGGGAATTGACCCCCATGCAAAACTAGCACGTGAGATCAACCTAGAGCGTATGTTCGGGCAGGGCGTATTTAGGGAGGTATTTGCTACCTCCATGTCAGATCCAAACAGCAAGGTTGAAATATTAAAGCAGTGGCGGGACCGAGGTCTGCCTTGGATTGAAGACAAGCCCAGCAATGCTGAAATTGGCGCAACACTTGGTTACGATACATTTCTAGTTGATCATACTTATAACCGGGATTTTGATACAGGCAAATATATTCAACGTGTGAACAGTTGGTCGGATATCTGCAATAGTATTTTGCCTAGTTGTTAACTTTCGTCTCCGTAGATCCTTAGGACCTCCTTTACAGCAGGGTGACGCTCAACGTCACATTGTGCAAATTTAACAGCGGCGATACGATCGGATTTGCTTGTAAGACGTTGGATAATATCTTGCAGTCCATTGGATTCGAATCCCCTATCATGCTGAGTTACATCGCCTGTTACGACTATACGACTATTATCACCAATACGAGTGAGCAACATCTTCATTTGATTGGGCGTTGCGTTTTGCATTTCATCAGCCAATATCCATGAATTTTTGAAAGTGCGTCCGCGCATATAAGCAAGTGGTGCAATTTCGATAATGTTTTCAGCTATCATCACTTCAATTTCTTTAGGTGAATAATAGTCTTCAAACACGTCAAATATTGGCCTTGTCCAAGGCGCCATCTTTTCAACTAGAGTGCCTGGTAAAAAGCCATGCTGTTCATCTACACTTACTGCTGGACGGGTGACAACGATTTTTTCGCAATCACCAGACTTGAGCGCACGAATAGCTGACAGCACGGCAAGCATGGTTTTTCCTGTTCCTGCTGGACCTGTAGCAAATACAATATTTTTGTTTGCGTCATCCAAAAGGGCAAGATAGTCTTCTTGCGCTAGATTTTTGGGTAGAATCTTTACCCTGTTTTCTCGAGTTTTAAACTGGCTAAAATCAATCACTTGATTTTGCTTTTCTATATATTGAGCCTTGCGGACTCTTCTTCTGCTTTTTGACATGTGTTATGTCTCCCTCGTTGGTTGGTGCAGTGCCTCCCAACTGTTCACATCAATATTTAGCGGGTAGCAATGCAAAATGTGCAGATATGCAATCTTTTGGTCTACAGGTTATCTAGCCGTTCTCTACGCTTACGATGCCCTTCACGAATAGCTTGGCATACAGATTCTGGCCGCTTTCGACCTTTAAGGGAGTTAGACCTTTTTTGTTTTGTGGTATCTGATTGAGGGCCAGAAGAAATGCCCTTCCTACCGTTTGATATTGCAAGGCGTTCAGCTTCGGTACGTTTTATGCCCTTTCGTGTTTTTGACATTTTGCGTCTAGATTCTTCTGTCCAAACCCGAGGAGGTCTGCTCTTCGCAGCCTGAGACATTTTTTGTCGTGTCTCATTTGATATAGCAGCCCAGGTACCAATGCCGTTTGTTTGGTTAATCCAAATTTTTGATTTAGACGCATTCTGTTCAGTCAAGACTTTCTTTTCGTGATCTAGGGCCTCTTCTGCAGTGAAAAAACACTGATCAATTAAAATAACATCTGGCTCTCCATATTGAGCCCTACAGGCCGTTATATTATGAGACGATGTGAAATAAGTCGTCCAGAGGTCATCCGGATGACAATCGGCCGCATATCTCGCGCCATAATACCATTTATCAAGGCTAGTCCAGCCAATCAGGTAAGTGTAAGGTGTATAAATATTCATGCTGCAAATTCTTTCCGTTTTGTAGAGTAGTTGAACGTTGGTGCGTTGTGAACTACATAGTTATTTATACAACGCATAAATAAGGGTAATATTAGGACAAAACATGACAGTAGATATTAACGAAATCGCAGCTACTATTAGTGGTGTCAAAAAAAACAGAAACAGTTTGGACCTTCTTCTTGAATTTGAAGGGGTTTTGGACGACCTCAATATGTATGCATACGAAAATTGGATTAAGGGTGAAGTCATTCGCGGACCAATTATTAGCAAGTATTGGGTAGAGGTTTACATTATGTACCCAGCAAAGCATATGCCTAATCCCATGGCGGCTGAACGGCTTACCAAGCACGGCTGCTATGTGTTCTTTCAAAAGGACACGCTAACTGATAATGTTAAAATCAAGAAGGATGATGACCTCATCCCAGATCCAGATAGGCAGGGCAAGCGCGTTCCAAAAACCAAGACAGATGATGTGTGGGTGGTCAAAATTGTGATGCCGCGGCACTTGCTAACCGATTACAACGTTAAAAAAATTAGCGCGATGGCTGATGCAGTTGACCTAGACGATGTAGTTGCCGCATACGACCAAGGTCTAGACGTAGACAGAAATGCACGTGATGATGATGAAGAAAAACCGCAACAAGAAGATCCAGAATTTGATTTCTGAGGGACTTGAATTTGAAGATCTCAAAGGACTAGTAGATAATGTAATCATGATCGATCGACACAAGCCAAAAATTGGTAGTGAAGAAGATACAGTGGTAGTTGCCTTTACAGTCATGTATGAAGAACCAGCAAAGGATCTCAGCCAATTTATTGAATCGAGTCCTGTCGATCACTTGGATGTTGAAGTTTCCGGTTCACCAGACGCCGAAGGCAAATGGGACGTGTTTGTTGAATTTATGCGTGATCATAATCTATTGGAAAAGATTGAAGCCATGTTAAACAATGTGGACCAAATAACTAGCCGCCAAGGTGATGGCTGGCAATATAGAGCCTTTAACATCAAAAAGCCAATTGAATTTAATGCAGAAAACTTCAACCGTGATATTATCAACAGTCGTTATGAATACCGCAAGCGGTATTTGGGCGATAAATCAGATAAGCCAACGGATAAATTGGAAGAAGGCTGGTTCCGCCGTTTGGGAAAGTATCTGGATGCCTAAAGAAGCCACGCTGGTTATGTCAGGTATTGTTATTGATTGCTTACCCAACGCCACATTCAAGATTCGTCTTGAAAATGACCATGAAATACTAGGTAGTATTAGTGGCAAAATACGTAGGTTCAATATCAACATTTTATTGGGTGACCAAGTTGACGTGGAACTTACCCCTTACGACCTGAGCAAGGGCCGTATCACATACAGACATAGGAAGTAGTCAAATGTTCAATCTAAGTATGGGATGGATTAAAATAGTAGTAGCAGTTGTGTTCATAACCGCTGTGGGTGCAACAATTTATGGTGTCTTTCAATATGTCGGCAACAAGGATGTTGAAATATCTCGTCTCATCCAAGACAACTCAGTTTTGGCATCAAATAATACACAGCTAACTCAGGCAATTGATACCCAGCAGGCAACTATTGCCAGGTTGCAACGTGACATTGAATTACAGGCAATAATTTTTCGTAACACTAACGATCAATTTGAACGGGCAAGGAATCAAGTCGACAGCCTCAGAGAACGACTGGGTAGACATGAGCTGGGTGCATTGGCCGTGGGTAGGCCCGGTCTAGTTGAGAACGTTATCAACAATGCAACGGCAGCAGTGGCCAGGTGTTTTGAAATTGCATCAGGTTCCCCATTGACAACGGCAGAGCGTAATGCTACAATGGCTAGTCAGGTCAATAGAGAATGCCCAGCCTTAGCCAATCCCAATTACGGAGGCAATTGATGAAATACGTAATCTTGATAGTTGCCATGCTGGCAATAGCATCATGCGGCACCCCAGAACCGGTCAGTGTACCACCGATCGTGATCCAGTCTGAGCCCATAGTTCGTCCAGTGCTCAATCTCCCATCAGTAGATCGTTATTCAGCCAGCCCTGTAAACTGGTCTATTATTACAATGGAAAATGCTGATCAAATATTTGCAGACATGGCGGCGAGGGGCGACGACCTTGTGCTGTTTGGCGTTACTGCTGACGGTTACGAAGCTATCGCCACCAATACACAAGAAGCATTGCGTATTATTTTACAACAGCAAGCAGTTATCGACGGTTACCGCGAATGGTTAACTATCACCGATGGTAGAATTCGCGTCCATAACCAAAACGTTGGTCAATGAACCCTTTTCAAATTCTCAATATAGCACCAACTAAAGATAAAATGGCCATACGTAGAGCTTATGTTGATATGTGCAAGACACATCATCCTGACCAAGGTGGCGATGCTGTTCGTTTGCAACAGGTGCAGACTGCTTATAACACGCTTATAAGTAACAATGTTGAAACTGACATAATTGAAACTGAAGTATCTCTCAATCTAATTGACTTTCTATATGGCTGTCAGGCAACTGTTGTGATACGTAAGGGTATATTCAAGGGAACTGAAATTGAATTTATAGTTCCCCAATACACTTACCCAGGTGCTGTGATTGAATTTAATGATGTATCGACAAGCAGGCTCGTTCGTGTTAAGTTAAATGAAATCAAAACAAACGAGTATGCGAGGTTTGACGCCAACATTGTTATTAGGCATACCATAAATATGCTTGAGGCAGAACTTGGGAAGACAGTTGAAGTTACCAACTTCGACCAAGTAAAATACGAAATCAAGGTATCTCCCGAAACCACCGCCGATCGACTGCTCTATACATTTGACGGCGGCGGATTTTATAACAAAAAAGCACGTATACGTGGTAATCTCACAGTAATTGTGGAAGTTGACAGGAAAAGGTATATAGATGTCTGACGAAAGAATACAGAAAATTGTCCAAACGGCGTTTCAAGAAGCAATTGACCGCCAGCATGAATATGTAACGCTAGAGCACTTGCTAGTGGCTTTGCTTGGTGATTTGGATGTTATATCATTATTGACGTCCATGGCAATCGATACTAACGAAATTTTGCTAGATGCCAATAGCTATTTGGATACAGAAGTCGACAGGCTACCTGAACAAGCTGGCGGGGCCAAAAAGACTGTTGCGTTGGAACGAGTGTTTCACAGGGCAGTCGCACAGGGATTTTTTGTGGGGCGGCCGGATTGCGATCCAGCAGATATTCTCGGAAGTATCCTTAATGAGCAAAACAGTCATGCAGCCTTCTTCTGCAGCAAACATGGATTGACAAAGGACATATGGACAGAAAATATTGCTGAAAATATTGTTGATCAAGATGGTGTTAATGTAGAAGGCGAGGAATCAAAGCCGCGGCGTGGACGGCAGACCGCATTGGACCAATTTACGACCAATCTTAACGATTTGGCTCGCAAAGGCGATTTGGATGATCTTATTGGTCGGCAATGGGAGGTTGAAAGTCTGATTCAGACACTCGCACGCCGCAAAAAGAACAACGCCATTCTTGTGGGCGATCCAGGTGTAGGCAAGACGGCAATTGCTGAGGGCCTTGCCAAGCGTATTGTGGAAGAAAATGTGCCCGACACTATCCTAGGCAAGACTATTTACAGCCTAGATATTGGGTTGCTCTTAGCTGGCAGCAAGTATCGTGGTGACTTTGAACAACGTATGAAGGACGTCATAACAGAACTGGAAGCGAAAGACGATAGCATCATGTTTATTGATGAAATTCACATGATCTTGGGGGCAGGCAGCGGCGGCAATAGTGCTATGGATGTCGCCAACCTACTTAAACCAGCATTGCAGCGTGGAACATTGCGTTGTATTGGTGCAACCACAGTGGATGAATATCAGGAAAAGATTGAAAAGGATGCTGCCCTTAAGCGGCGTTTTGAGCGCGTAAATGTGGCTGAACCAACAGTGCAAGAAGCCAAGCAAATTATCAGGGCAAGTGCCAAGGCCTACGAAAAATTCCATAATATGAGCATTGACAATGATGCATGTGATGCTGCGGTTGATCTTAGTGTCAAGTACATCCATAGCAGAAAGCTACCAGACAAGGCTTTTGATCTTATTGATAGTGCATTTGCACGGCAGCGCACTTACCCAGATAATGCGCAAGTTGACACTATTACCAAGGACCTAATTGAGCGTGAGACTAGCCGACTTGCTCGTATCCCACTATCAATTGTGGCGGGCGGCGATCAAAAGCAGGGTGGGGCACCTGACATTGAGGCTGGCCTAGGGCTTAGTGTTTTTGGCCAGGATAAGGCAATTGAAATTCTTGCAGATGCAGTATATGTAGCGCAGGCTGGCCTCAAGGATCCTACCAAGCCACTTGGATGTTATCTGTTTACTGGCGCCACAGGCGTGGGTAAAACTGAGACTGCAAAGCAGCTGGCTAGCTTACTTGGTACCAAGTTGGTGCGCTTTGATATGAGTGAGTTCATGGAGAAGCATACTGTCAGCCGGTTTATTGGTAGCCCTCCAGGTTATGTTGGATATGGTGATGGCAAGGCGGGTAACGGCATGCTAGTCAGTGAAATTGAAACCAACCCCAACTGTGTGTTGTTACTTGATGAAGTTGAAAAAGCACACCCAGATGTTCTCAACGTGTTGCTCCAGATAATGGATAAAGGTGTTATTACATCAAGCAGTGGCAAAGAAGTTAACGCTCAAAACATTATCTTGATTATGACTAGTAACTTGGGTGCGGCAGATGCTGCAAAAAATAGGATCGGTTTTGGCGATAATGAAAATTCTAGTGCTAGTGTAGAGGCTGTTGATAGGTTCTTTGCTCCTGAATTCCGTAACCGTTTGGATGCTATTGTACCATTCAACAAGCTCAGCCAAGACATTGTGCTAACTATTGCAGAAAAGTTTATGCAAGAGCTTCGTGCAAGTGCCGCCGAACGTGGCTACAAGCTCAAGTGGCACAAGAGTGTACTCAAATGGCTCAGCAAGGAAGGCCGTGGATTTGATCCTGCGATGGGTGCCAGACCCATGAAGCGGGCAATTTTTACAAGCATCAAGAAACCTCTTGCTCGACAAATGTTATTTGGTAAGATAGGTAACATCATAACTGTGAAAGTACAGGATGACGAAATTATCTTCGAGTGATTTACGTGCAAAAATAGAGTCAGCAGGTATTAGCTATCTGCCTGCTGACCAGGTATTCTACTCGGACTTCCCTTACAAAGTGGAAATGCGTTCCAAACATGTTGGTACTGGTTTAGGCGGATCAAGCGGCAAGCGTAGTTGTTATATTGATATTGCTGATCCTGAAAAAGCAAGACGTGATCTAGCAGCTTTTAATGTTCGTATTGAGACCATACTCAAAAATGTGGAGTATCGCAACGAAATTAGGGAGTTTGTAAATCAGCTACCCAATGTGGAATACAAAACACGTATAGGGGGCGATAATAACCTATTCTATTTTCGTGATTCCAATTTGGTATTGGCGCTTGTTGAGCAATATCATGATGTAATAACTTCAGTTACCGGTCCTATCAATACAAAACATGAAAATCGCATCAATGAAAAAAACGTATTGACACGTAATGAACTATATTACAATAAGTTTCGCTACTGTATAGAATTTGAATGTAGCAATGACTTTGTAGAACATTCAGTACCAAGACTTTTGCAAGTACTCAATGATATGGATCCAAATTCCTATCGTGAAAAAAGAATATCCAATACCGTAAGATATTATGAGGCAGCAAAGACATTTACGCATACACGCAAAACCATACTGTCTGGGTTAGTTCCTTTTGCCAAGAAAACCGCAATATCGCGTCCACAAGGATCGCCCCTTCTATATCTAGCTGATCCACATGATTATGTTTATATCAAGTTGTTGACAGCCGAACATGTTGCATCAAATCATGAATTGGTACTCTTTGATGAATTAACCTAGTGTTTAACGCTAAATAGATATAGCAAGGAGAACACAATGGCACAACTTAACGAAAGCGTAATCATAATCAAGGTCAGCAAGCTGGTAAAAGATGACGATTCAATTATTCAAATTATTGATGAAGATACTATTACCAATCTCAAGGCAGTACTAGAAGAGCTGGTAAACGATCCCAAGGCCCTAATTGAGATTGTAAATGCGGGCGGATCTGCTGGTTTTTAACCAGAAGTGATAAATAAACGTAAGCACAATAGAGTGCATATATTTTTAAGGGGATACCATAATGGTAACTAAAATTAATCCAATCTTTGACGTAACACTTCCACGTACATTTAACGGTAAGACAATGACTGAGGTCACACTTGACATCGGTGTTGATGCAACTGCATCAACAGGTCCAAACGGCGCGATTTCCAAGTTGCTTCAAGCTATTAGCGGCCATGCAACAATCATTGCATACTCAGCACTTACTGGCTCAGGTGAGTTGATGACTGTCTTCCTTGAAGGCGATTTTCCAACAGATACCTATGACGGCACAAATTCCGAAACATACGCTGCATTTTTGCAGACTGTAGTTCGTGAACTGGGTACTGTCGATTCAATCGATCTCACCGGCGCAACAGTAACAGCTGGTGTTGTCTATCAAGCTGATCAAACTAATACATAAGTGACGTAAACTAACCACACTTCGGAATTGGGCGGCTTTAGGGCCGCCTTTTTCTATGAATGACCTATCTTGATTGATGCAAAGACAGCTAAATACTTGGTAAGCAATGACAAGGAGATAGACAATGGCGGAGAGAAAAGTGAACACACAAGGTTGGTTCTGGCTCGCACCAGAGTATTTTAACAGATGGCGAATATTTCCAAGGGCGTTTATCATCTTCTATTTTTGGTTGGCGTTCGAAGCTGCAATGTGGTTTATGGGTCTTCCCAATCCAAGTCCATCACAAGCAGGATTTGCTGGTGCTATTATATCAGCTGGCGCAGCATGGTTTGGTCTATATGTTAATTCGGGCACAGCCACTTATCGTACAACGCTGTCAAATTCTCAAGATCAATTTCCACAGCCGCGCAGGAACGAAGTGTCTAGGTCAAATATAGAAATTGACATAAGCGAAACTGACGTGGCAGATGTGCCAACTTACAAGGTTAGAGGCGAATAATGAGTAGACACTATATGCGACTGCTTACTGATGTTGAACTAAACCCCAAACAAAAACTAGTGTGGTACCATGTAGTTGAAAAATTCCTGGGGGCGGACTTTGCAACCCAACCTACAAATTTCCTTGACACCCTAACCAGTCAGCGTGAAGAACTAGAAGGTAACGAACAATATCCATATGTATATGTGGTATACCTCAGTGACGACATTGATGCCAAACTGGCAGAAAAAATTGTCGCACTATGGGATAAGGTTTATCCGCGTGATTATGAAATTGAAGGTAGTGCTGAGTATGACTCAGATTGTCAAGATTGTGGTATCGAAATTGATGATGCCATGCATGTGGAAATTCAACGCTATGCTAGCAAATTTCTACATAACCGCTGGGTTGAGGATCAAGTAAACAAAGGCTGGCGTTTTGGGTTGCAGGACAGCGCCACTAACAAGACCAGTCCTCGGATACGCGACTGGGACAGCCTGCGCGCGGAATACCGCCGCGAACTAGATATGGATCGCGACCAGGCTGTCAAATTTTTCAAGAGCTACTCCCACCTGTTTGTATAAAACGCTTGACAACCGAGTTAGTTTGCCTTATGTTGGAGACAACAGAAGGAAATCGTAATGGCTACTACTGATAACTGCATTGAATATGATATCAAATTTTATCAACATCTAAAGCCATATCTTGGCCTTACTGCACAAGAAGAAATTTCAATGGAAGCGGTTGTAAAACGTGGATTTATACAACGTGATAGGCTTGTAGAAGAGGCGATTGCGATAGTTGGAAATAGAACAATCGTAAGTGTTGCTGGCAGAGATTTTTGTGATGGTAGTGATGCTAAATCTGTAGTTAGCTCAGAACGCAACAATAACATAGCAAAGGGTGGCTGGACGATTTCAATGATAGTTCGCAGTATTAAAACAAAAACTGGGGCGTTACGTGTAATTGGATACAACAAACTGTTGGATAAATTTTACTACTTTGTTATTCCTAATACAGCTTTTTCAGGACTTGCCTCGGTTGAAATTGTAATTGAATGCTTCTGCCGCGCAGAATTTATTGGCAACCGTCCCAACTTCACTGGTGAGCCGCGCCGCGACCTCAAGTGGTGGAGTTATGAAGTTTCCACTTTCGAGGAACTGGCACGTAATGATGTTTAATCAATCTGTGCATCGTGTAGGGTTCGCCTGTAAATACATGCATCCTGACCAGTCACTTCCAGTCAAGCGACTTAGGGAGATTGAAGGCGGGCTGACGGAAACTACTACAACCAAGGCCTGGATGGAGCGGCAGACCGCCCAAGACAGCCACGACAAGCTGTGGTCAATCATACAACATAACACACAAGCTGCCTACAATCTAGTGCAGTATATAAGCGGCCTGCCACATGGGCAACGTATGGTTCGCCTTGGCAGCAACCAGCTGCCGTTCTATACGCTTGATCCTTGGCGCAAGTTTTACACTGGTAGCGATGTACAGGAATTTCTTGCACGACAATATCGACGTGTTGGCGATCTAGCACGTGAGCATGATGTACGACTTAGTATGCACCCAGGTCAGTTTTGCTGTCTTGCAAGTAACCGGGAAGATGTGGTCATACGATCTTTAGAAGAATTTGAATATCATGCAACCTTGATTCGTTGGATGGGCTATGGACAAAAATTCCAAGACTTCAAATGTAATGTACATGTTTCAGGAAGGAACGGAGTGGACGGTATCAAAAAGGTACTACCTAAATTATCCACTGAAGCATTGAATACTATTACATTTGAAAATGATGAATTTAATGCTGGCATTGACGACATTTTAGAACTGGCAGAGCATACAGCACTGGTTTTTGATAACCATCATCATTTTATTCATAGCCACGAACACCTTAAGCCAAGCGACGATAGATATAAGCGTATTATTGATAGCTGGCGTGGTATTAGACCTGCAATGCATTATAGTATTAGCCGTGAGGAATACCTTGTAAATACACCAACTACACAGCTTCCTATTATGAGCGACTTGCTAGCTGAAGGATTTAAGCGGGGCAAGTTGAGGGCACATAGTAATTTTTATACCAATAACGCAATGAACGATTTAGTTCACGAATTTACTGAATTCAGTGACGTAATGTGTGAAAGTAAGATGAAAAATATTTCATCTTTGGAATTATTTAATTACCTGCAGAAACATACTTAAATCGTCTGCTGCCGTCTTCGTCAATATATGCTTTGCGTACTTTGCCGGCATATTTTAATTTACGTGTTGCTGCGGCCTTCTTTGCTCGTCCAGACCGTTGTTCCGGTGTCATAGATTCATCCCGTGCCTTCGCCGCTACCTTATAGGCCCCAATTGCAGACTGTGATCTTTTTTCACCTTTTCGGCTTTTGAGCATTGCTATTCTTTCTTGTCGATATGCAGGGTCAGCCCATTGTGTTGCCATAGCTGCACTGATAGCTAGTTTACCTGCAGGCGTTTTTAAGTCTTGTCCACGATTGCCATTTCCTTGTAATATCTTGTTTTCATTAGTGTGGGTCTTTCCATAAAAACCGTTATTCTTACCTAACAATATTGGTGGATTGGCATCTTCACAAATATTAGTTAGCTGTGCCAAACCAATTTCTCTGATCATTTGCATTTCAAGAGATACAGCTTCATCCTTGGTAAGGAATTCCTTAACCTTTTGTATTATTACTTCTAATCCAAGTCTATGTATTTTTCTAATAGTACGATCCTTGTGTGGATTATTACACCGACTTGTAAATTTCATATGGGATTGCGCCCTGTTGCCCTTGCCTTGGCCTATATAAAAAGGTAGATTCGTTCTCGGATCAATTAGTTGGTAAACATAATAAATATTCATGCTGGGGATTCCTTTTGTTTCCTAGAATGGTCAAGTGCTGAAACACTGTGGACCATGCATGTATTTATAACTTGGCAAGCACTGAACTTTTTAATTACCTTTCGACAGCGACATAGCATTTTTTGCTTGACAAACCAAGACGCTTCGCTTATAGTGGACTAGTAAGCAAAAAGGACACGATCATGTCAAACGCAGAAACAAACATGAAATTCCTCAACGCCACGACCCGCAAAACAGTCAACATGATCTTGGACAATATTGCTGGGCATTATGGTTGTACGCGGGCCGAGGCATTTAATGAAGTGACACATGATGAAGCAGAAAGCCTGCTAGATTATGTAACCGGGCCGGAGCGGGCAGCAACTCATGTGTTGATGAAAATATATAAGGCAGCGTAACACCTGATGCCCACCACACAACACGGACAATGTGCATTATTTTCTGGATCAGCGCAATGGGGTGTTGACGTGTGTGGCAATAGATGGCAATAAGGGTGCAACAGAAGGAGACAAGACAATGTTTAACACATACGCAGAAGCACAAAACTGGATCGAAGCGGGACAATCAAAGCATGGTAAGCGCGCTTTTACATCACGCCCCGAATACGCTGAGGCAT